>JAEEGK010000415.1_pt1 | contig 107095 bp, 80 predicted proteins | sample 8958771 | NCBI WGS metagenome assembly JAEEGK01 (sample SAMN16246547, study PRJNA631951) | gut metagenome | biome: gut microbiome; feature: rumen; material: SC-attached | host: Bos | place: Iran: Karaj | collected 2018-10 | reverse complement strand
TTGAAGCGCTTTCACTTGCGCTAGCTGATTCAGATAAGCTTATACTCATTGAAACACTCTGGCTCTCAAGTTCACTTATTCTTGCAGAGGCACTTGCTGACTCTGACTCTCTTATGCTCTCAGAGATACTTGCTGACTCTGATAAACTTGCTGATGTTGATGCGCTCTCACTTGCTGATGTACTTGCACTTGTTGATGCGCTCTCACTTGCTGAAGTACTTGCACTTGTTGATGCACTTGTGCTTGCTGAAGTTGACTCAGAAGCCGATGCACTGTTACTTAGTGAAGCTGATGTTGATGCAGATTCACTAGCTGATGTACTTGCACTTGTTGATGCGCTTTCACTAGCTGATGTGCTTGCACTTGTCGATGCACTTGTGCTAGCTGATGTACTTGCGCTTGTCAATGCACTTGTGCTTGCTGATGTGCTTGCACTTGTCGATGCACTCTCGCTTGCTGATGTACTTGCGCTTGTTGATGCACTTTCACTTGCCGATGTGCTGGCACTTGTCGATGCACTTTCGCTTGCTGATGTGCTTGCACTTGTTGATGCACTTGTGCTTGCTGATGTGCTTGCGCTTGTTGAAGCACTTTCGCTAGCTGAAGTGCTGGCACTTGTTGAAGCACTTTCGCTTGCTGATGTACTTGCGCTTGTCGATGCACTTGTGCTTGCTGACTCACTTGCTGATGCTGAACTGCTCTGGCTTGCTGATGTTGACTCAGAAGCTGATGCACTGTTGCTTAGTGAAGCTGATGTTGATGCAGATTCACTTGCAGAAGTGCTTTCACTTGTCGATGCACTTTCGCTTGCTGATGTACTTGCGCTTGTTGAAGCACTCTCGCTTGCTGATGTACTTGCACTTGTCGATGCACTTTCACTTGCTGATGTGCTTGCACTTGTTGAAGCACTCTCGCTCGCTGATGTACTTGCGCTTGTCGATGCGCTCTCACTTGCTGAGATACTTGCGCTTGTGCTTGCAGATAATGATGCACTCTGGCTTGCTGAAATACTCTCACTGATGTACTGTGAAAGGCTTGCACTAAGTGACTCGCTTATACTCTGGCTCATTGACGCGCTTGCTGAATTAGAAGCACTCACTGACTCAGATCTTGAAAGAGATGCGCTTTCAGATGCCTTTGCGCTCTCTGATAATGACTGGCTACGTGACTCAGAAGTCTGAGCTGAAGCAGATGCACTCTCTGATAATGATTCACTTCTTGACTGAGATGACTGATTAGATGCAGATGCACTTTCAGACATTGACTCACTTCTTGAAGCTGATGAACTCTCAGATGCCTTTGCGCTCTCGCTGATTGACTCTGTCCAAGAATCAGACTCAGAAGAAACCTCAGATACAGTCTCACTTACAGAATCTGAAACCGAAGTAAACTCACTTCTCTCATGAGCATAATCATCTTTTCCCTTATCAAAATCATTGATTGAGAAATATGTATATCCCTTAACTCCAAAGTTGCCGTCTTTTGCCTGCCCAGCATTATTGAAGTATACATCTGTGTCTTCCTTAGCTTTTGCTACAAAGTTATCCTTAAAATTAACACTGTAGTTTGTTGAACTAGCTGATGTATATAAAGTAACAGTCTGTGTCCAATTGCTTGCACCATGATCATCTATTGTAGCTGTAAATGTATATGTGCCATTTCCATTGTTAACAATTCTAGAATTTCTATAGAAATAAGTCTTACCACCAATCTTGATTCTCTGATTGTTGTAAGAAACTGTATTTCCATTACCATCTGTAAGTGTTGAGTATGTTCCAACGCCCTGTGAATTAGAAACGACTACACCAAGGGTATTGTCTGCAGAGTTTCTGCAAACACCTGAAAGCTGTCCATTCCAAATATTATCTGCAGATGTATAGCTACCTAAATCATGATAGATAACCTGTCCATCTTCTGAATAATAAATGTTTGACCATGGATTATTATTCTGAGCTACAACATTTTTTGTAGTTCCATTATATGAATTCCAAGAAAGAGTAAATGAATCATCTTCCTTGATTGTAACCTTTACATCGTCAGCTATTTGCTGGCCATTTACATAATAACGACATACTGTTGACTCAGTACCATCAGCAGCTGTCTCTGTTTCATACTTCCATGTGAGCACATTGCCATTAGCGTCTGTATACTGGTTTGTCTTCTTAACAACCATGATTCCAGATACTACATTTGGATTGTCATGCTCTTTACCCTGAGAAGGGCTATCATAGAATCCTGGAACTAATGCATTTCCAGCTTTATCTACTGTTACATAATCAAAATACGCATACTTTGTCTCGCCTGCTGCATCGATGTAAGTAACCTTTACACCGTTAGTATTGTAGTTGCTGAAATCCCAATCACTATAAAGGATTTCTCCAACGTAACCTTCCTGATAGAAAGAATACTGAATAAGAAGGTTCGCAAGCTTATCACCATAACCATAGTAGTTATTTGATCTATCATCATGGTTAAGATACTGACCATTTCTTATAGCTCTTCTCTGTACTGCCTCAAGCTCAGCTCTTGCTTCTTCGATTTCCTTAATAAGATTTTCAAGATAATCATCTTCTGCACCTTCTGAGAAAGAAGTTGAAGCTGAATCATATGAAGACTCTGCCTCAGACATAGCCTCAGAAAGACTCTCGCTCTCAGAATTCATTTTTTCAGATGCTGACTCTGATGTGCTAGCAAGTGACTCATTCTCAGATGTTAAAGACTCTGCTGCTGACTCTGATGTGCTGGCAAGAGACTCGTTCTCTGATGCTAAAGACTCTGCTGCTGACTCTGATGTACTAGCGATTGACTCGTTTTCTGATGTTAATGATTCGGCTGCTGAATTTGATGTCGAAGAAATCTGTGACTCTTCTGTAGAAAAAGAAGTGCTAGCTGCTTCAGATTGAGCTATTACTTCTGAAGAAACATCATCCCCCATTGTTCCTTGAGCTTCTACGTTTTCCCCCTCGGCATTTACCGCTGTCGCCTGAGCTGTTAGGTCAACCTCTTCAAGTTCCGTAGCCGTCTCCTCGACCACAGTCTCTTGGGTTGTCTCCTCCTGTACGCTCTCGACAGTAGTTTCAACAACTTCTCGCGCCTGCTCTTGAGTAACCTCTACTGTAATTACCCCTCCAGCATTGGCGGCCGCCTGCTCCTCTCCAAGCTCGGCAGCATATGCTAAATTTGCGTCCCCGAATACAGAAGCACCTCCAACTGTTGCACCTGTAATGGCAACTCCTTTTAATAAATTTTCAACTTTTTTCTTTGACATAATGTATAACCTCTCTCGTTTATACAAAAAATTAAATCTAACCTCAATGTATGAGTTATTGTATCACGTTGATTTTATTTTAAAAGAGCTTTTCGTAACTGTTCTTGCCAAATAATGGACGTTTTTGCCAAATAATTATGTAACACACCTTTTTCACTGTTTTCATTATTTAATATAACGCTCTTTTAAAGTAAAAAAAAGGGGACAAAGTAACCAATGTTACCCTGTCCCTATATGTCTATTTTAGATAATCAATAGGTCTCACAAAGGTAGCCATGCACTGTGAATCTCCTCCCCGATGTTGAACAAGTAGAAAGTGTGGTCACCTTATCTTTAGAAGTTAGGTCCTTTCCTATTTCAATATCTTTATACGAATGATTTAAAAGCTCACTGATATAATCACCAAACTCATCGGAATCCGAGTAAGGCACGCCATATACCCAGGAAGCGGCATCCGTATCAAAATATGAGAATATCTCATATCTATACTTTTTATCTGCAGTGATAATCTGGAAATACTTATGCTCCTGCAGATAGTTATCATCTGTTTTATAGAACTTCAAGCTGCCAAACATTGAAAGATTTCTCATGTTGTGGCCATAAATTACATTATGACTGTCAGCGAAATTAGGGAGATTATATCCCTCCAGGAAAATACTACCTGCCGTAGCACTCTCACCGTCCATAGTCATACGCAAATATTTGTCATCATCCCCTGAATATAATATAGGATAGCTTATATCTGTTCCCTCAACATATAGCCAGCCTATTACATCGGGATTAATCGCCTGAAGCGACGAAACATCGACATCCATCATATCATACCATTGCTGATTAGTCTCGGATAAATTTACATATTTTTCATTTAAATTGTTATATAAATCATTAGACTTCTGATATCCCATGTAAATAAAAAGGAAACCAGCAACAGAGCCAAATACAATTACAAGTCCAGTGAACAAAATAATTTTAGGATTTAAACCTGATTTCTTTTTCTTTTCAGGCTCATCCTCATCTGCCTTTTTCTTTTTTGATTTCTCTCCAACGCTAGATAATATAGCCCCAACAAGCACCATAACAATGGCTACTATCTTTCCTACTGGCTCCGATATAAAAGCGGCCACATTTCCCATTATAGGAAAATATTTCTCTGCCTTTCCTAAGACATTGGTATAAGCCACTGGTGTGAAATCAACGGTTTCATTGGCATCACCCTTTGTAGTAATGAGCATCTGACTCTCGTCGATAGACTCCACTCTATGAGTGACTACGCTGGCGCCTGCCTCAAATGAAATAATATCTCCCTCTGAGATCTCAGAAAAGTCTACTGGCTTAACATAAACTATGGACCCAACCGGAATAGTCGGCTCCATCGAACCTGATATGACATTGTAGCTCTGGTATCCTAGCAACTTAGGAAACACTATAGGCACAAATGCCACAATCACCATTATTAATAATATCTTCCCTATTACTCTTAATATTTTCTCCATAGGCCAATTATAGCACAAAAATGGACCTAGGGGACGGGGTTAGTGGGCCATTTTAAGACTTTTCAGAAAATGGCCCACTAACCCCGTCCCCTAGGTCCATTCCACAAAAAAGCGCCCAACCGAAGTTGGGCGCCATGAATTACAAATTATTCTTTTGTATCCTCTTTCTTCACTGACTTGGCAATTACGGCCTTGCGCTTTTTGTTTGCAACAAGTAGTGTGATAAGGATTATAACTACTGCGATAATAGCGATTAAGATTCCAATAATCATATTACGTCTGAAATTATCTTTTGCAGTCTCGCCGTGCTTTGCAGTATCTGGGTCGTCGATGTCGATTACATCAAGTGGTGTCTGCTCATCCTCGATAGTAGTCTGGCCAGCACCGTCATTTCCATCACCAGCTTCAGCATTCTCTTCACCGGCGTTTGCATCTGCATTTGCAGCACCATTGCCACCAGCAGCTGGACGGGTATTTCTTCCACCATCTACTGTTCTAGTGCCACGGTTTACATACTGATACTCGTAAACTGGCTCACCATAGACTGTCTCTGATGAGTAGGTCGTCTCGTCGATGTATCTAACCTTGCCATCGTACTTAGTATACTGGAATGTAAATACTGTATTCTCTTTAAGACCTGCAGATGTTGTGCGATAAAGTGCATCTGGATAGTAATTATCAATATGTCTTGCTGGAACTAAAACAATCTCACCTGGTGTACCCCAGTAAATATCATCTGGAGCAAGTGCATTACCATCAGCATCCACATATTTGACTGTATAAGGAATGGTAGAACCTACGCCATAAGCTACAACGTAATCCTCATCACCCTCAACAGTTCCATTTAAAGTCACTGCTCTGTTACCATCTGCATCTTTTGTTGCCTGAGTAACAATTGTATCTCCACCAGAAACTCTAAGTCCGCTAAGATAATATTTTGTATTTCCTGTCTCAGCATTTGGACTAATCTGAATCAACTGATCTACGCGAATATCTATTTCATCGCCATATTCAAGCTCTTTGATAGTAAGCACATCATCTTTTACAGATACACGCTCATCACCATATTTAGCTTTAAGAGAATCAACTCCCTCGCTAATAAATGAGGCATCCTCATTGTTGCCTATTAAAATTTTAACCTGGTATGTATAGCTTTCAGCCTTTACTACATTAGGGTTAAGATTTGCAAGTGTAAGTACAAAGATAAATGTAAGGATGAGGCCAAGTAATTTCTTTGCTTTTTTCATCTAGGCCACCTCCTCTTCTTTCCTGTCTCTTGTAATGATGAAATACCATAAAATCATCAAAAGACCTGCAAAAAGAGCGATTCCACACATTACAAGTGGGAAAAGTGAATCACCAGTAAGTGGATTGCCTCCATCAAGAGGGATAGAATCATCCTCGATAACTACCACTTCTGTACCACCATCAAGAGTGTTAACAACCCTCTTTACAACTGTGTTGCGACGTTCTTCTGTGTCACCTTCTCGAGCTGAGTCAGTTGGTTCTGCACCAAATTTAATCTCAAGCTCTGCCAATGTAGACATATAATTATTGGTCTGTGAGTTGCCATCAAGAGAAACTGTAACTGTCACATGACCTGACTTGCCAACTTCTAATGAACCAAGGGAGAAATATGAACCCTCATTGCCATTAACCTGATTAAGACCTACAACTGCTGAAGCGTTCTCATCACCACCGATTGTCTCACTGTCAAATAGTGGCTCCTCCATTTCAGAACAAGTAATCTTGTATGTATAAGATCCACCTGTTGCTATAGATCCCTCTTCCAAAGTCTTAACAACATCTGCACTCATATAAAATGAAGCATCTGATTTTGAACCATTAATATAATTTACAGTGTATTCGATTGTATCCCCTGGCATAGTATCCTTGATAACTGCCTTTGCCGGGTCATAATTAGATTTCATTGCTGAACCTGTATAAGTAACATCCCATGGTTCAATTTTAAGTGTCTCTGCATGTGCTGTCGTTCCTGCAAAAGCGAAGCCTGCGGTCATCACCATGAGAGCAAGAACTATATTAAAATGTAACTTTTTCATTATTCTCTCCTATTAGTTAACTGCTGCTCCATTCATTGAAGTAATAACGCCATTATCATCAACTTCTACATGAACACCCCACGCTCCAAGTATTGCATCCTCAGCATTGTGTGTCTGAACTGCATCTACCATAATTTCTACATAAAATGTCTTGCCGTTGTACTTGTACTCGTCAACAACAACACCTGTCTTGTCACCATCAACTGTCTTTACGTAAGTAAGGACCTCGTTGCCGATTGTGACTGATTTAATAAGGTCATGAGACTCATTATAAGCAAGAGGCTTAGCTAAATAATAAACTTTGCGCTCTAGGGTCTCTTCTGTCTTATCTTCATACCAACCATCGGCTACCTCTAAGTTTATGAGTTCAGGATCAAGGAATGTATCTTTATTTTTTCCATCCTGCCAGTATTTATACACATATACTCTCACATACTCGTCATAGCCACCTTCAGAAGTATTGACCACTCTCACATTTTCATCGTATTTCTTACCAACTGTAAAAGGAATGTCATTAGACTTATCCGAATCATTAGTCTTCATTGCCTCAGCAATAGATGGAAATGTAAGGGAATCTGCAGAATTAACTGCAACATAATCATCTCCCTGCTTTTCCTGAAGCTCTACCTGAAGCTTGGCTGTTGAAAAATCAACCTGCTCAGATTGGCTTGAATATGTAATTGCCGCTCTTGTGGCTCCCACAGAGCTTGCTGCAACAACAAGCATACCAACTGCAAGTATTACAAGAGGATTCTTTACTATCTTTTTCATTAGTTATCACCCTCCCCTTGTCCGTTATCTGTATAAGTAGACTGATTTTGCTGAGCTGCTGGTTCATTACCCTGATTAGAAAACTTTGCGTCATAGTCGCTGCGGCTCATAACTGTCTTGGTCCAATCAGCCGATACATTATCGCCATCATAAATAGCAAGTGTAGCTTCCTGAATGATTACCACATTAAAGCTATTTTCTACAGCTGTGTTATCCTTAACCTTAATCTGAAGCTGTAACTCTGGTGCAGTCTCGTGAGCTTTAACTACATCCTTGTAATAGTAGTAGCCGTCGTCCTTAAGCTCCCAACCAGCTGATGTCTTATCAACAACAGATGCATCATAATTGCTTCCATATACAGCCTTTACTCTGATAAACACATCATAGTCGCCTGTGTTTTCAACAGTAATATGCTTAACCAGACCGTCAACTGTCTCATGTGGAGTAAGCCTTGAATCGCCAAGAGAAAGTGTCACTCCACCAGTTGCCATCTTAGTGTCTGTAAAATATGCCATTGTAGTTTTGACTGACGCCAAACTCACAAGCGCTAGAGCTGCGGCAATCATAAGATACTTTTTAAACTTCATACTTTAATTGCCTCCCTCTATATTGTTTCCTGTATACTTATAATTTACAGTTTCAAGTCCATCAGTTGTGGTCTCTACTTTTTCAAATGTATTTACTACGCTAATTCCACCTTCATCAAGATGCTCATCGTAATCATTTGTAAATTCTACAGTGCCTGTCTCACCAGCCTTTAAATCCTCAATTGTCTGAGTCTTGTTCTCCTCAACATCTATCTGGTAGCTAGCCCCTGAATACACTTCTGTAACAGTAATTGTTGTTCCTGCTGGAACATTGTCAATAGTGATTGATTTTGTAAAAGCTCCGTCTACATAATTGTCATTTTTATCAAATGTAAGTGTGTAAACATTGCTGAAAACAGTCTTTGAATCTCTTGTTGCCTCTACATCAAATATGAAGCTTGCTGTTCCAAGAGAATCATTAAATGTCTTAAGATTCTTAGTAATAATTACCTTGCCGTACTTAGGCTTAGCCTCTGACTTAAGTAAAAAACTAGCATCGTACTTCCACTCATCACTACCTGAACCAAGGGTTATATAATCACTTGTTGGTGCGTATAAAATGTATGATGTAAATGTATAATTAAAATCATCGTCAGAACAATCATGTGGTACAAACAAATAAATACCTGCGCCATTTGAAATTTTCGCAGAAGCATTTGTCAGACCGTCCTTTGTCTTAGTAGCTGTAATTGTTTCAGTAGGCTCAACTGCATCTGACTGGGCAACCGGCTTTACCTTTTCTACTATCTCAGTCTTAACTTGGTCTTCTGAAGTCTTATTTGAAAGCACTGAAAGCTTTGCACCACTGTTTGCAAAGTCAGGAGTCAGCCCCTTGATATTACCGCTTTCATCAAGCTCTGCTATCTTATACAAATCAATGACTATCTCACCCTCATAGCTTGTGGCAAACTGAGAAGCATCTCCCGCTCCAATAGCAGCAGAAATATTTACATCTGCAGTCAAATCAATATGACCAGCAGCATTTACACTGTAGGCTCCAAATGAAGCCGCAAGCGTAACTACTGTTGCAGCGATCGCTATAAGTTTTTTCCTACTAAACCCTAAATTTTTCACTGAGCTCTCCCTTCAGCTTTCTTATTACTCTTTTTAAATAACTTTCGAATTATAAGAATAAGAATAATTGCTACGATTAAACCAGCTATACCGATAATCACATAATAATTCTTAACAGTTTCTACAACGGCCTCGGCACCCTTTGGAGGTTCATCCTCTCCTAGGTACTCCACTCTTGTGCCTCTCACTAAAAGTCTGTGAGTGTTAACACCGTATGGTGTACATGTAAACAAAGTAACGTAATCTTTGCCAGGCTCTACTTTCATTGCTTCAGCAAGAGTATTAATATCCTCCGCTGGTATAGCATCCGAAATCTCGTCTACCTGATAGGCAAGTGTTTCATCTAAAACATGGATATAAAACTTGTCTCCAACCTGAAGCTGGTCAATATTGGTAAAAAGCTCTGCACTTGGCAAACCTCTATGACCAACAATAACTGAATGTGTACTCTCACCTCCAATAGGAAGTGCTGTTCCATTCATATGTCCAACTGCCTTCTGTATGTACTCATCAAAAGTACCATGCATAATGGACAACTTTACTTTTATCTTTGGAATGGACAAATAGCCCATAACTCCATCGCCATTAATATTTAAAACTGAATAGTACTGAGAATTCAGAAACTCTTCAGTTGGTGTAACTGCATTTCCATCAGCTGCTGCGCCAAATGCATCTGTACCAATGGCGTTTTCAGTAATATTTGCATTAAATGCCCTAGCAGCTTCCCAGTAAGCGGAATAATCTTCCTCTGTCATCTCACTGAGAGAATCCTCATACTGACGGATTACCGTGCTCTGTACATAGTTGTTCCATTCATTTGAAATGGTTGGATAAGCTAAAAAACCAGCTCCAACTATGAATAATAAAATTACTAAAAACCTAACTAATTTCTGTTTCACGCTTGTTCCTTTTTCGTGCGCTTTCTGTCATACAAATAAAGTAAAAGTATAAATGCACCTACGATTGCAAGTCCTACGATTACCCATAAAAGATAATTAGTATGAAGACTTACAGCTCCAAATGTAGGAGTCTTGGCATCTGCAAGAAGTGTTGGTGTGTACTTAACTCTGTGTCCTGTAACCATAAGTCTTTGAGTGTTTACTCCATATGGTGTACATGTGATAAGTGTACATAAATCCTTGCCAGGCTGAACTGCAAGCAAGCTTGTATCATCAGGCTCAACCACATCAATATTATCAACCTCGTACGCATAGTACTCATCCATGATGATAATGAAGAAATCATCTCCAATCTCTACCTTATCAAGGTCTGTAAAAAGTGTGGCACTTGGCAAACCTCTATGAGCACTAAGTACTGAATGTGTGTCAGGTCCACCTATTGGAAGTGAACTTCCCTCAAGATGTCCTACACCAATTTGAAGTACATCATCATTTGTTGTATGGAAAATAGGAAGCTTTACATTGATACTAGGTATCTGAATGTATCCCATAACTCCATCATCATTTGCATTTAAAATGCTCATGTAATTGCTATCTACGCCATTGGCCTCTGCCTCTGCAAAGGAATCCGGCAAGATACTTGGAAGTAATTCCTCGTTGTATACAGTTGCTTTATCTAGCTCTGCTTGTACATCAAGTGTTCCTTCCTGAATGGCTGCCTCAACTGTCGCCTCATAATCCTTAACTATTGTAGATTGAACGTGATTATTCCAAGTGTTGGCAACAAGTGGGTACACCAACAAGGACAAACCAGCAAGCATGAGAGCGCCGATGGCTATTGTCTTATAATATTTTAGAAAAAATGCCTTCATTATTGCTGTCCTCTCCTTGGTGCTGTACACCCTGGCAAACGCCAGGGTTGCACCAATTATATTTATATCTAAGTACCAGTTAGATTAAATATCAATTCTAATTACTTAGAAGCCTTTCTCTTTGTTGCAAAGAAAAGTGCTGCTGCGATAGCCATGATAGCTACACCAAGTACTGTAAAGATTGTTGTACCCATACCACCTGTGAATGGAAGCTGTACAAGCTTAGAATCGATGAACTGTACCTCACCTACGAACTCCTCGTCTGATGAAGCCTGATCAAGTGATACTGTACCATCGAAAACTGCTTCCTTAATCTGTGGGTTGATTGTCCATGTATCTGGAGCCTTTGTCTCCTTGAAGAAGTATGTATTCTTAACGTACTCTCCGTTAGCATCTTTATCAGCTACATCGAAACCGAATGCAGAAGCTGTTGCCTTACCATTTTCATCAATTGCTGTAACAATAGCTGTAGCCTTTGTCTCATCATCTGTCCAACCTACAAGCTTGTTATTATTGTTCTTATCGAGTACAGCATACTCATACTTATCTTCGCCAACCTTCTTTAAGATGATGAACTCAGCATCCTCAAGTGGATTCTCTTCGTCATCTAACTTCTCAACTACAAGCTTTCCTGTGTAGTTATATACTGTAGTCTTATCAAAATCAGGTTCTTCCTGATGACTAGGTGTAATTGTGTAAGCATCGTTGTAAATCTTTACATCTAAAGCGATTGCCTTATATGTAAATGTGATTACTTCGTTTGCATGAGCATTTTCCTCAACGATGTAGTTAAGATCTAACTCAAATCCGTTGTCAACAACGTCTACTGACTTAACCTCTGTCACATCACCATAAGTAACTGTAATATCAAGCTTTCCATCAGCATTTAGTGCATATGCACCACCTGTAATCTTATCGCAAAGAGCAAACTTCTTTGTAATGATCTCATTAGACTTTACATATGGAATTGTTGTCTCAACTGTATATGAGATTTCTCTCTCTGTCTCTGTTGAAGAGTACTTGTCATCCTCTTCCTTCTTAACCTTCTTTGGCTCACTCTTAGCTGAAAGAGTCTCTGTAGACTTAGCAACATAGTTACCATTAGCATCCTTTTCTACAGTTACAGCAACCATAGCGTTGAACTCAAGATCTCCATCAAAGTTAGCAACCTTGAAGAAGTAAGCACCAGCCTTAAGGCCTGTGAATGTAGCAACACCGTTTGTGATTGTTGCATAAGCATCAACTTTAGTATCAGCCTTAAATGCTGCAGCTAAAGCCTTAGCATCTGCTGCTGTCATCTCGATAGGTGTTGTGTCATCATCTGTAGGAACTGCCTTGTAAGCATCCTTTGCCCAGTCAACTACCTGAATCTGGTTGTTCTCGTCTACAGAAGCAATCTGATATGCGTTTACAGTATAACCATTAGCTACTGTAGGGAAATTGTTGATAGTAAGTGTTGTTGTGTTGTTCTCTGCGGCAAAAGCAGTAATGCTCATTGCCATCATCATTACTGTCGCAAGCGCAAGAGCAACGATTTTTCTGATTCTTTTCATTTTTTCTCTCCTTTTTTATTTGTTGTTTTATTGTTTTTCTTTGATCTATATAACAACAGCGCCGCCCCCATCATTAACAGAACTCCGCCGATTGTATATACATAGACTCCCCGTCCACCTGTCTCAGGTAGCGTATATGCAACAACATCAAAGAAACTGTATTCGTATGTTTTGATGCTGCCTGCATTGTTTACGGTAGCGTGTACTACCTTGTTTGAAGACCTAATCTTTACAGATACGCCCTCATACTTTTCATATTTGACAATCCACTCTTCGGTGCTAAGTGCGAAGCTCTTTGGTGCCTTTGTCTCTCTAAGGATGTATGTGCCATCCTTAACTGTCTGAGGCTTCGAATTCTCAGCATCTGGATTTTCTACTTCCCAGAGACTGTTAAACCAAATGATTTCACCTTCGCTATTTGTCACACCGTAAAATACAGTGAATGTATCATCTTCGTTTCTCAACTCAAACTGTGCTCCAGCAAGAGTCTCATATGTATTAGCATTTCTCTTGATTATCTTGAATTCATAAGATTGCTTAAGTTCATTAACAATCTTTACTTGATAATCTTCTCCACTCTCTACATTGACTGATGTAGATCTTCCTGTAAGAGAAAGTGCTGTCTCAGCTCCGTCTACAACCTGGTACATTGTAGTTTCGTATCTTTCTAAGTCAGCCTTCTCGTATTCACCATTTGCATTCTTGTCATAAACATAGCACTCTGTAACTCTATATTCGCCTGGAAGCAAATCGATAATTGTCACTGACTGGTCGGCAAAAATATTAAATGCATCATTGCTGTAGCCAACACCAAGTAATCTATTTCCGTTGTAGTAAGAAATGATATTTGTTTGAACCACTCCATCTACAATTGGACTAACAACTTCTGTTGTGCCATCCTCAAGAACTCGCTCTACCTTGATTCCATACATTGTATCTGTAGAAGCAACTGCTGAATTACCAGTGAGTTTCTTTTCGATTGTAAGAGAACCCATTACGTTCTTATTTGTAAATGTATGTGTCTCGTTGCCAAGCTTTTCAACAGAAACCTGAGCAATTGTCTTTGGTGAAAGAATAAAATCAAGTCCTGTTCTGTCATAACCGTAATTGCTTGAGTAATAGTTACCCTTTGAATTACTAATTGTGACTGGGCACTCAACCTTTGCTGTTGTGAAAAGGTTTGCTCCGCTTAAATCAACATAACCATTTCTTGGGTTATAGTAACCTGTGTAGTACATAGCCACATTTCTATATGGCTCGTGGTCTCCTCCTACCTTTTGGGTAGATGGCTTATAGTATCTAGAATCCTCTGGATAGTATGAATTGCTGTCGATTACAACAAGCTTTGTCTCGTTTGAGCCTTCATATCTAACCTTGAATGCTAGAACTGAATTCTGACCGAGTTTCTGAGAGTCAGCTCTCCACTCATAGCCGTTTTGCTTAGTCATCTGAACACTCTTGGAATCAGCAACCCAATTGTAGTTGTCATCGTAGTATCCGATGAGTGTTATTTTTCCGCTATTTCCATCTAAATCGTAGATGTTAGTGATTTTTCTACCAGAATCATCACCATCAGAAACAGCATCTACTTCAATATCTATGTGACTGTATTGCTCCCCACCCTCAGTAGCTGGAGTAGGAATCAAAATTTCTTCTGTGATATTTGTGTTCTCTGTATAAGTAACCTGATGATCTACTAACTCGTATCCTGAGATATCATGCTCTTCTACATTCCAGCTGATAATCTGTGTACAATCCTCATCAGCGAAAATCTTCAGATTCTCAAGTGTGCGAGTCCAATTGTCATCTTTTGTTACAACTACAGGAGTTATAGCAACTTCTTTGCTTCTGCAAATCGTTCCGTCAAGTTTGATGTACTTTATACCAGAATCATCTGCGTATGTACCATATACATCAAATGTGATGCTGTCTGGTCTGCTGCTTGAATTATTGTCATCCCATTCCTTCTTGATCGTAAGACTCTTCTTGTAATTCTCATTCTTGAAGTTCTTAATTGTAGTAATGTCTTTCTTATTCTGATCATCCTTTTTGTAAATCTTGAAGGAACCCTGTGTCTTTGATTTAACAGAGCCATCTACTATTGAAGAAGTACCATTTACAACCTCTACTACGTAGATAGTCTTGCTTACTCGGTAGCCCTTTGGAGCAGTCATCTCCTTCAAATAGTAAGTTCCAGCCTCTACATTAGAGAATAAAACCTTACCAGTTGAATCAGATTTTGCTGTGTAAAGTGCTGTACCCTTGCACTCTGTATCAGCCTCACCATAGAGACCAAATTCTGCGCCAGCTAATGCACGTCCTGCGCCATCAGCCTTGTTGAAATATACATCTGTAGGAACAGCGATATTTTGATTTTTAAAGTTAAAAGTAATCTTGCAGTTTGATAAAGAAGCGCCACGCTCAAGGTAGAAGAATGTAAGTGTGTGTCCACCCTTTGCCAAAGCCTTGCGTCCTTCTTCAACTGTCTTATAACCTAAAACATTTGTATAAAGGTTTGTTCTGCTCTGTGAACCATTGTTAACTACAGATCTTGCTGCAGAATCAACGATGCAATCACCTGTTGCAAAATTGATGCGTCCTGATACAACGCCGTGGATACCACCAATATCAAGAGCTAACTTGTTGTCGATGAATACCCAAACATCATCATCGCCAGAGAATTCAAAGACTGTGTCTTTTCCATTGTCATCCTTGCCATTTTCTGCGATGTTGAAGTTAACCTGTAAATTCATACCGAAATGTGGCTCGTCCTTTGTTCCAGAGAATGGCCAGAACTGACCTTCACTATCATTTCTCTGGGTACGAGTCATTCGGTTATTTGGCTCATCAAATCTATAATCGTTTACCTTAGAATCAAATGTGTAATATCCATTTTCAAAATAGAAAGGAATAGCTACATTTTTGTATGCTAAAACATCATCTTTTCTATCCCAAGAGGTATTAGCTCCAGTTCTAGATGAGAAAAGCCAAGAATCTGGATCAAAAAGTGGTGCTACAGCATAGTTAAATGTAGGCATGTTGTTTGATAATGTATTACCTACGATTCCCTGGAATGCTGTTGGATTATCTGTTGATGAATTAGTATTACATCTGTTCCATGGCTGATAGTATGCAGAACCATTTGTGATAATGTCTCCACCATCATGGAAAATTAATGCATTGTTAGCATTTCCTGTGCTAAGAGAAGCATTGTTAATTGAATCCTTGCTATAGTTGAAAAGATTTGCTGAGAAATACTTGTCATCAGCAATCTCTCTATTGTCCTGATATACTAAGAAAACATTGACAGATGTTCTCTGATTATCTCTGTCTGCTCCATTTGCAATATACTGCCAGTTATTCTCGCCCTGTCCGTAGATTGTAGCTGCCCAATATACACGGCCTGGCTCATATTTATAACTAATATTTGTAAGCTCTCTCTTATCATTAAGATAAGCGCCTCTATATGTATATCCCTCTACAGAAAGTTGTCTAGCAAGAGTTGTAAAGTAATTGTTGTATGTTGCCGATATACGAGAAGACAAACTTTCATTTGTTGCAATGTTTTCGTATTTAATCTCACCAGTTGCACTCTCAATTGGGTCACCATACTGGTTTACAACATAGAGATTAACTGTCTGAGTAGTTCTTGCATGGTCCCCATCCTTCCAAATAATGGTTCCCACTTTTTTATCTGTGCTAGCAGTCGTCCACTTGATTGCGAAAACTGAAAAGCTTTCTGTCTCAAAAGAAACATCAACTGTAGCAATGTCATCACCAGTCTCAACTGATGTAGTAGACTCCTCTGTCAAATCAACAGCCTCTGTAGAATCGCTCTTTTCCTCAAAGTGAACGATACCTACATCTGTGCCATCAAGCTCCTCATCTGTCTCAGGTGCCTTTAAGCTAACAATTTTAACAGAAACACTTCCGTCCTTTGGCTCTACCTTGCCATCATCATTCATAAGAGAAATGTCATAAGCTAAAAATGCCTTCAGCTCCTTACCAGCTTCCTCTGCATCCTCTTCAAGTGAGCTAGCAACTTCCTCTAACTGGTCCTCATCAGTTACTTTTTCAGCCTTAACTGATGTAGCTCCATTTAAGACACTCTTCATTGCTGTAACAGTAACGATTACTTCATCATTTTCAAACTCAAGAGTGATTTCCTCGTCTTTCTCTTCGATTTCTTCTCTGTATCCACAGTAGATACAGATTCCATCCTCGTCGAACTCGCACTCTTCAGCCTCTTCGATGATTTCGCCACACTCTGCGCAGCGCTTGATATGAGTTCCATCGTAATTAGACTCGTACTCGAACTCTTCGTGCTTGCATTCCTTTTCATCCTCAAGCTCCTCGAGTTCCTCGTCCTCAAGCTCCTCATCTTCAAGCTCATCATCTTCAGCCTCCTCATCAGTAGCCTCAGCCTCATTGGCTACTGACTCGTCCTCTGACCCATTATTAATTTGTTCCTCATGGGAATCATTTGATGTAGCATCTCCATCTAGATCATCAGAAGTTGCATCACCAGAAATGGATGCGTCCTCCTCGGAGCTGCTAGTGGCATCATCTTCTGCTCTCCCTGCATCAGAAGATGAGACCTCTTCAGAATTATTATTAACTGAGTACTCAGCAGCAACGGCTTCGTTATCACCCTCCGCATAGGCTACTATCGGTGACGATAAAGCGAGCGCTGTTGCAAGTCCCAAAGACAGTATTCTATTAAGCATAGTCAACTTTTTCATAGACATTGTTACTCCCTCTTCTCAAACACATCTTTCTACATTTAGGTCTGTCTTACAGAAATATGTGCTCAACATGTGTCCGAATAGTATATTACGGCACATTTTTTTCATTTAAAAGATGTCTGGCAATAAGTGTCATTTTTTGGCAAAAAATAACTCCAGGAAACTTTCCTGGAGTAATATACGCCAATTTCGACTATGCTGTTTAGTGAATTATATACTATAACTATTCGCCTAATCTTGATGATTAATTAAATTTTGCTTCGCAAAACAATGATTAATTAAATCCTACTACCTTCTGTGCAATCTTGTAGGCTGAGACAGAAATAAGACGTCCTGTGTGGCCTGGAAGATTGGTAGTGCCGCAAAGGATTCCGTAGCGAAGCTTCTTATAAATGAACTCATCCTTTGACTTGATGTAGCTCCATAGGTCATGACGCTTCTGCTGGTGTTCCTTGGTACCACTCTTCATAAGAAGTACCGTAGAGATAACAGTAATCATCTCAAGATAGTTAAACATGTATTTTTTAACATGCTCATTTTCTATATTCTTGTAATCAAATGACTCAAGCATAAGCTTGTTTACTTTAATCTGCTGATCGATACGGCTAATCATAACCTTTTCATTAACAGATTGATCCTCGCGACCAATATAGTAACGATAGAACTCCACATCCAGATAGTACATTGTCTTAACGTAAGGAAGTGGATAGAATACGTAAAGATTGTCCACATAGAAAGTATGCTTTGGAAGCTCTAATCCACAATCTCTTAAAAGTTCTGTACGATATATTACTGAATGCATGAGAATGTACTGTCCCTTTTTGAAGCGACCAGTCTCATCCCATGTAAAGTATCTATCCTTTGGAAGGTTTGAGTAAGACATAACCTTTTTATGGATAGCCCCTTCCTTTTCATATACATAATTAGAAATAAGCATATCAAGCTCTTTTTCCTCATCGACTGTGCGACGAAGTACATCGAGAATCTTGTCGTAAGCTTTTTCATCAACCCAATCATCTGAGTCAACTACCTTGAAGTAACGACCAGTAGCATTTTTTAGACCAGTATTTACTGCCTGACCATGTCCACCATTTTCCTGATGGACAGCCTTGATAATAGAAGGATGCTCTGCTGCAAGTCTATCTGCTATTTCTGCTGTGTTATCCTTTTGACTACCATCATCTACAATGATAATCTCTACCTCCTCGCCACCATGCAAAAGAGTCTCAACACAGTGTTCCATATACGCAGCCGAATTATAACAAGGTACTGCAAAAGATAATAATTTCATAAATAATCTCCTCGTAAACTAAATTACATCTAAAATGCGATGTAGTAACATCTCAATGCTAACGCCCCAAAGAAGTAATGCGCCAGCCACATAAGCAATTGTCTTAATTTCAAATCCGTAGTGAAGGCCTGTGTAGAAACCACATATAACCATCACAATAGAAATAACTAATATAATGATAATAACCTGCCAAACCGTAACACCTACAAGTCCGCATACGCAACCAGCTGCTGCAGTGTAAATGCTAGACATAACAACCAGTCTAATGTAGTCCCAGACTCTAATTGTATCACGTCTGCGTTCCTGAATAAACTTTCGCTGAACAGCCTTGACTATAAGTCTCATTCCAAGTAGAGCAAGTACTATAGCAGCAACTGCCTCTCCATAATATATTGGATTAGGTATATATCCATTAGCGGATAATACCCAACAAATAAAATATCCAACCAGATAGAATACCAACTCCACTGCTGCCACAACCGCACAGGCTATTATTAATGTCTTCTTTTTTATATTGGCAAGCATCGCTCCCTGTATCTCCATAGCGGCAAATACATCAAGCAATATTCCAGCCATAATTAGCATATTTTCTAACCAGCTCATAAACAAATACGCTCCAATCAATCTAAAACGATATATCTATAATTATAATGTATATATTTTCTCCAAAAATATTCAATCATTAAAAGTAGTTTTAATACAAGCTACAAAAATCAGCTTTTGTATTCTACTTATCATTCTTTGAAATAACCTGAATAATAGGGCTATGGAAAATCTTTACATAGACATCTGCAAGCTCATCTACTGGTGTATCCATACCTCTCTTAATCCACTGAATAGTCACCCAGGAAATAGTGTGAGCCAAAAATTCAGAAACAAGCTTTTCATCCACCCACTCATAGTTGGCAATGCTAAGCAAACTATCAATATCAATATATTTCTTAACTAGGTTAGCCACACATCTATTGAAAATTTCATTGAATGAATTCTGTCCCTCAAGCTGGGCAGCTCTTCTGTAGAAATCCTTGCCCTTGAAAATGGTAGTCAGAAGAAATGTGATGGCCTCTCTAAGCATTCCATTTGCAAGAAGGGGCTCAATTGGTGCGAACAGCTCATTGACTGTAATCCATTCTAAAAGCTCATACTTATCCTGAAAATGATTGTAAAAAGTAGGACGAATAACGCCTGCTTTGTTGGTTATTTCTTTTATTGTAATCTTATCAATTGGCTTGGTGGCGGCAAGCTCCTTCAAGCTCTCAGCCAACACAATATCAATTGCGTTTTGCGTTTGGTTATTCATTAATGCTCCTTAAGAATCCTGATATTCCACTGATACATAGAATCCCTTTGGGGTTTCTTTTATATCTACTACCTTCCCTTCCTTAGCAGATATGCGCTGAAGGGTGGTATAGTTGCCTGACATGGCATAAGATCTACCCAACACGTAATAGTAAGAATTAGGCAACTCATATTCTGTAATGGAAAGCACATCCCCCACTTCAAGAAGTCCTGTGCGCTCCATCTTAAATTCCATCTGTCCCATTAGACATCTTCCTCTTTTGTCTCTTCGTTCTTAACTTCTTCTACAACTTCCTCTTCTACGATTGTAGAATCAACAATTACTGCAGAAGTAGACTTTCTAACCTTGTGTACAAAGAAAATATCTGTCACGCCGTCAAATACCATCATAAGGCCAATAAGCCAAACAATAGTAGTGATAATATCAAATGCCATGGCAATACATAAGAGACCAAGAACTATATTTACAATTGCTCCTATAAATAATAGAAGTGAGCCACCCTGTTTTGTCTTAAGGACCTCAAATGCCATCCCTAAATCTTGAACACCATGTACCACTAAGATAACGCCAATAGCAATAGGAATTATATTAATGAAGATATTGCCTTGTGGAGACATAAACATCCAAATTCCTAGAATAGCAAGTATTGCACCTACTACAATCCCCATAACATTTTTAGAGTTTTCAAAAATCTGACTAATTATAATAGCAACACCAGCCAAAATAATAATGCCTGCAATGATACGACTCAGTATCTCTGTAGTCTCTGTAGGAAATATCATTAAAAGCATGCCGATGATAATACTAATCACTGCTGAAATTGTAATATTAAGTCGTAGTCCTTTGATCTTCTCTTTCATCCCTCTACCTCCAATGAAGAAAAGTGTTGAGTCCTTTGACCCAACACTTTGTTATTAATGTTCTTTTTTGCTGCCCCAGAAACCAATAGCAACTGTACCTGGGCCTGTATGTGCACCAATTGTAGGTCCTATATCGAAAATACGAATCTTCTCTTTCATCTTAGGGAACTCTGCCTCAATCATATCAGCAATCTCCCTTGCATCCTCATAGCAAACTGAGTGAGTGATGAAAATATTCTCATCGTAGTCAGCGCCATTGTCGATGCGCTCCTTAATAGCAGAAAGAGCAGCCTTCTTAACCATCTTCTTACCACGGCACTTCTGACGTGGAACTAACTTACCCTCGTCATTGATATTCATAAGTGGGCAAATGTTAAGAGCTGTACCAAACCAACCTGATACCTTTGAAACTCTACCGCCTCTAATCAGGAATGTTAAATCAGTTGTAAAGAACCATGTGTTTTGATTCTGAACATGGTCTGCAGCCCAGCTGCAAAGATCATCAAAGCTATATCCCTCATCACGAAGGCTTGCAAGCTTGTCCATGAAAAGTCCATAACCAGATGATGCTGTCAAACTATCGATAACCACAACCTTTCTATCTGGGAACTCTTCCTTCATCTCCTCTGCTGCAATACGAGCAGAATTTAAAACTCCTGAGATACCACTAGAAAGTGTCAAATGAATTACATCCTTGCCCTGTGAAAGGAATCCTCTAAAATACTCTGTAAATGCATCTGCATTAACCTGTGAAGTCTTAGTCATAGCTCCATCAACCATTGCCTGATAGAAATCCTGAACTGACATAGACTTAAATAAATCATCAACATATTCTTTTCCATCTAAATAATAATGAAAGCAAATATATTCGATATTTTTCTCTTTAAGATACTCAGCTGTCACGTCCGCAGTCGAACAGCAACTAATAATGTAATCTCCCATTTTTATACCTGTTCCTTTGTTACTAAATCTATAGCCTGTTTGAGTATACCCCATCTTAATATTAAAATGCAACCTTGATACGACTACAAATCATACCTGAAAGTATACCAATTACCACACCGGAAATAGTTCCAATCACTATAAGTATTGGAAGATAGAAAACTAATTCCCTAGTCTCCATCATCACCATAGCCACCATTATCTGTCCAATATTGTGAAAAACGCCACCTAGAACACTAACTCCTGTAATAGATAACTTTTTTGTAGACTTACCGATTAGCATTGCAACAAATGAAAGCAAAGCTCCTGCTGCACTGTACATTGCCATTGCCATATTGGAAAAAGTAAGGGCCACTAAAAGTACCCTGATAAGAGATAATGCAAAGGCTCTCTTATATCCTATTTTGTAAATGGCAACCAAAGTTACTATATTGGCAAGTCCTATTTTTGCTCCTGGTATACCTATGTTAATTGGAAGCAGGTACTCCACGTAGGAGAGTACAAATGCCAGGGCTATTAATAGTCCAAGAACAGCAATATCTTTCGTCTTCATAATCCTCTCCTATCAATTAGTGGATGCATCGATTTCATCCTCCTGCCCACCTACAACTGTAACAGTCAGCTTATGTGGTAAGCAGACCACCGAATCACCTGAATAGTGAATGGCCCTGTGATTAACGCATATCTTGTCAGGACAGTTGGCCTCCTCGATAGATGCCTTGCCATCTGAAATCACTAGAATATTATATCCGCCGTCTGCAGTCTCTATGCGCTCTCTTATATCCTCATCCAAAGGATATGTGCCATATACCTCTCCGTCTATTTTAACCTCTACATAGGCGCTGTCATCAGTATGACTCTTTTGCCATAAATGCATCCCACCATAGAAAAATAGTGACAGTATTAAAATTCCAAAGATTAAAATCAAATCATTCTTTTTCATGTTATTTATTTAATAGAGCATAAGCTCTAAGAATCTCACCAACAGACCAAGCCTGAGCGAAACATCCTCTGCCAGCATGTGGCTCATCACCATCGAAAATTTCAGAAACAGAACCGATGCAGTTGCTAAATAGATGTTGCTCTATTGGCTCAAACATAGCTCTAGCCTCCTCTATAGACTGAGCACTTCCGCCGCCTACTTTTAAATAGCTTTCGATAAATGCTCCAAGCAAAAATCCCCAGGCTGTACCCTGATGGTATGCATGATCTCTCTTCTCTAGGCTACCCTGGTAAGTACCCTGATAGTTCTCATCCTCTGTATCAAGGGAACGAAGACCTACACCCACGTATAATCTATCCTTAAGGACTCTTACGATTGATTTTTCTTTTTCGATATCAAGCATTGTAAATGGAAGACTTACTGCAAATATCTGATTAGGTCTAAGTGTGGCATCCTTGAAATCCTCTCCGATTACATCGTAGAGATAGCCACCCTCCTCGTACCAGAATTCCTCGTTGAATGCTTCCTTAACCCACATAGCAAGCTGACTGCAGCCGCCTGCGTACGCAAGATAGTTTTCTGGCTTGTCATGGGTACGTCTTGCGATGCCTCTTGAGATTTCCTCCATAGTCATAAGTGCATTGTACCAAAGAGCATTAATCTCAACTGGCTTGCCATGTCTAGGAGTCACCACCTCATCGCCGATGCGCACATCCATCCATGTAACCTGATCAAGTCCCGAGCCGGCTGTCATCAACGCATCGTCATCCATGCCAATTGAAAACTGGGTGCCCTTTCGATAAGCAGCCATAATCTCCTGGAGGCTTGAATAAATATAATCCTCCACAAATTTCCAAGCCTCATCCGTATCTACGTATTTCAGATAATTGTACACTGCGTAAAAATACCACAGTGAAGCATCTGCTGTATTGTAAAGAGGCTCCTTGCCATTGTCTGGGAACATGTTAGGAACCAGTCCATTTTTAATGCATTTAGAAAATGAAAGTAAAATAGATTTGGCGTCCTCATATCGACCTGTTTCAAGGCAAAGACCGGTGAAGGCTATCATGGTGTCTCTACCCCAGTCTGTAAACCATGGATAACCTGCCATGATTGTCTTCTTGCCTGTAGACAATCTATCAACAATAAACTGGTCTGCTGCGACAGTAAGAATCTGCCCCAACTCTTCCTCATCAGAAAAGCCAGACTTTTCAATTAAGTCGGCCACTCGATTCTTAGCCTTTTCTATTTCTATAAATGCTGTATCTATCTCAACTTCTGGAATATCTGACCACTCGATTTTCTTTCTTCCTACCTGGTCACGGACATCAACTGTGCAGACAAAAGATGCCCTTGAAACTCCACCAGCATCAACTTCCATTACAAAATCATATGGCTTGAGATGGCAATCAAGTGCCTCCGCGTCATTATCAAGCTCAAACTGAAGCTCCATATTTTCATCGTAGATGTTGTTGCGCTTTACCATCTCGCAACCTGCGCTAACAAGTGATACTCTCACATTTTTATTGCTAACTGGAGAATAATAAAATCCTGTATTGCCTGTAGCCTCATCTCTAATCTCACCGAAGACACTATCTGGAAGCTCGTACTTAAGACTCTCCACAGTCATATGCTCACCGTGATCTCTATAGTTCATAAGAGGAGTGATAACCACACCTGCTGCAGGTCCATTATTCTCTAACGTATATGCGATAACACATTGATTCTTGCCCTGCACCAAAGCTATTGTCTTAGTAAGACGCATACCTCCTGCTTCGTATACAAAATTAACAGTGCCATCATAAGTAAAACTCTTAAGATGCATGTTGCCCTGATTAAATTCACTGGCGTATGGTCCCTTGTGCTGGGCAGTGGTCAAATCATAAATTCTGCTGCCGCATACAAGACGCTCATTTGTTTTGGAAAAAACCAAGAATCTCTCCACTGGAGGATGAATACTTGCGATGAGATAGCCCTGCTGTGTTCTCATGTGAGAACCGATAATACTGCTGCCTGCATAACTGCCTAGGCCGTTAGTCAAAAGCCACTCTCTATAGATATTATTTTTATAGTTGGTTAACTTATCAAAAACAAATTCGTATTTCATTATTTATTCTCCACTAATCACATCACAACTCAACTATTCATTATATATAAAAAAGCCTTTCTTGTGTAGACAAAAATGAGAGCCCCAACATATAGTGTTGGGGCATTGTTATTTAAATAACTTTATTCAACTGAATTAATAAGAGCAAATATCTCTTCTTTAATAGAAGCGTTTACTTTTAATGCATTCTCTCTTGAGTCCTGATTTGAATAGAAGTAGAACTTAATCTTTGGCTCTGTACCTGATGGTCTAATTGCAAACCATGAACCATTTTCAAGGAAAATACGAATTGCATTCTGAGGTGGAATATCCTCGTATCCATTAATATAATCGATTACCTTCTCAACCTTTGAGCCAGCAACCTCTGTAGGAATATTATCTCTAAACCACTTCATCATACGCTGAATTCTCTGAGCTCCTGGAATTCCTTCTAATATGATATTTGGCTCATCCTCTGCAAAGAATCCATATTTAGCATATATCTCCTGAAGTACATCCCAAAGAGTCTTGCCTTGCTTTCTATAATAAGCAGCTGCCTCTGCAACCATCATACCAGCTGAGATACCATCCTTATCTCTGATATCCTCGCAAATAGCATATCCTACTGACTCCTCATAGCCGAAGAGATATGTATAGCCATTATCGTGGAGATATGGAATCTTACCACATATATTTTTAAATCCTGTAAGTGTCTCAAACATTTCCACGCCATAGGCCTTGGCCATGATTGTAGAAAGTGTAGAGGTAACGATGGATTTGACCATAGCTCCCTTTGCAGGAAGTGTACCGGCGTCCTTGTGACCCTCAAGTACATAGTTAACAAGTAAGTATCCTGTCTGGTTGCCATTAAGAGGTACATAGTTACCCTGGCTATCGCGAATCTCAATAGCAAATCTATCTGCATCTGGGTCTGTAGCCATAAGAAGCTCTGCGCCAAACTTGCGACCATACTCCTCTGAAAGCTTGAATGCCTTAGGGTCCTCAGGATTAGGATAACCAACTGTAGTGAAATCAGGGTCTGGGTTCTCCTGCTCTGGTACTATAGTCCAGTTAGAAAAACCTCTGTCATTTAACATCTGTCTAAATGGAATAGAGCCACATCCATTAAGCGGTGTATAAACGAGAGGAATTGTAAGGTCTAGCTCATCTCCCTCATGGATAGCAAGTGATTCTATCTTATCAAGATACTCTCTATCAAACTCCTCACCAAGAACGATAATCTTGCCAGATTTTACTCCCTCTTCAAAATCAGATTTTTTAACACCTGACCAAATATCAACTGCCTTGATGCGCTCATACATTCCATCAGCTATCTCTGAAGACACCTGACATCCGTCGTCCCAATATGCCTTGTAGCCATTGTACTCCTTAGGGTTATGGCTTGCTGTAATATTGATACCTGATACAGTTCCAAGTCTTCTGATCATAAACGCAAGCTCTGGAGTAGGTCTAAGATCAGGGAAAACATATACCTTTATTCCATTTGCAGCAAAAATACCTGCTGCAAGCTGCGAGAATTCCTTAGAGAAATGTCTAGGATCGTGAGCGATAACTACACCCTTCTCCATAGCCTCTTTACCCTTTGATACGATAAAGTCAGCAACGCCCTGTGTAGCCTTGCCTACTGTAAAGAAATTCATACGATTGGTACCAGCCCCTACCTTACCGCGAAGACCAGCAGTACCAAATGACAAATCCTGATAGAAACGATCTTCCTTATCCTTTTCGTCATCTTTTATTGAAAGCAATTCCGCCTTGAGAGGGTCCGAATCCAAAAGATGTTCAAGCCACTCATTATATCTAGAATTGTAATCCATATTTTTCCTCCTATATAAATAGAAAAATTCAGGGCTCAATAAGTTGAAGCCCTGAATTAATATTATCATATATTGATTGTTTAAACTAGATTTAGTCTACACTGCATCTGTACTACCGAGGTATGTTGCATCTGTCTCGTACTCGTTGCCATATACATCATAGATTGTGTAGTAACCTAATGTAGTGTACTCATTAAGGTCAATTGATGAATATGAAAGCTCAAGCTCACTAGCTAAGAATGGCTCATCCATTGTTGTGTAATATGTATCACCTGCATCTGATAATACATAGAATACTAAGTCGATTTCATCATCAGAACGTAAATCATAGAGGTATGATCCCTCTTCCTCAGTATCGAAATCGTATGTGGTGTAACCCTGGATTGTACCCTCTGGATGCTTGTCATCATAGTATACATAAAGCAATGCACCCTCGCCATTAATCGTACATGGAATGTATCCCATCTGTGACCATTCCTCTGACTCTGGATCTGAATAGTAATCTACACAGTAATAGGATGCAATATTACCATTTACAAATGTCCATGCCTCTGGGTCTACAAGTGCAAGTCTTCCCTGGGAATCTGTCTGATATGTATAATCCTGACCAAGAATCAAGTACTCTCCATCGCTTTCTACAGCAACTGTAAGTGCTACATGATCGATAACCTCCCAATCAGAATCACTAAGCTCTACTGCGTAGTAATCATCAGTCTCTACCAATCCAATGCTGTTGCTACTTACACCGCCAGATGAAGAAACATGATCTGCGTAGGCAGTAGTATACCAATCTCCTCCGTATGAGCTTACATAGCTCTGTCCCATAAGAGAAAGCTCAGCTGAAACAAATTTATCGTAGAAATCTGTAATCTCATTATCGTAGTTAAGCTCAACAAAGGCCTCACGTCCAATGTCATAAGCTTCCACTATTTCAAATGGACAATAAACCATAAGTCCGTGGCCGTATGCAAAATCACTCTCTGTGTATGCTACAGCATTAACAGCTGAATTAATAAGAGTTGATGCATTATCTGTATCATAAGCTGTAGCAAGAGCGATAAGGTCAACTGAATCTATGCCCTCAAATGAGCCGCAGTTACCTCTAGCTTTTGCGTAAGCTGCAAATCCACCATTCTCCACATTGTCTGCAATGTCACCTACATAATTAATATAGGCATCATAAACATCTGAGATGTAGTCAAGACGGATAACTGACATAGAACCAACCAATCCATCAGAACTAATATCAGACATATAATCCTGGACGATTTTCTCTGAGAAGGCCTGAGCATCACCATCGAGCATGCCCAGCCAGTCAGTATAGTAGATACCCTTGTTATTTACATAGCTCTCTGCACCTACCATGTATTTAGCATGGTCCTTAAGACATAATCCCATCTCAAGTGTACACATGTTACAAGCATCGAAAATTACAGCATCAAAATCAACGCCAGCCTTATCCAACTCGTCCCTAATTTCATAATCATAAATAAAATCTTCTGGATCGTTGCTAAGCTCATCCATACCAAAACCGATAGGAATTCCACCGCCGTGATCCCAAAGGATAAGTGAGTAGTTCTCCGCTGGGAAATTCTCCTTAGAGTATTTAATAAACTCTGATAAATCCCCTTCCTGAGTCATAGTAGTCTTACCAAGACTCTTCTCCTTATTAAGCTTACCATCTCTAATTGTAAAGATAGTAACTTCTCCATCGGGAATGTCTTTATTCTCCCATTCCTTAGCGCCGCCACACTGGAGTACCACGTTGCAGTTATCTGGAATATCTGCCTTAAGCATCTCCTTGATATCTCTTGAAGCAGCACCTCCATATGGGCCAGACTCTAAGTTACTTCCTACGATATAAATCATAAGAGTTCTAACAGCATCCTCTGCTGCTGTTGAATCTACTTCGTCCTCTACTATTTCGTCCTCTCTATCTCTCTTCTTATTAGAAGAACCGCCATTGGCCGCAAAAATACCACAAATAATAGCAGCTATAAGAGCCAATATACCGAGAATAATAGCTATTGTCTTTCCAGTGCTACTCTTTTGAGGAGCCTGTGGAGTTGCCTGAACAGGCTGCACAGGTCTAGGCTGCACCTGAACTGTAGGTTGTGGCTGTACCCTAGGCTGAGGTGTCACTGTAGGTTGTGGCTCTACTTTTGGCTGTACCTTAACCTCCGGCTGTGGTGCCACTGTAGGCTGTGGTGTCACCCTCGGCTGTACCTTAACCTCTGGCTGTGGTGCTACTGTAGGCTGTGGTGCCACTGTAGGCTGTGGTGTTACCTTTGGCTGTACCTTAACCTCTGGTTGTGGTGCCACTGTAGGCTGTGGTGCCACCCTCTGCTGTACCTTAACCTCTGGCTGTGGCTGCTGAACCGGGCGACTAACTGGTGTACCGCAGTTCTTGCAGAAGCTTGCGCCTTCATTAAGTTGTGCTCCGCATTTCTTACAAAACATTACTTTTCTCCAATCAATATCGTATGTCGTTTTATCACATGGTAGTAGTGTAATACTTATTCTTTTCTCTGTCAACACCTATAAAATAGATTTTTACATAAAAAAGCTAGTAGCCATTCAACTACTAGCCTTTGCTCTAATCACTAAGATCAACATCCATATTCACACTAAAAGTATATTCTGGATATTTTTCTTTTAATGCCTCTACTATCTTACGATAAGTAGCATCCCTGTCTGGGGAATCAAAAGTAATTACAACGTCAAAACTCAATAGCTTTTGATTAGGATCATAGTAGAATCCATGAATCTGCTTTACATAATCAAAGGTTTTAACATATTTGGCTATTTCCTTTTGAAGCATGTCAGCCTCAGAATCCTTTTTATTTTTGCTGTAGATTCCAATGCCCTCCAAGGTAACTCCCGTCTCCTTGAATACCTCATATGCTATCTGACGCTGTAGCTGGTCTAATCTAGTCATGGTCATATCCTCATCTACCTCGATGTGGATAGATCCCACATATCTATCTGGTCCATAATTGTGAAGGCTCAAATCATAAGCACCTGAAACCTCATCAAAGGAAACTACTATTCTCTTAACCTGATGAGAAAGCTCTATCTCAACACGCTCACCAAGAATATGGGAAATAGTCTCAGAAATCATATCGTATCCAGCCTTGATGATAACAATGGAAATGATAGCACCAAGATACGCCTCCAGGCTCACGCCAAACTGAATAAATATAATAGCTGCTACCAAAGTGGAAGTAGAGATAACAGCATCAAGCTTGGCATCCTCACCTGAAGCTACTAGGGACTCAGACTTAACTGACTCTCCCACCTTTTTTACGTAGGTTCCAAGAATAATTTTTACAAAAACTGCTACTGCCACGATAAGAAGTGTCACAGTAGTGTATTTTGGCAACTGTGGGTTCATTATTTTTTTAATAGACTCCACAAGGGAAGTAATACCAGCGTAGCAAATGATGATTGCAATAACTGCTGTACTGATATACTCAACTCTTCCGTGTCCAAGTGGATGCTTTCTATCTGGCGCCTTGTTGGCAAGCTTGGTACCAACAATGGTAATAACCGAAGAAAGAGCATCACTTAAATTGTTGACCGCATCTAAAACGATGGCGATTGAGCCAGATAACAGCCCTATAAATGCCTTAAAAGCTGCCAACAAACAGTTGGCAGCTATTCCTATAATACTTGTTTGAATGATTTTTTTATTTCTGTCCATTAGCTTATTTCAATCCTTTAACAAAGGTATTTAACTTCTCTTTTGATTTCTTGCTGAGCTTTTCCATCTTTTTTAGAACAGCGTATTCGCTAGTTCCCTGGCTAGCAATGAGGAAATCAACCTCTCCTGCACCCTTAGAAGGAATGGTATCCTGAAGTAGCTCAAATGGTGATACATCAAGGGCATCACAGATAGTCATAATCTTGTCAGCAGTAGGATTGGTCTTCTTGCGCTTCCAATCGCTAACTGTACTCTGGGCAATGCCTGTTGCATTAGAAAACTGCAACTGATTCATCCCCTTGTCTTCCATGATTTTAAAAATTCTCTCACTAATTATCATACTACACCCCCCATACTTAATCTGTATATACGATAATTATTATAATCCTTTATGCATCATCCGACAAGAAATAGTCAATTAATTTTCTCTTATTGGGCTAAATGTCAAAATATTTATTCTTCTTCTGTCTCTTCAAAGAACTCATCTACATTGTAAAGCTCACCCTCAACCTTTTCTGTGTAGATGTGTCCATCAAGGTGATCTATCTCATGAAGGAGGGCTCTTGCCATAAGCTCCTCACCCTCAACGATGATTTCTTCCATGTTTTCATTTAAGGCCTTAACCTTAGCGTAGTTAGGACGTGTAACAATACCTGTCTTACCAGGAACTGAAAGACATCCCTCGCTTCCTGTCTGCTCACCTGATGTCTCAAGTACCTCTGGATTAATGAGGGTAACAGGGCCCTCACCTATATCGATTACACAGATACGACGAAGCACGCCAACCTGAGGAGCTGCAAGTCCAACTCCATCTGCATCGTACATTGTGTCATACATATCTTCAATTAAAGTCTTAAGTCTAGGTGTTAAAATCTTAACCGGCTTGCAAACCTTAAGAAGAACATCGTCCTTACCATATTCCCTAATTTCTAATAATGCCATTTTATTTCCTTTCTAATGCCACCACTATAATGTATTAATCGGATCAAAATCGAACCATGTGGTGGTGTTTCTATATTGTTTTTGCTCTAATAAAAATGAGTCTATGCTATCTTTAATCTTAACTAGTCTATCATAATCCTGGTCTTTTACATAGATAACTCTTCTAAAAACATCTTTGAGTTTGCCTATGTAGGCATCTTGTGGTCCCATAATTATAACCTGAGGATCCACTTTTCTAATGAGATTGGCCAAAATATCTGCCTGAGAGGCTGCATCCCTCTCGCTCTCACTGCTAACCTGAATTCCCAAAATGTGAGAACATGGCGGATAACCAAGAAGTCCTCTATATGCTATCTCCTGCTCATAGAATCCATTGTAGTCCTGAGCTGCAGAGGTAACTACCGCGTAATTTTCCGGCTGATATGTCTGGATGATAGCAACTCCAGGCTCACTTCCACGGCCTGCTCTACCCACTGCCTGAGTGAGAAGCTGGAATGTACGCTCTCCGCTGTGGTAATCCGATTCATTGAGGGAAATGTCGGCGGCCACAATACCTACCAAGGTAACATTGGCAAAATCATGTCCCTTTACAATCATCTGTGTGCCTATAAGCACATCAGCCTCATGGGCTGCAAAAGCAGATAATATCTCCTCGTGTCCATCCTTGCCTTTTGTGGTATCCGCATCCATTCTAAGTACTCTAGCACTAGGAAATGCTTCTTTAACCATCTCCTCTAAGCGCTGGGTCCCCGCCTTGAAACTGCCGATGTACTTGCTGCCACAGCTAGGGCAAGTTTTGGTAGCTCTAGTAGTGAATCCGCAGTAATGGCACTTCATGGTGCCGTCCTTGTGAAGATGAAGGGCCACATCGCAGTGTGGACACTTCAGCACCTTACCACAGGCTCTGCAGGAAACAAAGCCCATAAGTCCTCTTCTATTTAAGAAAAGCATAATCTGCTGCTTTTTGTTAAGTCTGTCTGCCATAAGCTCTAGCAGACGATGGCTAAGCATTGAGCGATTGCCTCTTTTTAACTCTTCTCGCAGGTCAACAATCTCAACAGCAGCCATATCCTGGCCCTTGGCACGGTTGTTTAATGTGATAAGCTCATATTCACCTGACTGAGCCCTGCTATATGCCTCAAGGCTAGGTGTAGCAGACCCCAGAATAACTGTAGCTCCCGAAAGATGAGCTCTATATACAGCTGTCTCTCTAGCGTGATATCTCGGAATCACCTCAGACTTGTAGCTAGGTTCATGCTCCTCGTCAATGATTATAAGCCCTAAATTTGCAAAAGGTGTGAAAAGTGCCGAACGAGGTCCCACCATTATACTGATGTCACCTGACTTTGCCCTCTCAAACTGGTCAAAGCGCTCTCCTGGAGACATGCGACTATTAAGAATGCTGACCCTATCCCCGAATCGGCTATAAAATCTCATAACAGTCTGGTATGTAAGGGCAATCTCTGGAATCAACACGATAACCTGCTGTCCCATATTAATAACATGCTCCATCACATCCATATAGACCTCAGTCTTGCCTGAACCTGTGACACCATGGATAAGATATGTCTTGCGGCGGCCTGTATCAATATCTGCCTTTATCCGCTCTGCTGCAGCCTCCTGCTCATCATTTAACACAATGTGCTTTGCTTGGGATTTGTGCATATGAGGATTTCTAAAAGTACGTACTGACTCAACTCTTATGATTCCCTTTTTCTCCAAATCTCGAATGTTGCCAGATGGTACCTGCAGTTTTTTAGTGGCAAGCTCCCAATCAAGCACATCCACATCTAAAAGCTCCTTCAGCAGGCGCTCCTTGCCTACTGCATGATTTTTCTTAGTAAGAAGCTCTGTCAACTCGATTTTAGCCTGCTCCAAAGAAATATTAAGACTAATCTCTTTTTTTAATTTTTCGTTTTCCTTTTTCTTGATAGGAATAACAGTTTTAAGAGCCTGGTTCATAGTGGAACCGTAATTGCGTTTTAAAAATGCAGCCAAAGAAATAAGCTGTGACTCAATCGCAATGCTGTCTCTCATAACACGTGCTATAGGTTTTAGTTTTGTAACATCAAACTCTGGCTTGTCGTGTAGCCCAACCACATATCCTGTAATTGCACGATTCCCCTGTCCAAAAGGGATAACCACCTGCACGCCTTCTGCGACTTGATTCTCCAGCTCATCAGGCACTATATATTCAAATGTCTTATCCAATCTCTCATGAGATATATCAATGATAATATCTGCGTATTTCATGAAAAATATTTTAGCATAAAGTCTTTTAATTTGAAATCAAACTCGCTATAATAAAGTGATTTATAATTAGCTTTCTATGAAGGGAGAATCCTATGCGTCATCTAATGAGCCCTCTGGATTTCACCAGAGAGGAACTAGAGCAGCTTATGGACTTGGCAGATGATATTAAGAATCATCCGGACAAATACTCCGAAAAATGCCACGGCAAAAAGCTTGCCACTTGTTTCTACGAGCCTAGTACTCGTACCCGTTTATCTTTCGAGGCTGCCATGCTTAATCTTGGTGGTTCTGTCCTTGGTTTTTCTTCAGCTGATTCATCTTCAGCAGCCAAAGGCGAAAGTGTTTCCGATACTATTCGTGTTATTTCTTCTTACGCAGATATCTGCGCTATGCGTCATCCAAAAGAAGGCGCTCCTTTAGTCGCTTCTCAGCGATCTTTAATTCCAGTTATTAATGCAGGTGATGGTGGTCACCAACATCCAACTCAAACACTCACTGATTTATTTACCATTCGTTCATTGCGTGGTGAAATCAAAGACCTTACTATTGGACTTTGTGGTGATTTGAAATTTGGTCGTACAGTTCACTCTCTTATCAATGCACTTGTACGCTACCCTGGAATTAAATTTGTCCTTATTTCTCCCGAGGAGCTTCGAGTTCCTGAGTACATTCGAGAGGATGTTCTTGAGAAAAATGGATATGAGTACAAAGAAGTTGATACTCTTGATGATGTCATGGGTGAGCTTGATATCCTCTACATGACACGAGTTCAGAGAGAACGTTTCTTCAACGAAGAGGATTACATCCGTTTGAAGGACTTCTTCATTCTCACACCAGAGAAAATGAACTTAGCTAAAAAAGACATGATGGTTCTTCATCCACTTCCTCGTGTAAATGAAATTGCAGTTGATGTTGACGATGACCCACGTGCAATGTACTTTACACAGGCTAAATACGGTGTCTTTATCAGAATGGCTCTCATATTGACACTGCTTGAAATTCCATGCTAATTCTTTAGTATCGTCTGGCATTTATGCTAGGCAAATAGTTCGAAAGGAGAACAACCTATGCTAAACATAAGCGGAATCCATCAGGGATTTGTTCTTGACCATATTAAGGCTGGCGAATCCATGACAATATATAACAACTTACATCTTGCAAATCTTGGTAGCGATTGTACAGTTGCCATGATTATGAATGCTAAGTCCAACAAAATGGGAAGAAAGGACATCATCAAAATCGAATGTCCGATTGAGCGAGTTGATTTAGATATTCTCGGTTTTATCGACCACAATATCACTTGCAATATCATTAAAGATGACGCAATCGTAGAGAAGAGACAGCTTTCCCTTCCAAAAGAGATAAAAAATGTAATCTCTTGCAAGAATCCACGTTGCATCAGCACTGTGGAGCAAGAGCTTGATCAGATTTTCATTCTCACAGACCCTGAGAATGAAGTATATCGTTGCAAGTATTGCGAAGAGAAATACACAGGAACTAAATAAAATAACATTTATCTAATTAAAATGTACGATAGGCATCTTTAAAGCATAGCTTTAAGATGCTTATTTTATTTGTTTAAAAAACTTCATTCACTTTCAATCTGCTGTTTACATGATATCTGCTCGGGATTCCGGTCAAGGGCAAGCCTTCGGAGCTTCGCTCCCTTGACTCCTCATCCCGTCGCAGATATAAGATAAACAAGCAGATTTGAAAGTGGGGCTATGGCTTGCCACAAGCTCAGTTTACCACCCGGAAGGTGAATTCTCTTATCGGCAGTGGTAAAACTATTATCCTGCCTGGTCACTAGACAATTAATAAGTATTAGATTGTTTAAAAAGTCCAAATCTAATACTTTGACCAAATTTTTGACATCTGCAAATGCACTAAAAAGTATTAAGTGCTCGATTATAGGCAAATCTAATACTCACCGCTTCATCAATCTATGAAATATATGGTTCTCAAATAAAAATATCGCGATACACTACTGCCTATATTTAAAATCACATTCTAGACAGTACCCTTTCTTATAACCACTACTGCTTATTTTTTAAATCTCATTCTAGGCAGTACCTTTTCTATAAAATACTACTGCCTATATTTAAAATCACATTCCAGGCAGTACCTTTTTCTATAAGCCACTACTGCCTACTTTTTAAATCTCATTCTAGGCAGTATCTTTTCTTACAATCACTACTGCCTATTTTTTAAATCACATTTCAGGCAGTACCTTTTCTATAAACTACTACTGCTTATATTAAAAATCATATTCTAGGCAGTACTTTGTACTTGTGGCAAGGCCACAGTCCCACTTTCAAGCCCGCTTGTTTATCCTGTATCCGCGATGGTATGAGGAGTCAAGGGAGCGCAGCTCCGAAGGCTTGCCCTTGACCCGAAGTCCAAGCGGATATCATGTAAACAGCAGGTTGAAAGAAATAAAAAAGGATTCCCAAAAGCTATGCTTTTAAGAATCCTATAAATTATTCAAAGTAGATTAATCCTCTTTATCTTTAATTATTATCTACGTTACTGCTAATCTCTTGTCTCCATCACGATGAGGTAGCCCTCGCCTTCGAAGAATATTTTTCCTTCATCTGCGACGACTTCGTTACTGACGGTCAGTGTGTTGAAGCCCTCAATTGTGGCGTTCTTTAATGGATATTTGAAGCCCTCCATTGTGACGCCTGTGGCTTTGCCCATGTATGGGAAAATAGATACGTATGAACCTGGCTGTTTATCAACCAAGTGAACCGTATTTGGCTTTATCACATAGATACTATTATGAGAATCCTTCATAACAACAAAGTGATTATTCTTAATCCCCATGGCTACAAGTGCGATATTTCCAAGAACGTGATCAAGACGTGTTCCTGTGCCCCCAAGGATAAATATCGGCTCATCTGATGCCGCCATATCCATAGCAATCACAAGAGCGGCTTCCACATCAGTGTCATCCTTTACAGGATTAAGCCTCTTTACTTTGACACCCCTGGCAATGGCTCGTTCAACTGCGCCCTCGCCTGCGGAATCAAAATCGCCAATCAGAAGATTCGGAATCACTTCAAGCTTCTCACAAGCCTCATAACCCTTGTCGCATGCAATGATGTACATTCTATCCCGCTCACGCTGGCTTAAAAAATCCTGTAAAAAATCAAGTTCAATTGTCCCACCAGCAACTATTACATATCGCATCAAATCATTCTCCAAAAGCAATATCTATCCCATTTCATCCAGGATGTTATTCTCTAACAATCTGCAGCTATTCCATCTTCTCCAAAAGGGCTTCTGTGTTTGACTTAATATCACCATTAAACACAGCGGAACCAGCAACGATGATATTGGCTCCTGCCTCTAATACATCCTCGATAGTGTCCATATTTATACCACCATCTACCTCGATGTCAATCTTAAGCTTCTTCTGACGAGCAAGTACTGAAAGCTCTCTAACTTTATCTAAAGTATATGGAATCAAACTCTGACCGCCAAAACCTGGATTAACAGTCATCACAAGAACCATATCTACCTTTTCAAGAACATGTGTAATCTCTGAAATAGGAGTAGCTGGATTAATAGCAACTCCAGCCATCACTCCACAGCTTTTAATTAAATCAATTGTAGCATCTAGATGCTTGCATGCTTCTGCATGAACTGTGATAATATCTGCCCCAGCCTCGGCAAATTCCTTAACATAGTTTTCTGGGTTGACAATCATAAGATGCACATCAAAAAGTCTGTCAGTGTATTTACGAATAGTTCTAAGTACTGGAAGTCCAAAGCTGATGCTTGGGACAAATACTCCATCCATTACATCAAAGTGAACATATTGAGCTCCCGCCTGATCAATAATCTCAAGCTGCTCCTTAAGTATTCCAAAATCTGCCGATAAAATTGATGGCGCCAAACATTTTTCCATATGATTCTCTCCTAATAATTTGGAATTACCCCTACTATTCTCCTCATAATTATAACATCTTACAGGCCTATACTTAAACAAATCCCTGTAAGTAATTATCTATATTTTGAATTCTGCTGCTGTACCATTTCAGAATATATCTGTAAATAATTCTCATAACGGCTAGCGGCTATCTCACCTTTCTCCACAGCCTCTTTTACGCCGCAGCCCGGCTCCTTATAGTGAACACAACCGCCAAATCGACAGTGCTGCTCTGGCTCAATAAACTCTGGAAACAATGAATAAAGCTCTACCGGATCACACTTAGGTACAAATAATGATGAAAAGCCTGGTGTGTCCATGATGTAGGTGTCATCTCCAAGATATAAAAGCTCTGAATGTCTAGTGGTGTGCTTGCCTCGACCAATTTTGGCAGACACCTCGCCAGTCTCCATAGAATGGCCCTCAGTGAGAAGATTAACTATAGAGCTCTTTCCAACGCCTGATGGTCCAGCAACGGTAGATGTCTTTCCTTTGAGAACCTCTTTTATTTTATCGATTCCCTCTTCATTTTTCGCAGAGGTGAAAATCACCTTATAGCCAGCTCGCTCATAGGTATCACGAATCTGCTTTTGAAAATCATCATCAACCAAATCGTCCTTATTAAAGCAAATCACTACAGGTACATCCTGCTCTTCCATCATACATAAAAATCTATCAAGAAGATTGAGATTTGGTTCAGGATTCTTAGTCGCAAAAATGAGCAATGCTTGATCCACATTAGCCACCGCAGGTCTAATAAGCTCAGACTTGCGTGGACCAATGCTAATAACATTGCCCGTCTTCTCCTCCTCAGAGATGATGTCTATCTCAACATCATCTCCTACTAGAGGCTTAATCTTATCTTTTCTAAATGCGCCCTTGGCTTTGCATTCGTATACACCAGAATCCACTACATAAACATAGTAGAAACCAGCGATACCTTTAATAATTTTACCCTGCATTAATTTGGTGTTCCTGATATGGTTTGTGTTGATGTTTCCTTCTTATCATCAAGAGTGATTGTATTACCATCTTCTGTAGTAAAGGTAGGTGTATAAGTCAGAGTAATTGTAAGCTCTGAACGTGTTACGTCAGAAATATTGATTGCACCATTCTTTGGAATAGTACCTGATTTATTAAGCTCAACTATTGAGTATGTACACTCTCCATCGTATGGATTAGCAATACTATAGCTGTATGTAGTCTCCTTCTTACCCTTGCTGATTACAAGTGTAATCTTTGAATGAGCCTCAACACTCTCACCAGCTTCAATAGACTGGCTGATAACACGGCCCTCTGCCACATCATCTGAGTACTCCTGAGAAGTGCTTGTAACCACAATACCGATAGTTGTAAGCTGCTCTGTAGCCTCAGCCTGTGTCAATCCAACTACACTAGGAACTGTAACTTCCTCTCCATCGGTAGTCTCCTCTGGCTGTGTCTGTGCTGGCTGAGATGAACCACCTGACTCTCCTGACTCACCAGAATCTCCTGATGACTCCTGTCCAGCAACTGTAAGTCTAAGTGTATCCTTAAGTGAGAACTCATCGCCCTCTTTTGTAGACTGTTCAAGGACTGTGCCGTCTTCCTCTGAGCTTGATTCGTAGATGACCTTGATATTGTCCTCGTCAAGACCAAGCTCTGCAAGCTTACCAACAGCCTCCTCATACTGAGTTCCCTCGACATTAATCATTGTTACCTTTTTAGCTCCAAAATTAAATAAACCAAAAACGTTGCCGAGAATTGCAACTAATATAGCTACAATGGCGATACCTGCAATAATACCAGAGATGGTAAGAATCTTGTCCATCTTAGACTCGTCCTCTTCCTCATCATCGTAGTACTCATCATCGTCATAGTACTCGTCATCGTCATAGTACTCTTCATCATCATCGTACTCATCATTGAATGTAAGGGCCTCAGCTGCCTTCTTAGCGATAGTCTCCTCAGGCTCTAAATTAACCTTTGACATAACCTGAGTCTTGCCAAGCTCTGAGGACTCCATGATAGTAACGAAATTCTCATCAGGGCTAACAAGTGCCTTCTTTAAATCCATAAGAAGATCAGAGATAGTATTGTAACGTCTATCTGGGCTCTTCATTGTTGCCTTCATAATGATTCTCTCAAGAGAAATAGGTAGGTCTGGAGCGTAAGCTGAAGGTGCAACCATCTCCTCCTGAAGATGCTGAATAGCGATTGCTACAGTATTGTCTCCGTCAAATGGAACACGGCCTGTAACCATCTCATACATAACGATACCAAGAGAATATATATCACTCTTGCCATCTACAAAACCATTTCTAGCCTGCTCTGGTGATGAATAATGAACAGAACCCATCACATCAGCATGGATAGTATTAGAGCTTGCAGCTCTAGCAATACCAAAGTCTGTAACCTTAACCTTACCTTCTGTAGAAATAATGATATTCTGTGGCTTGATATCACGGTGAATAATGCCCTTCTGATGAGCTGCCTCGATACCACGGCCAACCTGAATCGCAATAGAGATAGCCTCCTTGAAATTAAGCTGTCCCTTCTTCTCGATATATGTCTTTAAAGTAATACCCTCGACGTATTCCATAACAATGAAATACATGCCGTTTTCAGAACCTACATCGTAAATGTTGACGATGTTTGGATGCTCTAAACCTGCAGCTGACTGAGCCTCAGTCCTAAACTTTGCTACGAAAGTAGCATCCTCTGAAAACTCCTGCTTTAATATCTTAATAGCTACTTCTCTTCCGAGAATGTGATCCTTGGCACGATAGACATCAGACATACCGCCTGATCCAACTCTATCTATTACCTCATATCTGTCTGCTATAAAAACGCCTTGTGTAATCATGTATTCTCCTTTTTGTAAGATTATTCAACAATAATAACTGAGATATTATCCTTGCCACCGTAGCTGTTTGCCAGTTCTACCAAACGAGTAGCACGGTCTTCAATACTGTCCGCTGATTTGAGTATTGAAAGAATCTCTTTGTCTGAAACCATATTTGTAAGACCGTCTGAACACAGTAAAATATGCTCACGGCCCTTAAGAGCAACATCAAAATAATCTGCAGCAATAGCGCTCTCAGCACCAACTGCTCTTGTAATCATATTTTTACGCTTGTCAGTGCGAGCATCATCTTCATCAAGCTCACCTGTGCGAACCAGCTCTGCAACAACCGAGTGGTCCTTGGTCACTTGCAATACCTTGGATGAGTTGGCAACATACAGTCTGCTGTCACCTACATTTGCCACGAATAAGTGACCATCTATAATGGTGGCCATAACAAGTGTAGTGCCCATACCTGCCTTGCCAGGGTCTGATTTAGACTCAGCGTAAATCAGATTGTTAGCCGTCTGAATTGCCTCTTCAAGAATTCTAACAGGCTCTGTCTCTTTTGACTTCTTTATGCAATTAATAATTGTCTCGACGCATTTTGCAGAAGCATAATCGCCTGCCAGTTCTCCGCCCATACCATCGGCAACCAAATATAAATTAGGTAACTTGCCAACAGCTGTGTCTGAATAAAAGATGGCATCCTGATTAACCTTACGCTTAATACCTACATCAGTTTTTGCACAACTTATCATTAAATAGTCCCTTTCGAAGCATCCATTTTGCGCTTTCTCAACTGTCCACAGGCCCCGTCAATATCCCGGCCCATTTCCCTTCTAATAGTAGCATTATTGACATATTTTTCAATCTTTTTTTGGAACGCATAGGCTCTGTCCATGCTAGGACTAACGAAATCTCGTTCCTTGATTGGGTTGACTGGAATCAGATTAACATGGCAATTAAGATGGCCAATTAACTCTCCTAATTCCTTTGCGTCTTCATCACGATCATTGACGCCACCCACAAGTGAATATTCAAATGTGATGCGCCTTCCAGTCTTCTCAAAGTAATACTGACATGCATCTATAAGCTCGTGAATATCGTATTTGTTAGCGATAGGCATAAGCTCAGCTCTCTTAGCCTGATTAGGTGCATGGAGAGAAATTGCAAGAGTGATTGTTAAATCCTCCTCTGCCAACTGTTTGATTTTAGGAACAATGCCACAAGTGGACACTGTGATATTTCGCTGAGAAATGTTCAGTCCATTCTCATCAGATAATAGTCTAACAAATTTTACTATATTATCATAGTTGTCCATAGGCTCGCCTGTGCCCATGACAACAACATTAGAAACTCTCTCACCGGTATCTCTTTGGATAGCATATATCTGGCCAAGCATCTCTGAAGGTGTCAGATTTCTCACCCAACCATCCAAAGTAGATGCGCAAAAGCGACAGCCCATTTTACATCCCACCTGAGATGAAATGCACACAGAATTGCCGTGCTTGTAGCTCATCCACACACTCTCTACCATCTCGCCATCGTATAATCTAAATAGATATTTTCTAGTGGCATCGATTTTAGAAATCTGCAAATCTATCTGCTCAAGATTATTATAATTGCATTTAGCCAGTAGCTTTTCCTTAAGGGACTTTGGAATGTTTTTCATCTCATCATAGTCTAATGCCAGATGTTGATGCATCCATTCATAGAGCTGCTTTGCTCTAAACTTTGGCTCACCTAAATCCCCTGTAACATAATCTGTAAGCTCTATTAAATTAAAGGATCTAATATCAACTAATTCTTTTTCATTACACATATAAAAAATCCATCATGTTCTCTGTCAGGTAAAAGCTGAGTCATCTTTTCCATCTTAAAATCCTTATGTGATGATAAGAAGTGCTCTACCTGATTTTCATTTTCATCTTTATTGATGGTGCATGTGCTATAGCACAATACTCCACCATCCTTAACATACTCACAAACAGTATCAAGTATCTGTCCCTGGAGAGCAACAAGCTCGGCAAGGGTATCTTCTGTCTGATTGTATTTTATATCTGGCTTTTTTCTAATAATTCCTAATCCAGAACAAGGTAAATCCGCAATTACAATATCGTATTTGCGAACTGCATCTTCATCAAGAACAGTGGCATCCCATTTGACTGCAGTCACATTAGTAGCACCTGTTCTATTAATATTTTCCTGAATAAGTGAGACCTTGGCGTCTGTTAAATCTCTGGCAACAACCAGTCCATCACTTGCCAATTCTCCACAGTGGAGAGCCTTGCCTCCAGGAGCAGAGCATACATCAATAATATGGTCTGTAGCCTTAATACCTGCAAGCTTTGGCACTAGCTGCGAAGAATAATCCTGAACGTAAAACAGACCATTTTTAAATGCATCTAGGGATGCCAATGAATCGTAGCCTGATATATACAAAGCGCTGTCAAGTGAATCGCATATACGAACATTAACTCCAGATTCCTCTAAGTTCTTTACTAAATCTTCTCTATTAATTTTAGATGTATTAACTCTTACGCAAAGATCCTGTGGCTCCAAAAAGCCAGCCATAATGGCCTCGGCCTCATCTGCCCCGTAGTCTTTTGTCCATTTATCTACTAGCCACTGAGGTATTGAGTACTTGACGCCTAGCTCTTTAAATTCTATTTTTTCTTTATTTCTAGAAATATTTCTAAGAACACCATTTACAAATCCAGAAAGACCTGCAAACCCTCTCTTTTTTGCCAGCTTAACATACTCGTTGCAAGTGGCAGAATCAGGAACTGCGTCCATATAAAATATCTCATAAACTCCCATGCGCATAATGGTACGAATGAGAGGTTTCATCTTTTTTGCTTTTGTTTTAGAAAAACTGTCGATAATGTAATCCAGCTGGATTTTCCTCTCAACAGTGCCATTTACCAAGCGATTGATAAATGCCCTCTCGTTTTTATCCAGATAGAAATATTTATCAAGGACAGCCTTTAGGTAAATATGAGAAAACTGACCATGCTCCAATATTTCTATCAAAGTCTCAAGGGCGATTTCTCTATTGCTAATTCCTGCCATTTAATAACCTCGTTTACTTCATAACTCTGGATTAACATCCAAAGTAATAGCTATTATTCTCTATTTGAAGAGAATGTTGCTCCCGCTTCAAGTGCATTACCTCTAAGGAAATCACCTGCATTCATACGCTTCTTGCCCTCAAGCTGAAGCTCATTTATCTCAAGAGCCTGTTTGCCACATGCTACCGTAAATACATTTTTATCTACAGAAATAATAGTACCTGGAGTACCAGTTTTATCTACCACTGTGGCCTTCCAGATTTTCACCTGCTTGCCATTTAAAAATGTAAATGCTGATGGCCATGGATTGAGGCCTCTAATAAGGCGCTCTATTTCTTCCGCTGGCTTGCTCCAGTCAATATTTCCCATTTCCTTTTTAATCATGCCAACGTGTGTGGCCTGTGATTCATCCTGAGGAACAGGAGTAATCTCACCTCTTTCAAGAGCCTCGATAGTTTTAACTGCAAGCTTGCCACCATCAAGTGCCAATTTATCAAATAAGCTGCCGCCTGTCTCGTCAGCTGCAAGCTCTACCTCTGATTTAAGGAGCATATCTCCATCATCAAGCCCTGGGCCCATAAGCATAGTTGTATTACCAGATACTCTCTCGCCATTTATAACTGCCCACTGTATTGGAGCGGCGCCGCGATACTTAGGAAGAAGCGAGCCATGGACATTTACACATCCAAGACGTGGCATATCAAGAATTACCTTTGGTAAAATCTGGCCAAATGCTGCTACGACAAACACATCCGCCTCATATTGCTTCAGATACTCCACTGATTCCTCAGCTCTGATTTTAACTGGCTGATATACGGGAATATCATGTTCCACAGCAAACTCCTTGACCGGTGTAGGCTGAAGCTTGCCGCTGCGTCCCTTTGGCTTGTCTGGCTGACTAACTACAAGTATTACCTCATGACCAGCCTCATATATTGCCTTTAATGTCTCCACCGCAAAATCTGGTGTACCCATAAAAACTACTTTCATCTATATCAAGTCCTTTCAAAAGCCTACTGTAAATTAAAATTACACTGAAAAACTCCATCAGTGAGAAAAGCAAAAAAATAAACGTCCTAAACAGACACAATAAGTGTACCATTTTAGGACGTTTTTGTACAATCTGCCAGCTTTTTAGACAGCTGCTGCCCCTAAAACAGGCATCAACTATTATTCCACAACCACTGTAAAATCAACTATAGATGCAACAATAGGTACTATTGCTAATCTCTTATTCATAAAATTACCTCCGACAAAATTAAAGTGCTGAGATTCAAAGAAGACATTCTAACTCCTTTAGCCACATAGCTGCGCTGGCATCTGATGGCATTCTAAGGTCTCCCCTTGGCGATACTGCAACCGAGCCCACCTTAGGGCCATCTGGAAGACAGCTTCTCTTAAAGTGTTGTGCAAAAAATCTCTTACAAAAAATCTTTTCCCATTTTAATATTTCTTCATCCGAATACTGATTCGTAAATGCGATTTTTGCCAAACGATATATCTTAGCGGGACTCTGCTGAAGTCTAAGCATATGGTAAATGAAGAAATCATGCAGTTCGTATGGTCCCACCAAATCTTCTGTTTTCTGGGATATTTCTCCTTTGGTTGGAGGTAATAGTTCTGGAGACACAGGTGTATCCAACACATCATAGAGAGTTTTACTTAAAACATCTTTTTCACAAGTATCTGCATAATATTGAACTAAATATCTAACTAAAGTCTTTGGAATGGAAACATTTACAGCATACATAGACATATGGTCACCATTATATGTTGCCCATCCAAGTGCAAGCTCCGACAAATCACCTGTACCAATTACAATGCCATTTTCTTTATTAGCTATATCCATCAAAATCTGAGTTCGCTCTCTTGCCTGACTATTTTCATAAGTTACATCGTGATTATTTTGATCCTGATCTATATCTTTAAAATGCTGCTCTACCGCATTTACGATACTAACTTCCTTAAATGTAGCTCCAATCTCTTTTATTAATCTGACTGCGTTGTCATAGGTTCTGTCTGTGGTTCCAAACCCAGGCATAGTCACAGCAACTATTCCTTTTCTATCGAGACCTAAATAGTCAAAAGCTTTTGCAGTAACAAGTAGCGCAAGTGTAGAATCAAGTCCGCCAGAAATACCTATTACTGCTGTCTTACATCCTATATGCTCTAATCTCTTTTTTAGACCCATTGCCTGAATAGTAAGAATTTCATTGCTTCGCAATTCACGCTCCGCTACCAGTGAAGGAACAAATGGCTTCGGTTCTATGATTCGTGTCAAATTCGTCTCAATTATTTCTAGATTGAAATTCGTATATACGTATCTATTTTCATTATTCTGCGAAGTCTGATAAGTCGTCATTTTCCTCCGCTCCGCTTCCAGATACTTAGTATCAATTTCTGAAACAGTCATTTCTTCCCCAAAAAGCTTTGATTCCGAAAGTATTTTACCATTTTCAGATATGATATTATGTCCGGAATAGACTACATCCTGAGTAGATTCACTAGGACCTGCTGATGTATATATATATCCACACACAAGCCGCGCTGACTGGCTATTAACGAGATTTCTTCTATATCTGGCCTTTCCTATGATCTGATCAGAAGCAGATAAATTTACAATTACATTTGCCCCTTCTAAACAATGATTAACACTAGGTGGATTTGGCACCCACAAATCCTCGCATAGCTCTACTGCGATTCTAAGAGATGGCATATCCTCACAAGTGAAAATTTGATTTGTTCGAAAAGGTATTTCTTCCCCATCTATTACTATTGTGGTTTGAATATCTTTTCCTGACATAAAATGCCTTGCTTCATAAAATTCACTGTAGTTAGGCAAATATATCTTAGGCACTATTCCCTTTATTTTCCCCCTAGAGATTGCTGCTGCAACATTATAAAGCTTTCCATTAAAATCTAATGGCAAGCCCACAAATATTATTCCATCAATATTCCTACTATAATTTTTTATAGTCTTTAAGCCGGATTTTGCTGCTTCAAGCAAAGCATCCTGCAAAAACAAATCCTGACAAGTATAGCCTGTAATGCTAAGTTCTGGAAACACCATTACCTTAGCATCCTTTTGAGCTGCCTCTTGTATTCTCTTCACTATTTCCTGGCAGTTATAATCCACGTCAGCAACTTTAACATTAGGAGTTATTGCTGCCACTTTTACGAAACCGTCTTTCAATTCTATTTCTCCTTTTTAATAACTTTTTAGCAAACAAAAAAGCAGACAATGAGTCCCTTTTAGACTTCATTGTCTGCTTGCTATTATATTATCACTATCTAGCAGCAAATTACAATAAAACAACTTCTCTTATGCATGTAAATAAACTGGTTTCATCTGCTCATTTGGAGTATTGATTTTTACATCCTCTCTAACTGGTTCAAAAAATCTTTCATACCAAATTAAGAATACATATACGCACCAAATATATCTCCAGTAATCTCCCTTATCAGACACATGCTTTTCTAGCATCCGCACTAACATCTTACTGTTAAAGAATTTCTTTGCAGTTTGGCTTTCAAATGCATCTTTTATTCTCTGATGATATGGCTCTTCTTTTATCCAGTCTCTAATAGGTACTGGGAAGCCTTTTTTCATTCTATTTGCAGGCTCTTCTCCTACTACCTTTTTTGCACATTTTCTAAAAGCAATTTTTGTCTCTTCTTTATTTGCTCTGTAAGCTACCGGTATACGGCTGGCTACATCAAAAACTTCCTTGTCCAAAAATGGAACTCTAACCTCTAGACTATGAGCCATGCTCATTTTATCTGCCTTCAGCAAAATATCTCCTACTAACCACTGATTCAAATCAGTCATCTGCATGTAATTTATATCATCTTCTACAGAGTCAGTTGCGTGGGCTGACAAAGTAATCTTTTTCTTATCTGCTCCAACATAGTTTTTAAGCAGCTTTCTCTTTTCCTTCTCAGAGAACAGGCATGTAGGACCAATATATCTTTCCTTTACAGAGCTAGCATGACGTACAAGGAAATTTCTTCCGCGCATTGGAGGTAATAATTCTGCAATGGCTCCAATTCCCTTTCTTATGATAGGATTAATTTTATTATAGCCCTGCCACATAAATGGCTCTTTATAGACATTGTATCCGCCAAACAGCTCATCTGCTCCCTCTCCTGAAAGGCAAACTTTTACATGCTTAGAGGCCTCTTCATTCAAGAAGAAAAGCGCTATACTTGCTGCATCAGCAAGTGGCTCATCCATATAGTACTGAACATCTTTAACTCTATCGAAAAATTCTGTTTTACCAAGAATTCTTGAGTAATTCTTATAATCCTCTGACTTAGGAAAGCTTCTAATTTTCGATGATTCATCATATCTTTCTTCTTCATAGCCAAGAGTAAATGTCTTGTCTACCTTTGAAACTGCAGATAAATATGTAGAATCAACTCCTGAAGAAAGAAAGCTTCCAACCTCCACATCACTTATCTTGTGAGCCTTAACAGAATCTTCCATAATCTCACTTATCTTATCTGCAAATCCATCTATGGATGTTTCTTTATCTTCGTTTTGAACTGGATACCAATACTGAACCAATTTCATTTCCTCACCACGTCTAATCAAATAATGTGCTGGAGGCAACTTATATACATTTTCAAAGAAAGTCTCATTGCCTGGCGAATACTGATAAGATAAATAGTGTTCTAATTGCTTTGTATTTAACTCTTTTTCAAAATCAGGATGTTCAAGAAAACTCTTTATCTCACTTCCAAACATGAAATTTCCATCTTTTAAATAATAGTAAAATGGCTTGATTCCAAAATAATCTCGTGCACAGAAAAGTTCTTTATTTTTTGCATCCCAAATAACAAAGGAGAACATTCCCCTGAGTTTTTTAGGTAATTCATATCTCCACTCCTCGAAACCATGGATTAAAACTTCTGTATCACATTTTGTTTTAAATTCATGTCCTTTTGCCACCAACTGAATCCTTAACTCTTTGTGATTATAGATTTCTCCATTAAAGGCACATACTATGGATTGGTCTTCATTTTTCATAGGCTGCTCGCCACCATCCACATCAATAATTGCCAATCTTCTATGTCCTATTGCAATATTCGCATCATAATAAAGCCCACTTCCATCTGGTCCTCTATGGGCAATTCTATCCATCATTTTTTCTAATACCGATACATGAACCATTTTATTCTGCTTCTGTGTATAACCAACTATTCCACACATAAAATAGCACCTCCTTACTCATAACATGATAATAAAGAGGTGCATCTATAATTGTTCGTTAATGCATCAAAATTGCATCATTCGAAAGTATCTATTCCCGGACTGACATTAAACCCATAATCTGTTAAGTAGAAATTCAGACAAAATCTACCATATGCTGTTTCTACATAGTATTGCTTAGTATTTCTGTTGTAAAATGAACCCTCATCATAATAATCATCAAACTTGATTCCAACATCTTCAGAATAAGTCTCAAATAGCTTTTCATGATACGTTTCCAAATCAGCCACATCGTATGTTGATTCTTCAGTGACATAGGTTATCAAAAGAATTTTCCCTGTCTCATCATCTATTGTCAAAAACAAATAGTTTTTGGGAAATGATTGGGTTTGCATATCTATTACCCAATAGGCTCCCGAAATATTAGAATCACTATCGCTATATACTCTATAGCTCCAATATTGTCTTATACTATAATCATCAAAATCCTCTGTAATTAAGCCATTCTCATAATATGAAGAAAGACTGTCCTTTATTGTAGACCTTAAGTTATCAGCTTCCAGATTCATTTCACTTTCTGGTGTTTCCATACGTATTCCATTAATAATCAGGTATATTAAAGATTCCGTATCAATCTTTTTCCCAAATTCGATGGTTTTTATATCTGATGTATAAATCTTGCCATCTGATATTGCATCGCTCGATTTTAAAACTATAACAGGGAGACTAAAAAAGAATGCCATGATTACAAGAGAACACACTATTATAAGAGATGTTTTTTTATTTTTCATAATCCACCTCCTGACTTGAGTCCCCAAATAGCTGTACCACTACACGGCTTCCACTTCCTGGCTTGCTGGTAAAGACCATATTTCCATTGTGAAGATCAACTATTCGCTTACAAAGTGTAAGACCTAGACCTGCTCCTCCCTGGGCTCTTGAACGAGATTTGTCTACACGGTAGAAGGCCTCGGTAATCTTTGCTAATTCCTTGTTTTCCATACCGCATCCCGTATCAGAAATATCAAACTCACAGCCGCCTTTTATACCTCTTGCTATAACCTTAACCTTACCATTTTCAGGAGTAGCTTTAATGGCATTATCAATAAGATTGTAAAGAAGAGATTTGGCCAAGTCTGGCTCTATAAATATATATGCATCATCACTTGATACTACAAGATTAACGTTTTTCTTTCTAGCAAGAGGATATGTAGTAGTAAGAATCTGCTCCATAAAAGCCCTCATGCTGATTTTTCTTAATGTAAAAGTATCCTTTTCCATTAAAAGCAAATCTAATATCTTATGAGAAAGCTTTTCTAGACGCTGTCCTTCTGAATAAATATAATTAGCGGCGGTTAATCTATCGTCCGACTCTAGGGCTCCCTGCCTCATCAAATCCGCATATCCGATAATTGAGGTAAGTGGAGTTTTTAACTCATGGGCAACAGCACCCATAAAGTTTTCTTTACGCTGAACATCCTCTTTCAACTGCTGAATGTTCTCCTGTAACTGATCTGCCATGATGTCAAAATCACGAGATAGCTGTTCAAATTCATCATCTGTCCTAAGACCTGTTCTCATAGATAAATTACCGCCAGCTATTTCTTTTGTAGCATTTGTCAAAGTCTGCAAACGTTTTGTAAGAATATTTGCAAACAGTATTGCCACTGCCACACCTAAAATTACCACCATAACATATATAGCCCAAAACATTCGCAATTGACTTTTCCATTGCTTGTATGATGTAGAAAGATCAAATGAAGCACGCAGGTCTAATACATCATTTTTGGTACTCATCTTGCTATAAAGTAGCAATCGTCGGCTGCTCCCCTCATTGATATGAACATAAGAATAGGTCCCTTCTTTTGTACTATTTACATAGTTTAAAATAAGGGACTGATCACCACTTTCCAAAATAGTCTCTCCTGATGATTTTATGGAAAGAGCCTGCCAATGGGCCATATTTCTCTCAACCATTTGATCAATCAATTCCTGCATATTTTGTGCAGAACTAGCTGAAGAAAAATGATTAATCATCATAAGATTATTCTGTAATGTCTCATATTCATTTATAATTGCACTTTCCTCTTCTCTTAATAGCGAATAGTAAGATGAAGAAATAAGCAAAGTTCCACCTATACCAAAGGCAAGAGAAATCAAAAGTGCAAAAGATACAATGAGCTTCAGCCTATAGTTCATCAGTTCACCACCAATCTATATCCTACCGTATAAACAGGCTTGATCTTGTCTGTCCACCCAAGTTTCTTTTTCAGTCTTTGAATATGTAACTCTACTGTTCTTGTATTTTCTGGATATTCTCCACCCCAAACCTGCTCGTAAATGGTCTGCTTATAGAGAACAATCCCAGGATTTCTGGCAAAGATTAAAAGGAGGTCATATTCCTTTTTAGTCAGATTAATCTCCTGCCCATCCTGTAATACTGTCATGGCAGAAGTATTGATTACCAATGAATCTATATTAATAGTATCTTGAAGCTTGCCATGACGTCGCAAAATACCCTCAACTCTCGCTGCTACTTCAAGCATCTCAAAAGGCTTTACTATGTAGTCCTCTGCGCCTAGACGCAGGCCTTTTAATTTGTCATCCAAAGCACATTTTGCTGTCAAAAAGACAACAGGAATATTCATGTCTCTTATATATTCCATCAGCTCAAAACCATCAATGCCTGGCATCATCACATCAAGTAAAATTAAATCAAATAGATGCTTTTCAATTTTCTCTAGTGCATCATTTCCATCATAGGCACAAACACAATTATATCCAGCCTTAGTCATGCCCATTTTAAGTAAGTCAGCGATAGGTTTTTCATCATCTACAATTAGTATATTAATCATAGCAATTCTCCCAATAAATCTATCATTCTACAATAATCCTACTCTATAAATGTATCATAAATGCATCAAAGCCGTTACCATTTGCAGTTATAAATATTTACCAATCAGAATCCCAGTCTGTACCCCCTGAATCCCAGTCATCCCAATCAGAATCCCAAGAGCTATCACTATCCCAATCGCTATCGTCGTCATCGCTTCCTGAATCATACCAGGAAGAATCTTCAAATTGAGAACCATTATGATCGTATATACGGTAATCTCTATAAGTATCTGAATTAATTGTAGAATTCAGCTCACTTTCATCCCAAACAGAATCCCAGGAGTCCGTGGCCAAATCATAAATATACCAATCATTATTTTGATAATAATAATCGTTTCCTTTGTATCGGTAATATCCCTCACTTGGAGATTTATCAGTAATAGCCACTACGCAAGCGACCATTCCAATTGCTACAAAAGTAAAGATAAAAAGACCTATTGTTGCATATAGTGCCCAAATACCACTTCCGCTTGAACTACTTGAGCGACTTCCTGATGATCTGCTGGTTCTAGTTCTATTTGCCTTTTGATCTGCTATCTCGGCACGAAGTCGCTGGTAAAGCTCATTTACAGCATAACCCTCATCGCTACCTTCATAGCGAACAGCTCGCTCACCAGACGCTTTGTTTTTATATACAACAAAATCGCCTTTGCTATTTTTATATATACCAAAGGCCTTTGGTTCTTTGATGTCTTTGCCTATAAAAAATCTAGTAGTCTCTTCAGGTGGTAACTTGTGAGCCACATACCATTGTTTTAGCTCTTCGATTGTCTTTGGCTCACCACTTGCCATACGATTGACAGCTGAAATTGATGCGCCACAATTAGGGCACCTATCAAGCCCCTCATCAATCATCTGACCACAATAGTCACACTTTATTTTCATATTTATACCTCTTAATTATTTATAAATCCCCTAATTATAATTCATAGAAAATAGCATCTAGTCTACAAATCAAATATACTCATCTGAGAATATTTCTCTGGTAATTCGTTCATGTAAGTAAAGCATTCCTCTGGAGTTGATAAAATGCCATTTTCCTTACATATCTTTTTAAGTATATTTCTTAATTCTCTTGCGTTAGGGCTTGGCAGTTCATAGGCATTCCCATAGGTTTCGATATATTTCTCCTTCAAGCCTGGAAAATACTTATCAAGAGCCTGATAGTAATATTCTCTATCTCCTTCTCTAAGGGTTAGTCCCATTCCAAAATCAATTATTCCCTTAACTCCGACACGGGCACACTCATTTAAAATTGAAGTAATATTTTCCTCGGTGTCATTTATAAAAGGAAGAATTGGTGTAATCCAAACAACAGTTGGAATCCCCCGCTTTTGCATTTCTTCTAAAACTTCTATGCGTCGTTTTGTGTTGCAGACATTAGGCTCTATTATTTTGCACAACTCATCATCATAGGTTGTGAGTGTCATCTGCACCACACACTTTGCAGAACGATTAATCTCATCTAAAAGATCTATATCACGAAGAATTCGGTCTGATTTTGTAATCATTGTAACTCCGAATTCGTATTTACGAATAATCTCAAGGCAGCGCCTTGTAAGCTGCAGCTGTTCTTCACAATGCATATAAGGATCAGACATAGAGCCGGTTCCTATCATACACTTTTTCTTTTTAGATTTTAGTGCCTGCTCCAAAAGCTCTGGTGCATTGCGTTTTACCTCTATGTCCTCAAATGGATGATCAAACTGATAACATCTACTCCTACTATCGCAATAAATACATCCATGGGAACATCCCCTGTATATATTCATTCCATAGTGGCTACTATTTCCATTAAGTATCCCTTTGGCATCAACAAAATGCATCGTTTGCTCCCCCATCGCTTCTTAATGGTCCACTAACCCCGTCCCCTAGGACCATTATGCTTTTTTCCCGATTCTCTCTAAAATGCTTACCAACGAATATTTCCTATCATTTCCGGAATTCCTGTTGCAGCAATCATATAGAATTCGCAATGCGTGGATTCTAGAGTTTTAATCGCATATCCGTATACTTCTGAGCCTTATCTTCAAACCCCAATTTTTTATATATAGGATACCCTTCATCCGTTGCTACCAGATCAATGCGGCATATTTGATGTTCTCTGGCATATTCAATCATATTTTTCATAAGGCTCGTACAGATTCCTTTTCCACGGTATTCTTCTTCTGTGTATACGCTAAGAACCTCTGAATCCAAACCATTTAGGAAAAATGGATTTGCCGGCTTCTCGATGATCAACAGGTATGCTGCAGAAACAAGCCTGCCCCCTGCTCTTGCGACAAACGCGATCAGCTTTTTTCCAAGTTCTCTTTCAAAATATCCCGGGAGCTGTTTTTCCATGCTTTCTCTTTCTTCATCAGTTAAAGAGCCAAAATCATCTATCATATACAGAATTCTAAGCCTGACAAGTTCCGGAATATCGCTTATTGTTGCTGTATCGTATATAATACTTTCCTTATCCATCCGCTTCACCGCCCTCTGCATCTTTAATCCGATAGTAATCTTCCATCTTCACATTCAGCTTCACTTAAGAATCCGCTTTTCGGTTGCTCACGCGTTCTAAAAGCACGCAACTTTCTACATGGTAAGTGCCTGGGAACATATCCACACATGCAAGGCGTGTTACCTTGTAGCCACGGGCGAGGAATACCTCAAGGTCGCGGGCAAGGCTTGTTGGCTTGCATGAGATGTACACGAGCGAATCTACCCCGTAGTCGATAATCTTATCGAGAGCCTTTGGATGGATTCCATCTCGTGGTGGGTCTAGGATAATGTAATCTGGCTTTTCAGTGATATCGTCAAGGACCTTCAGTACATCTCCTGCTATGAAATCACAGTTATCAAGGTTGTTTAGCTTAGCATTTTCCTTAGCAGCCTCAACTGCCTCAGCAATGATTTCTACACCTGTGACGTGCTTTGCTGCCGGAGCTATAACCTGAGCTATTGTACCTGTACCAGAATATAGGTCGTATACTTCTGCTCCATCTGCCCCTGCTGCAATAAAGTCTCTGGCTGTGCTGTAGAGAACCTCTGCGCCAAGAGAATTAGTCTGGAAAAATGAAAATGGTGTAATTGTAAATGAAAGCCCAAGAATCTCTTCCTTAAAAGAAGTATGGCCGTATAAAATCTCTGTGCCCTCATCTGCAACCACATCTGCTTGTCTATCATTTTTAGTATGAAGAATACCTGCAATCTGTCCTGTCCATGTAGCAGCTAGAAGTTCCTGCTTCCAGCCCTCTAAAAGTGCAATCTCATACAGTGATGAAATCTGAGTACTTGTAACTAAATCAACAAGAATCTCACCTGTCTTGGCTGCCTTTCTAACTAGAAGATGGCGTAGATATCCCTCATGAGTGTTCTTGCGATAGTATGGCTGATTTGCTCTTGCAAAATAATCTAAAGTGATGGTAAGAACCTGTCTCATATCAGCATCGATAATCTGACAACCGTCTACTGTGACAACATCATAGAAGCTGCCCTTTTTATGCATACCAAGAGTAAGAGGACCATCCTTCACCTCATCTCCGAAAGAAAACTCCATCTTGTTTCTGTACTCAAACTGACTAGGGCTAGCCTTGATACCCTCGTATGTTTCATTCCATACATCCTCTCCAATTACCGGAGCCATAAGGTCATGAATCATGTCCTCTTTTATTTTAAGCTGATTCTCATAGGAAAGAGACTGGTATGTACACCCACCACATCTGCCAAAATGGACACATGCAGGGGCGTCCATCTCAAGTGGAGATGGTGCATCTACAGAAAGCAAATTGCCCTGGGCCTTTTCCTTTGATGACTTTTTGACTCTCACAGACACAGTCTGACCTGGAAGTACTCCCTTAACTCTAAGGCGGTCTCCCTCAGCTGTCTCTATTATTCCCTTATTAGGAAAAGAAACCTTAACTACTTTTCCCTGAACTATATCTCCACGCTTCATATATACCTCTATCTAAATCTTTTTTAATTTTGCAAAGGATGCGAACATCTTCTTCACTCCCGCACCATCAAACTCAACCGTTACCTCGTAGTCACGGCCTTCATCGATGATATCCTTTACTGTACCTTCTTTAAATTTAATATGGCTGACACGATCTCCAATGCCGTAGTCAAGCTCAGCTTTTTCTATCTTAGTGCCATTTTTATTGGCAACTGCAGTAGTAGAGCTGCCAACAGAAAATCTGCTAGCGCTGTAGCTACCCTTACCAGTGGATGCAGTAGAGCCTGCACTGCCATAGCTTGTAGATGCAGCAAATGGCTTACCAAAACCAGTAGGCTTCTGATATACCGAGTACTCACCAATAGGAGTGCTAGAATAATCATCCATAGGCTTTGGCTCCCAAAGATTGCCCTGTACAAGGCTCTCTGGAATCTCTTTTACAAATCGAGAAATCTTGTGGAAAGATGTCTCGCCTCTAATCATCCTCATGCGGGCTGCTGTCATAGTAAGATGCTCTCTGGCACGAGTGATTCCTACATAGGCAAGACGGCGCTCTTCTTCAAGCTCAGAATCTGCTCCACCACCATCAAAAATAGCACCCTGACCTGGGAACAATCCATCCTCCATGCCTGCCATATATACTCTAGGAAACTCAAGTCCCTTAGCTCCATGGAGAGTCATGAGTACAACATAGTTGTCGCTCTCCTCATAACTATCAATATCTGCAACGAGAGCCACGTCCTCTAAGAATCCAGAAAGTGTAGGCTCACCACCATCATCTCTTGTATCCTTTTCATAAGCTACTGCCTTAGTAAGCAACTCGTCGATATTTTCAATACGAGCCTTAGCCTCGTCTGTGCCCTCAGCTCTAAGTTCAGCAACATAATCTGTCTGATCTAAAATCTCCTCCACAAGAGCAGATACTGACTCCTCTGCAGCTATCTTGCGAAGCTTTTCAATGAGGCTGGTAAATCCCTGAATCTTAGTGGCCGCCTTGCCAATTGATGGAATATCCTCGCAGTGAACTAATGCCTCATAGAAATTAAGTCCACGCTCTCTTGCAAAATCAGATACCTTTGCAATAGTTGTAGCACCAATTCCACGCTTTGGAATGTTGATGATACGCTGAACAGAAATATCATCACTGCCGTTATCAACTGTCTTCAAATAAGCCAGTACGTCCTTGATTTCCTTACGGCTATAGAAATTAACGCCGCCTACAATTTTATAAGGGATACCCTCATAAATCATCTTCTCTTCTATAAGACGAGACTGAGCATTGGTACGATAAAGTACAGCACAATCTCTGTAGTCTGCCTCGCCTTTTCTAACCAAGCCGCCAATATTGCCAGCTATATAGCTAGCCTCCTCGTATGCACTGTCAAACTGCTGGAACGTGATCTTATCTCCGGATTCTGCCTCTGTCCAAAGTGCCTTTTCCTTACGTCCCTCATTGTTGGCAATAACAGAATTAGCCGCCTCCAAAATGTTGCCTGTAGAACGATAATTCTGCTCCAGCTTTATTACATGAGCCCCAGGAAAATGCTCCTCGAAATTGAGAATATTGTAAATATCAGCACCACGGAATTTGTAAATAGACTGGTCATCATCACCAACCACACAGATATTCTGAGCTGCTCCAGTAAGCAAACGCACAAGCTCAAACTGAGCTGCATTGGTATCCTGATACTCGTCTACCATGATGTATTTGAACTTGTCATTGTAGTAAGCTCTCACATCTCCATCAAGCTTGAGAAGCTCAACAGTCTTCATAATCAAATCATCAAAATCAAATGCATTATTCTGACGAAGTCTAGCCTGGTACTCTCTATAGACTGTAGCCTGACGGGACATATTAAAATCTCCCATAGCACGATTAGTGAATTCCTCTGGACCAATCAATTTATTCTTCGCATCGGAAATCACATTTAAAAAAGTACGCTCCTTGAACTGCTTAGTATCAATCTGAAGATACTTGCATACCTCCTTCATTAGAGTCTTGCAATCATCTGTATCGTAAATTGTAAAATTGCTAGAGTATCCCTGTCCTAAATTCTCGCAGAAACGACGGAGAATACGAACACAAGAAGCATGGAATGTGGCTACCCACACACCATCAGAACCAAATCCTACTATATTATCAATACGCTCTCGCATCTCGCGAGCTGCCTTATTAGTAAAAGTGATAGCCATGATGTTGTATGGCATCACTCCCTGTTCAATCAAATAAGCAACTCGATGTGTCAAAACTCTAGTCTTTCCTGAGCCGGCACCTGCCAAAATAAGAACTGGGCCCTCAGTAGTCTCAACACCCTCTCGTTGCCTATCATTTAACATACTTAAATCCATAACTATTATTATCCTTACTAAAAACTATTAAACTGTCCCTTGTATTTATCCCCCAAGTAACAGTCATCTATCAATTCTCTCATGATAGATTTTCGAAAATTTGTTCTATTATTGTAACATAGAATCAACTCCCACGCCACCTTTATAATGCTTTGTATAAAGAACAATTTATTCTACTGCTTATCAGTTTCGTCGCCTGCAGTAGTCTCACCAGTCTTCTCAGCCTGCTCCTCTTCTTCTTTCCTGCGGTCAGAAATATACTGCTCTATCATCATCTTCTTTACAAACACGTCAAATGAAAGAAGGCAGATAAATGTAAAGTCCTGCAAAATATCCTTGCTCTCTTCATCCTCTTCTTCAAACACCGCACGGCTGAAATTATATTTTTTAATAATATCCTTTGTAACTTCCTTTGCAACAGTGTGCTCGTAGCCTACCATGTTGCAGTAGATGTCAAAGAAATCAACACCCTCGCTATCACCATAATATTTGGCATTTATTGGGTCTAATATACTCTTGATATCCTTGAGCCCCAGGAAATTTTTGAAATAGTAAATAAAAATCAAATTGAGCATATGCTCTCTTGAATATTTCTTTTTCTCAGGTGGTGGCAAAATCTGATTCTTGGTGTAGTTGTTAATCATGGTCTTGGTCATAGCCTTGTCCTCATTAACCTCTCGGACAGTACCAAGCTCCTGATTTAAAAATGTCAGCACCTGATCCATGTATAAATCAATATTAGGAATATCCTCAGGATGCACATAATCTATCTCTGCCAACTGGCGCAATATATCATTAAGTCTCTTTTTTGAATTATCCATTTCCCACCTCATCATAAGATACGTAGTCAAAAAAATAAGATGTAGTTACTAAAACTACATCTTAGATTTTATCATAATTGACACGTGGAAAATAGGATTAAATCTCTATCCTATTCTCTTCCATCACTATTTAATTATGCCATAAGGAAATTTTCTAACATCTGCTTGCCATTTGGAGTCAAAATAGACTCTGGATGGAACTGTAATCCATATACTTCGTAATCCTTGTGTTTTACAGCCATCACATCATTGTCATCAGATAATGCAACCACCTGTAAATTGTCTGGAAGTGTGTTAGTATCTGCTGCAAGAGAATGATATCTAGCTACCTTTATCTCATCTGGAAGACCTCTAAATACCTTGCACCCCTTGTCTATCTTTACCCTAGACTGCTTGCCATGCTTGAGCTCCTTAGCATAGGTAATCTCAGCACCAAATGTCTCGCAGATAGCCTGATGTCCAAGACACACACCGAGAATAGGAATCTTGCCTGCAAAATGAGCTATTACCTCCTCGCAGATCCCAGCATCAATTGGACGACCTGGCCCTGGGGAAATGATAATCTGGCTAGGATTCAGCTTTTCAATGTCGTGTATACTAAGTTCATCATTTCTTACAACTCTCACATCAGGCTCGATGTCACCTATCAATTGATACAAGTTATATGAAAAACTATCATAGTTATCAATTAATAAAATCATTCTAATCCTCCCTCGGCCTGCTCCACAGCCTTCACTACAGCCTTGGCCTTGTTAATACATTCTTCAGCTTCCTTTTCTGGTACAGAATCAAATACGATACCAGCTCCTGAGCGAATGCATATACTATCACTCTTTTTATATACAAGTCTTATGGCGATACACACATCTAGATTTCCTGAGAAATCAATGTATCCCAGTGCTCCACCATAGATGCCTCGCTTGCTTTGTTCAAGCTCCTCGATAATCTCACAGGCCCTAAATTTAGGTGCACCAGAAAGTGTACCAGCTGGAAGGATGGCATCTACCGCATCGATTACATCCTTGTCCTCGGCCAACTCTCCAACAACTGTTGAACCTATATGCATTACATGAGAATATCGCTCAATTCCCATGTACTTTTCCACATTTACAGAGCCAATTCGACTGATTTTTCCAATATCGTTGCGACCTAAATCCACAAGCATATTGTGCTCTGCTCGCTCTTTTTCATCTGCAAGAAGCTCTGCTTCTAGTGCCTCATCCTCAGCCTGATTTTTTCCTCTTGGCCTTGTGCCAGCAAGAGGGAAAGTGCTTACCTTTCGCTGCTCCACCTTAACAAGTGTCTCCGGTGATGCTCCTGCTATTTCAATGTCATCACTTGAAAAATAGAACATATATGGCGATGGATTGCTAGCTCTAAGAAGTCTATACACGTCAAACAAGCTTCCCTTTGCCTTTGCTGTAAGTGGATTTGAAAGAACCACCTGAAAAATGTCACCTTCTTTAATATAATGCTTTCCCTTTTCAACCATCTGGCCATACTCTTCTTTTGTAAATTTTGGAGTAATTTCAGATTCAAGCTTAAGTGGTTCAAAGGCCTTCTTCTGACCATTTCGTAAAATATCTTTTAAAGCCTCAAGTCGCTGCTTCGCATTTACGTATTCTCTTGAAATCTCCTCCTCGGAATTTCCGTTATCTGCAACCTGAATTCCTGTAATTAAAAAGATTTTCTGCTTGAAGTTATCAAATGCAATAACATCATCAAACAGCATCAAATCCATGTCCTTGAATTCATCCTCACCATGATTCTCAAGAACTAGCTTTGGCTCACTATATTTGATGTAATCATAAGAAAAATATCCTACCAGACCGCCTGTAAATGTAGGAAGCTCCTGAATTGTAGGAGACTTATATTTCTTGATGATCTCTCGTAAAATCTCTCCAGGGTGAGCCACTTTTCTCTCTTCAATCAGAGTCTTGCTGTTACCACTATTCTCCTTGATAGAGACAACTCCATCCTGGCAGGTAATTTCCATTTTAGGATTGAATCCTAAGAATGAATATCTTCCCCAAGTCTCTGTCTGACTAGCACTTTCAAGAAGATAGCACTGATGACTTGCATTTCTTAAAATGCGCACTGCCTCAATAGTGGTAAGGCTATCTGAAAGCATCTCTATAGCAACTGGAATTCTTTTGTATTCTTTTGTCTTTGCAAGTCGTACTACTTCTTCGATACTAGGAAACATGATAAGCCTCTTTCATTGATTTAACGAACTTTCCTACCTGTTGTGGCGAATCTTTGCCATACTCAGCTACCACTTTCACAATGGCAGAACCAACAATTGCACCGTCTGCAATATCAGCCATCTCTGCAGCCTGTTCTGGTGTAGAAATACCAAATCCTACTGCACAAGGTACATCTGTATTCTTGCGAACTCGCTCAACTACTGCCTTGATGTTGCTATTGATTTTAGAACGCTCACCTGTAACTCCAAGGCTTGAGACGATATAAATAAATCCCTTGGCATCTGCAGAAATCTTGTCTATTCTGTCCTCAGAAGTAGGAGCAACCATTGAGATAAACTCTACTCCATACTCTGCTGCAGCATCCTCAAACTCTGCTTTTTCCTCAAATGGTACGTCTGGTAAAATGATGCCGCAAATTCCTGTATCCTGACATCTCTCAAAGAACCTGTCGATTCCATAAGAGTAAACCACATTGGCATATGTCATAAATACAAGTGGTGTAGAAACTGTAGGGCTTACTTCCGCTACCATTTCAAATACATCATCTGTAGTAACATTATTTTTAAGAGCTCTGATATTGGCCTCCATAATTACTGGCCCCTCAGCTGTTGGGTCAGAAAATGGAATACCAAGCTCAATTAAATCAGCGCCATTTGCAGCCAATTCTTTTATGATTTCTTTTGTTGTATCTAAATCTGGATCTCCGCATGTAATAAATGGGATAAATGCTTTTTTGTTGAATGCTTCTGTAATCTTACTCATAGATGTCCTCCCCTCTATAGCGGGCAATTGCTGCGCAGTCCTTATCACCGCGGCCTGAAACTGTAACAATAATAATCTGGTCCTTGTCCATTGTAGGAGCAAGCTTTCTAGCGTATGCAATGGCATGGGAACTCTCGATAGCTGCAATGATTCCTTCTGTCTTTGCAATGTATTCAAAAGCCTCTACAGCCTCTACGTCTGTAACTGGCACATACTCTGCTCTATGAATATCGTGAAGATAAGCATGCTCTGGTCCAACGCCAGGATAATCAAGACCTGCTGAAATAGAGTAAACTGGAGCAATCTGACCATATTTATCCTGACAGAAATATGACTTCATACCGTGGAAAATACCTACCTTACCAGTATTAACTGTTGCAGCTGTCTCAAATGTATCAATACCTCTACCTGCTGCCTCACATCCGATGAGCTTAACTCCCTCATCACCGATGTAGTGATAGAAGCTTCCCATAGCATTGCTACCACCGCCAACGCAAGCGATAACTGCATCTGGAAGTCTACCCTCTACCTCTAAAATCTGCTGTCTACTTTCCTTAGAAATAACAGCCTGGAAATCTCTAACGATTGTAGGGAATGGATGTGGTCCCATAACAGAACCAAGACAATAATGTGTATCATCGATTCTTGTAGTCCACTCGCGCATACACTCTGAAACTGCATCCTTAAGTGTAGCTGTACCGCTAGTTACTGGAACAACATCTGCACCTAAAAGCTTCATTCTATATACGTTAAGTGCCTGACGCTTAGTATCTTCCTCTCCCATGAAAATGACACATTCCATTCCGAGAAGAGCTGCTGCTGTTGCAGTTGCAACACCGTGCTGACCTGCACCTGTCTCTGCAATAAGTCTTGTCTTGCCCATCTTCTTTGCAAGAAGTGCCTGACCTAATACATTGTTAATCTTGTGAGAACCTGTGTGATTTAAATCCTCTCTCTTAAGGTAAATCTTGGCTCCACCAAGATCCTTTGTCATCTTTTCTGCATAATATAAAAGACTTGGACGACCTGCATAATTGTCAAGTAAGTCTTTGAGTTCACGATTGAACTCTGGGTCATCTTTATAATGATTGTATGCTTCTTCAAGCTCATTTACTGCATTCATCAGTGTCTCAGGAATATACTGTCCACCGTGGATACCAAATCTGCCCTTGCTTTTCACCACTTTTGCATCCTCTCTTACCGCATTTACGAATTCTTTCATCTTCTGCCCATCTTTTAATTTATCAGTCTCAATACCTGTGCTGACATCAACAGCATAAGGATTAGTTGCCTTTATAGCCTTTGCTACATTTTCCTGATTGAGGCCACCTGCTAAAATAAATGGTCGCTCTACGTATGTAAGAAGGTTCCAGTTTAAAGTATTACCCTCTCCCTTGCCTGCATCAAACATAATCATGTCTGCACTGGATTTTTCTGCCTTAAGCAATTCCTCTGGAGAATCTCCCTTAAACATCTTGATTACAGGAATGCTCTTGTCCTGAAGCTCCTTAATATATTCCTCATCCTCATGTCCATGAAGCTGAGCTACATCAATGATCTTCTCCTGGAATAAATCCTCGATTTCCACTGGATTAGCATCCACAAAAACACCTACTGTTTTGATTTCAGGATTAAGCATTGCTCTAAATTTCTTAGCCTGGTCTTTTGATACTTTTCTTCTACTTTTCTCATAGAAGACGAATCCGACATATTCTGGCTTTACTTCATTTGCCTTTTTAATGTCTTCTTCTCTTGTAAGTCCACATAATTTAATTGCTGTCATATCAATTCCCTCTTAATTCCTTTAGCTTAGTGGCCTTATCCTGGGCCTTCATCAATGTCTCACCAATTAAAACTGCATCTACTTTAGCTTCCTTTAAAAGCTCTATATCGCTAGCGTCCTTGATTCCACTTTCTGAAACAAAAACTACATCATCAGGTATCATCTGTCTCAAGCGCCTGCTATTTGAAGTATCAACTGAAAAATCCTTGAGATTTCTGTTATTTACTCCAATCACTCTAGCTCCTGTGCGGACGGCCATCTGAATCTCTACCTCATCATGAGCTTCCACCAAAGCGCTTATTCCAAGTGTATCGCATATACAAATATACTCTCTTATCTGCTCCTCTGTCAGGATTGCGCAAATGAGAAGTACTGCCTTGGCACCAAGTAGCTTAGCCTCGTAAATCATGTATTCATCTACTGTAAAATCCTTGCGGATAACAGGAATGCTAACTGCGTCTGTGATTTCCTGTAGATACTGATCACTTCCTAAGAACCACTTTGGCTCTGTCAGAACTGAAATGCAATCAGCTCCGGCGGCCTCATAATCCTTTGCAATTGTAAGATAATCAAATTCCTCGGCTATTATTCCCTTTGATGGAGATGCCTTTTTGCATTCGCATATAAAACTCATTCCATCTTTTTTCAGGGCTTTTTCAAATTCAAAATCACCCTTTGGTTTTGATAATGCCTCGGTCTTAACTACATCAAGTGGTCTAAGCTTTTTTGCCTCTTTTACTCGTACCTTTGCATATTCTGCCAGCTCATCAAGTATATTCATAAACATCTCCTATACTGCACTTGTCTTTGCTTCGCTAGCTGAAGAATCTTCCTTGATTTCATTGCTAACTATAATAAACTTCTCTAATGTCTCAAGAGCCTTACCTGAATCGATGATGCTTGCTGCAAGCTCAATTCCTTCTTTAAATGAATCTGCCTTGCCTCCAATATAGAGTGAAGCACCTGCATTCATAAGAACTGCATCTCTCTTAGGTCCCTTTGCACCATTTAAAATCTCTCGTGTAATTTTTGCATTTTCCTCTGGTGTACCACCCTTTAACTCATCCTTTGTGCACTTTGAAAAACCAAAATCTTCAGGCTCGATAATGTATGTCTTGTACCATCCGTCCTTAATCTCACAAACCTTTGTTGGAGCACTCATTGAAATCTCATCAAGCTTGTCCATACCATATACAACCATGCCGCGCTTTACGCCAAGGCTAATAAGTACCTGAGCAAGTGGCTCTACTAAATACTCATCATAAACACCTAAAAGCTGCATGGATGGAGTAGCTGGATTGGTAAGTGGTCCTAAAATGTTAAATACTGTTCTAAAACCAAGTTCCTTTCTAATAGCACCAACGTACTTCATTGATGTGTGATATTTCTGAGCGAAGAAGAAGCACATTCCCACCTTATCAAGAAGCTCTACACACTTGTCTGGGTCCTGTGCAATGTTAACACCGAGAGCCTCAAGGCAATCAGCTGTTCCGCAAAGAGATGAAGCTGCTCTGTTGCCGTGCTTTGCAACCTTCATTCCGCCGGCTGCTGCTACAAGAGCTGATGTAGTGGAAATGTTAAAGCTGTGTGCATTGTCTCCGCCTGTTCCAACGATTTCAAACACTTCCATGCCTGTGTTAACCTTTACTGCATGCTCTCTCATGGCTGCTGCACAACCTGCAATTTCCTCTGTTGTCTCAGCCTTAGCGCTCTTAGTTGAAAGGGCTGATAAAAATGCTGCATTCTGAGTCTGGCTAGTCTCACCATCCATAATCTCATTCATAACAGCGTACGCTTCATCATATGTTAAATCTCCCTTGTTAACGATTTTAACGATTGCTTCTTTGATCATTTTTTCTCCTCCTTTGTAATCCTGTCTCGGTTTCTGAGGAAATAAAAAAGCCCCTGACAGAAACCTTTAGTTTCTATCAAGGACGAATAATCTAATCCGCGGTGCCACCTTGAATTCATGGGCTATGCCATGCTCTTACAGGATACTAACATATCCATGACAACTAACGTATGTCCTACGTCGTGCAATACTCTAACAAAACTGTTATTTCCTCACGCCCTCAGGAGTCCATTCCCAAATCACTATCCTACTGCATCCCACCATCGCAGCTCTCTCTTAGACATCATGAAGAGGTACTCTTCTCCCTCATCGGTTTAATACTTTATTGTGTTGAAGTAATATTAGCACCATCACATCCCTATGTCAACAAATATTTAGTTTATTTTTAGATTTAACTATTTAGATAAAGAATTTTCACACACTAATGCTACTATAAACCCATAACAGTAAAAAAGTGAGGTATATATGGCAGATCACAACACAGACAATTTCATAAGTGATTCCGGCGTAATCCAAAGCAATAAGACTAAGCAGGCAAGACGCTTTGTTTTCTTGTGCAATATTATAACTGCTGCTCTTGCCATTCTTGGTCTGATAGCTTTTTGCAAAGGATTTTTCTAGGAGACTACTATGTACGATTTTAAACGACGCATATACGAAGTAATTGAAGTATCCAGCATAGGTGATATATCTAGCCGCGCCTACGACAGGCTTATGACAACAGCCATCATCGTAGGTCTACTTCCGCTGACTGTAAAAGAAATGAATAATTATCTTGTGGCAATAGATATCTTTGTCAGCATACTTTTCATCTTTGACTACGCTGCCAGAGTCTACACTGCCGACTACAAAATGGGATATCAAAACTACAGGGCCTATATAGCATATATTTTTACACCCCTGGCAATTTTTGATTTCTTATCTATTATTCCTATCATCTATGTTTTTGTACCTGTGTCAGGGTTCATTTCTCTTCTTAGATTGTTCAGAGTCTTTCGAATGCTAAAACTTGTTCGCTACTCTAAGACAATGATTATCATCAGAAATGTAATAAGAAAAGTTAAGTCCCAGCTTATGGCTGTTTTGTTCCTTATTATTATTTATATATTTGGTGCGGCAATGCTCATTTTCCAGCTTGAGCCAAATCTGTTTAACAACTTTTTCGATGCCCTATACTGGGCTACTATTTCAATTACAACCATCGGCTACGGTGACATCTATCCCGTTACCACAGTTGGACGACTGATTACTATGATATCAGCTCTCGTTGGCATGGCAGTCATCGCTCTTCCAACTGGTATCATCACCGCCGCCTACATGGCAGAAATAACGAAAAAGAAATCTAAATACGAACTCTAAAGATATAACAAAGTGATTTCCTATTAAGTAAAAAAAGACCAGGCATAAAGCCTGGTCATATTATTGTCAATTAATCGTTACTGATTCTGTTGAGAACTAAATCATAGCCATCATTGCCATAATTCAATGCGCGATTAACACGACTGATAGTAGCTGAACTAGCACCAGTCTCGTCTGCGATGTCCTGATATGTGCGCTCCTCACGAAGCATCTTAGCCACCTCAAAGCGCTGCTTCATGGCAACCATCTCGTTAACAGTACATAAATCCTCAAAGAACTCGTATGCTTCTTCAACTGTCTCAAGACTAAGTATTGCGCGAAGAAGCTCATCCATTTCTGCTGTCTCAAGTTTTTTATTCATTAATCATATACTCCTATTTAACTAAAATAAATAACCCACCCAGAATTTCCAAAACTAACTAAATCGCTGCATATTATTATGCTTGCGACAAACTATAAACTCCATGAAAAACATGGAAATATCATTACATAACAAAAGTGGACACCGTATGCCCACGACGCACAAAACTACTGTGCTTGTTTTCCTATAGTTTAGCACAGTAAAGTTTTAAAGTAAATATATTTTTATAAAAAACAGAGAATTAGCCCCTTTCGGGGCCAACTCAAATTATAAAATGATTACGCCTCTTTCGCCTGCGTAAGCAATATCTTTCTCTGGCCAGAAAGAACACTGAACCTCTCCTATATGACACTTGCGAAGGAAGAACATACAGATACGGCTCTGACCAATACCACCGCCAATTGTATATGGCAATTTCTTCTCAAGTACAGCCTTCTGGAATGGAAGCTCTGCTCTCTCAGGACATCCAGCCTTGTCAAGCTGTGCCTTGAGGCTATCCTCGTCTACTCTGATACCCATTGATGAAAGCTCAAGTGAAATATCATCAACTGGGTAGTAAACAATGATATCTCCATTTAACTGCCAATCATCATAGTCAGGTGCACGACCGTCATGCTTCTTACCTGAAGCAAGTAAATCACCAATCTTCATAAGGAAAATTGCGCCGTATTCCTTGGCTGCCTCATACTCACGCTCACTAGATGAAAGCTCTGGCCATCTGTCCTCGAGCTCCTGTGTAGTGATAAAGTGAATCTCCTCAGGAAGAATACACTCAACATAATCGTAAGAATTCGCAATGTATTTCTCTGTGACTCTAAGTGCTGCGTAGACACTCTTAACATATTTTTTAAGAGTCTCCTCGTTACGAGCCGACTTATCTATTATACACTCCCAATCCCATTGGTCAACATAAATCGAATGAATATTATCTGTATCCTCATCTCGGCGGATAGCATTCATATCTGTGTAAAGACCTTCGCCTACGTTGAATTTATATCTGCCAAGAGCCATTCTCTTCCATTTTGCAAGAGAATGAACAACCTCTACTTCCTTGTCGCCCTGCTCCTTAACTCCGAAAGCAACAGGTCTCTCAACGCCATTCAAATTGTCGTTAAGACCAGATTCTGGCTCTACAAAAAGTGGAGCTGTTACACGATGAAGGTTAAGCTCTGCTGTAAGCTGTGCCTGGAAGAAGTCCTTTACCTTCTTAATCGCAATCTGTGTCTCTTTAAGGTCCAACGCCGAAGCGTACCCATCTGGGATGTAAATCTTACTCATAACGTATATCCTCCTAATTTCTAGCCCGCCAGTTACGTGGACAAGCCTTAGTATTTCTCCGCTCATCTAACACGATTCGCTTGAGAAATCTAAGAGCTTGTCTACTACTGGCTCATAAAGGTTTATAAGTGAGTATTCATAGAGTTGAGATTTACATGTCTTTCTGAAGACCTTAAAGTGCCGTCCCTACTTAGATGGTGCGAAGCAGCATCTTATGTAGGGCAATGAGCACGACAAGAGCGAAAGCGTGTCTTAGAAAGATATGTAATATCTCAACGATAATGAATACGGATTATAAGTCACAATTTCCTACGGTACGTGGGAATGGGATGACATCACGAATGTTACCCATGCCTGTGAGGTACATTACGCAACGCTCAAATCCAAGTCCGAAACCTGCATGACGAGATGAACCGTATTTACGAAGGTCAAGATAGAATCCGTAGTCTTCTTCCTTAAGTCCACACTCCTGCATTCTCTTAAGAAGTACATCGTAGTCATCCTCACGCTGTGAGCCACCGATGATTTCTCCGATGCCAGGTACGAGACAGTCCATAGCTGCAACAGTCTTGCCGTCCTCGTTAAGCTTCATGTAGAATGCCTTTATTTCCTTTGGATAATCTGTAACGAATACAGGCTTTCCAAATATTTTCTCTGTTAAGTATCTCTCGTGCTCTGTCTGAAGGTCACAACCCCAAGATACCTTATAATCGAACTCGTCGTTGTGCTTCTCAAGCTCTGCAACTGCATCTGTGTATGTGATGCGGCCAAAGTCTGATGTAGCTACATGATGAAGTCTATCAAGAAGTCCCTTGTCGATGAAGTTGTTGAAGAACTCCATCTCCTCTGGAGCATGCTCTAATACATAGTTGATGATGAACTTAATCATCTCCTCAGCAAGCTGCATATCATCCTCAAGATCTGCAAATGAAATCTCTGGCTCAATCATCCAGAACTCTGCTGCATGACGAGTTGTGTTAGAGTTCTCTGCACGGAATGTAGGACCAAATGTATAGATGTTCTTAAATGCCTGTGCGTAAGTCTCACCATTTAACTGTCCTGAAACTGTAAGGTTAGTAGCATGGCCAAAGAAATCCTGTGAGAAATCAACTGCTCCATCCTCTGTCTTAGGGATGTTGTTAAGGTCCATTGTAGTAACCTGGAACATCTCACCTGCACCCTCGCAGTCAGAACCTGTAATAAGTGGAGTATGAACATATACAAAATCACGCTCCTGGAAGAACTTGTGAATTGCATAAGCGCAAAGTGAACGAACTCTAAATACTGCCTGGAATGTATTTGTACGTGGACGAAGATGTGTCTGTGTACGAAGGTATTCCATAGTATGTCTCTTAGGCTGAATTGGATAGTCAGGTGTTGATTTGCCCTCTACCTCAATTTTTGTAGCCTGAATCTCGAATGGCTGCTTAGCTTCTGGTGTAAGTGTAACAATACCAGTAACATATACTGCGGCGCCAACATTAAGACGTCTAACCTCATCGAAATTGTCGATATTATCCTGATTAAATACTACCTGCACTGGATTGAAGAAAGTACCATCAGCAAGTACCAAGAAACCGAATGTCTTAGAATCACGCATATTGCGAACCCATCCAGCAACAGTAACTTCCTTGTCCCCATAATCTTTGAAATTTCTCGAAAGTGTTCTTACGTCTGTGGTTTTAACGCTCATTGTTTTTCTCCTCATTTTTGATTAATGAAGAACTGCCATTAATAATTGCCTCTGGCAATGGGCAGTTCTGTGTATCAAGGAATCTTCCCTATAGGGCCCCTCTTTGACACAATAAAAGCCTCATCAAACTCTAGCTTGATGAGGCTCTCTAATTCATGTTTATCTGGAACATTCAAATCTCATCAACACAATAAAATTAAACTCCCTGATTATTATTCACGGAATTATTATTGTTATTATTGAGATTATTAAGCATAGATGTAAATGCCATGACTGTTCCCCTTCTTTATTTGACTAAAGTATAGTTATTTAAGCATTTGATGTCAAGCACTTATAACTAATCCAACTAGTTATTTTTATCCAGCTCGTAAACCTTGTTTGCAATCTTGTCCATAAGGTCCACAAAGTTGTTTACAACAGATACTGTTGAAGAACTATTGTTAGAAGCATTCTCGCAGTTTGCAGAGATCTCTTCTGTTGTAGCAGAAAGGTTTGTAACCTCCTCAACTATCTTGTTGTTGTTATCCTTAAGCTCGTTGACGTTTCTATTTACTTCGTCTACGTTGCTATTAAGCTTGTCGAAACCATCATGGATAATAGAGAACTTGTCTCTTGTAATCTCGATGTATTCAACCTGCTCGTTTGAGATTTCAACAGTCTCGTTAATCTTTTCAGATACAAGCTCTGTGTCGTTTGATAATTCGTCAAGGATAGATGAAATATTCTCTGTAGAATCCTTGGTCTGCTCTGCCAATGCTCTAATCTCATCTGCAACTACGGCAAAGCCCTTGCCTGCCTCACCAGCTCTAGCAGCCTCAATAGATGCGTTAAGAGCAAGCAAATTGGTCTGGGCACTGATTCCCTGAATGATGCTAATAATATCTCTAACAGCTGAGGCTCTATCCATCATCTCGCCTGCAGCTACCTTCATCTCCTCACTAGAAGACTTAGATTTCTCGGTGCTAGTCTGCAAATACTCTACAGCATCTGCACCCTCTTTAATCTCAGTCATACATTCCTTAGCAATATCTACAAGCTCCTGAATCTGAGAGTAGATACCATCGATAAGTTCCTGAATATCAACAACTCTGCTAGACTGGCTCTCGATAGCCTCTGCTGCACCAGTTGTTCCAAGAGAAATCTCATTAAGGGCTCGGCTGATAGCCTCAACTTCCTTCTGTACTGACTGGATGCTATCCTGGCTCTCCTTCATTAAATCAGAAACCACTCTGGAAGTATCTCTTGTTTTGCCAATGAGCCTATCACTCTTTTCAACCTGGAGCTGAATCTCGCCTGTATTTTCATCAAGAAGCATCTTCAAATGCTTAATTCCGTTTAAAGCGCCAACTGTTGCGCAGATAGATACGATTATCTCAATCATAACTACATCAGCTACCGCTGTTGGTTCAGCAGCTGTGGCAAACATAGACATACCTCTAATAACATTTACAACCAGTCCCCAGATTGCTGCCAACCTTACAAATGGCGCATCAAGCATAATTAAGATTACCATTAAAACCGGAATATAGAATGGGAATGGTGAATTGCCCTGCCCCAACATAAGACAAGCTGTATATGTTAAGAGAAACCAGCCCGTGCCAATTCTCTCAAGTCTAAGAGATTCCTTATTAGAAAAATACAAAACAATATAACATACTATTCCTATTATGCACATTATAATAGGAAGGATGCTTCGATATGGAGCGAAATCTACCGCAAATTGTAGCTGCGAGAAATTGCCCACAATAAGCAAGAAGCTCGATACCAATAACACAATTAGTAAAATCTTGTTAGCTCTTTTAATTTGTACCCCGTTCATTATTTGCTCCTCCAAATAAAAAAATTATATTTTATACAACAATAATAAACCATTTGTTTTTTATAATCAATTTCACTCTTGAACTACTTTTCACAAGTCCATATAATTGAAGTTGATCGTTTAAAATATGTGCAAATCATAAGCCGAATTTGACACATATATCCTATATACGAGAATAATATATTTTTTTGAAGAAAGCGTGAAAAAAATTGAATAAAAAAGAAATTAACGAGATAAAAAGACGTTTTAAAAAGGATAATTGTAACTTTGACAAAATGGTAGGTTGCTATGTAGATTCCAACAAGGAAATGGTTCTCACTTTCAAGGAGACTTTTCTTAATCTTGAAGATGAAGAATTCCACAAGTATCTTGAAATTGCTAACAAATCCCTTTCAGGAACAGTTGGTAACAATCTTCTTGAGCTTCCATTTGACCCTAGTGAGGAAATCGAAGGCAGCGGACATGATTTATTAATGAAACTTCGCGAGAGCCGTCTTCAGGATGAGAAGCTTCTCATTGAATACTACAACAGAATTATCGAGTCATATGATTTTGTAGGTAATTTCCTTATTCTTCTTTACCACGATACCTATGATATTCCGGTTAAGACCACAGATGATTTGATGCTTGATGAGTCTGAGGAAGTATACGACTATATTATCTGCGCTATCTGCCCAGTACAGCTTTCAAAGCCAGGTCTTGGATACCGTGAGGACGAAAATAGAATCGGTGCTCGTATCAGAGACTGGGTTGTAGGACCTGTTGATACCGCCTTTACTTTCCCTTGCTTCACAGAGCGCTCTACTGATTTACATGCATGCCTTGCTTACACTAAAAACACAAAGGAGCCTCACGTAGAGTTCTGGGAAAACTGCATCGGCTGTGGCACTAAAAAGACTTCTACTCAGAAAAAGAACGCATTCAACAATATGCTCGACCAGGCTCTTGGAGAGGAAACAGAAGAAACAATCGAAAAGAAGCTAGACATCCAGCAGAATCTTTCAGATTTCATCACAGTAGAGACTGAGCGTCTTGGAGAAGATGAGCCAATCATCCTGGAGCCTCAGGATGTTGCAAACATCCTTACTGACTCAGGACTTTCTGATATGAAGGTCGAAAAGATTCAGGCTAACTTTGAAAACTATTTTGAGACTGCTCTTCCACTTGCAGATGAACTTTTAGATGAAAAAGCTCTCAAGAACAATGAGCTTCGCCTTGAGAAAAACGTCCTTAAGGAACGCGTTGTAGACCTTACTCAGCAACTTAAGGAAGCCACAGGAGTTACTTCTGAGGGTAAGCTTCCTGACATCGTAGTTAAGGTTTCCGAGGACAAGGCCGCCTCTGTAACTACAGCCATTGTAGACGGCAAGAAATGTGTCTGCGTACCTATCGAACCAGATGAGACATTCATGCTCAACGGCGAAGAAATATAATAATCTATATTCCACTACAAAAAATGTATTATAGATTAATACCACTCTACGTGCATAGCTACAATTTTTGTTTGTTTTACAGGTAGTTCTAGTGCAATTAGACTAATAAAAAGAGGCAATCCTAAAATTTCAGGACTGCCTCTTAATTTTTCTTTAGATATTCGCTCTATTTACCTCTGTGTGAAATAGCTGTCTACGCCAGCGGCGATTCCATCAGCAAGTTCCTGCTGATAATCAACATTAAGTAATTTCTCTTCTTCGTCTTCATTGGCAAGGGAGCCAATTTCAACTACTGTGCTAGGAGCCTGACACCAGTTCATTACTGCCATATCATCATCTTCTACTAGACGAGCTTTAGAACCGGCTGCCTTTACAGAACCAAGTATTGTATCTGACAAAAGTCTGCCATCTTCGTAATTTCCGTAATTGTAAGGATTGTCCTCTGACTGGCAAACAACCTGAACGCCAGATGAACCATTTCCATCTTCCTTTGCGCTTACAACTATAAACAGATCAGCATCAAACATATTTGCTATCATAGCACGTCCGCTATTGCTGATATTTACATCATTTGATGAACGGGTGAGAATTACTTCATAGCCTGCATTCTCAAGGTCTGCCTTAAGCTTTAATGCCACCTGAAGTGTCAACTCATACTCAGGATATCCTGTTGTTGCTCCAACATTACCTGAACTTGCCTCAGCACTAGTTCTAAAAGCACCTGGACCTACAGGTTCCTTGGAATCGTCAGCCACTTCCTGAAATGCAGGATCAATAACAATAACTCTTGGAGACGACTTTGCCATTACTTTAAAAGCGCCACCAAACCAAGTGAACACTAGGAGTAATAGTACAAGATATGTCTGTATTAACTTTTTAGTACGTCCTTTCATGTAATCCACTCCTTTCATCGGGAAAACCCTCTAATGATATTATCGTCCACTTTTGTGAAATTATTATGATAATTAAGTATATTATCCCACTTTTTCTGAATATTTCTACTATTATTTTTTACTTTTTCTGTCAAATTATTGTTCTTTTCAAATTCCAAATCCTAGCAAGCCCGTTTTCATTTCATATTAGGAATATCCTATTAAATAAAAAAGGCCCACAGGAAACCTGCAGGCCAAATATAAGAGAACAAAATGAAGAAAATAAACTAGTTATTACTTTGTAGCGTTCTTCTTATTATTAAGGATTTCGAATACTACTGCACCGAGAAGTACAACACCCTTAACAATCTTTTGCCAGTTTGCATCGATGTTCATAAGGAACATACCAATGTTGATTACACCGATAAGAGTAGCACCGATAATCATACCGAAAATAGTACCGCTTCCACCGTATGCACTAACACCACCAACTACACAAGCTGAGATTGCATCCATCTCGTAGTTCTGACCAGCTGTTGAATTAGCTGACTTATAACGAGCCATTGTAATGAATGCAGAGATTACTGTAAGTACAGCCATGTTCATGTAAGCTAAGAACATGATTCTCTTTGTATCGATACCAGAAAGACGAGTTGCCTCTGAGTTTCCACCGATTGTGTAGAAGTAACGTCCAATATCTGTCTTAGATGTAATGAAATTATAAATAAGTACAATTACAGCCACCCAGATAAGTGGATAAGGAACGCCACCTGCAAGTGAGTACTTGTAACCGAAAAGTAAGATTACGAAGCAAACAAGTACGAGTCTAACAACTAATGATGTGAAGCTTGAAACCTCATATCCCTTAGCAAGCTTGTTTTTACGCTCTCTTAAAGTTAAAAGTACAAATATAACTGCTGCTACAATAGCAATCACAATACTTGTAAGATTGTACTGAACTCCACCGATTCTTGGACCACCGAAGAAGTCGTTGAGCTTTCCTGTGAAGAGTACACAGAAGTTCTCTGGAAGGTTACTGATACTAGAAGCACCATCCATCAATGCAACACCGAGACCTCTAAGAGCAAGGAAACCTGCAAGGGTTGCAATCCAAGGTGGAATGTTCATGTATGCGATAACGTATCCTAAGATACATCCATAAATAACACCAATAAGAAGCATTGCTGGAATACCGATGATTGTTGCTACAAGTGGATCCATGCCACCAGCCATAAGGCTTGTCATAAGCTTAGCACCAACAACACCTACGAAACATACGAAAGAACCGCAGGAAAGATCGATATTACCACCAGTAAGCATACACATAAGCATACCAGTTGCAAGAACATAAACGTATGCATTCTGTGTGATTAAAGCATTGAACTGACTAGGCTGAAGCATTTTGCCGCCTGTTGAAATATTAAAGAAGAGAACAACTATGATCAGTACAATGAGCATTGTATTATTCTTGATTACATTTAAAATTTTGTCTGCCACTTTTTGTTCCTCCCTTCCTACTTATTCTCTCTCTTAGACATTACGTCAAAGATAACAGCAACTAAAAGTACAAGACCCTTTACTACGTTCTGGTAGTTAGCATCTACACCCATGATAGACATACCCTGGTTGATAACACCCATAAGAAGGGCACCAACGATTGCTCCAAATACAGAACCAGTTCCGCCGTATGCAGAAGCACCACCGATGAAGCAAGCACCGATTGCGTCCATCTCGAAATACATACCGTATGTAGGCTGTGCATTTGTGTAACGAGCAACTGTAAGGATACCAGCAACTGCTGTTAAGAATCCCATGTTTGTGTAAGCAAAGAAGTAAACCTTCTTTGTGTTAATACCAGAAAGCTGTGTAGCCTTCTCATTACCACCTACTGCGTAGAGGTAACGACCCATTGTAGTTCTAGTTGTAAAGTAGTGATAAGCAAGAACAACAACAACAATCCAAATAAGTGATGTAGGAATACCCTTGTATCCTGCAAGCTTATAGCTTAAGAAAAGGATTACAGCTGAGATAAGTACAATTTTTGCAGCAAAACCGCCAATGCTTGTTGTCTCATAGCCTTTTCTTGTAGCTGAAATTCTTGAACGGAACTCATTTAATACAAATATTGCTGTAGCGATAACACCAATAATCATACATGTTGTGTTAAACTCGCCACCGCCAAGGAAATCTGGAACGTAGCAATCAGCACCACCACCAAATACATTTAAGTATGTCTGGTTTGCAATGGCAACAACCTTACCATTAAGTACTACGTTAGAGAGACCTCTGAAGGCGTACATACCAGCAAGTGTAGCGATAAATGGTGGAACATTTATATATGCTACCCAGAAAGCCTGCCATGCACCAACTGCAACACCAACTAGTAACATGATGATAACAGCAACTACCATGTTAACGCCCTTGCTCATAAGTAATGCGCCAACACCACCGATGAAACAAACAACCGAACCAACTGAAAGATCGATGTTACCACCGGTTAAGATACACATCAACATACCTGTTGCAAGCACGAATACGTATGCATTCTGTGAAAGAAGGTTGTTAATGTTCTGTGGAAAAAGAATCTTTCCACCTGTTCCTATTGTAAATACTCCAATGATTACCACGAGGGCGATTACCATGGAATATTTCTTTATGATTTGTCCAAAACTAAGTGAACCCATGTTTTCTCTCCCTTCTATGACTTCAAGATGCAAGACATGATGCTCTCCTGAGATGCCTCAGCACCTTCCATTTCACCAACCATCTTGCCCTCATTCATTACATAAATTCTATCAGACATACCAAGTACCTCTGGAAGTTCTGAAGAAATCATGATAACTGATTTTCCAGCTGCAACAAGGTCATTGATAATGCAGTAAATCTCATACTTAGCACCAACATCGATACCACGTGTAGGCTCATCGAGAATAAGTACATCTGGATTAGCATACATCCACTTTGCAAGAAGTACCTTCTGCTGGTTACCACCTGAAAGATTACCTACATTCTGATCAACAGTAGGACACTTTGTTTTAAGCTTGCCTCTATACTCCTCAGCAACCTGATACTCTTTATCCTTATCGATAACTCTTCTAGTACAAAGCTCTGAAAGGTTTGCAAGAGAAGTGTTAACTCTGATTGGGTTAGAAAGAACAAGTCCGTTACCCTTTCTATCCTCAGTAACATATGCAAGTTTATGCTTGATTGCATCCTTGATATTCTTAAGGTGAACTTCCTCTCCATTAAGGAAAAGCTGACCTGAGATATTAGAGCCATAAGCCTTACCGAAAATACTCATAGCAAGCTCAGTACGTCCAGCACCCATAAGACCTGCGATACCAACTACCTCACCCTTACGTACGTTAATTGATACATCATCAACTACCTTACGCTCTGTGAACTGTGGATGGTAAACTGTCCAGTTCTTAACTTCCATAGCAACATCGCCAATCTTAACATCATGACGCTTTGGGAAACGGTCTGTCATCTCACGACCAACCATGCCCTTGATAATTCTATCTTCAGAAATATCATCTGTTGCCTTATCAAGTGTTTCAATTGTAGAACCATCACGGATAACTGTGATTTTATCTGCTACGTAAGAAACCTCATTAAGCTTATGAGAAATGATAATAGATGTCATTCCCTGCTTTTTGAATTCAAGAAGTAAATCAAGAAGAGCTCTTGAATCTGTCTCATTAAGAGAAGATGTAGGCTCATCAAGAATAAGAAGTTTTGCGTGTTTAGCAAGAGCCTTTGCAATCTCTACAAGCTGCTGCTTACCAACACCGATATCTTTGATAAGAACACGGCTGCTCTCTGAAAGACCAACCATCTTCAAGTACTTGTCTGCCTCAGAATATGTCTTGTTCCAATCAATTGCCGATTTCTTTCCCTGCTCATTTCCAAGGAACATGTTCTCACCAATTGACATATATGGAATCAATGCTAACTCCTGATGGATAATAACGATTCCTTTTTCCTCTGAGTCCTTAATTTTTTGGAACTTACAAACCTCACCGTTATATACGATGTCACCTGTGTAAGAACCAAATGGATAAATACCACTTAAAACATTCATCAAAGTAGACTTACCAGCACCATTCTCACCTACAAGAGCGTGAATTTCGCCTTCTTCTACTTTAAGATTAACGTTATCAAGGGCCTTTACTCCTGGGAACTCTTTTGTGATGTTCTTCATCTCAAGTATTGTATTTCCCACTTGATATACCTCCCTTTTTGTTTCAATAAAATAAAATTATGTAGAACTTCCATATAAGAATGCCTTAGCAATGAAAAGCTCTATTCATTATTTATTTTCTTCAAATCATTCTCTTTAAAATAGGGCGAGCTAAGCTCGCCCTATAAAGTTTACAACTAATGTTCGTGGTAAATGATATTTCTTGAGCTTCGCTCAGAAAATCATTTACTTTTACTTTAACTGATCCTCTGTATAGTAACCAGAATCGATGAGGAGCTCCTTGTAGTTGTTAACATCTGCGAATACAGGCTCGCAAAGGAATGACTCAACTACCTTGTTACCATTGTTGTATGTTTCCTTGTCGTTAACATCAACTGTCTCACCATTAAGGATCTGGCCTACCATCTTAACAACCTGTGAAGCAAGTGTACGTGTATCCTTGAATACTGACATAGACTGCTTACCAGCGATCATGTTCTTTGTGTTCTCAATATCGCAATCCTGACCTGTTACGATTGGGTACTCACCCTTGTAGTTAGCTGCAAGTGCGTTCTCAACACCAAGTGCTGTAGAGTCATTTGAGCAGAGGCAGATATCAAGGTTTGTTCCATCAGCATAATATGTTGAAAGGATGTTCTCCATTCTTGACTGAGCCTTCTCTGTTGCCCACTGAGCTGTAGCTACATCAGCGAATTCCTGCTGACCTGACTTGATTTCGATGATACCAGCATCGATGTAGTCATCAAGAAGATCCATAGCACCGCTGTAGAAGAAGTTAGCATTGTTATCACCTGGATCACCAGCTGTAACTTCCATTGTGTATGTCTTAGAAGTATCGTTTACATCAAGACCAAGTGTATCGATGATGTACTGTCCCTGAACCTGACCTACTTTGTAGTTATCAAATGTAGCGTAGTAAGAAACAGCATCTGTGTTCATGATAAGACGGTCATAAGCGATAACTGGAATGTTCTGCTCAGCTGCCATATCCATAGCCTCACCAAGTGAAGAAGCTTCGATAGCTGCGATAACAAGAACATCACATCCGTCATTGATCATTGTCTCAATCTGAGAGATCTGTGTCTGTGTGTCGTTTGAAGCATACTGAAGCTCAACTTCGTAACCAGCTGCCTCAAGCTCTTTCTGCATGTTCTCGCCGTCCTGATTCCATCTCTGGAGATCCTTTGTAGGCATTGCTACACCAACCTTCTTGCCAGTAGCAGCTGCAGCCCCACCGTCTGTCGACTCTGTAGCTGTGTCTGTTGAAGCTGGTGCAGAGTTGTCTGTTGTCTCTGTGCTAGTACCGCAACCTACGAACATTGAAGCTGCCATAGCACCTGTCAAAAGTACACTTAATAATTTCTTTTTCATCTCTGTGAAAACCTCCCTTTCATTAGGTGTTTTTTGTATCTGTAAAAAAGATACCATTAACCTTTCTAAAAATGGTTGTCACTTTCTTCACATTTTTGTCTAAAACAATCTAACCACCAAAAAAGGACTAGCACTTTTTTGTGCTAGTCCTAATCCAATTTACAAATATGTGCTATCCACCACCGCCAACCCCGCCACAGCCAAGGCTTCCCGGCCGCCAAGTAGCAGGCCCTCTCTCCTCTATTTACTGGCTCCCATGCCCAGCGCAGGCCCCCCAAGGCCCCCCTGGTGTATCAACGCATGAATATTTTGTTTTTCTACTGCGCAAATTGTCGCCATACATTTCATGTGTCTTTCTCAAGCCTTTACAGTTTTCAAAAAAGTAGCTTATGTGTGGACACTTGGTAGACTTTGGTGGCAGTTTAAAAATGGTTCTGAGGGTGTTATGGCGATTTTGGAATGAGCTTAGAAAAATAAAAAAGAGTTTTGTAATTTATTGGCACGAGCCGCCACGGACGGCGGCGAGAGTGCGTAAGCAACAGGACGTTGCATGGAGCACGGCGCCAATATATACAAAACTCTTTTTTTAATTTTTCTTAGTGAATGTATCATGAGCCCATAGCACCCTCTTTAGAATCATTTTGCAAAACTGCCATTGATACTAAATGGTGTCCACACAGCAAAGCTACATTTTTGAAAACAGTTCATTCTTAGAAAGACACATGGCTGTCGCCAATTTTTGCGCGTGAAAAACTAAAAATATTCGCGTAATCGATACACCAGGGGGGCCTTGGGGGCCGGCGCTAGGCATGGGAGCCAGAAGGACTACAAATAGGGCCTGCTACTTGGCTACATTTAGGTAGACGTCCTCTCGGCTGTGGAAGCCTCCTTCGATGATGACTTCGTCCATGTTGGCGGCGTCAACGGCAACTGGCTCTACGGCCACGTATGGTATGGTGGTTGTGCCGTCGTCGATAAATTCGGTTGTTTGTATCGCCTTTCCCTTGGCTAGCTGTACGGATAGTTCAGCTGCCTGTTCTGCAAGCTTGTTAACTGGCTTGTAAACAGTCATGTTCTGAGTGCCCTCTACTATGTGCTGGCAGGCGGTCAAATCTGCGTCTTGGCCTACCACTGGAATGACGCCAGCTAGCTGGCTAACTGCAAGGGCTCTGATGACTGCAGTGGCTATATCATCATTGCCACACATGATGCCATCGGCCTGTTTGATAAGGTCTATGTTCTCATAGACGTATGAACTACCCAGCTCTGCTTTCCAACCTTCGCAGTTGTACATATCTAATATTTCGATGCCTTTTTCTTCCATTACTGATTTAAAGCCACTTTCAACCATTGGCACATTGTTGTCAGTATTTGGACCGCATATCATTACAACTTTTTTAGAGCCCTGCTTTGCAAGAGCATCTCCAAGCATTCGGCCTACCATTTCGTTGTCGAATGAAATGTATAGGTCCGCATTAACGTCACGTATCAATCTGTCATAACATACAACTGGGATGTTTTTTGCCTTGGCTTTGTTTACAACCTCTGTAAGTGCACCGCCATCAATTGGAATGATTACAAGGCAGTCAACACCCTTGTCAATAAAATACTGTATCTGTTCAATCTGCTTGGATACATCTCCATTGGCATTTTGAACATTCACTGTGGCTCCTAAAGATGAGGCAGTATCAACAAATACGTCTCTGTCCTTTTGCCATCTTTCAATTACGAATGAGTCAAAACACATTCCTATCTCAAGTGTGTTTGAATCCTCAGCCTCACTACTGTCATTTGTCATGGCCTCCCCACATCCTGACAAAATCATTGCGGACATAATTGCCACCGCAATAAATTTTCTCCTTAACCGTTTCATTACTTCCCTCCAATATTACCCCTTCGCATAATCTGTTGGCGTTTTTCCAGTGTACTTCTTAAAGTTTCTAGAAAAATAATTAGGGTCTGAATATCCTACCTCAGCCGAAATCTCCTTCATAGATTTATTGGTAGTTTTAAGCAGCTTTTTGGCTGCTTCTATTCTAAGTTTTGTAAGATAATCAATGAAGTTTTCTCCTGTTTCTTCCTTGAATACCTTTGAAAAATAGTAGGAACTTATATTTACCACTCTAGATACATCATCTAGGGTGAGTTCCTTCATATAATTGTTGTCAATGTACTGTTTTGCCTTGTTGATGGCACTCATAGTCTGCTCTTCCTGGCGGTTTGAAACCCAGAAGGTAGCCGACTTTATTTTCTCTACAAACCACATCCTTACCTCTTCATGGGTAGGATAATTTAATAGCTCTGATAGGTAGTTTTGCCTGCTTTTGAATTCGTATTTACGGCCTGTCTTCTCATAGGCTAGATGCTCAGCCCATAGTACAAATTCAAGACATTTCAGTCTAACGCTATCGCTGTCGCTAGCATAATTTTCCTCCATCCAATCGAAGAATGCCTGGGCAACTGATGCCGATTCATTGGTGTTTCCTAGCTCGATTTCATCAAAGAGCCTCTTTTCCATCTCCATTGGATAGTTGTCCTCATAGGAAACCTTTGTAGGCATATCATCAATGTGGGCTACGTGGCTGGTGGTTGAGATAAGGACTGAATTGGCCTCCTCGTATGACTCTGCCATCTTGTCAAGCGGCTTTACCGAACCAAATCCCACTCTAAAATTCATATCGAATCTATCAGATAGCTTGCGGCAAAGAGCCCTTGCCTTCTCCACAATTTCATTTCGCTCATTGTACGAAAGAGTGTCACCCTCGCAAGGAATTAGCATAGGGATTTTGTTGGACATAACCGCGCCCATAATTCCCTTAATGTAATCCTCTGTTATGGTGTGAATCTCACGATAGGCCTTTTGCGCCTGGATGGAAACTGCAACGGCGCTGGTCATGTAGTTACCTACCTGCTCTCTACCGAAGACCATGCAGGCCATGTATCCATACTGTGAATCAATACCAAGAAGTGTCTTGTAATTATCAATATCTTCCTGGAAATATTCCTTGAAAAGCAAGTCTTGAATCAGACCATTTTCAATGATAGGAACTACAGTCTCAAGCTTTTCACGAACCCGTAAATCGTTGCGGCGCTTGGTCCTCTCACCATCGATATTGCTCATGGCCTTTTTCAGCACGGCCACTATTGTTTCCTTGCTGACTGGCTTGTTAAGATAATCAAGCACTCCCAGTGAGATAGCCTCCTTGGCATAGTCAAACTTGTCGTAGGCTGTCATTACAACAAAAACTACATGGCTATTGAACTTCCTAATCTCTCGCATGGCCTCGATACCGTTGATTCCCGGCATCTGAATATCCATGAAAGCAATATCTGGCTGAAATTCCTCAGCCAACTCTATAACCTGTCTACCGGTTTTGGCTGTTCTTATCTCACAGCGACTGCCAAATTCTTTTTCTATTATAAATTTAAGTGAGTCAATGACGATTCCCTCATCGTCAGCTAACATTATTTTGTACATTACTTAATACCCTTAATCTGTTTTGGAAAGGTAGAGAATTGTCTCTGTACCCTTGTTTTTCCCCTCTGAAATAATATCTAGGACATCGTCTCTCTCATAGAAAATATTGAGACGCTCGATACAATTGTCAAGGCCAACGCCATTGGAGTCAGACTTGCTTGGATCCCTAGTGTATCCACCCTCAAGTATTTCCTCGATGGTCTTGGAATCCATTCCTATTCCGTTGTCCTTTATACTAACACAAATATAATCCTCTAGAGAATATACAGAAAGCTTAATTTTCTTGGCCCAATCTACATTTCTCACGCCGTAGTTAATACTGTTTTCTACGATAGGTTGGATAATCATGCGAGGAATTTTAACATCTAAAAGTCTCTCATCTATATCCTTTGTAAAAAGAATCTCTCCAGCAAATCGCACATTTATAATGTAAATGTAAATATCTACAAGCTCGATTTCTTCCTTAAGAGTAACAATGTCCTTGTTCTTCTTTATATTATATCTAAAGAAATCAGCAACCCTCTGGAGATAATTGCTAGTCCGCTCTGCCCCCTCCATCATAGAAAGCTGGGCACCGGCATTTAAAGTGTTAAATAGAAAATGTGGGTTGATCTGGGCCTGCAAATATCTCAGCTCAGCATCCTTAATATGATTCTCCATAATAAGCTCATTTTCCTTCAATCGGCGCTCTACTTCCATGGACTCACGAAGCTTAACGATGTACTCTCTTATGGAAATGACCATCTTGTTGAATGCGTTAGTAACAACGCCTACCTCATCATTTGAATGAACGGTAAGCAATTCAATATCAAAATCTCCCTTTGAAACTCTGTTGGCAGAGTTGGAAAGCTTAATCAAAGGCTCCGTGATAGTAGATGCAATAAGTACTACGAATGAAAGGTTAGCAACTCCAATAATAATGAGAGTAAATAAGTTCAACTGCTCAAGTGTCTGCAGTGCTGACATCATTGCTGCATAAGACATAGAGTTGTTGACGAACTGTTTGTTATTTAAGCTATTGATGCTCTTTGAAATATAGCCGTGAAGTCTTGTGGCCTCATCGTAGTTGGTCTTGTATTTTTCAACATTACCGCCACGCTTACTCTCTATGGCCTGATTGGTAAGCTCCAAATAGTTAAGGGACATGTTTCTAATATTTTTTTCCATGACACGATTCTCATTGTCATCATTGGTATTAGAAAGAGTCATAACCAGATTATTGTAATCCTGCTCGTAGGTATAGTACTGCTCCAAGGCGTCTGATGTCTTGGTGTCCAAATACCCAGTGGTAGCACTCTGGACTCTATCAAGGCAATCACTCAACTCGTTAAGAGAAGTATTGCTGGCGAATACCGCATCAAGAGAATCAATCATCCTAGCTGTTCCAAAGTAAAGCATCATATTTACAAGGAACAGTAAAATGGCTGGTGTACAAAATGCCAGAATCATTTTCTTTCTAAGGGAAAGGGTGACTTTAAGCTTTTTACTCATCGCTACCCTCCTCTAGATACTCATCCACGTTGGACAAATCAATAATCTGTGTATCCACATTGATATAGTCTGAAACATAACCTGTATCTCTATATTCTATAAATGCCTTAGTGGCAGCACTTCCCATGCTTTCTGCATCAATACTTACAGTGCTTTTAATAACGCCGTGTTGAATACCAGTAAGGATTGTAGGTGTTTTGTAATTGCCATAGAGATGAATCTGACCTACCTTGTTGTAGTCAATCATTGCCTGATAAAAGCTGGTGGTTGTATCCTCATCAAGACAGATAACAAAAGGTGCCAAATCATTGTTCATAAAGAGATTCTGGATGTACTCTTCTGAAGCAAACTGCTCTTCATCCTCTATAATTCGTAAATCAAAATCGATTTTCTCTCCAGGCATCTCACTGGAGATTGCCTCCTGCAAGTTGTTGATTAGGCTGGTGGTGCTTGAATCCTCAGCATTTGAATTACCAATAATCATAACCGATGATTTTTCAACTAAATCTGGCGCGATTGATTTGGCATATAAATTGGCAATAGTATAGCTGTTAACGCCAATAAAGCTGACTCTGTCTGCAGGGTCCACGTCAGTCTCTAAAGTAATCACAGAAATCCCTGCCTTTTTTGCCTTTTGAAATAGTTCCTGAGGAATCTCTGCAGAGTCTCCCTCTATAAAAATGCCATCACAACCTGAGGCTATCGCCATCTCCATCAACTCAGCCCTGGTATAATCATCATCTACTGACTGAGATAAGAGATCCACATAAACTCTATTTTCATCACCGTATTCTTTTGCGGCCTCATATACCTGCTTCCAAAAATCAGAATCATCATCTGAAGAAATCATTACAACATAGGAATCGTACTGCTTGTACTCAGCCTCTCTTAAAAGCTCAGAAGCCTGCTCCATTCTATTCTTATATATAACAACACTGACAATGGTAGCAATAAACATAAAAGCAACAGCAACACCTGCTGCAATAGCAAGTGCACTGTTGCCTTTTACTTTAATTTTACGCCCACCAAATTTCATGATAATAATAATTCTCCGCCCTAACTCCTAAATTCACTAGAAATTATTATAAATAATCCCTCCCTTTAAATCAACGGAAAGGCGCACCAAAACGGTGCGCCCCACTAAATTGCCTATTTTTTAATTATTTCAAGCATCATACCAAATACTTGATTTAAAAATTCATCTTTGCTTTCATCAAATTGATATTGGATGTAACCTGCTTTTTTATTTCCTAGCATAATAACACCAGCAAGCATCATCCAATAAATAAAGCTGACTTTTTTGGCATTATCATCCAGCTCAAAACTGTTACTTTCCTTCCCCGATTCAAGAAATTCTGCGATTTTATCAATTATGGATTCACCGACTTGATAAATATCGTCCAAAAGTGGAACTTGTAATCGTTCCTCTTTTTTCATCTCGATAGTTTCAAGCATTCTAGAAAAAACAAAAGGTGATTTGTCATATAACTCCGCCAAAATGTGGCAAATCTGATAGTACTTTTCAACCTCTGAAGCAGCATCCGACTTATTATCTACAACTTCTTCAATATTACTACTGATTTCATTCATCCCCTTCAATACAAGATAAAGTACTATTTCCTCTTTGTTCTTGAAATAGACATATATTGTTGATTTGCTATAATCCGCCTCTTTGGCAATCTGATCCATAGATGTTTTTTCGATACCGTTTACTGAAAATAATTTCTCCGCGGCATTCGCAATATTATCTCTATGGAATAACTCCATTTTTTCTGCTTTTGTCATAGTTAACGGCTCCCATTTTCTTTATTATTCCTACTAAATACTATAAATGTTTATTTTATCCCCTGCAATAAAGCATTTTTCACTGCGGTCTTAATAACCTTACTAGAATTTGTTGCTGAGCTGACAGCATCTACATCAACTGTCTGCTCTTCAACCATGTTTTCTACAATTATTTCAGCAGGTCCACCATGCTCATTAACGTGCTTAAGCAAGTCAACTCTAACCAGCTTATGGTCCTTAACTTCAACTTCTACAACTGCTTTAATGTATCCAACATCGCTCTCGCCTGTGTATACTCCGTCAGCCACAGAATTCAAGTCAACATCCCAGTCTTGCATTGCAGCCACTTGCTCCTGATACTTTTCATTACATACCATTTCTGTAATTCCGTAAGCTGCCAAAAGGATTACAGCCACCATTACAACCTTTTTAAAATATCTTTCATTTCCATTTTTTATGCTAATAAAAAATAGTACTGCAAGACCAATCACGGCAAGTCCAAGAGTTATAAAAATAACTGGTGGTCTATGACCAATAAGCTTTAAGTTTAAAAGCCCATATATCAATCCCCCTAAAAAGAGGATTAAACAAATGATAGATTTTACGGTTATTTTATTTTTCATTATTTCACATTCTCCTTTAGTCTCTTATGATACGCTCTTTAAAATATCCCTCATTTCATTTGTGTCTTTAACTACAAAATGGTTTTCATCCAGCTGGAAGTACTGGGTTTCATTCTGGCTATACAGCTGCCAATATTTCCATCTTTCTCCAACTAGCTGATCTTTATTTCCATTTATAAGTACAAGAGGAGTCTCCACCTTATTTATTTGTGGAACATAACGCTTAAGCAACACAAAGTCATTTCTTATGATATCAGTATATATTTCTTTAAAAAATTCATTTTCCAGTAATTCCTCTGGAACTCCACCAATGGATGCAACATACTCTAAGAATTCTTTATTATCCATCTCTTCAATGTTGCCAATATAGTCAAGCCAGAAATTTGGTGCCTGGCAAGCTGCAAGAACTACTTTTTTCAGATTATATCCCTCTGATTTAAATAAATTTTCTAATTGATAGCATATGATAGAGCCCATACTGTGTCCTAATAACATGAATGGTTCTGACTTATCCTTCAGTTGCTTTTTTATATCCTCTTCACACCAACCTACCAAGTCTTTCATGGAGCCAATAAGTGGCTCCGACATTCTAGTTCCATGCCCTGGATATTCAATTGGAATTATTTCACCAGCTTTCCCCATGGCCTTTTTCAAATCTGAATACATGCTTGCTTGTGCTCCAGCACTAGCCAAACAAAAGATTTTCATTTTAGACCACCTCCTTTGTAACCATGGCTGTGAAAGCTTTTCTATCTACTTTATTATTAGCCGAAAGTGGCAATTTCTCTAAGAAAATAAACTCAGATGGGATTGCGTACTCAGGCACATGCTGACGAAGTCTAGACTTGATTTCATTTACTTCAATTGTCTTTCCCTGGTTAAGCATAATTCCTGTAACCAGCTTGTCGTCTCCCTCAATCTCCTTTTTTACGCAACTTATACTCTGGCTTATCTCGTCCATACCATTTAAGATACATTCAATTTCTTCTAGCTCCACTCTAAATCCATTGATTTTTACCTGATTATCCATTCTTCCACAGATTTGAATAATACCTTCCTTTGTAAGGATTCCTCTATCACCTGTATAGTAAAGACGCCCCAGCTTTTTGTTATTCTTAAATTGCTTGTTTGTCCTTTGTGTATCCTTAATATAATCAATAGCAAGTCCTGCGCCACCAGAGACGATTTCCCCTTCTTCCATATCTACGAGCTTGCCATCCTTCATTACATACATGGTCTTATTGGCGATTGAGCAACCATAAGGTACATATGAAAGCTTTGACTTTCCTTCCTCATATAAATAGAAGTTGGACCATACACAAATCTCTGTTGGGCCACCTGAGATATAGAGATTTACAAAAGGAATATCTTTTAAAATATCAATAACCAAACTGTGTGGTACTACATCACCGCTTAGAATAATGTTTCTCACACTTTGTAAGCCATTAAAATCAGCCCCTGTATTTTCAACATATTCAAGTAACATCTTAACTACAGATGGAACAGCATTGATAAATGTTACGTTGTTTGTACTTACCCTCTCTTCTAAAAGAGCAAGATTTCTGTTGTCTTTGACTATTACCAAACTAGCGCCTGCTGCAAGGGTGCCAAATAAATCAAATACAGAAAGATCAAATGTAAGCTCTGATACCCCAAGGATTCTGTCATATTCATTTAGACCAAAAAGTCTGTCCATTGTCTGGACTGTCTCAGCCACCGAAATATGAGGAAGCCTTACTCCCTTTGGCTTTCCTGTACTTCCTGATGTAAAAATTACATAAGCGCATTTTTCACCTGATACTTGATTTCTAGGATACTTCTTTTTTGCCTTTGGAAACTCCATCGATGACTCAACCATTTCCTGCTCACCAGTCATATCCATAATGCTTTTGATTCTCTCTTCTCCAGCATCGCTTTGAATAGGCACGTAAGCTCTTTTGGTCTTAAGAATTCCCATGATAATTGCAATTGTTTTCCAGTCTCTATGAACCTTTACAATTACATAATCCTTGAAATTAGAATTCTTTTTGTCTAGATATAAAGCCACTCTATCAGAATATTCGTCCAATTCCTTGTAAGTTATTGTCCTATCTTCATCAATAATTGCTATTCGATCCCCATATTTATCTATAGTGTTATAGAAAATATCCAGAAGATTATCAAAATCATTCTTCACATCATTATCATTAAAAATCTCATATAATTTATTAATATCCACTTTTTCAAGCTTTGGCATAAATTTGTTATCAATTAATTCCATATCTTCCCCCATTTTTCATCCTATGCACTAACTGCATTCTTTAATGAATTTTCAATTGCCTTTAACATTACCTTGCAGCTATTTGATGCTCCGCTTACCATTCCAACATCAAATGATTTCTCATTATTAATCCAATCAATCATCTGCTCAGCCGCCTCTCCATGTTCGTGAACATGCTGAAGCAACTCAACATTTTCAATTTTGTGATCCTTGATTGTAGTCTTAATTCTGGCCTTTACAAGGATTGCATCGCAGAATCCCTCATAAACTCCATCTTTTACTTCATTTAAATCTGGTAAGTCCACAATCATTTCCTTTACCATCTTTTTATATTTAAATAAATCTGTTAAATACATTTTCTACCTCCTTTGAAGCTGCATCTTTGTTTCCATAACAAGATGTACAATCATAAATAATCCAATAAGCAATCCGCTTACAATAAAAAGTCCCTTATGTGTAAAATCCATCACAAAGCCTGTAACAAATGGTCCACAGGCTGAGCCAATGGAATAAAACATTGAATATACACCCGTGGCCCATATGACATCATCCGAGGATACCCGCTCCATATTTAAAGCCGCTAGGGTACTTGGATAAATCACGCATACACATGCACCTGCTATTAGTGAAAACAGTAATTTCTGAGAAGTACCCACTATTAAAGCCAAGCTAAATAGCGCTCCTATAGAAAATAGTATGCAAGCTTTATAGATTCCAAGTTTTGCTGGAAGAGCTGAAAGTGGCAACATGCCTACAATTCCTCCTAATACAAATGTCCCCAGCACAATTCCTGCAAATTTAAGGGAATATGAATCCTTTAAATAAATTGGATAGAATGCTGAAAATGCATTTTCAATAAATCCGTATGTATATCCTCCCAGTATAAATGGGAAGAAAAGAGCTATTTTATTTTCACTTCCGCTAGACTTATCATCTGAATTCCCCAATTGTAGCTTTGCTTTATAAATAATCACCATATCAATAAGCAAAAGAACACAAGCTGCGCCAAAGGCTAAATTGGTTGAGATAGAAAACATAATAGTTCCAAGGGCTGTACTCACTGCAAATCCTATTGCAAAGAAAAATGCGTAAATTCCTGTAACCTTTGTTTTATCATCTGTATCTGTCTGGGCCAGATTATTTTGAATTGTTATAAAGTTAAAACTTATACCTAGACCCACAACAAACATGCATATGAAAAAGGCAATTATTTTTGTAGAATTTACAAATACAAAAATCGCAATGACGGCAAGTAACAATGCCGAAATCACCAATTTGTATGCATCTGTTTTTCTGCATATCTTCAGAAAGATAATTGAGCCAACAACCATGGCCACAAAATATGTAGAACTAATCATTCCAATAATGTTTTCGCTAACACCTTTCGACTCTAAGAATAGAGTCGAAAGAGGAATAAATAATCCTGTAGCCATACCAACTAAAAAACCTAAGATATATAGGATTCCAACTTTTTTCATACAATCTCCTTTACGTCTTCACTAAGATGTCCTGCATAGAAAACATATAGATCCAGTAACTGTCTTATGTCTTTTTCTTTGCATCGTTCTTTGGAATACTCGATTCCAATATTCATACAACCATTTTCCAAATAGAAGAAAACTTCTATCTCACTAGTGCGAACTTGATCAGCAGTAGAGAATCTCTGTCCATCATTCTCGCTATTCAACTCAATGTAATTCAGGTTACTAACATCACGATTGCCCAAATAATTTATACGTATATCTGTGACTTTATTATCAGGGTAATGGCTGTCTCCAAGCTCTCTGCCACAAAGGTCATAAGAGGCTCCATTCATTGGTACTTTTCTCAATTTGTTGTTAAATGTAGATACCAAGGATTCAAAACCTTTATTGGTTGTATCAATAGCAATTGGATAATTGATAGCAAAGTTTCCTACCGTATCCATATACATATTGTTATCAAGAACACGGCCATGCATTCTATGGCTTAAAGTGACTACATCGTTACCTGTAACCTCCTTTACGGTGTTATAAAGAACGGCTGAAAGCACTCCATACATTGGACTATTCATTGACGCAGCCATTTTTTGTAGCTGCTTTGTTTCAGATAATGACCAGGTATAGTGCACCATGTGGGCATCCTTTTCATTATTTGAAGCTTGTCTATCAATGGTCTTTAACCTAGTATTCGAAGCTGTTTCGGCCTGCCAATACTTCATATAGGTCTCTCTGTTTAAGTTGAACTTTTCATTTACGATTCGTATATACGTATCAAAGCCTGTCTTTTCATTTTCATAATTATAGGTGCCTTCATATATTGTTCCCTGAGAAAGCAATGTCCAATAATTATTCCAAAGTCTTCTGTATAAGATATCGTTGCTGACCATATCAAGTACTATATGATGCCCTATTACTAAAAACTCATAATCATAATCACCATGAACAAGGACTCGTACTTTCAGAAGGGGTAATTTATCAATGCTAAATTCCTTTGCTTCCTCTGTTAATAATTCTTCAATAAATTTATCAGTTGCCCCTTTGTCATTAGCTGTGTCTGAATAGTACTTGATGTCATAATCCACATGATCCTGCAATTCATACTTTATGGTGTCACCCTCAATATATAATCGCATTCTAAGAGCTTCTGTTTCTTTAAACATTTTTTCAAGGGCTTCCTCAAGAATCTTAGTATCAAGCTTTGCCTTAAAGGAAAATCTTGAATAGCCAAACCATCTATATGGTTTTTCAAAGTAATTTGTGAGCCACTTTTGGGCTGGGGCCAGCAATGTTTCTTTCCTTTTGAGGCTTATATATTTAGCCATCTCTTCAACGGTCTTTGCCTGGAATAAATGCACTTTTGAATTAACCTGATACTTAGATATTAATTCTGTCAAAAGTTTCATTTTTTCGATTGAACTAATTCCATAAACCTCTTCAAGTGGCTCACTTACATTTATTTCTTTACCTAAAACTTGCTGTATATCTTTTTTCAGACTTTCAATAACTTCTCCATCGCTCTTTGAATGTTCAAGAACTACTTCAATTGCATTTTCAGAAGTCTGGTTAACAGTCTCAATTGTTCTAATCTTTGATAAATAGAATTTAAACTTGTCATATAAATTTCGGATGAACTCATGAGAAAAGGCATCAATATCATAATTAAGTGAAAACATAAGTCTGCCTTCATCCATCTCAATCAAGGCATCAATAGAATTCTTGTTCATGCCTGTATATGCCTTGTAATCAAGAACATTTACAGCCTCATCCTCCTTATCAATATGTGTATCACCTACAAATGATAAATAAAGATTTGATGCTAAACTCTTAACAGCCATCTTGCTAATCAGGTCATTTAGCTTTTTATTCTCAAGAACATTTTGTCCTCTCATCTTTTTTACAAAGCTATAGCTTTCTCTCATGTCGTACTGATTTACAAAATGCTCATCAATTGTATCCTTTACACTCTTGGCAAATGCAATTGGATTCTTGCTGTCCTCATCTGTAACCTTAAAGGTGATTGTCATATTTTGGGCAAAGCATCCAATTACATCATTAAACTCAAAAGCCTTACCTGTTCTTCCTCCTGTTGGAAGATTAATAGTAATCTCATCAAATTCTTTATGAATAGATTTAAGTGCCAAAAGATATGACGAAACAATAATCGAATATGTACTCAATCCTTCTTTTGTTGCTATCTTAGAGAGAACCGTCATATCACCCTTTGAAATATGGAAAATCTGAGAATTAATATTGCCGAAAGGCTCCTCATTTTTATTTTCCTTTTCCAATGGGAACTGAAAATGTTTTGCTGGCTGAGGCTTAATGTCTCCATCAGGAATCCAGTTTAAAGATTCCTCAACAGCTTGCTTATATGCTAAAAAGCTTACTCCGTAATCAAGAGAATTCTTTTTCAAATAAGCTCTATACAGAGAAACGAAATCTCTTAAAATCTGCTGATTTCCCAAACCATCAGATACCAAATGGCATGATGCCAAAACAATTTCAGTAACATTATCAGAGAGTCTAAAAGCATACAGTCTACATAGAGGATAAACATAAATATCAAACAAACTATTTAGTATTCTCTGGCAAAATTCATGAATGCATTTGTCCTGATTTAAATATGAGTAATCTCTGATATCAAATACTTCAACCTTTTGCTTATAGTTTTCTTCAAAACTTATAGATACCTCATCAAGGCTCTTTGCTTCTTTGTCACATGTAAAAAATGATCTAAGGGATGGTTGTCCTTTTAATAAATCATTCCAAACATTCTCAATGCCCTCTTCATCAAACTCCCCTTCAATTCTGATTCTAGATGCAAGGCTAAGAGTTCCAGTTGCAAAATATGACATAAAGAATAAGTGCTGTGAATAGTTCATTGGTAATTCTTCAGTGTCATCCTGAGTCTGTTCTACTTCAGATATATATATTTCATTTCCCTGATCAATATCCTCAAGCATCTTTTCAAACTCAGGAACTGTAGTCATATGCATAATTTTTTCTATGTCATATTTTTTATTATTGATGTGATCAGGATTGCACTTTAATAATAATTTGTTTACAAAATCAATCTTTTCCTTGTCATCAATTCCCATTTCACTGATTGACTTGTCTAGTGAAATTTCTGATGGCTGACACTTTAATATTTCAGCCAAAATTTCTTTGACTACTGACTGATTTTCTTCCTTTACTTCTTCTTTTTTTGCTTTATCACCTCCTTCAATTATTTCTTCCAACTGCCCTACTGTTTTAAGATTAACTAAGTTATCAATACCATACGTATCCATGATTTTATTTTTCATTTCTTCGCCAATGCCCTCAATTATTTTTTGCATTAGCATGATTTTTTTAATTGAATCAATGGCTAAATCATTATCAAGCTCCATGTCACTGCTAATAAAATCAATCGGATGTTCCGTAATTTCGTGTATTGCTTCCTTTACTATATTCATCTCCCATTATCCTCCAACCTAACACATTTCTTTTAAGCATTTCTCAGCTTCTTCTTTTGTTAATCGCTGATTAAATTCAATTCTGCTAATAACAACCTTCTCAGCCTGGGTTTTGTTAGCTCTATATTCTTGCTCTGCATACACAGCAAAACTATTTTTTGTGTGATAATCCCTATACTTTGAGCCATAATCAAGCACAAACCCCTGAATGTACTTTTCTGCAAGAGTACCAAGGTAAGATGCATCGTTATTATCTCCATCAACAATGGCATTTCCCTTTTTCTTTCTTTCACAGCCATAAGAAACTCTTGCATAATCTCCAGCAGCAACCCCATCAAGTTTTTCAATTAAATCTTCTTCACTTTCAGCCACAAGTGCCAGCTTGTAGGCAAACTGCTTAGAGTTTTGGTTAATTTTTCGAATAATACCTCCTAAATCCTGCCTGTCATTTAAAATCGCTTCCTTGATAAATGAAGCGTTATTCTTCAGGCCATTTTCACTATAAGCACTAAATGTTAAAAGCACTGGGAAGCTTACATTTTCTCGTGTATCGTTTGTATACTTGCCAATAACAACATGTGCATTTGTACCACCAAATCCAAAGGCATTTACACCTACGCAATAATCCTTTTGGGTAATCTTTTTGTTTTCAACTGCAAGCTCAAAATTCTTTTCCAGCTCTACGTATTTGCTTCTGTTTACAAGACCTGCCACAGGTGGAATCTCGTCATGCTCTAAAATTGCCAAGCACTTTACTAAACTAAGAAGTCCTGACGCTGCAAGAGGATGACCAAAATTACCTTTGGATGAACCGATATATACCGTATCATCCACATAGTCTCCGTAGGCTTTTTGAATACTTGAAATTTCAACTGGATCGCCAAGTGGTGTAGCCGTTCCATGGGCATCGATGTATTTAATCATGCCAGGAACTTCTGGATTCTGCTCAATCAGCTCAGACATAACTTCCTTTTCGCCATTTACTGTTGGAACTGTAATACCCTGAGTTGAACCATTATTGTTAGTTGTTACATCTTTGATTAGTCCGTAGATATAATCCCCATTTTCTACAGCATCTTTTTTACGCTTCAAGACAATACTAACAACTGCTTCACCTAGCATCATTCCATCTGCTTTTTCATCAAATGGTCTGCAAGTATTTGTACGTGACAATGCTCCAAGTTCAGTCATACTCATGTATGGAGTATCTGAAAGATTCATATTAACTCCACCAACAACTGCAGCTTTTACTTTGCCATTTCTTAAGTCTCCACAGGCTACAGAAAGGGCAACAAGAGAGGATGAACATGCTGTATTTAACACCATACTTGGTCCCTTAAGACCAAATGTATAGCTAACTCTAGCTGCCAGCTCATTCAAGCTATTTCCTGGCACAGCATCTGATTTCATACTTGCTGCTGACAAAATACGAGCTATTTTTTCAACACTATCTCCTGACTTTAGACAGTCTTCAATAGCCTTTATGTATCTGCCATTATTGAACTGTTCCGCATAATTATTTTGCTCAGCGCCTACATATACGCCCACCTTTGAATCACTGTCAGAAATAATATTTCCATCCTGCATAGCTTCATAGGTTACCTTCAAAAATGTTCGTTGCTGAGGGTCCATATATCTGGCCTCCGATGGAGAAACCCCAAAGAACATTGGATCAAAATTGTAAGCTTCTTTTATTTCTCCACCTACCCATTTTTCTGATGATACCGCTGTTGAAAAATGGCTCTTATTGATTTCAGAAAGAACTACTTTTTTATTCTTTACGATATCCCAGAGCTCATCCATATTTGTAACCTCAGGAGCTCTAAGAGCAACTCCTACAATTGCTATGGACTTATCATCATCTTCTTTTTCTTCTGAAGTAGTTTCCTCATTAATTTCTACTTCAATATCATCAGCTGATTCTAAAATGTTATCCTCAATATACTGATACAACTGCTCTGGAGTTTGATATTCAAAGACAACCGTTGGGTAAATATTCTTACCAAGGCTATCTTTAATCTTTGCTATCATCTTGATTCCCTTCAAAGAATCAAGTCCAAGATCCATAAAGTTTTCCTGTTCATTGTCAGTGGAAACCTCTACATCTAGGAATTCATTAATAAGGCTAAAGAAATCTTCTTTTGTAAATTTCTTTGAAACCACCTTAGGTTTAATAACATCTGTCGCGTGTGTTATTTCTTTTGAGGAAGCAATAGATTTCTGTTCCTTTGTCTCTACTTCTTCCTTGATTTCTACATTTTTCTTTTGCTCTTCATATGTATCAAAAATGTGGATATTCGTATTTACGTTATAGTTCTCTACACCTTCAAAGAAGCTAACAACCACCTGCTCCATATCTAAAAGTGTCAAGCCATTGCTATGCATTATTTGTTCTTTATCCACATCATCAATATTCTTTTCGATGCCCTCGTCAGTCTTCATCAATGCATAGTTAAGACCAAGTGCTGGGAAATCAGTTTTTTCAGCAAATGCATTTAAGAAAGCATTGCCTGCTGCATAATCTGCCAATCCCTTAGACCACTTTGGATCTGTAGCAGATATAGAAGATAAAAGAACCATAAGTTGAAGCTCATTTTCCTTCCATACTCTTGAAAGGTTGATTGTTCCCATTACCTTTGGTGCAAGTACTGCCTCAATGTCTTCAATGTCATCATCCATTGTGCAAATGCCATTTCTATTTAAAACACCTGCCAGATGGAATATTACATCAACCTTGCCAACAGTCTTTTCTATCTCTTCTCTACATTGGCTGAGCTGCTCATAATCAGAGACATCACATTTAATTGGAATAATTCTTGGATTATCGCTTACGCCGCCCTTACGGCTAAGAGTTACAATCTTGCACTCAGTACTGCCTATCAAATAATCACATATATTCTTTCCAAGATTTCCATTGCCACCTGTTATGAGTACAACCTGGTCATGTAAATCATAGTTTGTATTCTGCTGGCTACTAGCATCCACAAGTTTTCGCTCATAATATGTTTCATTTACTTCTTTTAAAATTTTATTATCAGAGAAAGCAAATTTTGGTTCCTTAGCATTGCTAATTAAAATACATCCCTTTACATTTCTTATATTTGCAATGAAGGAAAGCATAAAACATGCTACGGAATACTGAATCGAATAATTTTTTGCATCAGCATCTTCATTAACAACTATTGATACCCTATAGTCCTTATCTTTCTCTTGCTTTAGATTACTTAGGTAGCCTTTGGCATCTGCGTATAGGTTGACGATTTTCTCCTTTGAGATGGTTTCAAGAGCATCTATTTTATATATCAGCTCTTCTGCGCCATCATTAGCTGCTTCAAGCCCCGTCTCCTTCCATTCCCATACATGCTTAATATTTTTTCTTCCAAATGATTTAAATATAGTCTCTGTAATGCCCTGGAATGGATATTCTGGTAAATCAACATTCTTAAATGGAATATTTAAGAAGCATTTATCAATTGAAAATGATTTTGAAACTTTCGATATGGAAATTAATCCCTCACAGAAAATTTCATTATCTGTGCTCTTTGGACTAAGAAGTGGTATACCTGTGAAATCACTATATTCGCTCCTTACCATATTAAGTAATGCAGCATTTCCACCACACTCAATACCCACATCGATTTTATCTGCCAGTACTTTTTCAACATCTTCTTCAAATCTAACTGGCTTGATTAAATGGTCAGTCCAATAATTGACAGAATAGCTATCTACATATTCACCTGTTACATTTCCAACAATAGGAATCTTTGGCTCTTTGAATTCAATATTTTTAAGTGCCTCTCCAAACTCCTTTGCCGCCTCATCAAAAATAGGTGTATGGAAAGCTGATGCAACAGGAAGTTCTTTATACATCATCCCTTCCTTCTGAAGGTTTTCTAAAAAGCTCTTAATCTTTGTTTTTTCTCCACCTACAACAATATGGCTTATATTGAATGCCGAATAATATACTTTATTCTTCTCTACAATAGAATCTAACTTTGCTCTATCATTTACGAAAACTGCAACCATTGTTCCTTTACCGTTGCATTTTTTCATGATAGTTCCTCTAGCGGATACAATCTTCACAGCCTCCTCTAAAGTAACTACCTCTGCCAAAGCTGCTGCTATCCATTCGCCAATACTATGTCCTAGCATTGCCTTTGGAGTAACATCTGCGTCCAATAGCATTTTTCCTAAGCTATAACCAACACTAAAGATAATTGCCTGTGCTCTTTCAGTGCTTACAATATCTTCTTCCTTTTCGTATAACAGTCCAGTTACATCGATACCAAGTTCCTTTTCAAAAAGCTGGCTGCATTTGTTTAAATAGTTTCTAAATACAGGATTTGAATCATACAGAGCCTTTGCCATTTTTAAATATTGAGAACCCTGACCTGTAAATAAAAATGCTATCTTTCTATCTTCTCTTTGATAAATATCATCTTTAGATTCAACAAGTTTTCCATCATTTACAATAAAAGGTAAAATAAATTTTTCATCCTCAGAAATCTTGTTTAACTTACATGCAATAGACCATACATCATTATTCTTCATAGATTTCAAAATTTGTTCTTTTCGTCTTTCAATAGTTTCTTTGTTATGTGCTCCAACAATCATTGGGAAGCACTTCATATCCTCTGATTCAACGCTATTATATTTAAGTCCATTTTCAATTATGATGTGTGCATTAGTTCCGCCAAATCCAAAGGAATTTATTGCTGCATATTTAAGTTCCTCAATCTTCTTTGTCTCTGTTGGAATATAAAATGGTGAATCCTCAACTTTTAATTTCTTATTTGGCACCTCATAATTAGCCTGCTTGAAAATTGTGTTATTCTGCATCATTCCAATTATCTTAACAACGCTTGCAATTCCAGATGCTGAAATTGCATGGCCAATATTTGACTTAACACTTCCCAACGCCACACTTCTATTTGGAACATCCCACTTTTTAAATACCTGAGATAGAGAATTAAACTCACTTAAATCTCCGATTTTAGTTCCCGTACCATGGGCTTCCATATAATCTATTTCTCTTGGTGAAATGCTTGAATCATTATAAAATGCAGTAATTACACTTCTCTGACGATTTGGATTTGGAGCCATAATGCCAAGAGTATGACCATCATTATTGATTACACTTCCTCTAATAACTCCGTAGATGTAATCATTGTCTCTCTTAGCATCCTCTAATCTCTTTAAGAGGATTAATCCAGCTCCTTCTCCAGGAACAAATCCATCTGCTCTATCATCAAAAGCTCTTAGATTTCCTGATTTTGAAAGAGCTCCTGCGGCACAAAATCCCATAATTGATGCTGGCGTATACTGAAGATATATTCCTCCAGCTATTGCCATATCACTTTCGTTGTATCTTAGTAGCTGACATGCATTATGAATTGCCACCAGTGAGGATGAACATGCTGTATCAACAACCATGCTTGGTCCTGTTAAATTAAACTCGTGAGAAATTCTTCCAGAAATCAGATTAGTAATCGAATCTGGTAAATAATTGGCATGCCATGTTGGATGTCCAAACTTATCAAATAGCTTTTCACGAGTCTCTTCGTCTAATTGAAAAAATCTCGTATACATTCCATGAAGTTCATTTGATGCACTAGTACTAGCACCTATATAAACTGCTATATTTTTCCCATAATAATCTCTCTTTGCGTATCCTGCTCTATCAAATAATTTCTTAGTTAACTGAAGAGCAATTCGCTGCTGAGGATCTAATATCAAAGCCTCATCCTTTGACATATTGAAATACTCATAATCAAATTCTTCAGCCCCTTCTATAAATCCTCCTTTTTTACAATAAATTTTGTATGGTTCCTTAAAATCATCCGTAGCATATTTTGATTGTTCCCAACGCTCTTCTGGAATATCAGCCACACTCACAGTCCCCTTCATGAGGTTATCCCAGTACTCTTCAACATTTTTGGCCCCAGGGAACATTCCGCTGACTCCAATAATTGCTACATCTACTTGCTTCATTTACTTTTCTCCCTTCAACATTAGTCTTATATAATAGCTTCCGCTGTACGACTAGCTATCACTTCTCCGTCTTTATAAATGAAAATCGCAGCTATATTATTTTTATTACATTCCTCTATTGCTTCATCACCTCTTACATAAAAATCAGTAGCTCTGCAGTCACATAAAAATCCATCATCGCCGATTACCGTTACACTGCAGAAAGGAGATTCAGCCGGATATCCAGTATTCATATCAATAATATGGTGATACAGCTTTCCATATCTTTTGAAATTCTGGATATAATCTCCTGAAGTTACAACAGAAGTATTCTTTTGATTTTTCAGCCATATATCTTGGGAGGTCACAGGATTAATTATCTTTATATCCTTGGTACTATCATTTTTCGAATATACAAGAATATTTCCTCCAAGATTTAAATAAATACTTCTCACGTAACTTAGATTTTCATATTTGTTTTTTATGTATTGAGCAATGAATCCCTTTGCACAACCTCCTAAATCTATCAAGTTACTATCATTTGGTTTTACAAATCTCCACTTAAAACTAAGGTCTGCCTTTTTTTGTTTTTCCATCAAGCGCTTAATTCCTTCACTTGGTGGAATTGATTCATTAATAATCGCTTCCTTCCATAAGTAGGCATATACCCCGGAAAATAAACTGTAATTTCCTCCTGATTCGTTGGAGTATTCATAGCTTTTCTTTAGCACTTCAAGTGTAGGTTTCTCTACAAAGCTCCATCGTTCTTTTCTTCTGTTTAACTTTGATATGGTGCTCTTTTTGTCAAAGCAATTCCATTTCCTCTCAAACCTTCCAATAGTCTTTATTATTTGAAAGATTAAGTCTTTAGCTTGCGAACTTTTGTCGCAATCGACACATACATACATTACACTGTTCATACTGCAAAAATATTGATGCGCCTCCACTTTTTGAACCCCCTTTCTTATTTTCGTACCGCCCGTACAATTAATATACCATAGGTCTATTGTGTGTACAATATATTTTTTTGTAATCTTGTGTGCGTCAAATAAAAAATCCTTGTGTTTTTGTCACACAAGGATTTTTTATAACTAATTTTTTTCAAAATTATTACGTTGCGAAGTCTACATGTTGAACTCCGCCTGCATGTCCATCGCTTTCATGCAAGAACATGCCAGACTTTCTAACTGCTGCCGTGGCAGTGTTGTCATCATCATGGTGTACGAATTCAGTATCGATTCGTCCTAGGAATATTGCCCCCACATCTGATTGTTTTAATCCGTAGGTTTCCTTTTCACCCTTCTCATTGATGGTCAAAATTCTCAGCTTGGCAAAAATGCTATCATTTTCATCTATCCAGCCATTGCCATCCTCATCAAATTCCGATAATTCTCTGAAACCATCTCCGGTTCTAGCTCCAAACAACTCAATTCCGTCATTGATTTCTCCATCCTCATTTCTATCAAGAGCCAAAAAGCCGGAACCTTTTTTGATGTTGTGGATTTCATCAAGTTCTCCATCAGCATCCAAATCAAATAGAAATGTCTGGGGTGAAATAGAGGTCGGATTGTCATCAAGATTGATAACAAGCGGGTCTGCATACTCTCTCAGATGAATATGTGTCACATCATATTTTTCCACGAATGATTCTGACATTGCAAAGCTGTAGTCAAAGCTTAGCTTTCGTCCATCTGCAGTTATTGCTGTTCCCGTTGATGAGAACTCGACACTTTGATTTTGCCAGTATGCATAAGACACCTTGGTGGTCTCAACAAACATTTGGCTAGGCATTTCTGTTAAGGTACCTGCAGGAGATGTATCACACATTTCCTCTCCAAACATTTTTGCAAATGAGCTGTCCTCATTCCACAATCCGCCAAGAAGCAGCATCCTAAGCAAATACTCCATAGTATGAAGTTTAATTTTCCTACTTGAAGCTGGACTTAAGACAGGGTTTGATTCACCCACTTCCTGAACCGTTCCCTTTGCAGATTTAGCATAGTTTAGTGAGGACAAAAAATCATCGTCCCCTCCTAACACCTGTACTTCCTCCAAATTGAAAACGGGTCTTGATTCTGACTGAATCGTCAGTCTGGTTCCACTAGCGAAGCTAGCTTTTGAGGTCATAGAAACCTCAGAGTTTTGAATTACCATGTTCTTTCCTCCTATAAATAAAAGATTTATAAAGGAAAGTCCTTTTTCCTAGATCATAGGTGATTTTGAATAAAATCAAAAACCAGGAAAACCCGAAGGCCTTCCTGGTCCTATGATAAACTTCCGTGCAAATTATATATCGTCAAAATTATCCTGATTGTTAACCTTTGCAGAGCCTCTTTTTAGAAGCATAACTGCAAAATATCCAACAATCAATGAGCCTAGCAGCCATGCAAAATATGAGATGACTGTATTTCCACCTGTTGGTAAAAATCTCGATAAGTATGTGCCTAAAATGTTGTATACAATATGGATAATAATTGCAATTACTATATCATCATACAGATACATTATATAGCCAACAGCAAGACCGAATACAAATGTATAGCAACCTTGTAACATATTTCTATGATAAGCACCAAATAACACTGCCTGAAGAACAATTGCTACTGGAACTGGCAATGTTTTCAATGCTGCTGTAAGAGTTACTCCTCTAAAAATTAGCTCCTCACAGATTGGTCCCAATAAAACTGCATACAATCCCATTAATAAGGACATTGACTCGCCTATGCCTGCGTTTTCTAGAAGTTGCATATATTCTGTATACCAATCTGGGAAAGCAACAACAATGGCTGCCATCAAATATGTGCAGATATACTGAAAAGCTATAGCCATAAGCACTATACCAGTTATTGTTATAGCTGGATTCAGCGAAGATTTGAAAAACTCAAACTTGCTGTTCATCTTAAATAACTTTTTATAGATGAATCCAAAAACAATCGCTATTACTATTGCATAGACAACCTGAATTAAGCTATTAAACGTCCCACTAACTATGATGTCATTAATGTCTTGAATCATTTCTGCCCCTGTGGTCCCTTTAAACATTGCCATCACATAGACAACTGCGCCTTGGGCTGCCATTATCTCCAATATTATTTGAATAACGTAAGCAATAATGATTGGTAAAAATACCCATTTTACATACTTACCTTTTTCACTTTTGTTTTGATTCATTACTCTCTCCATCTAAGTTACTTAAGTTCTAGCTTATCAAGATGCCAAATATCATCTACATATTCTTGAATAGTTCTGTCAGATGAGAACTTGCCAACATGAGCTACATTTGAAAGAGCCATCTTTGCCCATTTCTCTCTATCCTTGTAAGCAGCCTGTATCTTCTCATGTGCCTCGCAATATGAGGCAAAATCCTTCAGAACGAAATACATATCTGCTCTTTCAGTACACTGTGTATTCAAAAGTGAATTGTAGATCGGTCTAAATAACTCAGGATTATCAATACTATAGTAGCCATTAATAAGCTGACCTAAAACCTTTTGAATATGCGGATTATTGTTCATCTCATCCACTGGATTGTAGTCATGATTCTTCTCATGAGCTATAACCTCGTCAGAGCTCATACCAAAGATGAAAATATTCTCTCCATCTAGCTCATTGTACATCTCAACATTGGCACCATCCATTGTACCAATTGTGACAGCACCATTAAGCATGAACTTCATATTACCTGTACCTGATGCCTCTTTTGATGCAGTAGAAATCTGCTCAGAAACATCTGCTGCTGCAAAAATCCACTCAGCATTAGATACGCGATAGTCTTCTATAAATACAACTTTTAACTTGTTATCAATGGACTTATCGTTATTGATAACAGCAGCCACATTATTAATAAGCTTTATTATGAGCTTAGCATTCTCGTAACCTGCAGATGCCTTAGCTCCAAAAATAAATGTGGTTGGATAGAAATCCATATCTGGATTCTCTTTGATTTGATTGTAAAGGTACATTACATGCAAAATATTAAGAAGCTGACGCTTATATTCATGTAATCGCTTAACCTGTACATCAAAAATTGAATTTGGATCTACATTTACCTTGTTGTGGTCCCAAATGTACTTAGCAAGACGCTTTTTATTCTCAAGCTTTATCTCCATAAATTCATCTAAGGACTTTTTATCATTAAGATAATTCTCAAGCTTTTCCATGTTGGAAAGGTCTGTAATCCAACTTCTGCCTATCTTGGAAATAACCCAATCAGACAATTTGTAATTACCATGCATCAAGAAACGACGCTGGGTAATACCATTAGTTTTGTTGTTGAACTTCTCTGGATACATCTCATAGAAGTCGTGTAGAGAAACATTCTTAAGAATCTCTGTATGTAGGGCAGCAACACCGTTGACACTAAAGCTGGCAGCGATAGCCATGTGAGCCATCTTAACCTGTCCATCAGCTAAAATAGCCATACGATGAATTCTCTGCTCATCACCTGGAAACTTCGCTCTAATCTCCTCGCAGAAACGACGATTAATCTCCTCAACTATCATGTAAATACGAGGAAGCAATCCCTTAAAGATCTCCTCTGGCCATTTTTCAAGAGCCTCCGCCATGATGGTGTGGTTAGTGTATGCCACACAGTGAGTTGTAACTTCCCATGCATCATCCCAACCAAGTCCATGCTCATCCATAAGAAGACGCATAAGCTCAGCTACTGTAAGAGTTGGATGGGTATCATTCATCTGAAATACTACCTTTTCAGGAAGCTTCATAATGTCATGATGATAGCGGAAATATTTGTTGAGAGCTCTCTGCAATGAAGCAGAAACAAAGAAATACTGCTGCTTTAAACGAAGCTCCTTACCCTGAACATGATTGTCATTTGGATACAAAACCTCAGTAAGGTTTCTAGCCAAATTCATGTCCTCAACCGCCTTGTTATAGTCGCCACGCTCAAATGAAGCAAGTCTAAATACTTCCTTTGGCTTAGCATCCCAAATCATAAGGGTATTAACCATACCATTATCAAAGCCAGTAACTGGCATATCGTAAGGTGTGGCAATTACAGAATTGTAGCCCTCATGTATATATTTTGTAGTTCCGTCTGGCTGGCTTTCATAGCGAACCCAACCGCCGAACTTAACCTCAAATTCGTACTCTGAACGCTCAAGCTCAAATGGATATCTGGTCTGAAGCCAATCATCAGGAACCTCCTTCTGATAGCCATCCTCAATCTTTTGCTTGAACATACCATAGTGATATCTAATACCACAGCCATAGGCAGGGTATCTAAGGGTAGCAAGAGAATCCAAGAAACATGCTGCCAATCGACCTAAACCACCATTACCAAGAGCTGGATCTGGCTCCTGATCCTCGATTTCATTGATATCTATACCCAATGAATCGAGAGCATCCATAACCTCTGTGTAGCCACGCATATTAATCATGTTGTTACCTAGAAGTCTACCAATAAGAAACTCCATCGACATGTAATATACGCACTTAGGATCCTGCTTGTTGAATTCCTTCTGAGTGGTGAGCCAGTTATCAATGACTACGTCGTTGACAACTTCTGCGCAAGCCCTATAGATTTCCTCCTTAGTGGCTTCCTCAAAGTCCTTCCTAAACATAGACTTCACACGATCCTGGATCTCGCGCTCAATCTCCTTAGTACTTGGCATTTGTCTCTTCATTTCTCAACCCCCTATCTAAATTCCGCTCGCATTCAACTGGTCTCTCGCTGGTTACGTCTACAAGCCTGAGTATCTCTCCGCTCGACAACACGTCTCGCTTGAGAGATCTCAGAGCTTGATGCCTACCAGCTATTTTTAGTTTTTGTTAACAGATAAAGTTACCTTCTCTCCGTTGATGTTCCATTCCTTAGTGTATGTTCCACTCACACCACAGACGATTTCGTCGGCGAGAACTTCACCAGCGATAACATCTTTGTTAGCTTCGAATACGTCTTTAATCTTAGCAGAAGATTCGTAAGAAACTGTGATTCGATCCATAACTTCGAAATCTGCTTCCTTACGCATTGTCTGAATCTTAGAAACGATTTCTCTAACGAATCCCTCCTCAAGAAGCTCTGGTGTAAGATTTGTATCAAGAACTACTGTTACGTAGTTGTCTCCATCTGCTACAAAGCCCTCTGTCTGAGCCATAGAGATAAGTAAGTCTTCCTCTGCAAGCTCGATAGATGCATCAACCTCAGGCAATTTAATAACCCCATTTGCCTTAAGTTCTGCGTATGCTGCATTGCCATCAAGGCTAGCGAGAGCCTTCTGGATACCACCAAGGAACTTGCCATACTTAGGTCCTACTGTACGAAGCTGTGGCTTGAAGCTGTATGATGTGAATGATGAAACATCCTCTGTAAATGTAGCTTTCTTAACATTAAGCTCATCCTCGATAATGCTTACATACATATCATCAAGCTCATGCTCAGCCTTAATGTACATCTGACCGATTGGCTGACGGTTCTTGATGTTAGCTGTATTTCTACATGCACGACCGTGTACAACAATCTTGAGAAGCTCATCCATGTCATCCTCAAGCTTCTTGTCAATGAATGCCTCATTAACAACAGGGAAATCACAAAGGTGAATTGATTCTGGAGCAGTCTTATCAACCGAGCGAACCATATTCTGGTAAATCTCTTCTGTCATAAATGGAATCATTGGAGCTGATGCAAGTGCAATATCCTTAAGGCAAGTGTAAAGAGTCATGTAAGCATTGATCTTGTCCTGCTCCATTCCCTTTGCCCAGAATCTATCACGGCAACGACGAACATACCAGTTAGATAAGTCGTCTACGAACTCATCAAGAGCACGTGCTGCCTCTGGAATCTTGTATGAACCAAGGTTCTCATCAACAGCCTTGATTGCTGAATTAAGACGAGAAAGAATCCACTTATCCATAACTGCAAGCTTGTTAAAGTCAAGCTCGTACTTAGTAGGATCAAACTCATCAATGTTTGCATATAAGATATAGAAAGCGTATGTATTCCAAAGTGTTCCAAGGAACTTTCTCTGGCCTTCCATAACTGCATTCTCACCAAATCTCTTTGGAATC
>JAEEGK010000414.1_pt1 | contig 107264 bp, 162 predicted proteins | sample 8958771 | NCBI WGS metagenome assembly JAEEGK01 (sample SAMN16246547, study PRJNA631951) | gut metagenome | biome: gut microbiome; feature: rumen; material: SC-attached | host: Bos | place: Iran: Karaj | collected 2018-10 | reverse complement strand
TTCGGCTTATCTTAACTCGTTGATTGACCAGTGTACAAGACCGTCAACACGAACGTGTCCGTAGTAACGGTTGTTAACCATCTTCTTAGCGTAACGGGTCATGATACCCTTTACTGGTGCGAAGTTGAATGGGTTGTACATTGTAGGAGTCAACTGCATTGGCACGTATGGTGCATAGATGTAACCAGTGTCAAGGAGTGACTTACCCTTGTGACCAATGATGATTGACCAGTGTGGAGAATATGGGTCACGGTAAACGGTGTAACGTCCACTGAGTGAACCGATCTTCTCGATACCCATGTTGTACTGATCGCTCTCTGCGCTAGCGTCTGAAACGTGGAAGAACTCCAAGTTGTCGAAGAGTGCAGAAATCTCAGAAGATACAACGATGAAGTTAGCACCACCACGAAGAGTAGACTTGTGGATCTGTGCAGAAATCTGGTTGATCTTAGTCATAAGCTCCTGATTCCAGTCCTTCTGGGTGTAGTTTGTAGAGAATGCAGCCATTCTCCTCCAACCATTGACATCCCAACGTGCCTGCCAAGGTGCTCCCTTTCTAAGGTCACGGAGAATCTCACGGTCAATTTCAGCAGCGATCTGCTCTGAAAGGATAGCTGTCAACTCAGCCTCTGCGTCGATGTTGTGGAATGCAGAAACGTCCTGTGCAAGCTCTGGAGACCAGGTAGCACGGAGCTTTCTTTCTACGACTGATACAGTTACTGAATCAAGCTTGAAGCTAACCTCACCGATCTCAGTCTCAAGCTCAAGTGAGTCGTACTGTGCCCAAGCGATCTTGAAGAGCTTAGCAAGGCTCTCCTTTGTCTCCTCAGTTGAACCGCTAGAGATAGCAGCGTCAAGTGCAGCAGCGTCAACACCAACGTATCCGTCGATTGTACCAGCCTGCTGAACAACTGGCTTAGCGAGATCAAGCTCGATATACATCTTACCCTCAGCGTCGCAAGCAGCACCGTACTCTACGATACCCTTACCATACTTCTGAGTAACAACTCTGAATGGAACAGACTCGAACTTTCTGAAAGCAGCTGTCTGTACGCTCTCTGAACCAGGAACGTTAGCTGCTGGAAGCTCCTTCTGAGTGATAACCTTCAAAGATGCAAGGAATCCTTCAGTGTCCATTTCGTTTCCGTCAGGACCAGTCAACTTAGAAGCGTTGAATGAAGAGAAACCGTCAATCTCAAGGATGATGTTACGTACAGTACCATCGAATCCACTCTTGAAGTACTTGTTAAGGTTGTCAGCACCGAATGGGCGAACACCACCAGGGGTCAAGAATACAGGAATTGCATTACCAACCTTGATAGTTACCTTACCCTTTGAGTTGTCATACAAGAAGTCGTTGTAGAACAAGTCATACAAACTCTTCTGGAAGTACTGAGTAACTTCTGGACCTACTCTACGGATAGCAGTTGGATTAAGACCTGCTGCCTCTGCTGCTTCCTTTGCTGCCTCGAATGTGTCATAAGTATCCTCGTCACTAAGAACTGGGATGTACCACTGATTCTCAAGGTCATTGATTGTCTCGTCTGGAAGATAATAACGTGGCTCAACACGTCCTTCCTTGTTGCGGTTTACACGGTCATAACCCATAAGACCCTTATGGCGACCAGTTGTACCATCATAAATATCACCAGGCTCGGTGTCACCTGTCATATCTGCTGGAAGCTCCCACTCTCTCTCTGAAGTAACAGGAAGGATGAAGAACAACTTACCAACAGGAAGGTTCATTGCCTGAACTGATACGATGTCATTAGCAAGAAGCTTGCTGAATACACGTCTAATGATAGGGAATACAACAGTCTCAAATGAACCACTGTTGTCAGAAGCAGTAGCCTCGTAAATCAAGTGCTTTGCCTCATTCTCATACAATGTAGCAACATTCTCCTTAATACCGTCTGGCAAACCATCAGTGAAACCAAGCTGGTCCCAACGGTTCTGAATGCTCTCACGTATCTGTTTCTGTGCGTTGTACTCAATATTTCCAACTACACCACTTGATAAAAATTCTTTCATATAGATAAATGAAGTTTATTTTACTTAGTTATTTTTTTTAATAAATATACACGAATTCTGAAAAAGTTAAATTATCTCATCATTCTGTGCATCAAATCAAGAGAATCTAGCAAGTCTTGTGACTTATAGATAGGTGTCTCATTGATTTTCTGTGAACCCTCAACTGTAAGACTCTTCTCTTCAGTGATGTTCATCTTGTTGGTCTTCTGAAGCTCACGGCTGATTGACTCATAAAGTGCTTGAGAAGCTTCGATGGTCTTACCCTCATTCTTGAATCTGTTGATAATCTCCTTCTTCTCATCTTTAGAGGTTGTGTTCTCAGAAACCAACTTAATAATCTGTGCAAGATTGTGGTTTGTTACAGATACCTTCTTCAACTGCTCCATAAGGTCGGTCAATGTTGACTTGAGTTCCTTGTTCTCCTCAAGAGCTGCATTTGCTCTCTTCATGAAGCTCTCTTTAACATTCTCACCAGTTGGGTCATCACCCTTGTACTCACCAGCAACTGAAACATGATGCTGTTGATATGGGTATCCACCAGTCTGTGAGTTGTGAGACTTAGTGCCTGTCATTCTGCCATGAGCACCCTTCTTTGCGCCCATTTCAGCAGCAGACTCCTCAAGGTTCTCTTCCTCTTCAAGTTGCTTACCCTTGCCAGCGTTGAATGGCTTATCTGCTTTATTTTTCTTACTTGGGTATCCAGACCAAGGCTTTGAATCACCCTTTGGTACACCTGCATCCCAATCGTTTACATTTTTGCCTGGCTCTGACATACCTGGATTTGTCATTACATCCTTCTTCTGATAATTGTCAGTGTAGCCTACGTTTGAATCGTACTCTAGTACCAACTCAAACATTCTCTCTGTTGATTCATTCATATCATCCATGTTATTTTCAAAATCATCTTCTGCACTGTCATCAGTAATTACTTCATCATCATTTGGCTCAGTTGCAGCAACACCAGTTGCTTCACCATTATCGCCAAGATTGATTAGGTACTCAGCTCCAGTCTCATTGTCTTGAATGTTGACGTTTCCATTGTCATCCTTATGTACAAGGATTTGGTCATCATTCTTCATTAATTTGTAAACCTTTACGATTTCCTCGTCTTCCGCATTTGTAAAGTCATACTCATCGTCTGATACCTTATATTTATCAAACTCTGCCCATTCATCGCCTCCTTCGCCTTCAACAGCTCCGTCATCTACTGGGTCACTCTCGATAGCTGAATCGCCACCTTCAAGCTCTCCACCTTCTGCTTCGCCACCTTCAGCGTCCATACCAGCGTCTGCGTCTGCTTGACCATCGTCAACGACATCGCCAGATTCTGCATCGTTTGTAATATCAGAACTAGTATCTTCCACTTCACCCTCTTCGTAGTCCTTGTCATCGTCCTCAGACAATAACTTGGCATATGTATCACGTACAGCCTCACCCAAAAGAGCTTTAACTGCACTCTCCGTATTTTCCTTCAAAGAATTTGCGAGTGTGTTGTAATCCAATAAAGATTCTCTAACTACTTTGCTTCTAATATTTTTGCTCATTTAGAAAATAGATTTAATACATTATTTTTTTATATAAATATACCAAAAATACCAAAAAAATTCTATATGTCCTTAAAAATAGTGGAAATATAGGCATTTTACTCTTTGGATTTGTCGGCTAATATATAAATATTTAGAAAAGGTCAAATATTTATTAATAAAAAATATTAGTGATGAAAAAAGCTGAATTAGAGATAATAAAGGAAGGTAAGACTGGACATGGTATCCTTATCGAGAATGATGGATACATGTACATTAAGAATCCTAAACCAATTAGAGAGAGTCTTGAGAGTGGTGAGTGGAATGTTCCTTATCCATTTGTTGTAGACGCTGTATTCCAAAAGTTCGGAGTTAAAAACGCAAATGGTAGAATATATCCAGAGGCTGTATTGAAGAAGCAAGTTGAACTATACCAAGAGAAGATTAATGATAGAAGAGCAATTGGTGAGTTGAACCACCCAGCAGAGTCAACAATCGACTTGGGTAGAATCGCAATCAATATCGTTGAACTTCATTGGGAAGGAAGAACACTTGTAGGAAAGCTTGAGATTAATACCTCATACGGTTTTAGAAAATATGGTATAGTAGGTACACGTGGTGATGACATGGCTAACCTACTTATGAACGGAATTAAGATTGGTGTATCTTCAAGAGGTGTCGGCTCAGTTGAACAGAAGCTTGGACAATATATCGTAGGTGATGACTTCGAGCTTATCTGCTGGGACGTAGTTAGTGACCCTTCAACTCCAGGTGCATTCGTTGGCGCAGCAGAAGACTTGCAGCAGTATGTTGAAAGCGATAGCACAAAGGATGAGAAACCAACTCTTAATGAGAAGATTAATAAAATTAAGAATATCCTAAAGTCATAATGTTATGAAAAGAGTGATTAGATTAACCGAAAGCGATTTGCATGGTCTGATAAATGAATCGGTCACTAGAATTATAAACGAGATTGGTGTTTATCCAAACGGACAAACTGACCTATTCTTCGACCAAGACCAAGTTGACGAATATCGTTCATCTGCAAATGGTAGAGCAATCGAAGCTCTATTGAGGGCTGAGAGAGAATGTGGATGGAGACACATGAATTCAAAGGATATGGGACGTTATACAGAGTATATATGCTATCCAATGAGTGACTACACATCAAAAGACAGACAAACATTCATGGAGAGAATCAAGGCATATGCTCCAGTAAAAGACAATATAGAATTCATCTGCTTGAGAAACACATACATCAAGAGCTTTACAGTAAGAATTAAGAATATTTAAAAATAAAAAAGCGAGGCTAAATCTAGTCTCGCTTTCTTTTTTACCAAAACACCATCCAAAAAAAGTATTATCCCATTGGTGGGAAATCATCGTAATTGGCTTCAAGGTCAATTCTGTCTTGTGCCCAATCCTCAATATCATCTTGATTAATATCATTATGAGTTTTGTCAAGAGGTTCACCAGTTATACCAAAGTCATGGTCATTTGTCATACCGTCAAATGGTGTAGAATGTTCCTCACCCTCAAATGGTTCATAGTTATTCAATACGTTGTCGTTCTCACGCCAATCATTTCCCAATACATCTTCCCTTAATATTCTATTAACGGAATTCTTTATGATATTTCTCAATTCTGATTCTGTTAGTCTTATTACCTTCTTCATGATACCTAATTTTTATAATAAATATTCTTGAGAGTTTATTTCTTTTTGTTTATCGTGAAATCATTTTCCTTAAAAGAATATACTAGGTTGTTGGCAATAGTACTAATCTTTCTCTTAAACAAATCATTCAAATCTTGCAACTGCTTTTTGTTCTTCTCGTTCTGACGCAAATAGAAGTCGAATGAGAGGAATTTCTTCTCCCTAGGGGCAAGTCCATCAGTATTGATGTCAAAGTCCAATATAAAGCGATTGTCGAAGTTTACCCCATCGATTAGGAATGACTTTATATTCCTTTTCATACCCTTCTCGATATTATCAATAACATCAGTATAATTCATTTCCCTTTGGGGTGATACCCAACACTTTCCACTGATATATACAACTTGTGGGTTGTTTCTGTTAACTGTGCCATACTTTAACGAAATATGATTGCACACATCCAATTTATATTCCTTGTTTAGTCGTTTCATTTGCTATATCTTTTACATTTAAAATATAGCAAATTTTTTCGTAAAAATCAAGACCCAAAGGCAAAAAAAAAAGCAACCATTTCTGATTGCTTTTTATGTTAATTTAGAATACCATGTCATTGTTTGGATAAATGTACCAATCAGTGCTTGTTACTCTGTTCTCTCCCCAATTGTTGAACTTGCTATATGCATTCTTGATACATACCTTCTCTTTAGGGTATTTGAAGTCATATGGTATCATGATACCGTGTGGGTCTTCACCCTTCTTTGAAAGACGAATGGTATTACCAGTTGTGATGTCATATATATAAGGTTGTGTGCTTTCGTTCAAGAAACTGAACTTAGAGTCAACCTTAATAACGTCAACTATTGGCTCTGCATTCTGGCTAGATGTGTTGATGTAGCCACCATCGATACCGAACATGTTGTGTACCTCAACACTGCTATTGATTGTATTACCATTGATACCCATAACCTTCAACTTATCAAAAGCACCGCAAGCAACCAATCTGTACTCAACTTGTGTTGTGTTAAGTCTTCTAGCCTTAATAACGATGTCGTTCATGTCATAGTCACCAAGCTCTGTGTCCTCGAAGCAGAATGTGTAGAAATTGCTCTCAATGTCTGGAATATTAATGATTGGTTCTACACCACCTTCAACCTCAAAGATAACATCGTTAAAGTCCTTATCAGTACCACTTTCGAAGCAAAGAAGCATCTTTCCGTTAACGGTAATCCAAGCTGCACGTGGACCGTCAGTTCCAAGCTTTGAACCCTTAAAGTTGCAGTCGTTATAGTTGTTGATGTAGTTGTTCAAACGTCCATCACCATAAAGCTCACCTTGCTTTCTTGGCTTTCCATTTTCCTTGAAGTCAGTCTTTGCACGAACCATGAATCCAATCTTGTATCCCTTTGGGAATTGGAATGTTCCCACAGTACCTTCACTTGGTGTTCCATCACCCCAATAAATCAAAGCATACGTACCTCTCTTACCAATCACGTCATCCTCATCGTCTGAGAAACACTCGTTGAAAGGTATTGCCTTGTACTTAGGCAAGCTCTCGAAGTATGCTTGTGGGTTTGCACCAACATTCTCTTCCTTAAAGTAATAATAATAAAGGTCTGAGTTGTACACCTCGTTACCATAAGTCTTAGCACCATCACGCTTATAAATTGGAGTTATAAGTATTGGCTCATTGCCAGTTGTGAATGGATAACAGTTGTCATTGTAATAACCACTCTCTACTACAAGTGGAAGGTTGTTATAGTTTCTACCATTCTTGAAATAAGAGAAGATGATTACCCTAAACACATTTTTAAAGTCATCTGAATAGTCAGCAGTTGAAATCTTAAGTGGTGCGTAGTCTGCTACACCGTATAGTTTCTCGCCATTAATCCAACCTCTCTGTGCTGCATAAGAATCCTCAATTGTACCAATGACAGGTGTTATAGTAGGCAATGTATAGTCAGTGCTAATTGCTCTAGTTCTAGCACGGCTATTGAAAGATACCACATTACCCTCAACCTTCATTACTGCAATGTTAATGCTAGAGATAAAAGCAACGTAAAGACCAAGGTTGTTGTTTGGTGCGTCATACACCAACTTGATACTACCCTTACCATTTACTTCGCTTTCGTTAAGAGATAAGACAGATGTTTCACCATCCTCTTCTGAAACGTAGGCAAATAGCTTTACCTTTTCAACACTTGTAGGAATGCCATTTATTGTAATTTCACCAGAAGATGTAGTACACCAATCGTGCTCATTGTCGAATGTTGTACCAAACACATTTCGTACATTCTCATTAATCTGTTCCTTAGTAACTGTACTGCCATTTGGCATTTCATGCTTCAAACAACTAGTTAATACTAAGGTACTTAAAAGTAAATAAAAAATCTTGTACTTCATAATTATGTAACTTTATTTTGTATAAATATTGGCAAAGATATAGATAATTTTTGATAAATCCAAATAAAAATGGGTAATCTTTCTCTGACCACCCATTTTTACTCACTTTGTTAATCTTTCTAACTCACTAATTATTTTCCCAAGCTGTTGGACAGTGTAAACGTTTTTGGACAAGCCATTGCTGATAATCCTTTCGTATACACTTTTTAGGGACTCTTCACAAACATTTAACTTATGCAAGTCATCGCCCCAATAAAATCCTTTTTTTATCATACACTTACTATATTAATCGTCCATCAAAATGTCTCTAATCTCAAGTAGCTTTGCAATATCCTTTACAATTGTTTCCTTATTAAAACTCATTTCATTAATCTGGTCGCTCAAGCCCTTAAGTTCGACATTTTCTGCATCTTCCTTCAACATTTCGTTAATCTTATCGATGCATTCATTTTTGAACTTATTGAATAGCTTTTCCTTTCTCTGCTCCGCAATTGGACTTCTCCAATCAGTAATCTGCTGAACGAATGACATTTCAGACTCATTGAGGTTGTTCTTAAGCTTTTCCTCAAACTCACTAATCAACTCGTCTGGAGTCTTGCCCTCATTAATCTTATCTGACTTGTGGGCATCCATCCAGTTGCTAACAGCGTTATAGCTCTCGACAAGAGAAATCATGTTGTTTGTGTTTCTCTTTGATGTGAGAATTATATCACCATTTTCATAAAGCTTTCTTGATTCCTCATCAACAAAGTTACTTGGCTTAACACCACTCTCAATCATCACGTTTCTTAACTTCTTGTTTGAAGCCTTTACGGTCTTGAGGTCAATGTTCTCACCAACAATCTTTGCAAGGTTCTCAAGAGCTTCCTTAGATGAAATCATATCAGCATGACTTCCATTGTACTGCTCCTTGATGACATTGTAGAAGTTGAACTGGTTGATAAGGTTCTTATCCTCCTTAATGGTCTTGATGACATTCCTTACAGCCTTTTTGTTTGTCTTGATGAGAGTTGGAAGCTCATTCTCGAAGATATGGTTCAACACACCGAAATTGGTTGTATTCATTTCGTTCATAAGCTCTTTCTCATGCTTGCTCTCTTCAATAGCCTCATCTAGCATTTCTTTAACATATTCGTATGCCTTGAAGTCATCCTTCTGTAATGCCTCAGACATTATGTTAATATAGTCTTGATACTTATTATCTTTCATATTTATATTATTTTCTTTTATAGTTTGTTTAGGTTCTTTCTCTTCTTGATGTATTAATGAATTGTATTGCGCAATCGTCATGTTACCCAACTTTGCAGTCTTAGCTGCCAATGTTGAATTAGGTTGGTTATATTGTCTTATGGTGTCAATAAGCCACTCGTCAACCAATGGTTTGAAATCCCTATCCATGTTATACTTATCTCTCGTTTCATCAGCAGTGATGTTTTGTGAGATATATTCAACCACATTGATGTTCTTCTGTGATAGTTCATCAGTTTCCCAGTTAGAATCCCACCATCTTGGAACGATGTAACTCAAGTGTTTCCACTTTTCAACACCACCCATTAGGTTAAGCAAATTCTCTAATGTACTTGAAGATACCCTATTCCATGTTGTTATCATGTTGGCATCCATAAAGATACGTCCCTTGTATGCTGTAGCAGAATATATTGAAGAGGCAATCTCTCTTATCTCACCTTCTTCTACGTCCTCTGAAGCTATGGCTTTACCAACTATCTTCTCTGCAATTTCCCTACAGATGTCATGGTGACAGATGTCAGTCTTATATATGAATTCCTTACCGCCATCAAGTGTTGTCTGGAAGAAACCGAATGATATTACATTCTTGTCCCTATAGTTTATGCTTCTCATGCATTCTCCACTAACATCATCGAACTCATCAATCGTATCTGGGTCACCAGCAAAGTACTCGTCAACCCTCTGTCTGTTCTCTTGATACAATGCCGCATTTCTCTGAGCAAGTGACTTCCAACCTTCCTTTTCCTTCTGAGTCTGCCAAGTCTTTTGGGTATCGTTATAGCTTCTTATAATCTCAATAACCCTCTTGTCAATGGCAAATGGCTCGTTGATTTCATCAAATCCATCATCACCATTACTATTTGACTCTATGTATTCGGCTACTGTTGGATTTTCCTCAAATGCATTCTGGGAGTCTTCCACTACCAATATATAGTTATATGGGTCTATATTAAGTTCCTTGACAATCTTTCTAACCATTCTAGAGCTTGGCAAATACCAAAATGCCATGATGCTAGGATACTTATCAGTATCAAATGTCCATATTCTTCCACGACAATATGACTTTCCATAACATTGTCTCTCAATCCAAGGAATATAGGTATCCTTTATATGGCTGATTGCCTTTCCCATCAATTTCTTTGCTGCTTGCGCTCCAATCATAAGATGGGTTGTTGAACCAGTCATAAATAGGTACTCGTTGTCTAATGAAATAGGGAAATATCCAAAAGATATTGCCATTTCATTATCCCACTTCCAAGTTACTTGATTAGTTGTATCGTATACAGTATCTGGATTGCCCTCAAAATACTCTAGTATTCTTTTATTTTTCATTCAAACATTATTTCTTATAAATATCATGTTTAACAGAAAAAGCGTGACAGTTATTGCCACGCCTTTTTATCTTACTCATTGTCAACAAACTTACCAAGTTCGTCAATCATCTTATCAAATTCCTCATTAATCAATAATGAGTCCTCGTCATAGACATTTGCACGCTTGTATTCAGTTTCCCTATGTTTCTCATTACGCTCATTCAAGGTTGAGAGATACTTATTGAACATTTCATCAAGTTTGTTGTTCTGCTCCTTTATGAGTGGCTTGTTTGAATATCTAGACTCCATTGGTGCATTTGGGTCAGTTCCCATATCGGCAGTTGGCATTGAACCCTCTTGGGCTGGTGCCATTCCACTACCATCATCCATTGGTGCGCCCATATCTCCACCCATGTCAGGTGCGTCTCCCATTGGAGGAGGTGGTGCTCCCATTCCACCGCCTGCGCCTCCACCAGCATCCATGCCACCTTGACCGCCTTGCATATCATCCATGTATTCTGCGCCTGGTTCACCATAGATTCTATCAACGGTATCGAAGATACCAGTCTTCTTGATAATCTGTGTGGTTTTCTCAAGTTCAGCAGCAATACCCTTCTCAAGACGTATCTCTTCAAGGTTCTCCTTAATCTCTTTCTCAGACCATTTCATAATCTGCTTAAGAGCACGAGTCTGTGACATAACTGGAAGACCATTTCCTGGGTCTGATACTGCGTCTCTAACAGCATCAATCTTCTTCTGCATATTCTCAATCTCCAATCCTTCAGCTTGTGTTGATGGGTTGTTCATAGTCAATGAGAAATTGGTCAACTCATCATTGAAGCCAAGCAAGAACAAGTGAATTGAAGCCACCTTTGTAAGCTCCATCAAGAATGCTTGCTGTATTCTGTTCACCGTTCTAGTGAAACGAATATCCATAAGTGCAAGGTTCTTACCATCACCAACACCATCCTCGAAGTTCAAGAATGACTTAGGTATTCTAAGTGAGGTCAACACCTTATTCTGTACGAACTTGATGTCATCAAGAGCTGTCATGTTCTGACCTGCTTGAAGGGTATCAATTGGAGTTGGAGCATTCTCATCACGAACTGGGATGAAAATATCATTGTCAATTCCAAGAATATTCTTACGAAGGTCAACTTGACCAGTCACTGGGTCAATAATCGGTGTTCTCTTGAACTCATTAGCGATTCTCTCTACATATGCCTCAACATCGGCATCGTCAATTGCTCCTACGAAAATCTTATATACACGTCTCTCAACTGAACGCTCAAGACGATAGATAAGCATCATATCCTCCATAAGTGAAAGCATTCTCCAATGTCTACGTGCGCCATTAAGATAGCTCACACCATAAGGCAAATATAGTGAATTGGTAAGCAATCTGAAGTGTGCAATCTGCCAATCTCTAAATGGTACTTGAGAGTTATTGTCATCCAACCAAATGAACTGAGTTGAAAGGTCTGCGTCATCCTTTGTAACGCCATTAACAGCGATTGATGCACCAGCACCATAAGGATTCTGAATTCCGTTCTCAATTCTTTCCATGTTAAACACTGGGAGTTGTTTCCAACCCTTCACACCATTCTTATGGTCAATATCCAATAGCATGAACTGATTACCATACTTACACATAGCACGGATAATCATTTGACCAGTTAATTGGATGTTAAGCCTATTCACGAACAAGTCCTCAAGAATGCTCTTGATTCTCTCTGACTTTGAATAAACGTTAACAACCATTCCCTTGTCATTAACAATTGTACTTTCCTCGGAAACAATATCAAGTGCTGCGCTAATCTCAGGGAATGCATCCATCAAATCACCATCACGATACATCAACTTGACGTTGTTCAAACCACTATATGCAGTCACAGCTAGGTTGACGTTTGTCTTAACCCATCTGTCCTTCAAGTACTTATCTTGCTGAAGCTCTAGTTTCTTCTGTAAGTAATCCTCTCTATCCGTTGTTCTATAGAGTACATTGTTACCACCACTAGGAGACAAATCGTATGAATTGATATGTGGCTCTGCTATTGATGTAGATGGAGAAGACCAATTACCGCTTATCGCTTTATCTAGGGCTTGAAAAACTGTATTTTTAGCCATTTTAAATCGTTTATTATAAAATATAATTGTTTTAAGTATAAATATAAATATTTGTTACTTTACTTAACTCCTCCAAATAACCACATATGTGTACCACCAATTTTATCATATTTCTCAATACGTTTCTTTGAACTATAGAAAGGTAAACCAGTCTTAGGAGCAATGGTATCTCCACTCTTCATCTTAGGCTTATTCATGCTGATTGCACGATTCATCATATACGCATTAAGAATAGCCTTATCCTTATTGGCGGTATTCTGTATTCTATTGACAGTGTACTGCATAACGAACAATCCCATAGCCAATGCTGTAAGAGTATCATCATGAGCACCGTCTTGGTGGTCAATTCTAGCAGCCTCACCCTTGAATATCCAAGTCTCAAGCTCGTTGATTACCCTAGCTGAACGAATCTTGAACTCATTGTTACGAACAAGTCCTGCGAAGTTTGCAAGTACTGGATAACGGTTTCCTTGGAAGTGGAAACCTGGAAGTTTATCCGTATATCCATCATAGTTCTTAGTTGACCTCTGAACCGTATATGTCTTCTGGTTAGAGTCCTCATAGTACATGTTCTTGTAACCCATATTAATAAGTGTCAATATTGCAGCATCACCTTGACCACCAGTACAGTCCACAACAATGAAAGCATCGTTATACATTGTGGCATATTGGTAACACAATGCTCCGATGTCATCACCTAGCTTCTTACCGACATATTCCGCAACTTGTTCAATGATAGGCAAACCATTTTCGTCCCTTCCATCCATATCAATAATCTCAATGGCTGTTCTATCGGCAGACACACCTCTTGATGGGTCACATGCAAGAATATAACGGTGTCCTTCCATTGGACGCTTCCAGAACCAAGTCTCTTCAACCAATGGGTCATGGAAATCATCAAGTGGCTCTCTTGTGTTAAGCTTCTCTTGCATTTCAATGAACTCTGGAGCAACAACGTTGTCAGCAGAACCCATGAACGATACATCAAGCTCTTGGGCAATCTTCATTGAGTCATTGTTGAACTGCTTGCACATTTCATCATACCAAGGTGCTGTAGGCTTCCAACCATTATGTTCAAGTCTAGCCCATCTTTCCTCATCATACTTCACTCCTCCCTCGCTATCGATTATTGGGTCTTGGTCAAACTCCCATTCTCCAGTATCCTCATTCTTCTTCTTCCAAACAAGATACTTGTTAAATCTTGGGTCTTGATACCAACGGAACTGTACTGCCACGAAGTTATTCTCATGACTTAATGCTTGTCTATATGTGTTATAGTAAAGCTCGTCTCTACCGTTAGGGGTAGATACCATAACAGTCTTAGAATTAGGGTTAGATGCCATAGTTGCAGCAGCAGTGGTAAATGCAGCCACACCTTCCTCAATGAACGCTGCCTCGTCAAGAATCAAGACGGATACAGCAGAGATACCACGAGAAGCATTAGGACCAGATGCACGTGCAATGACTCTACAGCCATTGAACAACTTCAACTCACCCTTTGCGTCTTTCTCGAAAATTGATTTTAGATTTTTTTCAGAATTAGGGTCAACTGAGAAATACTCGTTACCCCAATACCATCTAGGAACTTGCTCAAGGAAATCTCTTACCTTGATGATAATTTCTTGCGCTTGCTCAAGCTTATTGGCAATACACAACACAGTCTCAGGTGCCTCTGCTGATGCAAATGCACACTGGGCAGCAGCCCAAGCACTTGATAATGTTGTGATACCACACTGTCTTGGTTTAATCGCAACAACGTTTCTGTTGTCTGCAAGAGCCTTGAGGAATGCCCTCTGACGTGGAAAACAGTGGAATTGTGTTTTCTTACCCTTAGTTGCATTAAAGGTAGAGAAATACTTTTCTATAAATGTAATTCTTGATTTGTCGGCATAGCATTGAGCATAATCGCTTGCCATCTGTTGTCTATCGTAAATCATAATTGTAACATTCTAAATTTAAATAAATATAACAGTGTTTCGAAAAGATATTTCAATTATAAATATTTGTAAATAAAATAAGAGCAACCAACAAGGTGATTGCTCTTATTTCGGTTTGATGGCTGCTTAATTATGTATAAATATCATTCTCAAATCCGAGTTGATTTGATAGTTGTGTAATTCTTTTTCCTGACTCTGTATCAGTAAGGAATGCGTTTATAGCAGCTAATCCAACATTTCTTAACAAAGAGTCTAAACCTTTTCCTTCTAAATTATATTTCTGTATAAAATATTTTGCACTATCTAAAGCAGCTTTGTCCTTATCTTCTGTTACAGAACTATTTTTATCGTGCCAATCAAGTTTCATTTTTGGCTCTTCATCACCAAACACATAATCATAATATCCACCTTCACTTATAATTTTACCTACTGATTCTTTCACTATCTTATGAAGGTCACTTTCTGTAAGTCTTATTACTTTCTTATTCATATTTGTAATACGTATTTAATTCGTTATTTTTCTAATAAATATCACAAGATATTTAATTATTTTTGTCTTAGCATTGCCATATAGCACATATCATCATGATATACATAAATATTTGGGTCTTTAGCTAATTTTGCGTAAACCTTTGCTATATGTTCCTTATTTATTCTTCTGCCCTCTCCGCTATAGATTGCACCGAACTCATAGATAAGCTTTGTATATATCTTTGGTGCTAAACCTAAACGTTGGATTCCTTCATTCAATATAATGTGTATCTGAAGCATTGGTACTCTCTCCTCTGGACTAATTCTAATCTTAACGCTCTGTGCCATAAGGAGAATCATCTGTCTTGGCATTATCTCACCATTGATAGTTACAATCAAGTCCTCAGTGACACCATTAACATTACCCTCAAGGAAATCAATGTTCTCTACGGTTGCAGACTGTACCAACTGTTGATAATATTCAATAGGCTTCTGAGGTGCTGCCTCATATTGTCCCATTACATCTGCATCTTCACCCTCTTCAATCACATCACCCTCTGATTCATCTGAATCTATCTCATATCCATTTGTCTCAGCTCCAGTGAAATAAGAGTCACTAATCAATGACTTGTCAATATTCTTTGCGTTTATTCTATTGGTGAACTGTTGATAGCCATTATCATATTCAGCATCCTTCATCAACTGGTCAACTATTTCACGTCCCCTATTGGTATTTGAAAGGATTTCCTTCACGCTTGCGCTGAACTCTTCATTTGGCTGCTTAATAAGGCTTGTAAACATATATGGTATCATATTGGTGTCTTCCACCCTACCAAATATCTTGTTCCATAGTGTAACACCGAATCTCAAGTCCCAAGGCTCTGCAAGAGCGAAATCAGCCTTTTCAACAACGAATACCGCCTTGTCCTTATCTGCTGGCAATCCATGTGCTGAAAACAGCTCAAACAAACCTCTAATGGTCTCTTGAAGCAGCAATGGGAATACGATACCTTGTGCCTTTATGGTTGTTCTCTCACCGACACCACCAAGATGTACCTCAACATATGAACCTTGCATTGGTTTAATATCACTCATTTCTTCTTTCTTTGTAAAAAGGAGATAATCATTAATGGTGATAATCTTCATGTACAAAGGTATGAGGTCTCTGTTAATCTTATCGATGTCCTCTATATACAATCCTAATACCTTTGAATAGGTGTATGCTGCACCTTGAATCAATGAGTCAATAAAACGTCTCTTCTCTACAGCCTTATCGAACAACTCAATATCTGCCACGTCATTGAATGTATATGTGATATTGTCATCTGATTCTGGCTTCAACCTTATCGCTTTCTTGAACTTTATCTTATCAACGAGCTTGCACTTGAGGTTAATCATTTCCTCTGGGATTGCGAACAACCTATTAACGGCATTCTCACAAATCTTCTCAAGTGTATCTCTAATTGGAAGCTCCATATCTCTACACATCTTGAGGGAATTGCTTAACTCACTCATAAGATAGTCTTCATCAAGACTCTCCAATCCCAATTCCTCAATCGCATCACACACCTCACCGAATCTAACCTTTAGCAAAGTATAGTCAAAAGGATAGTCACCACCACTAGGGAACATGCTGTTGTTCCCCAATGATGTCTCATGTGCCTTAACGCTCTTGAATAAGAATTGAGGTAAAAGCCTCTTATTCAAAACATTAGCAATTGTATCTTCTTTTAGATATATCTTCTTCATTATAAGGTACTTAGGAAATTGCTTAACTCTCTCTTTGTGAATGGAATTGAGTTCTTTCTCATTTCAGTTATCTTTGATTCACTCATTCCATTATTATTGTTCATTGAAGACTGTGCTTGTGGTTTTGTGAATGTAATCTGTGCATCATCAGCAGATTGGTCTTTAACCATACGCTGTGCTTGTGCAAGCTGACTTCCAGTTGCATTAACTGGAACTTCCAACTTGATACCCTCACTACCAGTTATATCAGTCTGTCCGTCAAGTTTACCAGCATCAGCAGAAGCTGAGTTGATTGTAGGGTTCTTGCTCATCATCTGCTTTGCTTTCATTTGAGCTTGCTGAATACCATTAGCCATGCCCAAATTAGCATCGAAACCATCTTCATTGAGTCTTAACTGACTCTTTGAATAGATTTTACCCTCACCTAGTGGCTTCAAATTATTGTCTTTTTTAACGAATATTTTCATATGTACATATTTTCTTTATAAATATCTGTACAAAACAAAAAAGGGACACTCGAAAGTATCCCTTTTTATATTATTTAAAGTATGGAGATTGGAATGGTGTTAATGGTTGATTCCTATATTCCTTTGGCATCGTGTCTTCAGGTCTCTTTGTACCCTCATGACCATCCAAAACATCATTTATAACCTCATCAATTATACCCTTGTAGTTGAAGGTTGATTCCATTGGCATTCCACCGTCTTGAGGGGCTGCATTTGAATCGTCAGCGATGCTCTTCGCATACTTTACGACTGCTGCCTTATCCTCTGCTGACATACCATCAACAATGCTGTTCAATTCATCATCTTCTGGATTGCCTCCCATTTCATTATCCATTGGAGGTTGTTGGTCATCCATTGGAGGTTCGCCTCCACCCATAGGGTCATTCATTGGGTCATTCATCCCCATATCGTCAGCACCCATTGGTGGCATTGGAGCATTATCTAAATCACCCATGCCATCCACACTACCACCTAGAGGGTTGCTGTTTGGTATTTCCAATTTTGTTGGTCTCTCCTCAAAAGCAATTTCGTTTATTTCATGTTTTTTTTTAAACGATTGAATGCTTCTGCAATTGCGTTATCAATTGCTTGTGGGTCGATGTCGAATGGAGCACCATCACCAATCTTCTCACCGTAAGGAGTATCATTCTTAACTGACTCGTCATTCATATCGTAGTAGTCTGGGAACTCTTGCAAATCCTTTGGAGGAAGTTCCATAACCTTCTTCTGATATGCTGGGTGCTTACCAAAGTCATCCAACTTGTTCATGTTACCACTTGGAACACGACCTGCATCCTTAAATGGCTTCATACCATCCTCGTTCATTCTCTGCTTGCGCATTGCAGCCTTGAATGCCTTGGTCTCATAAATCTGAACGCCATTTCTACGTCTGCTTTCCATTGGCATTTCGTCATCGATTGGCTCTTCGTCCTCACCTTCGTCACCGAAGATGTCATCGTCTGCATACTCACCAGCGTCTACGCTTGGAGCACCAATACCCAACTTGTCAGCAATCTGTGAAAGAAGCTCTTCCATTGCGTCAAGACGTGACTCAACATCATCCTCGTATACGTCTTCACCTTCGTCATCAGTTGCAAGGTCTTCCTCACCTTCAGCACCAAGGTCATCACCAAGTTCGTCACCGATTGGCTCACCTTCACCTTCTGCACCAAGGTCATCACCAAGTTCTCCCTCACCCTCTTCAGGAGCTGGAGCACCATCAACGTCCTCACCACCGAAGTCATCGAAAGCCTCGTCAATCTGCTTACCTTCCTCACCATCGAAAGGCTTGTTGTTATCATCAGATGGACCTTCACCAACACCTACAGCTGGCTTGTTCTGGTCATCGGTATCATGCATAGAAGTACCGTGATTCTCAACAACACCATTCTTCATTTCACCAGTGTTAGTTACCTTCTTGTCACCATCGTCAATGTTACGAGCCTCTGGACCGTCAAAAGGTGCGCTATCACCAATCTCAGTTCCGTGAGACTTGTCCATGTAGTCATCGTTACCACGATTCCAACCAAGAACTTCCTCTTCCTTAACAACTGACTCAATCATGCCAGACTCCTTTGGAAGTGATGCATCGGTATAACCAGCGTTTGCAGCAGTTGCGTCACCGCACTCCTCAACCTCGCTAGAGATATTGTCGCAAACACCATTTGCGCATTCCTTCTTCTTGCCCTCTGCAATCTTCATTGCATTCTCCATGATTTGACGTGAACGATTAATTTCACTTCTCATCTTATCAGTTGCCTCGATTACAACGTTCTCTTTCTTTTCCAAGTCCCAAGAACTAATGTTGTAGTCTTGTCTGTTAGCTGCCTCTCTAAGAGACATCATCTTGAGGTCAAAATTCTTCTGTGCATCAGCGAAAGAATCATACTGATAATCCTTTCTATTTCTGAAACCACCAATGTAGTTGAAATCTTCCTTTACAAGATTCTTTTTGTTAGGAGCAGACTTGATGTAGTACTTTGTACCCTCACGTACAATACCATATACATTACCGTCAGCACCAGTCTTCTGGTTCTCTACTGAACTGTATGGAGCTTTCTTACTCTCAGTTTGAAGACCGTATCCCATCAAAGCCTTCATTCTTGAAATCTGCTCATTTGTATTCATTTTATTATCCATATTAATATATATTAATTTTTTTCAAACTTATTTTTAATATAAATATTTCATATTATCGAAAAATATTAATTATTGGTATTGATACTGAGTTTGTTGTGGCATTGTATTGCCAGCGTCATCATATGTACCAGCCATGTTGTCTCTTCCCCTTGTATCAAAATTGACTTGCTTAATATTCGGTGTGAACTTATCCAATGCTCTTATATATAGAACGCTCTTTGGCTTCATTTCAATGTTGTCCCATTGTATGCAAATGCAGTAGTTATATCCAATCAACTGTGATAGTACCTTATCATAATAGCACTTATATAGCTTGCCGTTTTCCTTTGACTGCATCAACTTACCATAATTGGCTACAAAGTCCTTCAATGCCTTTCTCTCTGCATCCCAACGCTTCTTATAAGGATTGTGTTCACTGTTTCCATCACCAACCCATTCCTCTTTTAATAATGTAATAGCGTTAGAAAACTTTTTAATTGACTCTGTGACGTTTCCTACTAGGTTAACTGTTTCTCCGTCAAAATACCTTATAACGTCATTCACTACCCTTCTTGGATTAGCTCCATCCCATTCAGCATACTCGTATGAGTTATCACCATCACCAATTTCTACAGTCACGTTACCTTTGCTATATTGAATTAATCTTAACATTGGGTTAACTTGCTCCCTAGTAGGCTTCTTAAATAGATTTATAGAACTCCAAGTGTTTGAGCAATGGATTCTTATTGCGCCCATTCTAATGAAGTCTGCCATATTGATGTTTAGACCGCTTTTAGTAGTCATATCTGTATCCCAGTTAAGGTCTCCAATGTCTCTGTGGTCAACACTCCTTCTACCTCTAAGGTGAGAAGTATCAGTATTTCCAGTTACCATATGTCTTCCACTGAAGTCAAGCATACTACCATCTGGAAGTATATAACCACATTCCCTTATATCATTGGTGACACCGAATCTCTCTTTAGCCAACGCAAACACATCAACATTGTTATTATTCTCTACTGATTCAGTTATTGAATTATTTCTGTCATATACGACTGAGAATAATCTGAATAACTTATCAAGATATTGTGTCCTACGTAGAATCTTATAGACGATATTTCCAGCTCCACTCTCGCCATTGCTCTCAAGACTTGCCTTGCGCATTGCCTTAACCTTCTTCCAAAGGTACTGAGCATCATCACCGATTGTCTCAATCTTATGTGAATCGTCTGTAGCATTAAGAGCATTATACATGTCATCAATGATTGTCATGATTTCTGCTGCCTTATCCTTGATTGAGAACTTGTCAAGACCAATTGGCTTTATGCTGCCCATATCTGGTTTCTTAACCCAATCATTTTCCTCAAGGTCGTATATACCACCACTCTGAGGCATTTCTCCTAGATTCTGAACATACAATTCAACTGGGAATCCCAATATCGTCAATTCACTATGCTCATTATTCCATTCGTTCTTCTTGGCATCAAGATAATCACGTACAAAATCTGTTTTCTCGTCAATCTCATCGAAATCTACAATCAAGTGAAGGTCAATGTCAGAATACTTAGACCAATTGAAGTTACAGATTGAACCAGTTAAGATAATTCCACTTGGTTTAACCCAAGTTAGATTAACAAACTCCCAGAAATCATCTGCAATGTCCAATAGTCTCAATCTAACCCTAGAATCCAATGTATCATCATCTAACCATATTGGGGCTAATTCGCTTCTCTTCTTAAATGAAGAAAGGTCAATATCAGATGAATTTACCTCAAAATCGATATTTTCATCAATTGTTTTCTCACCTTTCTTATTCTCATAAGCATATCCACCTTGAGGTCTTATACCTTCAGAATAGAACCTGTTAATTTCTCCCATGATATATTGGTAATTAGCGTTTGGATACTGAGCACCAATTTCACCACCATCACTAAATATGTCAAGATAAAATTCCTCACCTTCATAAGAGGCAATAACTTGTCTTAGTACTTTCTCTTGTTCCCAAGTTGGCTCTTTTCCAATATCTACGGCATGGTCTAATATCCTTATATTACCAAGTTCTATGAATTGGAATTTACTGTTAATACCAGGTATTCTTTGAACATCATTGTGTTCTCCTTCAGTATAGACAATAACACCATTTGTCAATATAAATCCTCTACAATTCTGATAATATTCGCCATGAGGTAAAAGCTTCATTGCAATATCATTAAGCTCTTGAGGATTGTTTATGTCATATGTTGCATCTGAATATAAATCGCTAGTATCAAACTTACTCTTACCATACTGAAGCATTTCAGTTTCAATCTGTTTTGCCATTCTTTCACCAAATACTTCAACAAGGTCATCATAATAAGCCCAATCGCCACCCATTAAGTGATAAGTCTGGTTGTCAAAAAACGATATATCAAATTCAACATTGAAATCCTCAATATAGGCTATCTTGTTTTCTAGTGTATCTTGAAGCTCATTGTCAACAAGCCACTCTTGATATTCTTCCTCGTCATATGTCCAATCTTCACATTGAACCTCGCCAACCTCAGACATATCATAATTGGAAATGGTACAGCCATATCCACCTTCTTCTATACTCTCTTCAACATGACAATAGTTTCCTCCCACTGGTGGGTTATTGCTCTCTTGACCAAGTTCAAACTCATCAACCTCTGCTGAAGCCTCGTTAATGTCATGGGAAACAAGATTATGGCTGACACCAGTTGTGCCAACCATAATTTCATTTATTCTATCCTTTAAAGTTAATAGTCTATTCTCTCCAAATGTAATAGTCTTTCCCATCGAAACATTAATTTAAAAATTAGTCACCGTTATCTACAGTCTCGCCAGCACCAGTCTCACGTCCACAACCGCAGATACCTTCTCTAAGGTCAGTATACTTAGCACCACTCTCTGAGATAAATGAAACAGTCTCAATGTACTTGTTATCTTCCTCAGTTGGAATTGCTGGGTCATGTGAAATAATGCCTTGATGAGCAAGTGTTTCCATGCCGTTGGTAGACATGCTGCTACCACTTGTAAGTGCCTCGTTATACTTTTCAACATCAGTGTAAAGGAGTTGGTTATCCATGTCATAACCATAACCCTCGTACATGTAGTCTAACATATTTGCTTTCATATTATTCTTTAATTTTTTATAAGTTATTTTCTCTATAAATATTACACAATAAAAAAAAGGTGTCGCTTTCGCAACACCTTTTAATATTAGAATACAGCAAAAAATCCGTTTGAAGTTCCATCTTCTCCCTTCTCATTTACCAATTGTATTATGTCAGACATCGGAACTTTCATTGTGAGGTCTCTGTGACCCCAAAAACTTCTTGTATAAGGTACAAAGAATTCCTTTGGTCTCTTCGTAACTGGTTCCATCTTAGGTAACTTCTCTTCAGCATATTTCCTAAGAACGTCCCTCTTAATGTAAACAATATCCTTAAACCTCTCTATGGCAATATATTCTTCTTTTCCATATATCCAACCAGGAAGTCCTGGGTTGTTTCTGAATTCAATCCAAAATATTGTATCATCAAGTTCACCATCATCATTCTTTCTAATACCCTTTACATCTATTCCTATTTTACCTTTCTTTGGTGATTCCCACCAGAAATCAACGTGGTCTTTCTTATCTTCATCCACTGTAGATTTATATACCTCACCTCCAAAAGTATCCTTTGTTATCTGCATCACCTTAAGCTCGACCTTTCCATATAGTGCCCTATATTCCTCTTGTCTCTTCTTAATGAATCTTGATACAGCCATTAACCAACACTTAACGGATACTTAATCGGTGGGTCTGGATTGTAGTTCTTTATCACAAAGTCCTCAAAATTGAAATCCTCAATGCTATCCACCTTTCGGTTTATTTCTAGCGTAGGTAACTTGTTACCCTCTCTCTTAAGCTGTTCGTTAACGCCATCCATTTGGTTCATGTAGATGTGACAATCACCAAGAGAAGCAATCAACTCATCTGGTTCCATATTCACCACTTCAGCAATCATATGAGTTAACAATGCGTATGAAGCGATATTGAATGGAATTCCCAATGGAACATCACAACTTCTCTGAGTCCACATACATGATAAACCATACTTAGGAATGTCTGCTATATCATAGCTACTGCCATCACTAGGCATTGAGACATCTGCCCCTTCCTCAGTATTCTTGGAATATTCCTCGAACCAATCATGCCATTTCTTAGGGATTTGACCCTTCATGTATCTTCTGTTGAAGATTTTCATTCTCTCATTATTTGACAATTCTCTTGTATAGAATTGGAACATGACATGACAAGGAGGAAGTGCCATATTCTCAAGTTCATCTGGATTATATGCCACGCATAGCATCCTTCTGTCATTTGGATTGGTTTTCAATGTATCGATGATATTTTTGATTTGGTCTTTTTGATTTCTTCCGAATGCTCTCCATTGTGTACCATAAACTGGTCCCAAATCACCAAATCTATATCTCGACATGAATGACCCTTTTATTTCAACCTTCTGCAAGGTTAAATCTAAGAACTCTTCCTTTGTAATCTTATTAAGCCATTTGTCATCGTGCTGTCTTAACTCATTCTCAATCCAATATTCAAATACTGGTTGATTACCCCTTTCATCATCACTTGTACATACAAGGTATTCCTTTGGGAATATACCCTTTACTTGGTAATTACCATCCATTTTACTTTTGAAAGTCGGTGCAATATTGGTCTTGAACCAGCGATAAGCATCGTCATCCCAAATGTGAACACCATTTCTAACTAAGTATTCAATGTTCATGCTGCCATGAGAATTGTATGGTCTCTGCAAGAACCAAAGCAATTCATGAATGATTCCCTTGGTAAACACCTTCTTGGTTGTGAGAAGAGGAAATCCTTGCTTAAGGTCAAACCTCATCTGTCTTCCAAATACGGACTTAACACGTCCAGCTCTAGTGTCCTTTTCGACACCATTCTCTACTATATCCTTTAATAGTGAGAGGTATTGTTCATCAACGTTATTCATTATGCTGAGTATTTAGGTTGGCAAATCTCTTGTTGTGCAAGTACCATTAGTTTATCAAGTTCCTTAAGTTCTCTTTTTACTCTCTTCATAATGGCTCTAGCCTCATGAAGATTTCTCCACTCTTTAGCTATGTTCATTTTGATTAACACTGTTTATATATTGCATTATTGCTGGCTCATTGCCTATGAATTCACCTTGATTGTTAAGCTTGTGTTTGTAACAGTTTGGTGATTCATCATCATCAATTTCATTAACCCATTTTTCAAAGTTTTTATCGAGTGTCCTAATGATATTTGGTTTTGTTCTCTTCCTGACTTGATTCTCAATGAATTCCTTTCTTCTATCAGCAGACGGATAGAATATGTCATAGTCAACACCGTTATCATTGAATACGTCTCTAACGGCTTTGTTTGAAGGTATGAATACAACATCATACTCATCAACGATTGACATTACCTTATTATAGCACTCTTCCAATAAATCTTGATTGGTCTTGCCATCAACATCAGTCAATGGTATTTCTTCGACTGCATCGAATATCTTAACCTTATCACCATGCGTATTCTTAAGGTATTCTCTTCCACAGCCAACAAAACTACTGATTATTATTCCCATTACAATTTAAGCTTTTCTTCCTTTAGTCTTGTTAGTTTCCTATCCAACTCTTTCTCAAAGTCTTCATAGTTCATCATGGTTGCAAGTTGCTCTATCATAATGAATGCGTCAGCCAACTCTGTCATTACGTCATGGTGACTTGTTCTACCTCTTCTGAATTGTGCCACTGCTGTTATCAGTTCTCCACACTCTTCGTTAAGCATGTTAATCTGGGCTTCCTCACCCCACTTCTTAATTGCTTCCTTGTACAATTCGATTCTGCTTTCTTTGTCCATAAATTAGAATGGTTTTTCTTCATTATTTTCCTCAAAGCCCTTTCCTTCGGTATAGAGCTGCTTGCCAACTGCCTCAAGAGCAGCGCAAACTGTGTCAAATGCTTCTGGCGTCAATTTCACTTCCCTTTCGCATATGACATTATCCTTATTGTCCTTCATAGTTAGCTTACCATCCTCATAGAATACAAAGATACCATCTTCCATTCTGAATGTAAGTTCACCATCTAGAGTCGCAAGGTCGGCATTCTCTAGCTTCTCATACTCATAACCCTTTGGTTTGATATACTCATTGAGAGCCTTACCTTGTGAAGCAGCATCCCTGAAAAGCAAGTAGTCTCTCACATCTACTTTCTTATATTCGTACTGCGTAGCATTGTTAAACACTACCTTGAGTGTTTTCAAATCATTGTCATTGTCGATACATTCACTGTACTTAATGTTTGAACTTTGATACCAAGTTCTATCGACATCATTTGCGTAGAAATTAAAAATCTTACTCATTGTCTTAAGATATTTTTGCAAAGATATTAAAAAAATGTTAAAATTCCAAATTATTGCTCTTGAATTTCCCAGATAAATTGTTATTTTTTAAATATAAAATTGAAAATTATGAGTAAAAAGAACGAGACTAATTACACAATTGAATTAAATGGAGTATTGGATTACATGTCAACAGTGTTGTTGAATGAGTTTCCAACAGATGTACTAACACCAGAATACCTTATTCTTGCAATTTTAGATACTAGAGACTGTCATGCAAACCTAATTTTGGATAATTGTTTGATGTCTAATAATCTAGATGAGTTGAGGAAGGTATACGTAGAGGTGATAGACTCACACACCAATCCTCAAATGAAGGATGGTAATGTAAGATTTAATGATGAATTGGTAAGAATCTTAGATTGCGCTAAGACTGAATCAGAAAAGTTGAATAACAGCCAGATTGGTACTGAGCACGTCTTACTCGCAGTATTAAATAAGGAGAACGACTTTAAGGAGGAAGCAATCTTTGGTAGATTCATGCTCCAATATGATTTTATATACAACAAGTGTGACGTTAGCGCACCAGCTCAAGAAAAGGTTGTGAAACCTACTAAGCTAAGACCTAAGAAAATAAACAAGGCTAAGAAAGATATACCATTGAAGAGTCAAGTAAATACAAAGACTGTTACAACAGATTCTTCGTCTGATTCAGCAATCGAGCAGTTTACAACTAGCCTCAATAAGTTAGCCAAGAATGGTAAGATTGACGATATTATTGGAAGAAGGGACGAGATTGAGGAAATCATACAAGTTCTTTCAAGACGTAAGAAGAATAATGCGGTACTAGTTGGTAAAGGTGGTTGTGGTAAATCAGCCATCGTCTATGGAATCGCAAAGATGATTGAGGAAAACAAAGTTCCTTCCGTTCTTGAGGGCAAGGAGATTGTCATGCTTAATCCAATGGCACTTGTCAGTGGAACACACTTCAGAGGAATGTTTGAAGAGCGCATGAAGAACTTGATTGACACTTTGCAATCATCTGAGAAATATATCCTATTCATTGATGACATTCATACAGTTCTAAGAAGCACTAGCAAGGAAAAGGACGGTGACATCAGTGGTATGATTGGAAACCTATTGACTGAGGGCACTGTTAAGGTTATTGCTACAACAACCTTCAAGGAATACAGAAATACAATTGAATCCAATGCCCAGATTTCTAGAAAACTACAGAAGATTGTAATTGAGCCTACATCAATTGAGGAATCAATTAAAGTCTTAACTGAGAATAAGAAATACTACGAGGATTATCATAATGTAAACTATAGTGACAAGGCTATTGAGAAAGCTGTTAAGCTTGCTGAGAGATACATTACAGATAGAAGCTTGCCAGATTCTGCATTTGACCTCATTGATTTGGCTGGAGCAAAGACAGCTCTTGTTGACAGAGAGCCTATCGAGATTCAGAATACCAAGAAGAGAATGAGACAAATTGAAGAGGAAAAGAACGAGGCACTTAACAATGGCGATTTCGAGAAGATTGACTCATTGACCATTGAAGAGAATGTGCTTGCATCAGACCTCGCAGACTATAAGAGAGACACTAAAAAGCTCAATCTTGCTAGAATAGACATCACAGAGGGAGATATTGCGGATGTTGTATCTGAGGTAACAAAGATTCCAGTAAGTAAATTATCATCAGATGAGAAGGTTAAGATTGCTCACATTGATGAGATATTGAAGCGTAGCATTGTAGGACAAGATGAGGCTGTTGACAGCGTATGTAGAGTCATCAAGAGAAACAAGGTAGGACTTGGTGATAGAAACAAGACAATGGCTAACATCCTAATGGTCGGTCCAACTGGTAGTGGTAAGACCCTCATTGCAAAGAAGCTTGCAGAGGAAATCTTTGGTGATGAAAAGGCACTTATCAGAATCGATATGTCTGAGTATTCAGAGAAGAACTCAGTTGCTAAGTTGACTGGTGCTGCTCCAGGTTACATTGGTTATGAGAATGGAGGACAGCTTACAGAGCAGATTAAGCATAAACAACATTGTGTGCTTCTACTTGATGAGATTGAAAAGGCAGACCAAGAGGTTTATAACATATTCTTGCAATTATTCGATGAAGGAAGACTTACAGACAGTGCTGGACAAGTTGTTAACTTCAAGAACGTAATTGTGCTTATGACATCTAATATTGGTGCTAGAAAGGCTGCTGAACTTGGTAATGGACTTGGTTTCGTAAGCAGTGAAGAATCAAATAAGAAGTCAATCATTGACAAGGAGTTGAAGAAGAAGTTTACTCCAGAGTTCCTTAACAGATTAGACCAAATAGTATATTTTAATAGTTTATCTGATGATAATCTTAAAAATATAGTTAAATTAGAGATAAATAAATTTAATACTAGATTAAATAATATAGAATATAATATAGTATATACTGATGATGTAGTAGATTATATACATGTAGAGGCTGTGAAGAAAAAGGAATTTGGCGCAAGACCAATCATAAGACTTATCCAGAACAATATTGAGGATAAAATCACAGAATTGATGCTCGAACATGAGTATAAACCAAATTATACATTCAGTGCCTCTTGTGAAAGCGGAGAGATAGTAATAAAGTAAGTTCTCATAATTTTTCAGATATTTTATAGTTAGACAATGGGGGAGGTTGAAACATAGATAAATCTCCCCTTTTTTTGTAAAAATAAGCAAAGAAGTGTTAAAAATTTGGATTTCTCAAATATTTTCTATATCTTTGCATTTGTAAATCGTGTGCAACTATGCAAATAGATTTATGCAACAAGTTGGTTGACAACAACTTAACCAAGGAAGACTTGTTGGAGAGAGTCGAAATAAGGAAGACCTCTATAGATGATTTAGTCCAAATCTGCAAGACTTTGGCTAAAGCATTTGATTTGTCATGCGATGCAGAGGCATATCAGCAACTTTGTCAGTCCAAGGCACTCTTGGAAGACTCAGTTAAGCTAGTTGACAAGGAAAGCGGTGAGATTTATGGCTTACTCATGTTTTGTGAGTGTCCAATAAAGTTTGGTTCTCCAATCTCATTCGTTGAGAAGGAACTTTCAGAATATTTGGATAGATATGTTCAAGTCAATGGGCATTCATTCATTATCGATGAAAGGCTTCGTGGAACTAATCTCGACAAGAGAATGTTGTTCTTCAACATCAAGTTCTTGAGAGATAACTACGACTTTATCTGGATTGGTGTAGAACGAGATTTAAAGACTCATGGCTATTGGAAACGACTTGGTTTCGTAGATGTTTTCGAGATACCAGAAGCAGTGTTTTATCTCATACCATTGAGCAAAAAGATGATTAAGGAATATTTATAATAATAAAGCAAATTATTATGAAAAGATTCATATTATCTGAAAATGGTTTAAATACACTAAAAAAGAACCTAATAAGAGAAGCTAGTTATGAGGAGCATGTAAATCACGGCTCTCAATACCTTACCGCAAACTATAAGGCAATACCTTATGACGATGGTAAAGGCAAGATTGTTGGTGTGTTCATGAAGTTGGACAATGGTCAGCCAACTAAGATGACATGCTGGAAACAAGATGTGCTTGATGCACTAGATAAGGAATTTTATAATAGAATAACAAACGATACCGAAAGAAAAGGCTTCATAAGCCAATTGCTAGACGATTGGTATAATGGTGGAATTAGTAAATATGGAAGTCTGTCAAAGTACAATTTTAACTAAGAGGAGAAAGACGGTGTAACTCGCTCTCACATATCACCGTCAACATCGGTCAATTGGTAATTGATTCGAGCCTCACAATAAATTTTAAGTGATGAGAAATTTTAAAAAAACAATTTTAGCATGTGCAATGTTTATGGTCTCATTGACCGTGAATGCACAAGAACAAAGCGAATCATACGATTGGAGCAAGGTAATTGATGCAATCGCTATGGTGGAAAGTAAGGGAAATCCTAAAGCGTTTAATAAAAATGGTAATTGTGCAGGGTTACTTCAGATAACGTCAGGATTAGTGAAACAGTGCAACATTTGGCTCAAAGTCAAAAAATCTAAGAAACGTTATACCCTAGCGGACAGATATAACGTTGAGAAATCAAAGGAAATGTTCGTAATGGTTCAAAGTCATTACAACAAGTCCAATAATGTAGAAAAGGCAATCCGAATCTGGAACGGAGGTCCTGGATACACAGTCAAAGGAACAAACGGTTACTTGAAGAAAGTTATGAAATATTACGATGGAGGCAGTTAAAGCCTCCATTTTTTGTTTTTTTAACTCTTATTATTTTGCTTTCACACATATTTTATATATCTTTGCCTTATGGAAGCAAAACAATTGGAATTATTCACAGAAAATGATTTTGACCCTAAGAAGACTTATTTCAGAAAAACTAATCATTGGGTTATAATCGATAATCTCGATAGGAGTAACTTTGAAGCTACTCGCAAGACACGCTATAAGATGATTATCGATACGACAAAAGGAATCGTACACGATGATAAAAGCGTTGAGACCATTCCAATGGATAGCGACAAGAGCGCAAGGAAGATAACTACCGATGAATATTTCATGTTGGCTTGTCTATTGAAAGAAAGGGGAAATTTCATATACAACAAGAAATTAGGGAAACCCATATCGAAATAGGGGAATTCCTAAACCTTAAATGGAAAATCCCTAAATGTGCAATAACTGCTTGGAAATTAGAAAATAAACCAATATCTTTGCACTAGTTATAGTAAAATTTAATGGCTTATGAAAAAGATTTTTAGTTTTTTGGTAGCTTTAGCAATGTCAATAAGTCTTAGCTCTTGCGTAACCACAGTTAGCGCACAAGACGATGTGTTTGATGGTGAAGTTGATGCAACAGTGGTTGTTTCGTATGGTACTCCATATATCTATAATGGTATGATAGAGTACTATTTCTACAGAGGATGGTACTATTATCCTTGTGCTATAGATAATAGGTATTATTTCCACAGATACAGAAGAGTATTACCTCCTAATGAGTTCAACAGATGGTACAGACCTATTCCAAGAGACCGTTTCCATCCAAGACCACATCATAATGCACCACATCACAGGCCGCATGCAGCACCACCAAGACCAAATCACGGTGGCAACATGCATAGACCTCACACACCAAACCACAATCATGGTGGTGGTATGAATCATAGACCACATAATCCACAAAGGAGTTCTACTAGAGGTGGGCATTTCGGAGGCAGACGTTAAAATGTTAACAAAATAAAAAAAAAAGTTGCGAGAAAATTTGGAAATTACAAAAAAAGACTATATCTTTGCAATGTCAAACTTTTCAATTTGACAGAACAATAAACAAAACAAATTAGAGTTATGGAAGCAAAAATTTTTGTTATCGGTTTTCCATCAATGAAAGGCTTGATGGAGGAAATCACCTCTCTTATTGAAGAGGCTTTCGATAAGCCCAAGATTAAGAAGTGTGAACACAAAACTGAGTGCTGCTTCAACAAGAAGCCTCAGTCATTCGAGCGTGACTTGACACCTCCAAGGTTCAAGAATCACAGCTTCATGCCACCAGCACCTATCCCACAATGGGGTATCGGTGGTAAGCCAGCAGATGAAAATCTTCGTTTTGGTGCAGAGTTCGCAATAGACGAACCACGTAGAAGCGATTACGATAATCGTGAGGACTTTGAGTACGACCATCAGCTTTTTGATGAATTCGTATCAGCAGGTGAGGATTGCGTTGAACGTGGTCTCGCAAGACCAGAGGGCGTTACAGCTCATAGATGTAACGCTGTTCGCAAAAAGCTTAATGAAGCACCACCTATGAATCTCGACCTTATCGGTGAGACCGATTGGTGGAACGATGAAGATTTTGATTGGGATTATTAATTATTTAACGAAAAAAGGTGGGTATTGAGATAGTACTCGCCTTTTTTTAATTTCTTAAGGTTATGGCTAAAAGAGATAGTTTAGGAGATAGAATGAAAAACTATTACGAGAATAGAGCAAAGACCTTTCTCGTAAGGAGAATGCCTATCATCATCAGACTTGATGGTAAAGCATTCCACACATTCACAAGAGGTTTCGTAAAACCATTTGACAAAAGGATGCTTGAGACAATGCAAGAGGTGACTCTTGAGCTTTGTAAGAACATCCAAGGTTGTGTACTAGGTTACACACAGTCAGATGAGATTACACTAGTGTTAGTTGATTATAATGCATTAGATACAGATGCATGGTTTGACTATAGTGTTGAAAAGATGTGTTCTGTATCAGCATCAATGTGTACCCTATATTTCAATAGGATATTCCACAAGAAAGTACGTGAGTTTGTAAATGAACACGCTCATGTCGTTAAGGATAAAGAGACTTATGGTGAACTTGCCGATTCTGTTAAGAAGATAATGAAGAGTTATGATAGGGCAGTTGAGCAAGGCGCATTATTTGACTCAAGAGTGTTTAACATTCCAGTTGAGGAAGTAACAAACTGCGTATTGTGGAGGCAGAAGGATGCCACTAGAAACAGCATCAATAGCCTAGGACAATCAATGTTCCCACACAAGGACTTGCAAGGAAAGAACACCAACCAAGTTCAAGACATGTTGATGGAGAAGTTCGGTATCAATTGGAACGACCTAGCAACAGTTGAGAAGCGTGGTACTGCCGTTATCAAGAATGATAAGGGTGAGTGGTTCATTGATGATGAAATGCCTATACTAACTGGAGAAGGACGTAACTACGTTGAATCTAGAATTATATTCGATAAGGAATGAAGTATAAGGAGAAAGATGGAATCGTCAATGTAATGGACGGTGATACCGTTGTTGCAAGATATGAGGTTGATAGACATTGGACTGAGAAAAACGTATCGGTTAAAGACGGTCAACTATATATAAGGTTATATAATAGAATTAAAGGGTATCTTGACTGCAAGATACCTTTAACTAATGATACCATTCAAAAGATACCGCAATGAAACTTGAAACTTTTCCTAATTGCTTTAAGAAATCAACCATCATGAAGTGGAAATGTGGCGGTTGTTCTTGGTATGTAAGATGTTGGTATGACAATGACACTAACGAAAATGTAAACAATGAAGTTGGTCAGTAAACCTAGTTGCTTTGGAGATATGCTGTCTTTCTGCGATTGCGCATGGACGCATTCATATTGTCCATTCATGGAAAAATGTGAGGAAAAAGCTGAAATAGCTGAAGAGGAATATAGGTATAGGCATCGTATTCCTTAAATAAAGTTAAAGATTGGGTTAGTTTTTGGCTAATCCAATTTTTTTTCATATATTTGCATCATAAAATACATTTAGTGAAATGAAGGATACTTTTCAAACAATTACAGACGATAAGAGGTTACTCTATGAGTACATTCGTGGCTCACACCTCTATGGACTGAATAACGAGGATTCAGACGTTGACACTAGTGCAGTGTTCGTTGCTCCAAAGGAAGCAGTCATGGGTCTTGGATTGGATTATGCAGACCAAGTTTCTGATGAGAGAAACGATACCACATGGTATGAGGTTGGTAAGTTCTGCAACATGCTTTTGAAGTCTAATCCAACAGTATTGGAGGCATTGTTTGTGCCAGAGGATAAGATTATTACACCTCCTTCAGACATCATCATGCCACTATTCGAGAATAGAGACCAATTCGTCACAAAGGAGTGCTTTAAGCCATTCGTATCTTATGCCATCGAGCAGATTCACAAGGCACGTGGCTTGAACAAGAAGATAGTTAATCCAGTTACAGAGAGACTTACTCCGTTTGACTTTGCTTATACATTTTATAAACAAGGTAGCACCAAGATTGGTAACTGGCTCGATAATCGTGGACTCAATAAGGATTTCTGTGGACTCGTACATATCCCAAATATGCACGATACCTATGGTGTGTACTATGACTGGGGTGCTCATATCCATGAGAACATCATCAAGTATGAGGACTTTGAAATCGCAGCATTCGGTGCAAACGTATTCGGTCTCCTTTTCTTCGGATGGTTTGGATATGGTCAAGTTCCTGAGCAGACAAGAAGGTTTGCAAAGTTCGTGAAAGAATTCTATGGTATCAAGGATAAGAAAGCACTTAGGGAATGGTACGACAAAAACCAAGAGGTGAAGCATTATCGTGGAATGTGTCTTGATAACTCTACAGACATGAGAGGTTCTTCTGTTTCAAAGGGAGAGAAACCTTTGTGTTGGATGGTGTACAACGAGAGTGGTTTCAAAGACCATTGCAAGAAGTATAAGGAGTATAAGGACTGGGAGAAGTTCCGCAACCCAAAGCGTTATGAATCAAATCTTAACAAGAACTATGACTCAAAGAATATGATGCATTGTATGCGTCTTATGCATATGGGTAAGGAGATTGCCGAAGGTAGAGGTATTATCTTGAATCGTACTGAGGACAGAGAGTATCTTATGAACATCAGAAACCACAAGTTCGAGTATGACGAGCTTATGGCAAAGGTAGATGCTGATAAGGCAGCTCTTGACAAGGCAATTGCAGAGTCAACTATCAAAGAAACTATCAATGTGGATTTCGTCAATGAAATGCTAGTTGAAATGAGAAAAAAGGCATATGGACTATGAAAGCGAAAAAGTTTAAATCCTTCTGTAGAATATGCCTAGGTCTCGAACCTAATGGCTTCGGTGGTGAAATGCCAGACGATTGGAACGTCAATATAGGTACATGCCTTGGCGAAGAGGACATCCTTATGTGGGATGATAATCATAGCGGTAAGACTACAACCCTTTGCGGTGTTTCAATGGATGGGTATAAAGAGGATGCCCTCAAGCATTTTTCCACTGAAGAACTTCTTAAGGAGATAGAAAAAAGACAAAATGTTAAAAAGTCTTAATAATTTGGAATTTTCTAAAATTAACTATATCTTTGCATCGTATAACAATTTTAAATAATAAAAAATGGATAAAAATTTCGAAATTGCAGCTAAAAATTGGATTGAACAATATAGTGCTGACATTATGGAAAAGGTAGAGAATCTGTTGAATGAGAACGATTCTTCTCCAGAGGAACTTGCTGACGTTATTGGTGTAGACGTTGACGAGATTTACGACATCTTGGACGGAAACGGTGAGAACATCAGCATCGAGACCTTGGTTAAGGTATTCATGGTGTTAGGCTTCGCTATTGAGATTAAGCCAATTGAGGACACTCCGCTTGTTGACTACGACAACGTTAACCCACATGTGATGCGTGACGTAGAACCAGAGCGTGAACCACAGCCTAATGTGTTTAACCATCCTCCTCGCAGACCAACACCTCCACCAATGGGTATGCCAATGCCTCCTCGTGGTGGTCGTATGCCAATGCCTCCACGTGGATTTGACCCAGACAAACTGCCTCCTTTCTTGCGTGAGAGAGCTGAACGTGAGTTAGGTCTTAACAGAGAGCCACAGCCACGTCCACAGCGTCCATTGGTACAGAGAGAACGTCCACAAGAAGAGGAAACTCCTACTTCTCCATTCGCATTGATGGGTCGTGAAGAGCTTGTTAAGATTATCAACAAGCACTTGTGGGACAGTGAGATTGACACTGTGAACGCTCCAAGGACTGCACTCGTTAGATTCCTTGAGGAAAAGGATAAGCGCATGCAAGCAGTAAAGCGCAGAGAGAACGAGCAGAAGCAGATGGAAGAGCAGATTGAGGAACTTGAGAATGACCCAAAGGTTGCCAACTTCATCAACAAGATGAAGACTACCTACAAGAAGAATCCTCAGTTCCGTTCATACGTGAAGAACTTCCTCGGTGGTCTTGAAGAAGAGAACTAAAAGGTAAATAATCCAAATAAAAAGTGGGGTAGAACAAAAAATCTTCCCCACTTTTTTGTTTTTCTAACATTTTTTATATATCTTTGCAAAAAGATGTTAAATGGCTAGAAAAAAGAAAGAAACTGCAACAATTGAATATCCTTGGAGTAAATATCAAATGGCGATATTTGATTATATAGAACACGACCAAGGACATCTAGTAGTTGAAGCAGCAGCTGGAAGTGGTAAATCTACAACACTCGTTAAGTGCTTGGATTTCATTCCTGAGAATAGTAAGGTGTTACTAACTGCTTTCAACACAGATATTGTAAATGAACTAAAGAAGAAAACAAAGGACAAGGAAAACGTTGATGTTAGAACCCTTCATGGACTTGGGTTGCTATTCATAAAGAAGAACATACCTCAAGTGAGTGCAATTCCAGAGCCATTCAAATATGATTCTCACATCAAGAACAATATCAGAGAATACACATCAATCAACTTGTTTACGTTAAGGGGTAGGGAATATTTCAGATACCTCGATAATATCAAGAAGTATGTTGACTTTGGAAGATTCTATCTTTGCCAAACAGTAAAGGATTTGGACTTTATAGAGGATAGATATGGAATCGACACAATCGCAGACGAGAAGGAGGTTGCCTTGCAAGTCATGGAATGGGGTAAAAATGCCCTAGAAACGATTGATTACACCGACATGGTATGGTTGCCTAACGTACTCTTTTTAAAGCCTCTAGGACTCTTATATGACTTTATAATGGTTGACGAGTGCCAAGACATGAATAAGGCAGAAAGGGAGTTGGTGCTTAAATGCTTCAAGATGGGTACTAGAATGATGAGTGTGGGTGATTCAAGTCAGATGTTGTATGCATTCAGTGGTGGAGACCCAGAATCATTCAATGCCTTGAAGTCAATTCCAAACACAAAGTGTCTTCCATTGAGTATATCTTACAGATGTGGTAAGAATATTGTGGATTTCGCCAAGAAAATTGTACCTTCAATTGAAGCTGCTGATAATGCAGTGGAGGGACAAATTGTAAAGAATGTTTCACTAGATGCTGTAAAGGATGGTGACATGATTTTATGCAGAAACAATGCGCCATTAGTCCAGATATACAGTGAGTTCTTGAAACTTGGTAAAAAGGCTTACATCAGAGGTAAGGATATTGGAAGCAACCTAAAGTCAATCGTTAAAAGTACCAAGCAAGACAAGCTCAACGTTGATTGTAAGGACGATGGAGTATTTGTAAGGCTTTATGACGATTTATTCGTGACTAGGAATAAGTTGATGGAGAAGTTTGGCATTGATGCTGAGACAGCAATTAATTCCCCTCAGTTACAGAATAAACTTGACATGATAAACGCTCTTGAGATACTTGCCGAAGGAATTAACACATCTGAGGAAATAATCGAGAAGATTGATGAGATTTTCCCAAAGAGAGACAAGAAAGATGGTATTTCACTTTCAACCATCCACAAGGCAAAGGGATTGGAAGCCAACAATGTGTTTATCGCTTGCGAGTCATTGATGCCAAGCAAATCTGCTAAGAAGGATTGGGAGATTCGCCAAGAATACAACCTTATGTACGTGGCTTATACGAGGGCAAAGAACATATTGGGTTTCATCGATGAGAAAGACTTTGAGAAGTTCGATACATCAAATGTAAATAGTATCGCAATCTTGAGAAGGATTGAATACCAAGTGAATAGGGTATTGGGTAAGACCACAAAGGTCATCATCAATGAGGAAACGGCAAAATCAATCATAGCCAATGCCAAAAAAATAGATAAGAAGATATTTACTAGTTCAACAATAGATTTTAAAACAACTACTAATAATAAGAGAAAGGTCAATGCTTTCTCAAACTTACTAAAAAATAAGAAAAAATGAATAACAACAAAGTAACACAAATATTTGATTTCAGTGCTAGCTGGTGTGGGCCTTGTCGTGTCTTCGCTAGTACATTCAAGAAAGTATCCGAAATGGAAGAGTATAAGGGTATTGAGTTTAAGAGTATCGACATTGAGAATGACGAGGATGGAGAGCTGATGGTTGAGAAGTACCAGATTAGGTCAGTCCCTACCATAGTACTTGCTGATGAGAATGGAGATATTATTTACAAACTCATGGGTAACGTTCCGTTAAAGGACTTTACAGACATTATCAATAAAGCGTTAGAAGATAGATAATATGGTTATAGGTTTAGCAGGGCGAATGCGTAGTGGCAAGACAGAGCTAGCTAAAATATGTGAGAACTTTGGATATGAACGATTATATTTTGCATTGCCTCTGAAGCGACTATGCGCTGACTTATTGGATATATCCCTAGATGAATTAAATAGGGCAAAGGCTGAGAAATACAACATCGGTGTTACCATTGGTAAGGATATGTGTGAAATACTTGCTGATGAAACTGGTATTCCACTTGAAACAGTTACCAAGACTTGTGAGGGTGTTGTAATAAAAGATGTAAGACACATGCTACAATTCATTGGTACAGACTTGATAAGAAAATATAATACCAATTGGCATGTTGACCGTATTCGTGAAATGATAGATAAGAATAAAAACTATGTGCTTGATGACGTAAGATTCCCAAATGAAAAGGCATTGATTGAGGAACTTGGTGGTGATTGTTGGTTTATTACACGCACAACCCTCGATAATATCTCGAATCATGAATCTGAGACATCTATAACATGGAACGATTGTTGGAATAAAATTATTGTAAATGACTCTACGTTACCTATTTTGCAGTTTAAGTGGGAAACTTTCATGGATAATTACGTCCAGTCTTGCGCCATTAGAGATAAAGAGTTTGATAGAATATTGGAAGATGGTTCTGAGGCTGACATAGTGCCACTATCATTGTATGACATGATGCTGTTATCGAAATCATTTTTTACATATGTCCACAAGGATATTAGGAAGGAAGATGTAACTAAAATAACAATGAATGAGGATAAGACAGTATTCATCACATATAAGGATGGTTCAATGGAACTTATTGATAACCCACTGAATATAGAGGATATAAAGATTCTGCTTTAATCTTTTTTAACTCTATATATTTGGAAATGAAGAATAATAGTTATATATTTGCTAAAATATGATTTTATGAGCACGAAAGTAGATTTTAAGTACAACGATGGCTCAAAGATTTTTTTTACTTCAGATACACACTTCGGTCACAGCAACATAATCAAGTTCTGTGACCGTCCGTTCAAAGATGTTGAGGAAATGGATTACAAGTTAATCGAAGCTTGGAACAAGAAAGTACCAGCCGATGGACTTGTATTCCACCTCGGTGATTTTGCATGGGGTGGGTATGAGTTTTGGAAGAAAATCAGAGAGCAACTAAACGGAGATATTATACTGATTAAAGGTAATCACGACCAAAAAAACATGTCTACAACAGCAGAGCAAGAGCTGTTTAAGCATGTGACTTGGCAAATGCTGATAGAGGTTGAGGGTAGAAAGCTTTGGCTTAACCACTTCCCATTCCTTTGTTATGCTGGTGTCTATCGTGAGCCAAAGAAACTAGTGTATTCCCTTTACGGACACGTACACAGTGGACCTGGTAAACAAGGTCAAGACATACCACGATTAGTACACACATATCCGATGCAATACGATGTTGGCGTAGATAATAACAACTACGAGCCAATATCATGGGAAGAGCTGAATGGAAAAATCCAGCTACAGCTTCTTAAGACTAAGTATAACATAAAGAAATAATAACAATTTAATGCTTAAAAGCCCCCAAGATATGAAAACATGAGGTGGACAGATAAACCTAGGAAGAAGACTAGAAGGGAAATTGTACTAGAGTACATTAAGTTTCTTAAGATTATGGGTTACTACGATAAGTTAGTTACCTATATGTACAGAGTAGCAAGGTATGATGGTTCATACATGTATATAAAAGGACAGTATCGTGAAGCAAAGGTACTTTGTCACAAACAATGCATGATTAGCTACTTTGAGACTGAGTTAAGGAATCACAACAGAAACACCAAACTTGTTGAATGGGTTGTTAGGGATTACTTTATCAGGTATCCATTGGGAATGAATATAAACGATGGATATAACTTGACACAACTTCTTTTCTCTTATTTCAAGGATAAGCACATTGATAACTGTATAATAGTTGACGATTGATTATGAGCGAGTTTGATTTTAGCAGAGTAAGGTTTGAGCGCAACTATTATAAGATGATAGGTTTCAAAGACCTAACCATTGAGGATGCTTATAAGGAATTCATCAAGTTCCTAAAGTACTTCAACCTAATGGGGGCATTCAACTATAGCATGACTTTTAAATTCGGCACATCTGCACAAGTATATCGTTCATACTTCCATACAAGGATGTTTTTTCTTGCAAACTATACAAATATAAGGAATTCCGTTCTCAAGAACAATTATGGAAGGATAAATTATGTATGGTACGAAGATGTTGAATTATTGTTCCCATTTCTTCCAAAAAATGAATACGGATTTCTTTTTGGAAAGTTTTGGAATGCTGTATATAATCTATGGCTAGACTATTGTACTGACAATAAGCTCAATAGTTCAGAAATTCTAGTTGGAGGATTACCACATCCCACCAATCTAGCGGTTCTTAAATTAAATGGGTATTTCCAAAAAACAGAAATAGAATTATGATACTGATTATACCAGACATACATGGCAGAAACTTTTGGAAAAAGGCTGTCGAAGAGAATATGGATAAAGTTGATAGAATAATCTTCTTAGGAGATTACCTAGACCCTTACCCTTGGGAGGGTATCACAAGGAAAGAGGCGATAAGTAATTTCCAAGAGATTATCGACTTCAAATCTGAGAATAGAGATAAGGTTGTTCTCTTTGTAGGCAATCATGACCTCGCCTACATTGATAAGAAGAACTATATCGTGAGGTCTCGATACGACTCAAGTAATGCACGTCACATTGAGGAAATGTTTCGCTCACATCGTTCATTTTTCCAATTGGCACATGAGGAGTTAATCGGAGATAAGAGATATTTATTTACACATGCAGGACTACAAATAGGATGGTACAAAAAGCATGAGAAACTTATTGGCGAACTTACTGTAAATGGCATGAACCATCTGTTAGGCATTCCAAGCGGAATAAAAGCATTATGTGAGGCATCTTGGACAAGAGGTGGATGGGACCAGTTTGGAAGCATCGTTTGGAATGATGTAACCGACTGTGGGTCACACGTCAATGACGAATTACCTTGGGATAGACAAGTATTCGGTCATAGTCAGCAAGAGGAACATCCAATAATTACTGACACTCATGTTTGCTTAGACTGTAGAAAAGCATTTATCTTAAACGATGATGGAGGATTTGTAGAATGTTAGGAATAGACCCAAAAGAATTACCAGAGGTACAAGGAGAGTATGCATACAATATGATGAAGGACTTGCGTAAGGCTAGGAAGCTCTCTGACACTGAGGAGAAATTTTATAACTTTTTAAAAGAAAAATATGAAAAAGAGTAAACTAACAAAGAGCACTGAGCAGTACAAGATACTGAGGATGATTAGCCGTGATGAACAATTTGAACGCAATGGTGGCGGTCAATTTGTCTCTATGAATCGTGTCTATAAGGACAAGAGTAAATATAATAGAAATGATAGCAAAAGGGAATTTAGAAAAAATCTAGATTCCCATTTTTTATGCTATAAAATTTGGATTTTTAACTTTTTTTACATATCTTTGCAAAAACTAACAAAACAAAGATAATGGGAAAAATTACATTAGAAAGTAAAATTGAGAATGACAATTACACACAATTTCTCTATGACAATTACGACATTCAAAACAAAGAGAAAACTGTAACCGAAGTTCCGATACCACTCAAGGAAGACATTGATGCCATGAATAAGGATAATTGGAATATCCTTTTAATCTGTGGTAAGAGTGGTAGTGGTAAATCAACAATCTTGAGAGAAGTCTATGGTGATGTTAAACCTATAGAGTATGACTATACGAAGTGCGTAATTAGTCAGTTCCCAAGGTTAACTGAGGAAGAGGCTTGTGACCTACTAGCTAGTATTGGTCTTGCATCCGTCCCTACGTGGCTTAGAAAGCCTCAAGAGCTGTCTAATGGAGAGAGGGCAAGGTTGGACATTGCAAAGGCTATATATGACGCAAATGGTGGCGTTGTGCTACTCGATGAGTATACATCTGTTGTGAATAGAGCTGCTGCAAAGTCAATGAGTCATGCCCTACAGAGATATGCAAGGCAGAAGAATCTCAAGATTATCATTGCAAGCTGCCATTTTGACATTGTGGAGTGGTTACAACCAGATTACATGTTCAATTTGGAGCATAAGGATGAGAACGGAGAGGTCGAAATGGAAAAGATGGTATACGAGGATATAAAGGACTATAACGTATACCAATCGCCAAGAGATATAGATGTATTAACTGAAGCTGTAGATGTACCATGAGATTAGAAACGATACCAAACATGCAAGATATTGAGGAAATGGTTAAGAAAAGTAGGGAAAATGAAGCACTACACCCTAGACCATTGATAATCGATTATTTTGAGCGTTTATACGAGTATAATGGTAATGAAAGATACCTACAAATGATTGATACAATCAACCAAGCGTTAGACATTGCCTATGGACGAATCGTTGATGTAACAGCCGTACCAAGAGATAGATTGAATTATGAAAGACAATAACGAACCAAAAGAGCCTTATGAATTATTCGGAATAGAATGTGGTGAGGGCTGGAAAAAACTATACCAACCAATCATTGACTATATCGATGAGTATAATAAGGATAAGGAAGGTGTCGATAAGATTGAAATATACCAAATTAAGGAAAAATTCGGAACATTATCATTCTATGTCAGCAAGAAAACAGATAAACTCAGAAAGATGATAGAAGATGCTGAAGCTGAATCTTATCACGTCTGCGAGATATGTGGAAAGCACATAAACAAGCAAATTGTGGAACATCACTGGATATATCCAATGTGTAGGGAATGTTATGATGGTATGAAAGAAAGACAAGAAAAGATAATGGAAGAAGTGGAAAATAAGATAAAAGCAAAACGGAAAAAGCGTGAAAATAGTAAAGATTAATCATGCAAAAGGTGAAAGACCACCTATACAACTCACAGTAAGACGAGTAGAACCAAGTGTCTGGCGAAGCATGGGTTTCGCAAAGGAACACTACCTAACAGCAGAACTTAACAAATCTTGCAAGTGTCTATTATTTGAATGGAATGGCGTGCCAATCGGTTTTGTTGGAATTTTGAATACTCCACGAAAAGGAATACCTTATGGTTGCTCAGTATCTAGAATAGTGATACTACCAGATTATCAAGGTTTGGGACTCAGTACAATCATATTCAACTTTGTTGGTGGCATTGTTAAGTCACTTTCAGATGAAGAGCATGATTATAAATTGTATATCAAAACAGCCCATAGCAAGTTCGGACAAGCATTAAGCAGAAATCCAAATGTTAGAGGCACATCCTTTGACGGAAAGGGTAGAGATAAGAAATCTGCTGACAATCAAAGATATAGAAATAGATTAACACGTGTTTCCTATTGTAAAGAATACATAGGAGACAAAATAGATGGTTTCCAAGATATGCTACAGCCTATCGGAGACTTGAGGAAAAATAAACAATTAAAACGTAGGGCTTAAACGTTAAAGCCGTTTTCTAGAATGTCAAAATTCATTACATTTAACATTGTATCATACGATGATACTTTGAAGTATGGTAAGAACCAAGAAAATCGTGCGTTTAATCACGCACATCTTGAGAAGATTAAGAAGCAATGTATTTCTTCAATGGACACTATGCCACCAATTACAATTAACGTTGTGACAAACCATGTCATAGATGGTCAGCATAGATTAAAGGCTTATCAAGACTTAATTAAAGAAGGTACTATTGACCCAGAGACTAGAATTAAGGTAATGTTGGTTGAAATTCCAGTTGAAGAAGAAAAGCAAGCAATCATTGATGCCAATACAAATTCAAAGAATTGGTCTTTGGATGATTATATTGCTTCGTATGTTAAGGCAGGAATCGTATCATATGAAAGACTCAATGAGTGGTGTAAGATGCATCCACTTGCATGTGAGGGTGGTAAATCAAAGTTCAGATATGGAGCTGCCATCATAAAGGGTAAAAGATGTCCAGAACTTAAAAACGGTGAGTTCGCTTTCACGGAGGATGAACTTAGAAGAGCTGATGAAGTTCATGCTGAAATGCTAGAAATTGTTGAACTATTCGGTCTTAAGGGTAAAGGTTCATGGATAGAATCACTTGCAACATCTTGGGTTTCTGTACGTAACCAGCACGATTTCCATTCATGGATAAAGGAGCTTAAAGCAAAGAAACAACGTTTCTTGAAGCTACCGAAGGACAACACAAAGGATTGGGATAGTATCTTTGGTCAAGCACACTTGGCAATAGATAAAAAGAAGGATTGTTAAAATTGGTTAATAAAGAAATTAAAAAAGGTTAAAATGGGGTAACTTGCTTGGTTATCTCATTTTTTTTATGTATCTTTGCATCGTGAAACAACAACAAAAGTATTAATTAATCAATTATATTATAGGTATATGGAGGAAAAAACATTTGATGTTAAACGCATTGGAGATTGGAAGTTTACAAACACACTAATCAAGAACACATATAAGCCTTGGGCATGCGTAATTGAATTGGTGGATAATGCAGTAGACGCAGTTATGGCTTTACAGAACAAGTCTGAGAAAAAACTTATTAATATTAAATACGGTAAAGATAAAGATGGTAATTTCTTCACAATCACCGACAATGGTGTTGGAATGACACCAAAGAGATTGGAAGAAGTATTGTCTGATTACATTTCTCATTTTCCAACAAGGAAAAACGGTATATCAACTGTAGGAATTGGTCTTTCATGCTCATTATTGGGTTTGAGTAACATGGAAGATGGAACTAGAATTTCTATTGAGACAACAACAGAAAATGGGGTTACATCTAGTGTGGACTTAATGGTTTCTAACAACAGAGTTCACTTTGAGAAGTTCAAGGTTCGTGTAGTTGAAGGAGATAAGAACAAAAAGCGTGGCACTTCTATTACATTAATTGGCGGTGAGAATATTACACAGTATACTCGCCAAATTAAGGGTTATATTGAGAAGATACACCCTTATACAACTAGTATTATTGACATTTGTCTCAATGACACCAAATTAGATTATTCTAATAAGGATAAGATGGGTCTGCACAATTTCTCAGAACCAATCGAAGACATTAAGTGCGGATATTACAACATCAATAGCAGAATATATTACGTTAAGGATTGGAATTTGATTGATGCAAAAGACCATACCATAGTTAAAAACGTAAAAGTTCTATATAGTTACATACCTGTTGCTTCTTCTGTCTCACGAGAAGTTAAGAAGACAGATGGTGGTGCTTTCGCATCTTTAGGTGGCAGAATGCTAGTTTGTGGTGGTAATTTCGGAAACAAGAAATGGACTACTGGACTTTCAGATAGAGGCGGTGTAGGAAGAGCTTCTTCATGTATAATTATTACAGACCAACTCAAGGAGATATTTGAGGTAAGCGGTAACAAGGTTAATGGTATGACACCATATGGAGAAAACAACAACCTTACCGATACCAACAGATACTATGTATTGGGTGAGAAGGGAAAAGTTTTACCATTCTTTTCAGCACATTGTGCTTTCGAAAAGCATTTTAACGACATGTACCATTTTGAAACAGATGGTAAAAAAGATGAGGCGAATAGAAACATCAATGATGAAATCGCAAAGAAAATAATCAATGGTGCTTCAATTAGAGAATTGATTAGAGAATATGATTCTGAGTGTTGCGAAACAACCATAAACGTATCAACTAAGAATGATTTTATTGCTGCATGTGAAAGCACAGAAGAGTCAGAGATTTCGTTTGAGACTACATCTTACTTTGCCACTAGTGATGGAAAGTTAGTCGTATCAAAGGATTATAAGGATATAGTTGATGAAAAAATCATTACGTCCATCTGCAATGCCTTTGAAAAAGTTGTAAATGATGAAGAAACATTAGCTAACGCTTTGAATGTTTTCATTAAAAATATGTCGGAATAGTTATCATGCCTAAAACAAACAAAAACTTAAACGAAGGTAGGAAAACCAAAAATGATGAATTCTATACAGTTACAACTGAAGCAACCAAAGAAATTATACCATTTTATTCCGCAAAACTAAACGGTAAGAAGGTTTTATGCAATTGTAATGACGGAATTCATAAGGGTATTGTAGATTGTCTTAAGGAGAACTACAATGCCCTTAACCTCGCCCAACTTGTGTATACTGAGTATGGCGAGTGGGAAGAAAATGGCAAAATATATATCTACGATGGAGAAGAAGAAAATGTTATTAATCTACCATACAAAGGTGATTTCCGTTATGGTTTATCATTGAAGTACTTACAACTTTGTGATGTGGTTATTACAGGACCTCCTTATTCTTTATTCTCAGATTTTATTGAACTTTTGTTCGAATACTACAAAAAATTCATCGTAATTTGTGACATTAATCTTCTCACATTGAAAAGGGTGTTCCCTTATTTCCGTGATAAAAGAATGTGGCTAGGTGTGACTAAACCAACAGAGTTTATAGTTCCCAATGAATATACTAAAGAATGTTGGATTGGGGAAGATGGACTTAAAAGGGTTAAGCGCAACAGAGACGTTTGGCTAACAAACTTAGAGTATGACTTTGAAAAACCTTACCTTAACTTAACCGCATCATTTTCAGAAAAGAAATATCTTAAATGTGATAATTTTGATGCAATTTGGGTCAATACCGTAAAAGAGATACCTATGGACTACGAAGGAACTATGTGCGTTCCTATCTCATTTGTGGAACAACTAAACCATGACCAATTCAATGTCTTAGGTTTGACTGATGAGGATAAAGCAGTTAAACAATATAGAATAGAAGGTCATGATAAATTTGACAGAATTTATTATCTTGGTGAAAGAAAATACCCTAGATTGCTGATAAAAAGAAAAAAATGAACACCCACGTCTGAGTGTTCATTTTTTTTATATGTTATCCTCCGATAATAATACTTCTCAATGCATCAATCTGTGCTTGTAAGTCATCTACTTTAGCTTGATAAACTGCCAAGCTAACCTTTTCTCTCAATTGAGCCTCCATGTCTTCAGCATCAGCCTTTTCATTATCCAATGTGTTGAATGCATTGTCAAATGTTGTTGAATTAACCTTTGTTGCAAGTGCAGCAGCTACTTCAGCTTGATTTGCCTTTGTTGCAAGTGCAGCAGTTACTTCAGCTTGATTTGCCTTTGTAGCAAGCTGTTCCTCAAACTGTTGGGTTGTTGGTACATTTGCTGCGTCAGCCTTGGTGTCAAGCTCAGTGTTGATGTTCTCAATAGCTGTTTCTGCTGCCTCAATGTCTGCTGTGTTCTGCTCGATTGCTGCTTCTGCTGCATCAATATCAGCAGTATTCTGCGCAATGTTATTAGCATTTGTAGTAATGTCTTGAGTATTCTGAGCAATATTATCAGTGTTTCTTGCTATGTCTGCTGTATTCTGCTCGATTGCTGCTTCTGCTGCATCAATATCAGCAGTATTCTGCGCAATGTTATTAGCATTTGTAGCAATGTTTTGACTATTCTGATTGATATTCTCAGTATTTGCTGCTATGTCTGCTGTATTTGCATTAATCTTATCGTTTATCTCAACAATATTTTGAGTATTTGCCGTTATGTAGTCAGCAATCTTATTAAGTGTGTTGTATGACTCAGGAGCACCATCCACAATACCATCAATAGCCTCTGTAAGAGCTGTAGCATCTGCCTTTGCAGCTAACAATTCATCGGTTTGTGTCTTGTCGTAATATGCATTAGCATCGAAGATGTCAGTAATTGGTGTTGAAACCTCTTGGTCACCAGTTGGGGTGATATAAGTGATAATCAAATTACCGTCCTCAATGCGCACGTCACGAATTGAACCAGCTGAAGATGCATAACGGTGGAACTCTCTGTGAAGTACATCAAGAATACCATTACCACTATCATCATAATCTGCTGGGTCTTCTCCATCCCAAGCTGTTATTGTTCCAATTCTGTTTGCATTATGGTCAATCTCTGCCTTATTGTCAGCAATTGCTGATGTGTTTGCTGAAACAGCATTCCAAAGATTAACTTCCTCAAGGCTAGCTCTATCTGCCTCTTCTTGGATTGCAGTAGCGAACTCTTCTTCAAGTTCTCTCTTAAGTTCGTTTCTATTGTCGATTACAAAACCAGTGCTAGCTTTTCCAGTAAGCTCTTGCTCAATTCCATTTAACTCGTTTTCAGTCCATGTTCTAAGAGCTGCAACCTCTTGGTCTGTATATTCATTTGCCCTTGTGGTTGCTTTCTTTCCTTCGTTCTTACCGAATGCCTTTGCGCCCCAAATGGTATTAGCATCCTTGGTGTCTGCTGATGTACCGATAAGGTCTAAGTCTGCTTGCTGTCTGTCAGCAATTTCTTGAGTAAGACCAGTTTCAAGAGCCACTATTCTTTCACCATAATCAACTCCTTGCTCCTTAATCTCATCGATTTCATTATTGATGTCATTGATTTCAGTCTGCAAAAGAGCGTCTGCTGCTGTACGATTAGCAGTCTCTTGGTCAATCTTACCATCAAGTCTTTCAACTTCGCCATCAAGTCTTGTTATTTCAGTCTTATCAGCCTTTTTGTTGTCAAGGTTGTTCAAATTCTGACTAACCAAAGCCTTATATGTTTCAAACTCTGGTTTGCTTACCTTTGTATCAACACGGTCTGAAAGATTAGATACGGTGTTCTGAAGAGCCTCAAGGTCAACCCTATTAGCCTTTCTTACCAATTCATCCTCAAGAATATCGATGTCGCTAGCGTTCTTAGAGATTCTTTCATCATAAGACTCAACTGCTGCACTGATAGCGTTAATCTTTCTGTCAGTAGCACCACTCAAAATAGCAAAATTGGTTTCAAGTGAGCCAATCTTTGCATTTGTTACAGTCTTATAGGTCTCAAGGTCTCCGCTAACTGTATATATCTTAGAACCAAGGTCTGTGACTGCATCGTTAAGGCGGTTAGAAAGAGCATCGACTGTTTCAATCTTAGCATATCTTTCATCACAATCAGCTTCGGTTAAATAACCTTGCTCTTGAACCCATTCCTTAGTTGCGTAGTCAGCTAACTCTTCAGACAAGATTTCATCAACCTCTTCCTTGGTATAAACGTCATCTTTCTTAGCGTATGTCCCTTCAGCCTCTTCCTTGCTGAGTTTGGTCTCAAGTTCTTCTTGTATACCCTCTACAGTATCATCAAGGGCAAGAACATGACCAGAAATTGCTTCAATGTCTTCCTCAACATCGTCAACTCTATTGCCAAGGTTCTGAATACCACAGATTGCGTCATTCAAACCATCGGTCAATGCACTAAGCTGCTGTCCATATTCATCATCAATATTCTTTAAGATGTTAATGTCATTAGTGATTCCACTAAGCTCATCAACAACCATAGTATTGAACTCTGTCTGAGCTGAAATAAGGGTCTCAACTGTGCCACTAAGCTCAAGAAGGTCTTTCTTATCGGCTTTCTCGTTGGTAAGGTTTTCAATTTCCTTATCTTGTTGCTTATTCTTCTTTATAATCTCAGACAAGTCAGCACTAGAGTTAACGTCACTGCTGTATCTATTTTGGTCTGGAAAACCATAGAATTCCAAATGTCTTATAAATTGTTTTGCCATAATTTTTAAAATATTTTAAGTACTTAATTTACTATAAATAGTTAATTTGAGTTAAAAGAATATTTAATACCTTAATTAATTTGGCTAAATCAAATATTTTTCGTATCTTTACATCAAAAATAAAACAAAATTAACATGAGTAAGTTTATAGGGAAAAGTTCAGACCGCTATGGGAATGTAATCTACGTTATTGGGTTTAACGAGGATGAAGTTGAGTTTAACACCGATTTGAGAAAAGCCATCCTATTGTCTGACAATGACAAGAAAGCTGTTGGTAAAGTTCTTAAAAAGCAGCATAAACCAAACATCAAGTACATTAAACTAGAGAAGTTTGAGGACATTTCAGCAACTACTCTTAGCATTGTTCGTGACTATAAACATGATTTTCTAGCTGATATTGCTAAGTTTGCAAGCAAGAAAGATAACATGAATCTTGAATGTATTGAATTTGCCAAAAATAAAATTGACAATGTGGCTACATTCGAGGAATTTGGAAACGTTGTCGCAAACATTCTAATTGAGAAGTATAACCTACAAAAAAAGGAACAATGAGTATTGTTCCTTTTTTTCTTTTTTTTAGAAATTCCATTGTTCTGGAGCATTTATTTTCATTGTTCCAACTGAATACTTGGTTCTCATTTGACCAAATGTAATTGGCACAATATACTTTATTCCTAATTTGCTTGCTTGATAGCAGATGTCTGATAGCGTTGCTCCACCACTTACGTTATCATCGAATATTACAAATACAGTACCTTCAATTCTTGCAAGTTCCTCTTCTATGCCACCTTGAGCCTTAAAGAAGTTCTGCAAGCCCATTCTAACATCGTCTGTAAAGTTCTTAATCTGGAAATTCTGTGGACTTATTTCTACAATATCTATGTTATTCTTAGAGATATAAGTCTTACCCATGACAGATGCTACGATGCTTTGGATATTAGCAGTACGCTCGTCAACAGATGGACCTTTAGCATACTTAATCTTGTTAAATGCATTATCCCATCTACCTTTACCCAATTTAGCTCTGATTGCAGCTCTAGCCTTTACCAAGTTGTCATAGTTTTGTGCTAGCTTTTGTGGCGATACCTTTGTTCTGTAGCTAGTTATAACTCTGTTAACCCACATGTTATATTCATCAATTAACGTTTGGTCTTGAGCAGCAGTCACATTTTTAAACTTTCGTATGGTATCATTCATTACATCAAGATGAGTTTTGTCATCTTCACCATTTTGGAAATATCTACCATTGAAGTATTCTTTATTCTTGTTGATAAAATCTTGGTCTTTCTGTAAATCACTTAAATCTTTTTCAAAAAGTCTAGTATCAATTTTACGGCATGGTAAACCAGAAATACCAATATTGTGGTCTTCTAATATAGAAGCCATGTTAACATTGAAGTTACTAGAACTTGGTACTGGATATATTGATACGCCTTTAAAACCTTTAAAGTTCTTATCCTTTGATGCTATTTCCTTAGATACATGATTTACAACATTAGAAACCTTAGAACAAAAAGTGTCTATAAACTCTCTGAACTCAGAATCCTCCATCATAAGCTCATACTCAGACTTTTCACCATTTACATCAATGTTTATATTGGTAGCCTTATTAGAGAACTTATTCTTGAAATAGTGCATCACCTCAGTACCCTTAATTGATGTAATGTTATAAGAGTTAATACCACCCTTCAAAGGTACAATAAATGTATCAGCATTATTCTGGTCCATCTTTCCAGTATTAAGCATGTCGCTAGAATTATAGTTACCCATATTTCTAACACGGTCTGCATTTTGTCTCTTATCGTAAGAGAGCTTTGCCTTTTTACGTTTAAGACCAGATACATAAACGTCTTCGTTTAGTCTTTGTAACTGCTCTTCATTTATATATATTTTTTTAGGATTCATATTGTTAGTGTATAATACCATAGTTTTCTTTTAATATTATATAGACAGATTCCTTAATGATTTTATGCAAATCACTCTCAGTCATTCTAATTATTTGCTTATTTTCACTAGTTAACACTCTATTGATTTCTGGTCCGTGCTTTGGATTTGCTGAATGAACATAGAACTTTGGCAATGGTTGTCCCATTTGCTTACAATAGTTAACCAACCATTTAGCGCAGTTAACACCATTGTTATTAAGCTTTTGCTCATCACTCAATCCCTCACCACCACCACGATTATTCAAATCATGGTCAAATGACACAAACTGAGGTACACCATTCTTTTCAATATAATCTATAAACTGATACAAATTCTTAACCCAAACGAAATTGGCATGATACTGTTTCAACAAATTATCATAAAACTGCTTATTGCGTGCAAAAGTGGCAGATGTGCTCTTTGTCTTCAAATATTTGTATGGGTCACGCTGGTCATCCAACCACAAAATTGTTAAATTTTCCATATTACCTTCTTTTATTGTATTCTCATTTTTCTCCCAGCCATAATCTACATTGTCCCTCTCGCCATTATAGGTATAGTAATCACCCATAATTGGCTGTTTTTGAGACTTCTGAGACACTTTCATACCCAAACCTTCATCGTACTTCACTGCCTCATTAAAATGCCTTGTAATGGCTGTAATCAGACTTTGGTCGTAACCTATCTTACCCCCAAACTGTTTCTTTGTATACCCAAGTTTGCTTGCCATATACATAATTGTCTGGGGTTTGAACTTGTAACACTGTCCCTCGGTTCTGAATCTTTTTATTATCTGATTTATAGTTAAAATCATGTTTACTAAAACTATTTATTACTGATAAATATCATATCGTTTTTAAAACATTTTTAAGGATTTACTTGTTTTTTTAATATTTTTAACATATCTTTGCAAAAACCTAAGAACTGATGACATCTTGGTATGTCTTAAGGTTCAACGAAAATAACAAAAGCAAAACAATTCAAATCATGAAAGAGATTACAACTGAGGTTGTTAACACCTTTCTTAACGGACACGACCCAATGGAGCGAATCATATCCATTGAATGCGCTTGGGACGAAGATGAAGTTAGCATTATCTATGTTGACCAAAATGGTATTAAAAGGGTCAGAAAAGATGCCTTTAAACCCTTTATTTGGGTAAAGCACAGTGCTGCAATAAGAATGTTCGGAGGTAACAGGTCTGAACTAAGAAAGTATCTGAGCATGTACGGCATCAAAGTAAAAAAACTAATCACCTCAAACGATAGCGGAGAGGAACATGAACGATTGGAAAGCGGTTATAAATACCTTTTCTACACTACTAGAAAAATGAGTAACCAAGTATTCCAAGGCTTCTTCTCTAAAGCTGGAACCCCAATCCATCCAAGACAAAAGAAAGACGAGGTAAACACAAGTGGAAACAGAGAGTTTATGGGTATTACTCCAATCGAGCAATACATGATTGCAACTGGACGTAGACTCTTTAAGGGCTATGATGCCTATAACCAACTCAATCGTTTCATCTTTGACTTGGAAACACAAGGTCTTGACCCAAAGAGACACAGAATTGAACAGATTGGTATACGTACCAATAAGGGCTATGAGAAGATAATCGAAGTGGAAGGTAGTACAAAGGAAGAATTAGATGCAAGCGAAATAGCTGCAATCAAAGAATTCCTTCAAATATTGGCTGAATTGAAGCCAGATACAGTAGTTGGTCATAACTCAGAGAACTTCGACTGGAACTTCTTCATTGTTCGCTGTGAGCACTATGGTATAGACTTCTCAGAACTATCACTGAATTATTTCAAACACGCAATATATAAGAAGAAAAAGGCATCAGTCCTTAAACTTGGTGGAGAGGTAGAATACTACTTCCCAACAATCATGTGGGGACATAACGTGCTTGATTCACTTCATGCAGCTCGTAGAGCACAAGCAATCGACTCAAATATGAAGAAATCAAACTTGAAATATGTCACCAAATACCTTAACCTTAAGAAACCAAACAGAGTATATGTTCCAGGTGATAAGATTACAGACACATGGAACATAAAAGAAAAGGTCTTTGGACTTTGTGAGGAAGACGGAGATTGGTATAGAGTAACAGATAAGAAACCACTACTTCCAGAATATAACTTGGTAAGTGGTAGATATATCGTTGAGCGATACCTTCTAGATGATATTTGGGAAACCGATAAGGTTGAAGACAAACTAAATGAGTCTAACTTCCTTGTTGGTAAGATGTTGCCTACAAACTTCTCAAGAGCATGTACAATGGGTACAGCTGGTATTTGGAAGCTTATCATGCTTGCATGGTGTTATGAAAATAACCTAGCAATTCCAGCAGCAGCACCTAATAAACGATTCACAGGTGGTCTTTCACGACTTCTTAAGACAGGTTACGTTGACCGTATCGTGAAGCTTGACTATAACTCACTTTACCCATCTGTAATCCTTACATGGCACGTATCAACTCCTATTGATGTGATGAATGTCATGCTTTCATTCCTTGAATATATCTTAACACAACGTGAGAAATATAAGGGACTTAAAGCAGATGCAGGAGATAAGGTTGATTCACTTAAGGATAAACTTAAGACTGCTGAAGGTAGTGAGAAGACTGAAATCGAGGAACAAATCACATTCTGGAAAGCTGAGAAGAGTGGTAACGATAAGAAACAGTTGCCTCTTAAGATTCTCGCAAACTCATTCTTCGGTGGTTATGGTTCACCAAACGTATTCCCATTCGGAGATATTCTTGCAGCAGAAAAGACAACTTGCATCAGCAGAATGGCATTGAGACTTATGATTTCACACTTTAGGTCAATTGGTTACGAACCAATCGTAGGTGATACTGATGGTTTCAACTTCCAAATGCCAAGAGAGGAAGAGTTCAGATATACAAAGGAGCATCCATATATCTCAAATGGTGCAGGTCGTAACTCCATTAAGGGTAAGGAATATACACGTGTTGATGCTGACGTAGCAGAATTCGAGGACATCTATCTCTCACAAGCATATAATGGCGGTATCAATAAGATGGGTCTTGGTATTGATGAGTACTGTGATGCATGTATCCAGTTCGCAAGAAAGAACTACGCTGACTTGATGCCAGATGGTAAGACCAAGAAAGTGGGTAATACCATTAAGTCTAGAAAGATGAGTGGATACCTTGAGAAATTCATCGATGAGGGTGTTGACCTTCTACTTAGAAATAATGGTTATAAGTTCTTGTCAAATTATTATGACTATATCGGCAAGATATATAACTACCAAATTCCTATCAGAGACATTGCATCAAAGGGTAATATCAAGAAAACACTTGCTGACTATGAGGCTGATACTAAGACACTTACAAAGGCTGGTTCAAAGAAATCACGTCAAGCATGGTATGAACTTGCACTCAAGGAAGGACTCACACCAAACGTAGGTGATACAGTATATTACATCAACACTGGTCAGAAGAAAGGTCACTCAGATGTTAAACGTGTCACACACTACTATAACTACGTTGATGGCGAAAAGGTTGAGATAACAAAGGAACTAGAAAAGGCATATAAGGAATATACCAAGGAGTTCAAGGCAAATGGATGGAAGGATAAGAAAAACAGACTTGAATTAGGTAGAGAAAAATTCGGAGCAAAGGTATTCGATGAGGATGAAATCATACTTAATTGTAAGCTAGTACCAAAGGAGATTCTTGATACTGAGGATGATGTTCTTTGCAGTGACTACGAGGGTCTTGAGTACAATGTTGAGAAATACATTGACCAATTCAATAATAGAATCAGACCTCTACTAGTATGTTTCCACCCAGATATTAGGGATAAGATACTTGTAACCAATCCAAAGGATAAGAAGTACTTTACTGAGGAAGAATCAAAGCTTGTAAGTGGTTATCCAAACAAGGAGGGAGACCAAGATACATATGAGGCATTGATGACCCCAGAGAAGAAGGAAATCGAATATTGGCTCAAGATTAACGAGCTTCCACCATTCGTTAAGGAATGTGGAATTGATTGGGATGCCCTTGTTGAGAAATACAAGAAAGAAAAGGAAGAAGAGAATAACGCTCTGTTCCAAGAGGAAAATCAGAAGTATCTCAATGCACTTGAGGAAATCACAAACGATGAGGTCGAGGAATTCGAGGATGAGGGTAAGTTGCCACAAGTACTTGAGACATTGGTAACACTTAACTCAGCAGACATGAGATTGTATTTCAAGAAGATACCAAATCGCACACCTTCAACTGGTGGATACGTCTTCGATGATATACAGTATAACTACGCTGAAACTGTCGATGCACTCGCAGATTTCTAAGCATAAAAAAAGAGGTAAGAAACCAATCTTACCTCTTTTATTTTTTTTTAGAAGAAACTCTTAATAAGTTTAACAATCTTGTTATCACCAGCAGGAACATCAATCTTACCAGTATAAACATTTACGGTATGAATTCTTCCAAGTGAACCAAAGAAATAGCGTGGTTCTGCCTCTCCTGGAAATAGCTGATGACGAAGTGTAACAAGTCCTGGGTTAACAGCACTGCTTCCGTATTTATCGCAAAGGATTTCAATCGCTTGGTCACAAGACATTGCAATGTAAGGTGTCATAATAATGTCTTCAATCCAAATATCATTTACAACTTGGATATTAACAGTTCCATCTTCATTGAATGTACCAATAATTGTCTTCTGATGTCCATCAAAGTAGTTATATGCTACTCTGAATTTAGCAGTATCAATTGTACCGTCAACCTTGCAACCGATGTTATCTGTTGGAATTAAATAACCTTGTGCCTCATAAAACTGTGCTGATGGATATTCTTTTAACACAGCCAAGTTAATCTTTAATAATGCGTCATTGAACTTCATAATCGTATTTATTTTATTTTGTTATTTTTCTTATATAAAATATAAGATTTTTTGAGCTAAAAATCAAGTAATTTCATTACTTTTTTGCCCACTTCTTAGCATTTTGAGCGAAGATGGCTCTCTTCCTCGTCAAAGGATTCTTTGAATGAGTAAGCTCTTCGGTTGACTTTCCAGTAGCCTTCTTGGTTGCTGTGAACTTGCCCTTGTTCTTTGGGTCAATTTCAATTGATTCTTCCTCAACCTTTGCTGGTTCCTTAATACCCAATCTTCTTCTAGCTTCAGCTCTTTCCTCTGGAGTTGGTTCTTTTCTATGCTTTTTTGGGTCTCCATGACCATGAGTTGACCTAACAAACTTGCTAACTTTAGCCATCTTATTATTGTACTCATTGATAATCTTCATTGCAGCTTCCTTAACGATGGTCTTCAACTCTTCCTCAGTAACCTTCATTGGCTCTTTTCCTTCAAAGCGATTCATGTATTTAAGGTCATCCCAACTATCCTCAAGGTCTTCATTGTCACGCTGTCCGTTAACCCACTTATCCATCATACGTCTGCCATGACGAAGCTCATTATCACGCCAATCATTCTTACGATTTCTCATATCAATGGCTTTATCAATTTCGCTAGGAACGCCAGTTTTCATTACATTGTAATAAGGGTCAACACCTGGAGCTACAGCTTGTCTGTCGAATGCATTCCAAGAATATTCATTCTCAATATCACTCATTGGTCTATCATCACCCTTTTCATAAGCATCATCATACATTGCTTGCTCCAACTCGTCCTTATCGTATGGGTTATCCAAGTAATCACCATTGGCTGCTGAATCTGCTAATGCCATTTCATCATAGCTAGGCTCTGTCTTATTCCATCTGCCACTGAAATTATCAACGTCATAGTTCAATGGAGTTTCAGACAATATCTTCATTGCAGCTTCCTTAACTACTTGCTTAAGCTCTGCTTCACTTAACTTATATCCGTTGATGTTCTCCTCAACTCTATCACCATTGCCTCCGAATTCTGGATGCCTCTGATAAAACTCTTCTTGGTCTCTTTGCATCAAACCTTGACGAGCCTTGTTAGCAAATTCATCTTCCCATCTATCCATGAAATTATCCTCATTAACCTTTCCTTCCAATACACGATTAGACTTTGGCCAGAGAACGATACAAGTATCATATGCACTGAATGGGTTATCAACACGACCAGCTGCCATACACTTAATATAACCGTCAATACTCATGCCATCCTCAAACATAATCTTAATGGCATACTGCTTTGAACGTGGCATTCCATCCTCGGCATAATCGCAATAACCGCCATCAGACTGCATGCTATCAGCATTCTCTAAGTGTCCGCAAGGCTTCATTTCAACTTCACAACCCAATGATGTGATTGCTCTGTAATAATCTGAAATTGCTTGCCAATTCTCATCATGATAAACCTTTGAATCGATACCATACTTCTTTACAATTCTGTAAATCTGGTTAATTCTATCCTTCATCGTCTTTGGTCTTCTACCTATGAACTTGTCAACCTCATCGTGCTTTGCCAAGTTCTTTGGCATTGACTCGTTAATCTTGCCTCTAAGTCTCTCCTTAAGCTCTTCCTTGAGCGTAAAGTTAACCAAGTATAACTTCCTCTGCATATCAGATAAAAAGCTCTCACAGTCACTTGCCATACCAACATAAGTGTCACCCATATCTTTTATCTCTTTGTAAAAACTATTGGTGGCATCCAATACATCCTCAACAAATGACTTTAAATCCTTAATCTTATACTCAGTTGGCTTAAGAGAGTTAACCTTCAATTTGCCAGTTATAGACTGCTCAACCTCAGATACAGTGTCTTGAAATTCAGCAATGCTCTCAGCAATATCATCACAAAGCTCATGCTGGGACATATTCTTTGCATCCCAATGCAATTGCTTAATCGCTGTCTTGTAACCTTCTAGCTTATTTATAAAAGTTAAAACCTTTGAATTCATATTATGTTATATTTTATGTGTTATCAGTTTCTTCCTCGTCTTCGTAACCTTCATCCTCACCTTCATCATTTCCACTTCCGTAATATGGTGAATGAGGTCTCTTCTTCCTTCTTCCATACTTGTCCTCCAACTCAGCTTCAGCCTCTGCCTCTATCTGCCAAGAACGAGTCTTCATACGAGAATCAACAACAGTCTTAGGAATACCACTACCAGCAATATACGCACCTCCACTCATTAGGAAGATGCCCAAGTCTAGCAAGTCGGTCTTAACATAACCGTTTGTGGTAACGTCATATATCAAAACGAAACACACCACTAAACCAATAATCGCACCAATCAATGCTGAAATCAACAATGTAATGCTACCTACGCTCATTGATGACTTGTCATCAATTGAATTCTTGATATTTCTAATAACTCCCATATGATATAAATAGTTTCGAAATGGATAAAATTACCTTATAATACCGTATCTATATAGTCTTTATAAGAAATTCCCTTTGGCTTGTAATTTTTTACCCAATCATCATAGCTGTGCAACCTAAAATCCTTCTTTGGAGGCATGTAGTTAGCACGTGAAGCGTTTGATGGTTGCATCCTCTCCATCTTTGTCTCTGGATTCCAAGCCGTTAATCCACCATTCTCTTGGTTAATTCCATTAAAAAAATCCAATGCATCAACCTCTTCCCTAATAATCTCTCTAATTCTCTTGCTGTTCATCTTCATCAAAATAATCTTCTTTTATGTACTCTTTCTCGTAATCAGTTAATTCCCTCTGCATATAAGACATTAACTTATTGAGATATTCTTCTTTCATTCTTCTTTCTTCTTCAGCTCCGACACTCCAAGGAATGTTCCAACTGAATGCACTGAGTAAGTTTATAAGCATACTGTGATACTTGTTATCAGACACATAGTTGACCCAATAATATGCACCACACTTGTCAATTAACTCAGCCCAGTATTTATCATGCTTTCCATTAACTATCTCATCATCAATGGGATTCGACCATCTTCCTCTTGGCTTCTTCACAAATAATATCCTAAGATACCTCTTTATCAATTCTTCATTAAGTTTACTAACAATGAAATAACCCAATATCTCACCACTACTCGTATAATTTTTTAAAAGTCTTAATGCTGACGATAAAGACATGTCGTTTAACTTGTTATACCAATCAATATATTCACCTTTTAATGCCTCAATCCTAGGATTTCCACCATAACCTTGTACAACAGTATTATCATATGAGGAATCCTTATAACCACTGTATAACTCTTTTGGAGTGACCTCCTCCATGTCATCATTCACCTTTGATAAATCATATATTACACTGCCATGCTTTGTGTTGTCATAATAATCAACACCACTCACGTTTACACCATTGTAACCATTGTATTCCATGAATAAAGTGGAAAAACTCTGAACACCTTCATGCCTCTGAGCCATCCTTGTCAACTCATAATAACTAGGACACCTCAAACCCAATCCATCAGCATTCGCCTTAATCCTCTGATATAAATCACTATTGTCATATCTAGCCCTATTCGGATAAAAATTACCATTCACAGTAATCCTATTGAACATGTGATTCAAATCAGCCAACATCGTATATAATACATCACCTTGCCTCTTGCTCCTAACCCTATATAAATTCTTATATAAGTCAAAATCAACACGATATATGTGGTCAGCAACCTCAATGAAATTAGGATTGGATACACCATATCCATCACCATACTTATCCACAACTGATGAGCGATTGTCAAACTCACCCTTGTAAGTGGAGAAATAAGTGCCACTGCCAAAATGACCAGTCTCACGACCAGCCATCTGATACTTGTTGTCACTTATATATGGCTTACCATTATGCTCCTTTCCAAAATGAAAGTTCCACTCGGATTCCTTCAATACCCCATATTGTTTAGGTGTTATATATACTTTTCTATCCATTTTTTCACAAACGTTTCAACCTATAAATAGTTAATTATGCTTAAAAACCTCCCCATTTTCTTGGATATTTCACATATTTTTAGTATCTTTGCAACACGCATAAAAATATATCATAAATGGAAGATTATAAGGTCGTTATATTCGGCTCAAGAGGCTTCAATGACTATGACCTCCTAAAAGAGAAATGTGATGCATACCTTCAGAATAAAAAGGAAACACACCACATCATCATAGTTAGTGGACACGCTAGAGGAGCTGATACACTAGGCGAACAATACGCTAAAGAAAAAGGCTATGAGTTGGAGACATACCCAGCGGATTGGGATAAATACGGCAAGAAAGCTGGATTCATCCGCAATGAACACATGGGTGATATATCCAATGCAGCCATTGGCTTTTGGGATGGCGAGTCTCATGGCACAAAACACATGATAGAGTATTGTAAGAGTAAAGGACTAGACGTAAGAGTGGTTAAATACAATGGGTGAAGAAAAAGCTGTAAAAGAACTGAGAAGACAGATACTAAAGGAGTTCTTCAAATTCCTCAAGGAAAGAGAGGTATATACGAAATATAAAAAGAACATAGCAGACTGCGTTGTTCGTGAAATGTATCGCTACGAAACTAAGGAAGAAAAAAGAAGACATTGGTATAACGCATATCAGAATGGTGTTTATGTGAGAGTACTTCATAATGGAATCTATAAGATGAATTACGAAAGATGTCGTGAGTTGATTAACTACGCATTCAGTTGGAGTGAAACACCAGAGAGACATAACTTTTGGTCTGCTCTAAGCTCAGAATGGGCTGATATGTTCAGTAAGAATTATAGACCATATGCATCAGTATTAGACGAAATAAAATGACAACAACATTAGCATTAGTAATCGTAGTAGCAATATATGTGGTTAGCATATTCGGTGCAATAGAAATGCTCATATATTCAAAGGAGAAGACAACAAGCCCAGATAGTGGTGTGGTCTTTATCCCACTCCTAAACACCATCATGACAATATTGGTGCTAGGCTCAAAACTAATTGACATAGTAACAAACTACGTCAATCATAGAATAGACTATAACGAGAGAAATAAATTTAAAAATGAACGCTTATGAAAAATGATTTCGAATCATTAGGAGCACACCTCAGAAACCTCCTAACACCATATGCATCACTTATCGACATAGTGGGAGAAATACTCACAGCTAGAAGAGAAGGTGACGAGGAAAAAATGAATAAACTCCTCGATGGTCTCAAAACGCATGAATTCAATAACATACAAGACATCATCGACTTCTCATTCATAGAACAAATGGAACTCATCAATTGGCGAGATTCCAAACTCTATCATATGCAACTAGCACTAGAAAAAATGAAGGAGGATGAAAATGGAAAGTAAACATTACATAGAAACACTAGGAGAACTCAGAGAACATAAGGGAGAACTCATAGTGTGCTTCTATTATATGGGGTCAAAACAAGATAAACCATACTTCAAGTGGATTGGCAAATTCTTGGACATCAGCCCACAACCATATGATAAAGATGATAACCTTGTAAAAGGCAAACACCTTAAAATGGAAAATATGCTGACAATTGGCGATTGCTATGGCTTCGGAGAAAAAGCACCATATGAATTATGTGGCTCATATTGCGATGCACAATCAATCGTTAGACTCCCAACAAAAGAGGAAATAAACGTATATAGAAACTTCTACAGACATAAGAGAGTATTCGGATGACAACAGTTATAACCATATTCATCATCATATACGCTGTCTCACTAGCATTTATGACCACTGTAATCACAATCGCTAAAGCATGGGACGAAGATAAGAATTATGTGGCATTGGCTGTGTTCGCTCCAGTAATCAATACGCTAGTGTTCTGTATCGGAATCTTCTATGTCGTACCAACTGACATATATAAACGACATAAGGATAAAGAAAAACTTAAACATAAACATGACCCAAGGTGGAATCTAATGAATAATAGAGAAAATGAGTAATATCAAATACCCAAGGACATATCACCTTCCATTCTCCATAGGTACAACTAAGGACGATAAAAAACTACAAGGCGATTGGTTCTCATACTACAAGGATAAAGAAATAATCCTCTCAGAGAAACTAGATGGTGAAAACATAACCATGTGCCAAGAAGGTGTGTTCGCTCGTTCACACGCTGCACCAACAACGTCACCTTGGGCTTTTAACCTCTGGAACTCAGACTGTGGACTCTATTGGAAAATTAAACCATACATAGGCAAAGACGAATACATAGTGGGGGAAAACCTATATGGCGTACACTCAATCGAATATGAGAGACTGACACACTATTTCCACCTCTTTGCAGCACATGATAACGAAAGATGGTACTCATGGGACGAGGTAAGAGAACTCTCTTCCATCCTAGACGTACCAATCGTACCATTCGTAACAGTAAGAGCTACATCAGAAGAATATATAGAAAGAGTTATAAACGGACTCATGAAACTTCCATCACTCTACGGAGATACAAAGGAAGGTATCGTTATGAGAGTAGCAGACTCATTCAAACTTGAGGACTTCCCTCACTACGTCTGCAAATACGTTAGAGCCAATCACGTACAAACAGATGAACACTGGACAAAGAATTGGAAAAAAGCAACATTAATATAATAAGAAAGTGGCAAAAAGTATTATCAGTCAAAACTCGTTCATTATGAACTATGTCCCTAGAGACAAAAAATATGAACCAAAAAGACATACACCGTTCTTGTATCATCAACAGTTTAAGTTTAAACCATCATATACACACGATGATGATATTGCCGATATAGATAGAAAATATATCGCACCAATTATCAATGACATTAACTCACAGAAGTTTATGTCATTCGAAGCATTGTATAAACACATGCATAAAATTGGCTGGTTCTATAACGGCATTGACATAGACTGCAATCACGTGTTCAGAAACAGCGAGAACCCAACAACACATTTCCATCTGCTTAAAATCGGAGCAGATGATTCGCTGTATGATATGTCCTCATCATTCAAGAAATATAGAATCCTAGAGGAAACAAAACTGCCATATAAGGCATACCCAACAAGAGAATCCTTCTACTTCGGTACACTAGATAGACTCACTGAGGAAATAAACTACCTCAACAAATATATCGACTACGGAGAAAGAAGCGTAGTGAAACCAATACGATTAAGGGAACTTAAGGAGGGAGATTTCCTACACTTCGCAGAGGCTTCAAACCAAGCTGCCCAAGACCTCATAATAGGTGTGGCAAAAGTCACATACATTGGTCGTTCAAGATACTCAAACGATACCAAACTGACAATCGAAGGTAAGTCAATAGGAAGACTCGAATTCTCAATCCCAGCACTCAGATGGGGACATGGCGAACAAGAAGAATACCTCTACCGATATAACGGATATTCATTCTCATTGTTTATCTCAACAAATAGAGAACTCATGCTCTCTGACTTAAAAGGATACCTAGAGTATAAAGTCGCTGATGCAAGAAATAGAGAAAAACAATACAGACAAAGACTCAAGGAAGAACAAGCACGTGTGGCTAGGTCAATGAAAAGAACAAATAGATTCGAGGAACAATATAATATGATACAAAATATGCTGAAACCAAGAATCCCAGAATTCGTGTAAAAAAATATGCATACATATATTAAGACAATAAGCCAACTCAGAAAACATATAGGAGAAATAGTAGTCAGCTACTACTGTAAAAATTCCTTGAGGGCAAGAGAAGGATGGAATCCAGAAGATGACGAAATAGAATTCATGTGGATGTGCAAACTGCTCGATGATGGGGAAAACTATAGAAGCTATAAACCAAATGAATCAGTTAGACATAAAAGCATATTCGGAGTAAACCATATATGCCTAACTAATAAAACATCATATAGATACCCCATCGTGGATAATATAACACCACATATCATGTATCATTCAGATGGTGAGGACTTCGACCTAATAAAACCAAGAGAAGCCTCTGCACAATCCTATATGAGACTCGCCACTAAGGACGAAATAAAACTATATAATAGATTAACAAGAAAAAGAAAAATACTAGGACATGATTAAAAAAATCTATACAATACTAGTACTGCTATTCAACCTAATAGTAAGACGTAAACACTATAGGCTACACTTTATAGCTGAAAATGACCCACCTATCAAAAGATGGTACTACGACTTCAAATATTGGGGATTCGACCACGCTAACCTAGAAATGGTAAGTGGGGCTGATAAACTCTGTGAACTCTATGCGAATGGAAAAGATGAGGTCACAGTGGAAATAATCGCTTCGAAGAAAAAACAAAATCTCTCACCACAACTCTATGACGAATTCGTAGCTGAAGACATCATCATAGACGGAATGACACATCAAGGAGATTTCATTAACTCACAACTAGATAAATTCCTCTACGGAAGAACATATCAAAAGGGATATACCCAGATGTGGATTTGCCCAGTTACATTGTTCGTTCTAGGCAGATACCCAAAATACCTTTATATAAGAAAATAATATGGCAAATAATATTACTATCAATGGTAAAACCTATGATGGAAAAAAAGCATCCATCATCAATGGCAAACTTTATGTCGATGGAACATTCATAACAAACATATATGAAACCCAAGACAAAAACATTACAGTCATCTGCAATGGATGCACAATAGATAAGGTGGTGACAACTAGCGGTAATATAACTGTCAATGGCAACGTTGATACAGCCTCAAGCACAAGCGGAGACATCAACGTCTCTGGAGACATCTGCCATAAAGCACATACCATTAGCGGTGACATCAAAGCCAATACACTCATAGGAACAGCAGATACCATGAGTGGAGACGTAAACGAAAAATATAACCCATTCAAAAACTATAAATCTGCATCCGTCACAAATAAAATCATTAACCGATTTAAGGAATATCTAGACGAATGCATTGACTTCTAATATCATGATGAAGGAAATAAAAGAAATCATTATATATTCAATAATAGCTACCATCGTTCTACTATGGTACTTTAAAGACACAATTGTATGAATATCACAACCATTAAAGAGCTGAAAAAACATATAGGAGAATACCTAGCATTTGAATCACATAGCGGAAGCCAAGCTGGACATCGCACCTATGTGTGGATTCAAAAATTACAAAAGGTGGGAAATAAAAAAGATAATATTCCACTAGGAGAATCCGAAATATATCACCTACCATGCTATAGCCTATTCTCTGGACAAGTCTACCCATACCCAAAACCATATAGCGGAACATATGGACATAAAAATATATATGAACTGTACCATACAAACGCACAAGACGTAATCAGAACTCCTACAAGAGACGAAATGAATAAGTATAGAATGATGTGGAGAAAATTTAGAATATTAGGGCAATACTAAAAAAAAAGAGAAAATTTTTTTCCAGAATTTTTTTCAAATACATCAATGAGAAAAATTGGACCACCCCCTTCCTGAAATGGTCGAATTTTTTTCCTGGAATTTATTTACAGAACTGTTGCCACTGTTAACAAGTGTTAAAATCCCCCTTGGGGATGGAGGGGACATAGGTGGGGAGGGGTCCTGTGGGTAGTGTCCCCACAATGTTTCACGTGAAACACGTGTCAAGATATTTTACCTCATAAAATGTAAAGAAAGCGGAGAGATTTCTCTCTCCACTTTGTAAAGATTCTTTATGCGATTTTCTTCATCTTTTCGAGTGCTTCCCACTTGATTTGGCGGATTCTCTCTTCTGTGAGGTTGAATTTCTTTGACAAAGTAACCTCGGTTTCCAAGCCATCAGTCAGCCCAAACAGACCGCAAACAACCTCTCTCTCAATGGGTTTCAGTGCGCTGAAGAGGTAATTTAACTTTACACGCATATCGTGTACCTCGCTGAATGTGTCACACTTCATATCGCTTGCGAATGTGTCGAGTAAAGTTTTTTCGCCATCTTCGTCACTTGCGAGAGGTGCATCCATGCTTGCAGCGATGTTAGTTTTTTTCGCACGAATTTCATGCACACCCATGCGGACGGTCCTCGATTCTGTATCTAAGCCGATGTTAATATACTTGCGAACTTGTTCGAGTGCCCAAGTGCTGAACATTGTTCCACGTGAAACATCGAAGCTATCTACTGCGATGCACAAGCCGATAGTGCCGTTTTGGAACATATCCGAAAACTCCATCATAGTGCCGTAGCTTGCTGCAATACTCCACACTAAGCGCAAGTTAGCGTTAATTACTCGCTTACGTGCCACCTCAGAGCCGTTTTGGGCTTCGGTGATAAGGTTGATAACCTCGTCATGAGATAGGGGCTTGTAGCGGTTAGCTTCGATTCTCATGCGCTCGATATTCTCGTCACGTACTACGAAATTGTTCTCCTTGAAATTCTTTGTCTGTGCCATGTTACTTATTTTTTTAAAGGGTGAATATTAATTTCTTGTTTGCGAGTGCAAAGGTAGCACTTTTTTTTGAATTGACCAAAGGTTTATCGAAAAAAGTGCAATTCTTTAACGATAATTCACATTTGGCGGTCTGATTTTACAGATTTTCACTAAATTCTTCATTTTCTCTTCTGTTTTATAGGTGATACACTATATTAGTGCATGAAAAGGCAGAAATCTAACACCCTAAGCGAATCTTTAACGTTTGTTAAGGTTTTGATACTCAAGTGTATACAAATCTTAAATGGCTTATTTTAAGGCTTTCTAAGCCGTTTTTAGGTAGTCAGATGTAAAAGTTATCGGAGAAGGGTGTAAAAGGCTGTCAGAGGGCTTAAAAATAGCCTTAAAACGCATTATCCGTATTTCTGTGCCTATATACGTGCGTACATGGGTGCGTTTACCTATTCTGTTTTATGTGCATGGTATAAACTTAGTGTAAAACACACACTTAATCTTATTTTTTTTGCACAAAAGGGTATAAAATGTGCAATTTTTGTAAAGAAAGTGGAAAAAATAGGCCCAAAATGAAAAAAAGTTGGGAAAAAGTTTGGTAGTTTGCGAGAAATTTCGTACCTTTGCATCGTCAAACAGAAACAATGAGGTTTGGCAAGCGTTCTTTAGAGATTGATACATCATTGTTTATTAACTATTTTAATCCAAACAGATATGGAGAGAAATGAGATTATGGCACTTATTGCCAACGAGTTCATTAAGGGTGCTGCAAGCACCATAGTTGTAAACAAGTCAGCCGATACCGCCATGAATAAGGGTAGGGGTGCAAACCGAAATCCTTACATGGGTCGTGTAATCATCGAGAAAACCTATAGCGGTTACGTGATGGGCACAGACTACGAAAGTAGCTTGGAGAACACTGCAAGTCGCATGGGTAACGATGATGCCGAGGCTAATCTGAAAAAGGTTTGGCACAAGCCTTGTGCCGAGTACGGAGAGTGGTTCAGCACCGACAAGAAGACTGAATCTAAGGTCTATTTGAAGTTGCAGCGCAATGCCAAGCAGATTGGCTGCAAGACCACTACCACCTACTACCTCGATGGAAACCTTGCCACAGATGCCGAGGTTGCCGAAATCGAAAAGTGGTTGAAGAAGAAGAGCGACACTCAGAGCAGCACCCAAATCGAAATGGGTATTGACAAGGAGCATGAGCAGTACTTCATTCTCCCTCAGTTGGAGACCATCACTCGCATCGAGCAAGGCGCACGCACCATCGAGCCATCAGTCCTCTTCCATGAGGAAATGGCAATGGCGATGGCTTACTAAAGCCAAACAAGGGAGAGCAGCAATGCCCTCCCTTTTTCATGTGTAAACGTACTTTTTTAAGTCTTTAAAATATATTTACAAAAAAAATCGCTGATTAATTTGGTCAATTCAGATTTATTTCGTATCTTTACACCAAGCAAATAACAAGATATAGAGAGTTGGTTTATCAGTCCTCCGAGGGTGAGGATGCTACTGCTATCAGAGGGTTATGCAGTTTACGTGGGTTCGAGTCCCACTATCTTGTCCAAAGGTAGGATAACAAACCATAGCGACTGGTAAGGTGAGGGAAGTGTAGGAGCGTTGCAGCCAGAGAGCCACTCTCACGTTGGAATACCAAGATTGGGGAAACCTACCAATTTCTTTTCTGATTGTCATAATTGTGAATTTAGGTGAATGTAGATGGGTTGTGTCGTGAGACATGACCCATTTTTTGTTGATGTACTTTTTTAAGTCTTATATATACAGAATGTGCTGACTATCCTCACGGACAATCAGCACTTGAATATGATGTTCTTTATACAAAAGTCTATTTATTTCGCCATTGCTTTGAGTTCAGCCTTGATACGCTTGGCGGTCTCACCTCTCCAAGTGGACGCATTTCCAAGGAAGTAGAGCACAATGCTCTTAGCCGTATCAAACATATACATGTCGTTAATAGAGTCGAGTGTAGCCATTGCATCGAGGTATGGCTTTGCACCGAAATATACGTTCTTCCAATCGTTCTTGATGTCACGTGCAATCTCATAGAGAGGACGTGTTGTTGTTGCTGTGGTTGTTGTCTTTGCCATAATCTTAATGTTTTAATTGTTTCGTGGTGCAAAGATACGAAATTATTTTGAATTGACAAAGAGAAATCTGGTTTTTAACATTTATTTAACACAAAATTATTATTTTCTAAAAAAGTATTAATAAGTTTGGTTATCTCACTGGAATTTCGTATCTTTGCATTGTAATTAAAAAGAGATAGAATATGACACAGATAAAATTACAATATCAAGTTAAAGCAGAGAAACCAATCTTCTCCAATGACACAATAGAGCGTTATGAGGTGAAAGAGTTACTGCATGACTGCGACCCTAACAAGTCAAATAGAGAGAATCTTGATGATGCTTTCTGCAAGGCTTGTGAATTGGGTGCAAATCCCAACAAGCAAGTTAGATGGAAATTCATTAACTAAAAAAAATATTAAAATATGGAAGAATTAATTGAATTAGTAAAAGGTATCACAAATCCGCAAAGGCTCTTTGATGAGCAGTTTATTCATATCCCAGAAATTGAGGATGATACAGAAGTAGATGATGATGTTTGTTTCAACATTTATTATCTTAATGAGAACAAGGATTCTCTCTGTTTTGACATGAATGCAGAAGAAGTTGTACTTGCCGAAGCTGAAACAGAATTGTCAGATGATGAGATTAAGCATTGTATTAATGCCCTAAAGAATGGTACGTATGAATTGATGGACAATTGATTTGTACTTAATTAAGTATTATAATATGAAAATAATTGATATGCAGCCTGATTTCATACTCGATGGCAAGCAACGTTTACCCAATGTGGATAGAACATTGAAGAGATTGGAGAGGATTATTAAGAAGAAAAATATTAAGGTGGCTTTCTGAGCCACCTTTTTAATTGTATATGTATAATAAAAAGGGATGGATTAGTTTCCATCCCTTGTACTTTTTTAAGTCTATGCCCAACACCTTGCTCTTGCCCTTGGTGACATGTGTGCTCCCTCGTTCATCACATCTACACCATCATCAGCAATCTTATTGAGTGTTCCGATTACGTCTTCAATCTCTGAGATAGCCTTGAGTGTTCTACCCATGAGTGTTGCGAGTCCAAGTCTGCGACCAGTGCCATTGATACACTCATGGTTCTTGTGCTGCTGAATCACACCACTTGTATTCACACCCTTGGCAATGTTGTTGATGTCTGTCTTGATGTCATCAAGTTTCCAAGCCATCTTTTCAACATACTGATAGGCTGCTCTCTCGTTCCTCTTAGCCATCTTCTGTATATCGTCCAAGAGTCTTTCAAGTTCACGTACCTTGACACGATAGAAGACGAAATGAGGACGGATTTCTTTTAGATTGAGAATATCTCTCGCAATCGTACCCCACTGACGATACGCATGGTCATAGTAGGCTGAGAACGACTTAAGAGTTGTAAGTGGTTTTAACATCTTCTCAATCTGTAAAGCCACATTACTAATCTCCTTAGTGTTGATGTCCTTTGGCAGCTTCTTGGGCTTCTTAGCCTTCTTAGTGCTTGCAGCCAACTTCTGCTTGCGATACTCCTTGTACTGCTTTTCGGTCATTTTGACCCCATTAACTACAATGTAACATTCCATAGTCATAATTCTTTTAGGTAAGACATAATTGTATAAAGATGCTCCAAGGCAATCTCCTTTTTCTCCTTGTCAGTAATCAACTGCCATAGCATAGTACGGAGAGCCGTAGAATCGAGTTCGTTAATGTTATGAACTTCGTAGTTTTCATCAACACAGAAAATTGAGTTGCCCTTCTTGAAAAGCTCCTTAAACACACGCTTCTCAGTATGTTTGAAGATGCCAACCTCCAGTGTTGTCTCCACACGCTTCTTTAGCTTCACCTTGCCATTGGCACGTGCATCTACTTTCTCTTTTATGAGTTTTAAAGTTTCTGTTTTTGAAATCATATCAATATCTCCTATTCGTTTTATGGTGCAAAGATACGAAAAAAAATTGGAATAACCAAGGATTATCCCAACTTTTTTATTAATCTGTAGTAATTTTCTTCTTTAAGAGTTCTTGTTCTGTCAAATCCACAAAGATTAACTCTTTTCTTGCCCTTGTTATGGCTACATACTTCAAGTTCCATTCTTGTTTTTCTTGCCACTCCTTTTGCTGGGGGTACTTCAAAGGCAGTTTGTTGGGTAACAGAATAAACACTCTATTAGCTTCCAATCCCTTGCTTTTATGTGCGGTAGAAAGCGTTACGGCATGTTCTATCTTATCATCTGTGAACATCTTATTAATATAAGACTTCAACTGCGTTGTATCTCTGATAGAATACATACAGATGTTTTCAATACACTTGCATCTGTCTTCGAGGTTGAGATACTTCATAGCGTTCTTTGCAGCAGCTTCGTCACACTTTCTTTCCTCTCTGATAACGTTAATCATCTTCTTCTTTTCATCGTCAAGATATTTCAATACCTCTTGGATGCTCTTTGTATTAGCGTTTTCAATGAGGTTCTTAAGGTCTTGCGCAATGTCCTTGCCCTTGACAACTGCGGTAATACCACTCTCAATCATCTTCATGCAGAGACCTACAAGGGGAGCAGATGTCCTACAGAGCACCATATCGTCCTCTCTGAACATCGATTTCTTAAGTTCCTTGGTATGATATATCTCACCCTTAATTGCACCATCATGAGCCTTTATTTGAGGTACGATTTCTTGTGCGAGAGCAATCATGTTTGTGCCACAACGATAGTTCACTGACAAAGGCAGTTCGATGGTATCATCTTGCATGGCGATTTTGTCAAAAGAATTGCAATCAGCACCAGCGAAACCATTGATAGCTTGGTTTCTGTCACCAACTGCGATAAATCTACCATTCTTTGCAGCGCACAACATCAACTCTCTTTGTGCCCTATTAAGGTCTTGGCACTCGTCAATGAAGACGTATTTATAAGTTGGTATTGCATCCTTGTGGAACAATGGCAATACAATCATATCTGTATAATCGATTACCAAATCCTTTGGCATCTTATAAGCATCAGCAAGCAATATATTGCATACCTCAACTTCATCAAATAATGTCATAAGGTTATGTTCATCACAAAGTTCTCTCAATTTAGATAAATCCTTATCGCTATGCTGGATGAGGTTTACCCTTGCAAGCGAATACAACTTTGCCACATTGCAGCAGAATCCAAACACCTTGGCTGCATCTGTATCTGGGGTAATGATACTTGAAAGCGAAAATACGTTCTGTCTTACATACTTCTGATACTTCCAATCATCGACCTTAACAAACATCTTGTATTGGGGATGGTTATAGAACTTCTTCAATACGTGAAAACCGAAAGCATGTAATGTAGATACCTCTGCATAACCCTTTAGCTTGGTCTTCAATTCCTCTACAATCAACTTATTGAAAGCGAGGAAGATAACATCACGCTCATTCTCTCTCAATCGTCTGCAAGCGGAAACAATGGTTGTGGTTTTGCCACTGCCAGCAACGGCATTGATGGCGATGTTCTCACTACCATTCTCTACTGCATCGAAAATGTCTAACTGATAATCTGAATATTCTAATCTCTTTAACATAACTGTGTAAATATACGAAAAAAAAGTGAGATAACCAAAGATTATCCCAACTTTTTTTCACATTTTACTTTCAATTCATAATACTTTTTCAACTCCTTTGTTACGTATTCCTCGTATTTGCGGAGTTCTTCTGCCCATACCTTGCTATCTTCTGCCGATATAGTTACACCTTTCCTATGAGCAACTGGAGAGGTGAGAATGGCAATCATGCTTTCTAATGCGTTCATAACTATGCTATTCTAACCACCATACACTTTTCAGCACCCCAATTCTTATAAGCACCGACAGAAAGCGCATTGATAACCCTTATTTCATCATCTGTGAATGTACCATAATAGCGCATAGCCTTTGCAATTGACTTGGGAACACAACGTACAACATTTGAAGTGTAGTCACCCTTTTCATTAGGGAAACCAATCAATTGAAATACTTTTCTCCCCTCGTTGCCCTCTGTACTACTCACGATGCGAGACAAATGTTCAATATTTCTTCTTGCCATATTAATCTTCTTCAAATGATATTTCCTTGATAATCACGCTCTTTTCATCGTTTATGACCCCACTATATTTGCAGTCCCAGAAGCCATCATCGAGGGAGTTGTCTATATCATCCTGCTCGATGTTTGGCATGATTTCATGTATGCAATCAGCAAAATACTTTTCAGCCTTTTCTGTATTGGTGAATGTCTTTGACTTGTCGGTTGACATATCACTCTTTGTAACAACTTCAACTAAAATAACTTCTCTTACCATATTCTTGTCAATTTATAATACATATTCATCTACAATGGTATCGTAGTGCTGATATTCTATCTTCTCCCCTAAGAGTTTTGCAGTACGCTTGCACTCCAATACATCATGCCATTTGCACCCAGTAGTAGTACGATAGCAGAATCCATTGCGAATCCAATCAACTGAGTATATCTTGGTCTTAACCTTTTTAACTCGTCTCTTCCTCATAGTTTCACCTCATAGATGTGCTTAATTACATACTTACCAAGCAAACGCTCACACACCACTTGTCTATCATGGGGAGAAAGCATATACATATCCCTCAGATAGTCGCTTAAATCACCATAGATAGTCTGTGTATCACCAGCTTTCTTGATGTGCTTGTGTAAGAAATGGTCAACGATGTCAACCTTGACCAACTCTTCAATAATACTCTCAATTGTTACCATATCTAATCTATTTTCAAAATATATTTCTCTGCTGCGAGAATATTATCCTTATTGCCCTTTATTCTATTATCATCATTCCATATATAGCCCACACTATTATAATTTGGAATGTCATACTCACACGCAATTTGGTCAATGCCATTGTGCGTATATTTATATACCTTCAAGTGTGAATAACAATTGCCGTTCTCTGCGACAATCTTATATTTATTTCCACTACTTACAACCAAAGACTCTGACGAGTAACTTGGTGTGCTATTGCTTACTAATACTTTAAACTTCTTTTCCATAATCTTTTTTCCTTTTAATTGTTCTTATTTGTGGTGCAAAGATACGAAAAAAAAATAAATCTACCAAACTTTTTAGTAGAAATTAACATAAAATAATTTTGGGGTGAAAGCCGAATTGCCTTCACCCCTTGCGACAAGAATCAGTAACAATTAAAAAGATTAGATTGTTAGTAAGCACGGAATCGGACCGCTCAAGTTGCTCTATAGAACAGAGCGCAGTACAAGCCATTACTACAATTACTTACTAATTAGTTGAAGGAGGTGAATTTGAATCACCGAAGCTCTCGAAAGAGCACACTAAGCACGAACTTAGTGCCCATTTGTCCACATCTACCATTGCTGGCAGTTCTCCTCTGGTATCCTTCAAATGTATCCTCGAAAGTAAGGTGTTCTCCACTGAGAATCTTTAAGGTTGTACGTCCGAACACTTCTGATTTGCGAAATCACTTAACCCACAGAAAGGAGGTGTGTGTTTACCTTGTAACCTTACTTTATTTCCGTCTCATTGACAATGCAAAGATATGTCTCTTTTTTCTAAATCCAAAATTTTCGCATAACTTTTTAACATTTTTTTATTATTTCACATTCTCAATCATATCGTATACGTGAGTGAAGACCACCGCAGCGAGTGTGGGTTTAAGCTGAACAACCTCTTCCCAAGTGAAGAAGAAACTATTCTCTCGTTCATCCATGAACCACAACTGCACACGCAGTTTACTATCATTGGGGTCAACACGGAGGGACAACAAATCACCCACCTCGTTGCCAATCTTAACGTTCTCACAGAATGGAGTGGGCAGTTTTGGATAGTTCACCCAACAAACTCCATCAAACTCGCCAGTGGCAATAATATAGAATGCCATCAGCACTTCAGCACTTATTGAAATGTCTCTACTCATAATTTCCCTCCAAGATGTCAGTGATTTCCAAATCCAATGCATTCAACTCGCTTGCAATCTTATCAAGTGACGTGAGGATGTCACAATTCACTTCACGGCATGCAGCTTTGCGTTCAAGCGCATCGATTTTAAACTTGAGGTCTATAATCTCTTCTCTTGTGAGTTCAAGACCCTTCGCTCCTACTAATGTTAACTTTGCCATATCTCTTTTGTTTTAACGATGTAAAGATACGAAATCTTTTTGAATTGACCAAGGAAAATCTCAATTATTTTATAAAAAGATTTTCAAGCTTGCAATTCATGATGTCTCCATCACGATGGTGTACACACTTTGTACCCCACATTGCAGCGTTCTTATTGAACGTGGTAAGCACAACCTTTGCAAGTGAATACTCACACGTATGGGCAAAATATGCGCTATAGAGCCATACTTGTGGTCTTCTGTGCGACTTTGTGGGATTGGTCTTTAGTATACGACCAGTGTTACGATTGCGCACCCTACCCATGTTTGATACCTCATACAAGGGATTCCATTCTATAGTTCTCCACTCTTCCATATTATAATGTATCTTTAAGTTTAATTAATTCCACACCACTAATCTTCTTATAGGCACGACCATTGCGAGAGATAAAGAGTGGCTTACCGCTATTCTCCTTTAAACTCCACTCATGTACACATCTTTCCCAAGCTTCCTTATCACTGATGGTAAACCACTTGGTATTTCTGTCGAGTATCTTACCGCTTTTACTGCGACCCTCACCGATTCTAACTATTGTTGCCATATTATTTCAATCTATAGGTATAATCGTAAACCTCATTGTTATCACCATCATAGGCATAAATAGACTCGTCTTCAAACATGATGTCAATGTCTGAGCGTTCATCAATTGGATTCTTGCGCATCTTCTTAACCTCTTTATCAAAGGCTTTCTTTGCGCAGTCAAACTTACGATGCTGACTTATGCAATCGCCACTAACATATAAATCTAATAACTTTGCCATATCTCTAATCTTTTTTAATTGTGGTGTAAAGATACGAAAAAATCTCGAAACCACCAAATGATTTCGAGATTAATTTCCTGCTATTTACGATATTTAACATTTACTCCCCTTTTGAGAGGTCATAAGCACGATTTGTTGTCTTGATTTCGTCCTTGAACTCACGCAACTGCTTCTGATAGTCACGTACCTTTGCACGACCCTCTACAAGCGACTTGGTGAGCGTTTCTAGCGTCTCTGTGCGCTTCTCCTTGTCAGCACTCCAAATCGGTGTAATCTTCTCACGGAGAGCCTTGTTTGCTTCCTCTCGATGCTTCAGTGAGGTGCGTACCTCAACTTGCTTTGTGCGGATTGTCCGCATCTTTGCTAACTCCTTTGCCATTTTATTTGCTACCTTTATTATTAATCTGTAATACTTTCACTTTGTTGAAGAATTTCTCCTTATCAGTAGGAGTAAGGCGGTTAACCTCGATGAAACTCTCCTTTAGCCATTCTTGGAACTCGCCCATTGTCATTGACTTGGGAACTGCCAATGTCAACTCTACAGAGATTTCCTTGGTAACGAGCATTTCGTCCTCAGAGATAACGCCAGCTTTCTGTAAGATATATTCCTCTATCGGCTTCTTAAAGCATGGGGAAACGAAAGCACTTGCTTCTACATTCTCATACTCATACACACGTGTATAGGTCACTCGCTCTTCATCTGCATGATACTCAACCTCCAAGTGGAATGTGTCACCATCGACATCAACCATATCTTGAAAGATAATCACGTAGGTATCATCATCAAGCCAATATTCATCTTGCACCTCATAGAAGATGTCAGCCATCTTTGTTGATGTGAACACCTTTTTCTTTGGCTCTTTTGGTGTGGGATATGAATAATCCCTTTTACCGAAATCAACTCTCTTCATATTGACTTGTTTTTAAGCTGGTTCTACACTAATAACCTCGTGTCCAACGTAGGTACTGAAATTGTGGGCAACGTCATAGGGGTTCTTATTGAACATTTCCTCGACCTTTTTAACTGCTTCGTCCTCAGTCTCTGCTTCAACATCAATGTATTTGTTCATCACGATGTCAACTGATAATGAAAAATTTGCCATATTCTCCTTTTTAATTGTTATTTGATGGTGTAAAGATACGAAATTCCCTTGAATTAGCCAAGGGAATTAACATTTTTAACACTCAATGAGTGGGATTTCCTCAACACCGAACTCATATTCAGCGAGATTGGCAAAACCATGATGGCACACTGCATTTGCAATATTGTGAGCAAAGCCATTGAATTGTGCGAGAATGCCACTCTCAACGATGGTATCGGCTACCTTCTGTACTATGCAGCTATCACGCAAATCTTTATCAGACGGAATAGCGCACAAGCCCCCCTTTGTATTATCGTCAGTGTCCACATAAAAGACTACCTTAACATTCTTACTCATACCAATCGTTTGCTACATCATCAGTTTCAAAAATGCACTCTGCAATAATCTGATTGCGCTCGACATCATCAGTCACACCATCAAGAATACCACCATAAGGGGAAAGATACTCGGCAATCTGCTCTGCATCGTAATCGTTCACATCTGTCTCGCTCTGATACCAATCAGCGATTGTGGTGCGGTCATTCAGAACTGAAAGCAAATGCTTGTTGCCCAACTGGAATGTCTCAACGAATTTCTTCAAATCGTCATTCTTTAACTGAATGTACTCAAACTCTGTGTCGCTAATCTTACGGCAGAACTGACATTCGTCTGGGTCTGTGCAAACCCACTCTTCCACATCAAAGTGAATCGTGTTGTCTTTGTTGAACTTGTTGTTAAACCACATAATCTAATCTCCTTTTATTTGTTTGATGGTGTAAAGATACGAAAAAAATCTGAGATAACCAAAGAAATCCCAGAATTTTAACATATTTTTTACATTATTCGCTTTAATGTTGCCCTATCTTTCTTATCAAGTGATTCAAGTACCATTCTATTCTTTGTTAATGATACAATTGTCAACTTGATATTTCGCTTGGAGTTTTGCGCCCTCATTTTCTCTTTTCTTAGATTCTCTGTATATTGATTCAGCAAATCAATAAGGTGTTGTCTCCTACTTCCCCTTGCATTGGTAAGTTCATCTTTAACTTGATTTACTTTATTTTGCCAATATGCCACATCAGAAGAATAGTCATCTGCATCAGTATAAATCAATTTACCATCTACCACCGCATAAATTGTATTTACCAAATATTCACTTTCTCCATTATAACGATAGATAATCTGAGCAGTTCCGTCTGGAGCAAAATAAAACTCTACTTCACCATCATCACCAGCGTATAGCCAACCGCCTACTATGCTCTCTTCTGCGTCCTCAATCAAATCATCATCCTTAGAGCAGCTTGTAAACGCTACCATCGTCATAAGGCAGACGAGAGCCATGATAAATTTCTTCATATTCTCCTTTTATTTTAAATTTATAATAATACTTTATCAGTTGGTGAACCAGCCACGAAATAGAGATTGCCCATTGTGACGCATCTTGACCCAAGGCATCTGTTATTACTTGACCACTTATAGATGTGAACCTTGATAGTCCATTGGTCTAATCTATGTCTGAGAGTGTCCAACACATCACCCCAAGTTGTAATGTCATTGATATACTTTGGGTCTGAGTTGTTATACTCAATTGTCATGCTATATTTCATAACTCAATCTACTTCAAAATTCTTTTTATCAAACTCCTTATAGTCGAAGATGCAAGCAAACATTTCGCTTGAATTAGCCGTGCAATAATAGTCCAAGTCTTCAAGGCTCATGTGTTCCATTTCAGCGATTTCGTCCAAACGAATATCAATCAACTCTATTTCAGTTGGAGTGTATTCATTCTCCAAATCCTTAATGAGATTATTTCTTACTTCTTTAATATCCATATCTTATATCCTTTTAATCCATCACAAAAATCTCAATATCTTCGGTAGAAAACGTATGATACCCAATGCTTGCAATACCAGTGTGTGCAATTGCATCTATTGCGTTTTCAATCTCAGTATTATTATGATGCGTCATAATGCTTGACATCTTTTCAAACAACTCTGAGTGAAGCTCTTTGTTATTGGAAAGGCTCATACCAACCTCAAACCCAAAAATAAAATTTTCGGTCTTATCAATTAGGTTATAATCGACAATGTAACGTAAATTCTTTTTAACCATATTACTTATCTTTTTAATTGTGATGCAAAGATACGAAATTATTTTGAACTGGCAAAGAAAAAAGTGTTAATAAAACTAAATTGGGTGATGTTTCTCAACACCACCCAATCAAACAAACATTCACATACTTAACTTAAAACGTGCTAAAGTTACCACTCTTCACAGAGTCTCACTTCCACAGATGTATCTTTAATTCCTTGACTTGCAAGGTAATTACTAATCACCTTATTTAACCCATCTTCCAAAGCCTTGGGGTCTTTGATAGGCTTTTTAAGCGTCTTGGTATAAACCTCAAACTTCTCCTTAAAAGGATTTGTTTTGGTTACATATTCCTCGAACTTGGCATAGTCACAAGTGGAAAGAATATCGCCCTCAGAATGGAAATTTGCATCATGCAATCTCTCTTCGAGAAACCATTTCATACGCTTATCAGCCTTTTGGTGCTCTCGCATCACTTTCATAAGGGAATCGTAGCCGTAGCCATAATCACACTTATTATTGGGTGATTTAACATACTTCTGAAATTCCGCATGAGTATAGTAGATGTCACCATTACCCTTGTTATCACCATTGAGGAACTTATCTATTGCTTCTTTGCAATCCTCAACGTTCTTTGCTCGCACATTATAATCCTGCGATGGGAGTTTCTCGTTACCCTCTTTGCAGAAATCGAAATACACCTCTTTCTTATCAATCCAATCCTTATCGAATCGGCTATTATCCCAAAGGGAACGATGATACTCAATTTTCGTCACCTTGATAACACGATACCCCTTATAAAGTTCCATTGGGGTACGTTTTGTTTCTTTTCCACTTCTTACGCTCATTTTGCACTCTCCTTTTTAAGTTCTTCTAAATGGTTGTTAATATACTCCTTAACGGCATCGAGAGAACGGCAAACACTATCCTTAACTTTCATGTTCCGCTTTGTTGCTCCCCTTGGAATGGTAACGTAGAAATCACCATACCAATTATTTCCTATCATGCAACCATACTGCCATACATCAATACCCTTGTATCTTCCGCAGTAGTGCTTTTTGTCATTGTTGAAAAATATTCCCATAATCTCTAATCTTTTTTATTTCTGATGCAAAGATACGAAATTATTTTGAATCTACCAAATTTTTTCGTATAAAAATAACCCCCAAGTGCAATTTTTAACACTTGGAGGTCGGAAAGGAGATTGACATGAAAGATTGTATGTCAAAAGCAACACTATAGGAGGTTTGTTTTCTTGTGTAGGCGAACCTTATTCCCTCTTTGCGATGGATGCCTATCCCCATCTTTCAACTCAGTATTGCCTTATATCTGAAAAGGAGAAACTAAATAGTGGTGGAGTTGCACTTTCCTTACTTGACTACACAGCCAACCACTTCTTCCAAATGCGCATTGGAATGTCAAACGACCTACTCTTACCCTTAGACGAGGTTATTTCTCCCTTGGGGCACTCCGATTTCCTAAGTCCTCTGAGTGTTCTCCCCTTATATCTTAAAATGTGGGAAAGATGATGCAATTTGAAAACTATCGTACAGGACGTATTATCGTCAAATTTTCTTTGCTTAGTGCAGCCGCAGGGACTATTAGCCATCTTCGCCTTGCACCACCATCACTGACCTGCGCAGTAATATCAGTGACTTTTTGACCCACGTTTATTTCTCTTAAGCGATGTAAAGATACGAAATCTTTTTCATTCAGCCAAACCTTTTAACGTTTTTAACATTTCACACCTCTGGGTCGTCTGTCCTCTCGATGTGCTGATGTAATAGGTTATGCAGTTGGGTGAAATCAATATCTTCAGCACCCCAAACCATTTCATCCTTGATTGCACGAAGCAACTCAATGTCGAAGTAGTCACTGCCAGGATTGTAATAAATTCTTACTCGACCACGATGGAGCAGACCAGTCACCTTGAACTGAATACCATAGCAGCCATCTTCTGAAGCGATATACTTGAAAGCATTTGCGCCCCAAGTGAAATACTGCCTACACATTTCGCTCATGGCAAACATATTGCCCTTACCCTTGATGTAAGACATGATTGTCTGATACATTTCCTTAAGGATTGCGTTGCTCGGATATTTGCTACCGATTTTCTTCATTGTATATTCCATAACTCTAATCTTTAATTGTTTTCTGTGATGTAAAGATACGAAATTTATTTGAATTGACCAAGAAAAAAGGGGATTTTTTCACCCCTTTTTTTAATCGTCCTCATAGAAGATTGCGTGCGTTGCATCAAACATTAAGTAATAATGTCCATTTCCGCAACCTCTGTATTCCTCTGAATACCATGCAAGTTTCTCACCATTGCGATTTGCAATCTCGACTGTGTTATCGTAGCCATTCTCCCAACGTCTTGAAAACTCGCCACCATTCTTGATGCACTCGGCAACTCGCTTGCTCATTTCCTCACGCTCCCATCTTCTCCAAGCGATAGACTTCCAACAAACCTTATTGGTAAAACTACCAAATACTTGATGGCAGTGTACCCAAGCATATTTGCCACCATCCCAAGTTTGCTTGTAGAACAATTCATAAGAATCTGTGATAATATCATTCACCAACTCTCTCTGTTCACTCTCTGGCAGTGCAAAGAAATGCTCAATAGTCTCTTTGATGTCTTTCCAAAGACCACTCTCATTCAGCATTTTCAGTGCATCATTAGCACGTTTAACGAAACGCTTGTAGTAGTCAAATTCCTTGTGTTCAACGAGACGTAAATCTGTCCACTCGTCATACTTGTCCCACAAAGACAACTCATGTCCGTAGTTCTTTCTTCTCTTACCCATGATGGCAATACGTCCATCATCTGTTTTCCAAAGGCGCACAACGATAGAGCCACCATTAACTACATGAGCACGATACTGCTTTGAGTAGTTATTCGTAACAATTGCTTTAATCTCTGATAATTCCATATCTAATCTCCTTTATTTGTTTTACGATGCAAAGATACGAAATTCCCAGCACATAGCCAAATTTTTTAAGGGTTTTTAACAAAAAAAAGCGGTGGCTAGGCTTTGATTGATTACCTAGTCACCACGTCAAAACAAAAAGATTACGACTATGAATATTTCTCGACCAAATCGACAAATCCAAGTGGGTACACTCCCCTTGTGGCAGTTTCCTTTGCCATCTTGTCCAAGTGCTTCTCTACGAACTCAGCGAGAATGTCATGCACTTTCTTCTCATACTTGAACTGAGGGATAGTGATGGTTGCATTTGTCTTGCCCCTTGCTTCGTTTAGAGCCTTACGGATGAGTTTCTCTTGCCAAGGTAGGTTATACTTAGCCTTGAGGATTTTCTCAACGATGGCGAGGATAGAAAGGGCACTATCCTTGAAATATGCTTTGCACATCTGATAGTTGAGGATGAGGTCAGCCTTTTTCTTGTAGGCTGCAAGCAACTTCTCATTCTTACTCTGTGCTTCTAACTGCTTTCTTACTTTTGAATTACTCATAATCTTATTCTTTATTTGTTTACGATGCAAAGATACGAAATTATTTTGAATTGACCAAGAAAAAACAGAAAAAATTTCAAAAAAAAAGTTTGGTCACTCCCCAATGACCAAACCAAATCAATTTAAAAAGGTTTTTCTTCCTTGAAAAAATCCAATGGAATCCCTCAATTTCCATTGGATATATTATAAATATTAGTAATCTGCCGAAAAACCATCCCACTCGGCAATATAATCACCTAATTCGTTATCGAAGATGTTCACTTGTGGGTCTTTCTTGCCCCTATAGAACATTGCAGCCTTTGCAAAGGCTTCCTTAATATTGTCTGTGGCAAAGTGCTTTGCAGTCTCTTCGTTCACATCGCTTGTGCCCTCAATGTATTCGTATAGATGGACTTCGTAACGCTTTGGGGTAACTGATATAACGTAGTCCATGACTGAATCATGAATGGAGTCAATTAATTTCTCCCCATTGGTGGCACAAAAGCCATTGATATGCGCTTCTACCTCTCTCTCATGCGCTCCAGCGTCAATGTTATTGGCTTCCCATAAAAGGGCATGAATGAACTCCTTGAACGCTTTCTTAACTCTGTTGTAGTCTTCGAACTTATTATTTGCCATATTATTTCTTGATTAGGAATTTGTTAAATAAATCTACATACTTCTGGCAATCTGCCATTTCTGCTGCGAGTTTCTTCATTCTCACATCTTTCTCCCACCAAAGGGCGAACTTGATGTCATTGACAATCTTTTCGAGGTCACAAACAAACAAGTCCTCTAAGGCTATCTTATTGGTCTCGCCTTGTCTTGTGCATACAGAATACTTGCGAATCCTTGCGCCATACTCTGTTTCCTCGTCATTGGTAGTATAGATGGCTCGGCAACCAATATACACATACTTCTTGGTAATCCTACCATATCGGATTTCTTGCTCTCCTATGCGGTTGCAATCGTAGTTACACTGCTTCATATAGGCTTCGGAGAAATCAAATCCCCTACCTACCAACTTACGCAGTTCAGCGAGTAAATTCTGCTGCTTCTCCTTTAACTCTATGTTTCTATCGAATACCATAACTCAATCTACTTTAATAGGTGTAACCATAATCATCACAATACATCTTACAAGCGTTGATACGTGCCGTTGTTGCTGCATTGTTGTAACCGCAGTTGTCAAACGTTGCGCTCTTAGTGTTGTGGTTAATAACCGCAATTCTATTGCCATAGAAGAAAACCTCTGTGACGTTGTTCTCTGTCCTTACGACCACGTTACTGCCACCCCAAGCCTTTTTGCTATAGATAGCGTTGATAATGTCCTCTTGATAAGCTCTCATAATCTAATCTCCTTTTTAATTGTTCTTATTTGTGATGCAAAGATACGAAAAATAAATGAATCTACCAAAAAAAATAGTGAGAAATGTCTGGATTTAAACAATCTTTAACATTTCCCACTTGAAAAAGGAGATTAAAGCGTGTAGGGAAGGAGGGATTCGAACCCTCACGCCCCTTGCGGAGCAGCAAATTTTAAGTCTGCCGTGCCTACCAATTCCACCACAACCCCATATATAAAAACTCCCCCTTAATCAACTGACTAAGGAGGAGAAAAATTTATCGTTCTAAAACGCTTACTCTATACCACAGAAAACCATAGCATTTGAAATCTTATTGTCTGATGGTCTCCATGTAACTACCCCCTCGGTCTTATAATCGTCCCATGATAATGATAACTTGTCATGCAAATCATCAATAGTGGTTAATTCAACCTTATCGACCTTTGGAAGTATGGTCATATTATCGCTACCCTTAATATCACCATTAAGAGCATTGAAGATACTTTCTGAATCACGACCTATTGCCGTGTTTCTAAAGTCGTTGTTTATCGCTTCCTTAAAATTCTTTCCTATTGTAGCCATATTGCAAAGATATAAATAAATATCGACAATTCCAAATTTTATTAGAGATTTATTTTAATCCTCTTCCAATTCTTTAAGTTTGGTGGTGAAGTGTGGGTCACTTACAATGTCCCACACCATCACACCTATTACGAATAAGATAAATAAGCCAAACCACATGAGTTAATCCTTTTTGATTTTAACCTCTTCGATTGTGCCCCTTGATGGGTCATACTCATATCCAAGATACTTGCAGAAGATAGGGCGCACAATGCAATCGAAATATGCAAGTTCGTCACTCTTACCAACGCAAACCTTTTCGTAGCACTCACCCCACACCAAGAAGCGAGGGAAGATGTCACTCCAATAGGCAACAAGAACACCATCAATGTCCTCTTCATCGACTTTCTGTACCTTGCCATCGTTGAGGTTGAACCACTGAACGTAACGAGCCTTTAAGCCTACCACCTTTGCCCAATCTGCTGGGGTCATGTTTCTGCGGAGCATATTCAAGTCCTCTGTATCGTTGAGGTCATAGATGTAGGAATCATCGCCATACATTGCGCTTTCCTCAATGAACTTGTTCCACAACTGAACCATCTGGCAAGGATTTAACTTTGCAAGCGTTGAAAGCAGAACATCACGCTCCAGTGGGTTATACTTGTTGATGGTATGCTGACGGAGAAAACCCTTAACATCGTAGCCATGCTCGGTAATGTACCCACGCATTTCCTCTTCTGTTGGCTTATCTGCCCAAGCATACTTGTCGATTTCGGCTTGGAAGTCCTTAAATGGGTCACGGAAAACACCATCTTTGGTCTCATAATCACTCATGAAATCGTTGATGTCAAAGACACAATTAAGACCGCCACAATCATTAATATACTCTGAAATCTTATCATCTGCTGGGTATTCCAAACCCTTTTTGGTACATATTTCACGAATCTTTTTGCGAAATGATGTTACCTTAATAGCAAACTCTACTGCATTTAACTTGTTCATTTTTAATCTCCTTATTTAATGTTTGATGGTGTAAAGATACGAAATTATTTTCACACCACCAAACCTATTAACACTTTTTAACTCAATCCATTGAAGAAATCTGTGTTCTCGTTACGATTATCACAAAGAAACTCATAAATCTTATCACAAATCTCTTCGTCAATATCGTCTATATCCAAACTCGTTGAATAAGCCACACCATTCTTAATATATGAGAACTTCAAACCATCATCGTCAAGGATGGTATCTACTTCTTTGCCATTGATGATAATGGGTTTACCATCGGTTATATCCATTAATTCATCGTGTTCAAGTTCTCCATAGCCTACTACTGCCTTGTAGAAATCAATGTTATCGTACTCCATAGTCTTAATCGAAATAAATTGCAACTTCACCAAGGCTCTGTAACTCGTCTTTCATTGTGTAGAGGTCAGCACCATCTGCGATAGCCTTTTGCAGAAAGTGAGCGTACTCTTCTTCTTCGTCACTGAAAGCATCAGCAATCCACACATTGACCATTTCCAAGTCCTCAACTTTGTCGAGGTCATACTGCATGAGGTCAAATGGGTTGTTCTTCACCATTTCCACTGCAATGTCGTGCAGTTCCTTTGTCAAACCGCAAGATACCACCTCGCAGTTATCCAGCTTTGTTTTTTGAACTCCTAAAATCGTACTCATAATCTTTTGTTATTTTGTTTTGACGTTGTAAAGATACGAAATTATTTTCAATTGACCAAACTTTTAAGCCTTTTTCTTTGGCTTTTTTATTACCTCAACTCTCACCTTATTCTTTTTAAAGTTCTTCTTGGAAGAGTGCTGCAATATGTCAATATAGTGGTCAAATCGCTCATTCATGGTGTCTCTCACCTCATAATACCCATGACCCTCGATGTGGATAACACTACCCAATGGAATACACCAAAGCAAATCTCTGCTAACTGCTGCATACTTCAACTTGCCATTCTTTAGCTTCTTCAAGTCAATCTTTGTACCATCAGCAGTAATCAATGGTGTCTCGTCACATTGGCTTTTAACCGCATTGTACGTTGTTAATGTCACATGGGTGACAAACTTCTCGGCATGGCTAACAGATGATACCAATACCATTATAAGAATAAAAAATAACTTCTTCATAATCTTTGTCTTTTACAAATCTGGTGCAAAGATACGAAAAAATAACGAATCTACCAAAATTTTTATGTTAAAAAAACACAAATGGGGCAATGTCTCACGACATCACCCCATCAAAACTAAAAACCTAACAATTCAAATTATGGAAAACAAAGAGCGTTACCACAACGCAAAACGAGCATTTTGCACCCCTCGTAGGACTCGAACCTACGACCCTCGGTTGTTGGCAACCGATGCTCTACCAACTGAGCTATCAGGGCAAAAACGTGAGAGTAGTAACCGCATATCGGCTCTTATCGCAGCAAGGCGAGTGCAAGTTAATGCAACGCAGTCGGTGCGAACCTATGGCGATTGCAGTCACACCCTCACTTCCGTTCCCACACCTTTAGTAGCAGTCCATCCGTCAAACACCGCATACGATAAGGGCGAATGGTAGCTGTGGGTAGGGTTGATACACAACTTACTTTTTGAGTGTGGGGAGGTTCTATAATAACCCCCTCGCTGACACTCGCAGCAGTTTGGAGGGCGGTGGTGGTGCGACCTTGACGCTCGGCTTGAAACCGCTTATGGTAGTCACATCCCAGATGCCCCACGTTAAAATGAACGATTTATAACCTTTTGGCACGTCCCTCAGATATGTGCGCACGTTTTGGGGGACACTGGTTTAACTTCCATCGTTCTAACAAGTCACCAACGCTTCTAACGGACAACCGCAATCGCAGCCTATTGGCAGTTTGGCAGCGCATAATCGGCAGATAAAACTCGCCCAAAGGAAATCGGCACGCTCTCATTGTATTGGTGCGGATTGGGGCGAAACATAAGCGTTTAGGGGCTTAAAGTTTTCGTATATCTCACTTTTGTTTTTGGTCGAATGACCTTGCCAAGCCATGCACATTGACATGGGTAGAGGCGGTAAATATTCTTTACTTAGGGTCGGTCTCTAATCATCGCTTCGATGAATGGGGTGCAAGGTACTCCCCTTTAAAACTCCCTTGCTAATTTTCGGCTCAACTAATAATCTATAAAACTTCGATAATACTAACTATAACCCTTTAACTGGGCGGAGGTCTCTCCATGCTACTTCTCGCTTTAATTGGTTAGACATTAATTGAAAACGGCAATCGGCTTGGGGGAGGTGCGGACTATCTCCTGACCTAACTACCCCCTTTGAGCCACGAGGAAGCCGTTACTTCATTTTCTTAATCTTATAGAGTTGCGTCTCTTTGACCAACGGCTCTTTCGTCTTGGGGTCATACATCTGCTGACCATTCTCGTCAAGCACGTAGTCCTTACGCTTCTTCGAGGGGATTGCAACCACTCGATTGTTTCTTACCGCTTTGTCCAAGCGTTTCTGTCCACTACCCATTTTGCTTTACTTTATTAATTAATACTTTGTTATTGTTTCACGATGCAAAGATACGAAAATTTTCTGTAACTACCAAATTTTTTTGTAGAAATTTACACTCATTAACATTTGTTAGCAGTATTCCTTCTGATAGGCTAAGAAATCCTCTGCTTCTTCCACCTCACGGATGTCTGCTTCGAGTGCATCATCATCAATATCTTCGTTCTCGTCACGATAGTCTTCGAGGGTCTTGCCATCGAGTGTGCAAATGACCTTATCGTCCTCTGTGACTTCCAAACCACCAAGGGTCTCTCTTACGATGTAACCCAACTCTGTTTCGTATGTACTCATAACTCTTTTGCTTTAACGATGTAAAGATACGAAATTAATTTGGATTGACCAAGAAAAATTTCACTTTTTTTTCAGAAAAGTTGGTGGGGATTATTTCACCCCACCTAACCTTTGTCTTACTCGGCAGCAGCCATTGCAGCAACCATTTCCTCGCTTGGGGTAGTCTCTTCTACCTTTTTGGCGATGCCAAGGGTCTCGACTGACATCTTAGCGTTCTTCACGTCAATCTTCGGATTGGATTCAGATGCAGCGAGTGCAGCCTTGAAATCCTTGGTCTTGGTGCTATACTTGTCGTAGAAGCGACACAGAGCATGAGCCACGTTGGGGTTCTTGAACAACTTCTCATTCTTGTGGTGCTTTGCGAAGAGGGTCAGCCATGAGAAAATGGTCTCAGCCTTTTTCTCGTTGATGTTGGTGTAGCCATCCTCGAAAACCTCCTTGCGGTGAGCGTTCTTACCTACTGCGAAATATACGAGGTAGGTGATGGGATAGTTGTTGTGAGCAGCCGAAAGCTCAACCAACTTCTTGCACACGTTGATGTGCTGTTCACGCAGTTCCTTGTGCTGTGGCAGCTTGAACCATACTGGCATATTATGCCCCTTGTTACCACTTGCGATAGTGCGAATACGTGACTCGATTGTTGTCTTCTTTGTTGTTGTCTCTTTTGCCATAGTTTTAATCTCCTATAAATTAATATTGTTAATAATGTTATTTCTTTTGTGATGTAAAGATACGAACTTTTTTTGAATTGACCAAATTTTATCTGGCTTTTTAACCCATTTTAACAATTAATGGTCGTATTCCCATATTTCGTTTGCTAATCTCTTCACTTCAGCGATTTTCATTTGGTCTGCCATGATGTCGAGCAGTCTGTTAAGACAAGCAGCGTCACCATACTTCTCAGCCCAATCTCTGATGTCTTGTATTGCTTCTTCCATAACCTTATGAGATATATTCAACCAGTGTTACGAAATCATCCTTAGTATAGACATTGGCAGCACTCTCACCCTCTTCAAACTCTGCATCGTTGTACCACTCTTCGACATCATAATTCTTGATTTTCTTGGTGTCACAATCAATATAGAGATTGAACTGATAGATACGTCCATCTATTGAGAAATGGCAGTAGTATTCCATCATGCCGTTATCTGTATCGAGATAGTCGAGGTAGTAACGATTGATAGTAATATCATATACATGACCCTCATATACTTCACCATTGGTATCAATGTCCTTAATGCTTAAAGTGCCCTTGATTCCAAATGGAGCAATCTCTTCACCTCTCTTATCAAAGTCACGATATAAGGTGCTCTCTACGGCTTCCTTTCTCATTACGTGACCGTAATAGCGAGTGTTGAATCTGCTTGTAGTGATTTTCTCCACTCTAATCTTAGCTTCAATCATAATTCATGTACCAAGTTGTTCTCCGTGAAATGCTTAATAGAATATTCGTCTGCTTCCTCGCCATAAGCGTTCTCAGCATCGATTTCATCATCAAAGAGGTCTGCTTCTGCTGCTTGGCAGAGTGCTTCTTCAATTGTGTCGGCTTCGCAGTGTACCATGATGGAATAACCACCGACACCAGCCACATTTAATAACCAATACTTTTTCATCTTTTAATCTCTTTAATTGTTTTCTGTGGTGCAAAGATACGAAATCTTTTTGAATTGGCAAAGGAAAAATGGATTTTTTTTTGTAATTGGCTGGTTTTTTAACACTTATTCACAAAAAATGGGCTGAGAATTACTTCTCAACCCACATGGAACAACTAATATAAAACAATAAAAAACTATGAACGTTAGTCTCCCCTACTAAGTATCTGTGATTCACGCTCACCACAAATCACATACTCTTTAATATCGGCTTCTTCTGCCTTATTACGAGCCTTATCCAATGCTTCGCCCTCGTCTTTGGCATCCACCTCAACCACAATGGAAGCATTGTAGTTACATTGTATCGTAAACTTACTCATTATGCAGCCTCCTTTGTTTTAGGTACAATCTCAACACCATCACGATAAAGGGTGTTGAATGTAATCAAACAATGGATAACACCAATCTCATCAACTGATTCAAGTTTCTTATCACTAATCTTATTGATGTAGGTTAAAATGGTATTTGCCATTTCCTCACTCTCTCTTACTGCTTTTAATTGCGGATAACTCATGTCATATCTGTGACCCTTGTAGTTTTCACAATACGCATAGCCATCATAAATCTCAAATGGTATCTGATTCTTAAAACCCTCGATAGAAAGTTTCTCAGTACCGATTTTCTTTCCGCATAGCTTTTCCCAAACTTTACTTTCGTTCTCTACCATTTTTACTATTAATTTATTAGTTTATTACTTTGGCAAAGATATACAAAAAAAACGTGACTACCAAAATAGCCACGTTAAAATTTCTTAATTATATCAACAACCTTGTAGTCTCGGAATACTGCAAACTCATTTTTACCCCACTCGCATGGTACAAAAGATATATGGTATATCTTTATATATGCCACCTCTTTGCCATCGCCATTGATGTCAGTTATGGTCTCTGTTGCCGTACAACTCTTATCAGAGTACCACTCCAATGAAAGTGCCGTGATTCCGCAACCACTTGGATAGGCATCAATGTAGAGTGAATCCTTAGTAAAGGTGTAAGTCACTTGGGTCATTCCATCGCCATCCTGCGTGTTGTATTCCTCTGTAAGATACTTACCCTCTAACTTATTACCTTTGGCATCACAAGCCGTTAGAGACAAAGCAAATGCCATTATAAGCAAACTAAATAACTTCTTCATATCTTTATAATTTCTAATTGTCCTACTACATTAATCTCGACACTCTTTTGGAAGCTATCTTTCAGAATCTTAGCCCATCTGATTGCAGCCCACTTCCGTTTATAATCTTTGTAGAAATAACCATCTACCAATACTTTCCAAGGTTTCATGACTTTGCCCAAAATGGTTCTACACTCTCTCTTTCGTAAGATACAACAAGCCAGCCATACTCATCAGAAAGATAATTAACTATCGCATCATCATCATCACCAAAATCCCTTGGCAACTCAACTTCTGTTGGGAGGTCCACGTCCTCACCATCAGTTTCCCAAACTATGTCGTATGCCCTTGTAACTTTCATGACTTCGAAAATATTACTGAATGTTCACCTTGTTCATCTACACCATACAGAGTCTTCGGTGCATCACCTTGCCCATAATGGATGCAAGCAGCACTATAACGCTCAAATGTCTCTGAATCCTCTCCGTCCACAACGGATATGTAATAAGCGTATTTCTTTGCCATAGTCCTAATCGTTATTAATGTCCTCTTCTGTAAAATCATACTCGCATGAGGTGCAATGATAACCATTTTCGGTTTCCTCTACGCAGTGGTCTTTACCACAAAACGGACAAGTCATTTTTACTTTCATATCTCAATCTCCTTTATTGTTTCACGATGTAAATATACGAAATTATTTTGAATCTACCAAATTTTTTCGTTGAAAAATGTGGTGGGGAATTAAAATCCCCAATCCACATCACTCTCTTTGTCAAGATTAATTACGAATGGTGTCTCTGGTGCTACAAAGTGACCACTCTTATAATCATGTGCCGTTTTATGGTAATGCAATCCCATAATAGAACGCTTGGGGTCTAAATAGCGCATATCGTAGTCGTTTGCGTCTATTACATCATAACCCCTAAATTTCTTGGGTAAGATACCCTTTTCAGAATAGAACACTACCGCAACCTTGCCATTGTTCTGTAAGAACTTTTCGCACTCGTCCCAATTATAGCCATCGTAGCTAAATGTGAGGTCGTAGTTATCGTAGGTCTCTAAGAGTTTTGTTCTGTTGTAAACTTTTGTGTAGTCGTAGAACTGCACATCGTTGAACAACTCTAAGATGTTCTTACCAGTCTTGGGGTCTCTGAATGCAAGTGGTGAAAGGTCGCTTGTGCCATTAAGACGAACACTAAAACCGTAACCCATGCGTTTTGCTTTCTCTCGCTTGCTCTCAATCTCATGGGTAAGAATCTCCATGAACAAACCCTTATTCTCGTAGAATAACTTGGTTTTCTTGATGCGTGAGCGATTAATCTTAGAACCCTCCACACCTCTCGCAAGTTCATCACACTTGTTCTGGCCACTACCATTAAGGCAGAACTCATTGCAGTGCTGACCTTTGGGGCACACTTGATACCCACTCATATTCCAAGGAGCGAGGTACAAACAATATGTCATTGTACCATGCTCATAAGAGAGACGCATTTTCATGCTCTGTGCTACATTGCCTAAGTAGCTAATTCCTAACTCTTGTTTTGCTTTGATGTAACCTATCATATCTTTATCTCCTTAATTGTTTCGTGGTGCAAAGATACGAAATTATTTCGAACTGGCCAAACAAAAACCAAATTATTTTCAATCTATATTAAAATTTTTCCACTTTATTTACAAAAAAATAAGGTGTAACCCCTATAGATTACACCTTATTCCTTATCTAATCCCAACCACTTGCATACCTTATATAATATGTATAGATAGCATGGGATAATTACCCATAACGCTAAATAAGCGTAATTATAGAATAGATACTTATTCATATTAAATCAATCCTAATAAGCAACCACAAGCCAAACCAACGAAGAAGCCAAGTGTTAGACAATCCATCTTAGTGTATTTACTAAGGAATGTCTTTTTCTTTTTCTTGTTCATGTCCTTATTGGTTTAGAAATTCCACATTAGCCATCTGTGTACCGCAATCGTCCCTATTACAAAGGATATTGTAGCCACTCAGCACGTTTTCGTCATACGTGTGGAGTATCATATCATCATCTATTCTTTCCCCACAATTAGGGCAAGTTATAATGAAATCGCCATAGTTATCCAATGGGAAATACACAACACCCAAAGAAATAAGGAATATCAGCACCTTGGTATTGCACTCTCCATCATAGATAGCAATCATTCCATTCATGCCATCATAGCTATTGGTTAGCTTAAATGCTTTGGAATCTACCGCATCATTCATAAGCAATCCAATTTCTTCTGAGGGAATATATACCCTTATCTTATATACCTTATTTTCCATATCAATTTATATCAATAGACATTTGCCACAAATAGGTTGCATCTACCTTATAGGGAGCACCCTTTGAAGATACCTTATTTACAAACTCCTTATCACCATATACATCGTGATAGTAGTCACTTTTGGCAAAGGTATAAATCACCTCAAAGGTAGAATAGCCAAACTTGTCCTTTTCGCTAATCTCCTTGACGGACTTAACCTTAACACGCACATATCTGTAAGGCATCATGCAGCCGTTACAAGTATTCAATCTCGGTTTCCTTTTCTTCATCATAATCTAATCTCCTTTGTCATTTCTTGGTGTAAAGATACGAAATTATTTTGAATTGACAAAGAAAAAAGGGGAGAAATTTCGTTCTCCCCTTATTTTTTTTTTAGGCTGCTGCGAGACAAAGGTCAAATGTCTTCTGCACCTTTTTGTAGATGTTACCATCTAAGATGCTATCGAACTTGATTTCCTCGCTGCGCTCTGTAGCTTCGTTCTGAAAGTAAGAGGTCATTCCGTTCATCAGCCACATAGCAGTACCACGCTCTTGACCCTCTTGACCTACACCACTCTCCAAGCACTCCTTAACACCTAAGAAGATGTTACGTCCACGAGTCTTGATATTATCGCTATAGATGTCGTGATTCTCCAAGAAATCCTTTGCAGCATCTGGAGCCAAAACAACTTGGGCGATGATGTTATCGAGGTCTCTCTCAGCCAACTTGATGTTGCGCAAGTGCTCGAAACTCTGTGCGAGTGAGTTAGAGTAGGTCTCAGCAACATTCAGTGCCTTATAAGCGAACTCTGCGTTCTCAGCGTTGAGCAAATCGAGACGTGACATAACTTTCGAAGAGTGACGGAAAGCGATACGTCCGATATTGTTCTGCATAGCCCAATTAAGGGTGTTGTTGCAAACCACACGTACTGGAGTTACCATGCAGCGAACTGAACCAGTGCCATCATGTGAGGTGGTGAACACTACGTACATATCTACGAGGTCATCACGCTTGGCATCCAATACGATGCTCTTTGGGAACTTAGCGGTAACAAATACACGCTCACCATTGCCAAGGACTCCACAAGTCTCGATAACTGGGGTGTTGTCTCTCTCAGCGAACTTACCGCTACAGAACATATCCACGAACTTGAAAGCATCCTCGTTCTGTACGATACCATACTTATCAGATACGATGCCAAGGCTCTTGTTGCTATCGAGACGCATTGTAGCCATAGTGTTGTCCACAAGCAGACCCTTCAACATTGCAGCGTTGATAAACTCGCCATTGTCCATAGCATTACGTAACTCGTCACTCAGAGCAATCACTGGCTGCAAGCCTACGTTGTAATCAGCGTGACAAAGCTTCAGTGCATCCTTCACGAACATTGGTTCATCTACCACTTGTCCAAGTCCATGCCAAGCACGCTCTCTACGTCCGTTCTCTGCAAAACTTGCACCCTTACTTGTAATCTCAATCATTGCGCTCATAACTAACTCCTTTTTTAATTGTTAATAACTGATTTAATTTCTTTCACGGTGCAAAGATACGAAATCTTTTTGAATTGACCAAGAAAAAAACCATTTTTTTTTTAGATTTATAGTATTTTTTCCACTTTCTTGACAAATACCCCTCATTTGCACTTTGCAGCGCAAAGAGAGATATAGTTACCCTTTAACTTGGTATAGAAATGAAGAGTGATACCATCCATCTTCACCTTAACACCAAATGGACGCTTGGTAGAAGATACATACTCCACACCAAAGGTAGGAAACTCACGGCTGATTGTGCCATGCAAGCACTTGCCATATTCGTTGATGTCCTCGTACTCGCTCTCGTCTCTCCATCGGTCATAGAGATTGAAAAAAGCCTTGGACACTTTCTCATTGTTGATGATTGCCTTTACGTTGTCAATTGTTGCCATAATTCCTTAATTTAAATTGTTACTACTTCTCGTTCTGTGATGTAAAGATACGAAATCTTTTTGAATCTACCAAATTTTTTCTCAGAAATCTTCAATCCATTAATGATTTTTAATAAGGATAATCGATTTCCTTAAAATAATCAATAATCTTCTTAGAGGTCTGTGCTGCATACTGATTGCGAGGGTCATAATATCCCTTTTCACAATTCTCAGCGAGTTTCTTGATATATGCCATACATACCTTAAACATTTCGTTTTGTAGGTATCTGTGCTCACAAGACATTCTTTCAGCCACCTTTTTCATGCTGTGGCATTTACCATTCACAAAGTTGCCAAAGAAACGTGCAAACACATCATCGTTATCTTCGCCACATCGAGGGCAAAGGTCATAGGTGAATCTCTCAATTACCTTATTCTTTAAGAACTCTTTATCCTCTTCTGATGTGCTATCAGAATTGATAAGGTAAATGAGGTTACTATTACTTAATTCGTAACTCTCATACTCTCTTCCGTTGATTGTAAACTTCTTGCCCATATCTCCTTGAATTTTAATTTGCGATGCAAAGATACGAAATTCCCAGAACATGACCAAGAAAAAAACCAAAAAAATTACGTTCAATTGAAAATATTTCGAGTTTCTTTACAAAATCCTAGTATATACCTTATTATATTATATAAAGGCGAAAATAAAATTAAAATAAATCTATTTTTATTTGGCTATGTCGATTTTATTTCGTATCTTTGCAAAAAATTCAGAGACATGGATAAGAATAGTAGTGTAAGAGTAGTAGGATTCCCAAAGAACTCCTACGACAAAGAATGGCTCGATTCGATTAACGATAGAGAGCGTAGTGAGGCTGCGTGTGCTGACGGAGACACTGCAATCTTTGAGGATTTGCGTGAGTTCCAAGACACGGTGCTTAACACTGAATTTGGTAAAGAGCAGTTGTTGAACAATTATTGGTATTTCTTAAATGACTAAGGAAGAACTTACAGAACTGAGGGTAAAGCTATATAAGGCTAAACCCTCTAAACTTCAACTTGTAGATGAACTTATCTCCCTCATCAAAGGATGTTTTGGGGGTAAGGTAGAGACTAATGGCATTCGATTCGATTCAAGTGCTTTTAAACTTGGCGATTTAACCGTTAAGATGATAGAACTTGACCCACAAGAGTTTGGTGGCGTACTTGTACACTGGTATCCTAAATTGGATATAAGTTTACGATACGACCCTTATTGCTCCGTGTATATGCTTTCCCTACGTGAGATAAAAAAGATTATAGAGCGTATCAAACGTATACATGAGTATTACGAGACACATAACACCTCCCTTGCTAATTTAAAGTAAGGGAAGGTGTCTTGTACTTTTTTAAGTCTAATATATCCAAATAAAACTTAAATTATTTGGTTATTTAAGATATTTTTTATATCTTTGCATTAGCATATTCCGTATTTTTGCGAATATGGAATAAAATAACTATAACTTAACTTGGATATATTATGGCATATTTCAAAATTACTGAGCCTAACAAACCATCAAAATGGATTAAAGAGGTCGATGGGGCTAATGGAACACTGACGTTCCAAGATGAGAGAGAAGGGGCACACTATGAGGATGAAGGCTTCTTCGCTGATTCAGAATTCGAATACATCAAGCATCACTTCACGGAGAAATATCCAGAGCTTGAATACATGCATATCGATAGCTCATGGTATAAAGATGTAGGTGATGAACCAATAGCTGAAATGGAAGTAGATGCTCCAATGGCTGCTGAAGCTCCAGCTGAATTCGCTGAAGCAGAAGCTTGGCAATAAGCATGTACTTTTTTAAGTCTAATCTTTAATCTTATTATACTATGGCAAAGGGCGTAGCAAAAAACAATGATGGTCTAATGGTTAAATCATTCGACATCAGCAATGACAAGGTGGAATTCACCACCGATGTTAAAGAGGCATATAATTATGGGTGTCTAGGTACAATGGAAGCCAACAATGAACTGGATTTCCTTAAACATCACATGGGTAAGGAACATGTGGAGTTACAAACAATGGAATACGTTGTTGTGCCTACATAAGACCCTAATGTACTTTTTTAAGTCCAATGAGTAAGGTAAAACTTGAGTTTACATTCAAAGGGAGAAAGAACACCTACTTCAGAAGAATAGATGTCTTCGGCAAACCTCTTGTAACAACTAATGTTAATAGCGCAAAGCTTATTAAAGAAGGTGATGTACCAGCTATAATTAAAAAAATGATTATGGAATATGGTAAAGAAAGCATCACAGATGTAAAACCAATAAAAGAAGGATGAGTATTTCACAATACCCATCCTTTTTTTTACTAAAATGAAAAACACAAAATTTTTTTAGTAAATAGACACAGATTACGTGTTTCACAACAGATAATCCTTAAACTACTATGAAAAACTCATTTTCCGCTTCCCTTGCAGGAAGAATATGCTTCTCTTATAAATAGTTTGAAATATGAAAAAAGTAATTAAGCTCTATGTACTTTTTTAAGTCTATTTACCCAAACCAACGTCCTTCTTCATTCCACCTTCCCTCAGGCTCGAACACTGGCTGTAACATTCTATTAGGACCGCCAAACGGTCTAGTGATTGCTACTTGATACGGTTCTCGCTCAGTCATAGGCTTCATACACTCTGGAAGTGTTGGCTTACTTGGATTAAAAGGGACAGTAGCTGCCTTACTACCCTCCTCAATAGCCTTAGTCAATTCTGTATAACTGTTCTTGATAATAATATCCCTCTCACCCTTCTTACATGCCACATAGGGATGCTTCATGTGAGAAAGAACCTCACGCTGCCAACTAGCCAAGTAGATATGACAGTCATTTAAGAAACTCTCAAACGCTTTCAAGGTGTAATATGTCTTAGGAGTCCTCGTAGTATCAGACCACTCATAGAAATATATACAACCAATACTATCTGTTTGACTAAATAAGTTAGGCTGATAGGTAGTTGGTCTATGAGTAACTGGAGGCATCATACCACCACAATAACCACCTCCACCATATGTAGGAGAGGTTCTCTTAACTCCCTCTTCAGCCTTTCTTTTCAGCGTGGCGAAAAATATCTTTCTTAATTCTTTATTTAAATTAGCCATATTTTTTATTATTCTATATTACTGACTCAATTCCTCAACTGGAGTTACAGCATATCGCATATCCCCATAAGATTCCTCTGCGATAATCTGAAATATACCCTCATCCCTTAACACTGGGTCTAAACACGTGTGACTGATTCGTCTATATGCAATTGCCATGCCAACATCAGCCTCAACATGATACCCTTGCTCTGCACAGAAATCACTGAAGTCACTCAAGGTATTGAACTCTAACCTATCATGCTTATCTCTGTAGTCTGGATAAAACCATATCTCCTTGCCATCCTCTATACCACTACTGTCAAAGTAATCAGCCTCGCCAACCTCATCTGGGTCTTCTTCCTCACCACTATAAGGAGTATTGATGTCAATTATCTTTGTCTTACCTTTCTTATTACCCCTCTTGTGCTTCTTCTTACCCTTCCTCTTCTCCAACTCGTCTACCATGTTCCAATAGTCACCGTATGGGTCAAGACTGCGCTTCTTCTTCTTTGATGGCATCCCAATTCCACTAAATGAAGATGAGGTTGGAGGCCAGATTGTATCAGCATCATCCTCATCGTCTTCGTCATAGTCGTAATAATTAGCCATGTCATCTTCCATGCCAGGAAATATAACACCTTGCTGCATCAACCACTGAACCTCTTCATCTTCAGCCCAATCGTATCCGCTACGTCTACCCCTCGGACACATCCTACGATATTCATATATCTCGTCAAGATGCTCATGAAATAAATCATGAAGGGCATGCCTCATATTAACTAAAGGTATAATTATCTTCTTCGACATCTAATTACATTTTATTATATCATTGCAAATATATGGATAAATTTTTAGATTCCCAAATATTATTAATGACTTTTATATATTGTTAACATTACTCTCTCAGGAATTTTAAAATTTTTTTCTGGAATACAGACACGACTGTTTTTTTTAACTACTTTTCCATATATTTCCCAATATTTTTCTACGAAAATTTTTTGTACAAACGTTTATTAAGAAGATACTTAGAATATACCAAAAAAATTAGTAAAAATATTGTTTTATATCTCTTTGATTTTCAGACATTTACAAAAGTTTCATAAGAAAATTTTTGGTAGTAGTATATTTTTACTATGCGTTGTTATTAAAAGTTTTATTTTCTAGTTGTTTATATGTCTGCATGAGGTATAATCTAGATGGTATTTCTGCTATAGTTCTGAGTAATGGTGATACTATTATATTGCCATATTTATCGACCATATTATAGTATTTGTCAATAATTTCTTGTTGTGTTAGATTATTTTGTTCTTTATCAATCACTAGGTTTCTTACGTCTTTAAATGTTTTAGTAATCCACTCTATGAGTGATTCTATTTCTTCTTTATTAAATTGTCCTATATGTGTTTTTTGTTGTTCTAGTCTAGTGTTGTATGGATTAGAGTTTGTCCGAAAGAATTCTGGGACATCATCCAATCTCCATGTATAGTCAGCTACAGCAGCCATAAGGTTTACTACGGCTCTGAATTGTGGATATATTTTATATTCCTTAAAGAGAAGTATTGTTTTTCTCTTTTGTTCTCTTAGTTGGAATTGCATTAATTGTTGTTGTGTCATAGTGCGTTATTTATGGTAAAGTATTTCTCTTTTATTAATCCTTTTTTGACTGCCCCAAGGAATGATATGATACGTTTAGTGCTCCAAGAATGTGTTTCGAAGTCTTGTATTAGTTCTGCTTGTTTAAGTTGTATAAGCAGTTTGCTTCTTGGGTCTAGTCCTTGGTGTTTTAATCTTCCATGTATTAGTACTCTAAAGGTCACATATAGGTTATATGACTTTAGGGTTTGTATGAAGTGTTTATAGTTTCTTTTTTTACTCATAGTGTTCTGCTATGTTCTCTTCTTGGTTTATATAGGAAGAAAGCTTTAAAGTTATGGACTTGTTTTTCTGATTTTGGTTGTGCTTGTTTGAAGCGTTCTAGAATCTTTATAAGTTCTGTATCATCTTCATTCTTCACTGCTGTAAAGAACTTAAAGAGGATATGTGTTTTTGGCAGCATATATCCTCTATGATGTGCTCTAGCTTTATCCACGTCAGCGTGTAGCCACTGGAGTAATATTCTGAACTGTGTATATAGTTTCTTTTCCTTTGCGAGTTTTATGATTCTCTTTGATTTCTCATTAATAATCATTGTTCTAGATTAGTTTTACGTTTTTCCCTCTTTCTGAATTAAAGTATCTTCTCATGTATTCGATGAGGTTTACGAGATACTCTTCATCCAGTCTTGAGAGTGTATCATTAAACTTATCCAATAGTCTTTTTCTGTTTATGATAAAAGTTCCATTTTGTATGAATTCTTCTTCATATTCAGACATCATTTCTCCTATTGGTGTACTGTTTATCCACAGCCATTCTTCTAGTATGTCATAGATTCTTTTGGGTCTTACAGAAATGGTTGTGATATATATTCCGAATAGGTTATGTTGTTTAAGGAGTTTATAGAGTTTTCTTGTTCTCTCCTCCACTGTTCCTTCTGGGTTGGTCTTGTAAGTTTGTTTACCTTCAACCGTAGATTGGTGATAATACATAGTTATTTTATAATTGTTTAAGTGTGTTCATTACTTTTTGGTATGTTCCTCTAGCTGTCATTCTTCCTCGATGGCATTCTATCCTATAGAAGTCTCTGATATATTTTGTCAAGAGTTGTTTATCTTCTGTGACATATAGAGTGCCTTTTGGAAGCCAAGAGCATTGGTATGCAATCAGTTTAAGGAAGTTAGTGCGTTTCAATGAGCGATTGATGAAGGTATTATCTTCTAGTGCGCAGCGATATTCTGTAGTGCGCATTGAGCTTATGACTCTTAGGTATTTACAATTACGGAAAGGGTCTGAGTAAAAGCCTCTGAATTTTACCTTGAGTGGCACTAATAGATGTGGCACATCGTCATGTATCGGTACATATACAGCGTAATATTCTTTTCTACTGTTTAATGAATCGTATGTTATCATCTTGCATCCGTTGGTATTGGAGTTTCAATTTCTTCTTCCACTTTTATGTTTTCGACAATATTCTTCACAGCCTTAGTTGTGGCATCAATTGTCATGCAGCCATAGTTTCTCAAGTATTCTTCCGCACGTAGTTTAATGCTTACGGCTTCGTCTTCTGAGCATTTATAGCTTTCCATTAAATTACTAATGGGATTTAGGAGGTCTCCTATAAGGACTGACATATTATTATAGTTCTTAAGGACGGAGAGCAATCTATTTTTTTCTTCCTTTTTCATTCTAGATTAGTGAAGTTCTTAAGTTTATCCATATGTTGTTTATAGAGCCAAGCATCGAATTTATCCTTAATACCATTTCTAAAGAAGTGTTCATTGAGTCTTTGCTTGAGTATATTCTTGTTTCTTGTGAGGATTACCTCTGCTGTTGCTATCTTTATTGAGAGGTATTCCTTGTCATTTGTTTTCAAGTTCTCTGTGTATAGATTATGCCAAAAGTGGAATGGGAATTCTGAATTCGCATCAGTCAGTTCGACATATTCTATCATATAGAATCCAGCTGAATCACATATAGAGTTTTCCACATCAATGCTTCCATCGACTCTTTTAACACTGACCACAGCTATTTCCTTAAGTTTTGGTACTTTAGCATTCTCGAAGAGCCAGAGCATATAGAAGTGTTCACGTGGTTTAACTGTTTTAATATTTACTATCATAGTTTCTTGATTAGTTTAACCAATTCATGATACCATTCACTAGCCATATTTTTTCTTTGTATACAAGATTGGAGGCTTAGTTTTCCAGTCCATGCATGTGGACTAGTGAGTATTTCCTTTCTCATGAAGTCCATGAGTGTTGGTTTCGATGTGGTTATGAAAGTTGGTCTTTTATTATCATACTTTACCTCAAGATAATCTGTGTTATTATCATTGAGTTCAATCACATCGAATTGTATCATATGGAATCTATGCTCGGCATACACAACCACTGTTACAGCGTCTGCGTATGTGATGCCATCGAAGCCCATAAAGCCCATTATTGTCCCCTTTGTTGGGTTCAATCCATTGTTATAGAAATAGACATCTAGTTTGCCTTGTGATATGGTGTTGAAATTAAGTATTTTCGCTTCCATAGGCTTATAACTTTTTCAATTGTTCCATAAGCTTTTTATACTTGTCTTGTCGTGATGTATTGCTATATGTATCGCTCCAAGCCACGTGTAATGATGTGCAATAATACTCCTTAATGAATCTTGCCACCTCTTGTTTCTCAGTGCTGATGATTCTCCAAGGCTTAGTGTTGGGATATATGATACCATCAAAGTCAAGTTCTTGTTTAATTCCCACCCTCATTGAGAATGTCCTATTGGTAACTAGTGCTTTCATTGGGATTCGGAGTCTAAAGCTTTCTCCCACTAACAGCATATCCTCATCAATGTATGTAACCAATCTTATGAATACTCTTCTTAGGACTGGGGTTGATGAGTATAGGTTATCACGGAAGCTACAGTAGTAGAGTCTTTTCCCTTTGAATTTATTTCTTATATTAAGGAGTTCGTACATATATTATAGTTTCAATTCTTTCAATTGTTCTAGAGCCTTTTGGTAGATTATGCAACACGCCCATCCATACGCTGGCATATTCTGCTTGAATGGCAGTATATCACCCCTATAGAATTCCCATAGGATTGCTTGTCTGCAATACTTGAGGGCATGTTCTTTTGAATCTATTATAGCATATCCACGTGCTAGTGTAATCCAATGTTCAAAAGATGTGCATAGATGTGATTGTAAGTAAGAGCAATGTAGGGGGCTGTCATCGAAGCACAGCCCATTAAATCCTACTACTCTATACTCCAATATTGTGCTAGGTGATAGGAAATTAGGTGGGTTTACCACAGTGATTCCAGTAATCCCAATGTGTCCCTTATCTACTCTCACCATCACATATCTTTTACCTTTTTCAATCTTCAGCATATTTCATGAACAGTTTCTCAGCGATAGTATTTACCAGTTTGGTAGGAGCTTCGTTGAGGAAGATGTTTACCCACTTACCGCTATAGTTCTTGGTGTTGATTCTCACCTTGCGGATGGATATATCTGTATTGTTTGAATCGGTGAAGTTAGGGTTATCACTTGTGAGTGACACAGAGGCGATATGTAGTCCTCCCTCGTAATCTGTATCGATGTTGATACGTTTGGTGTATACTTTCTCCTCAAGTGGATTATCACCCATTATATCGGCTTTAGAGGAGTCTGTACCGAAACTGAGAATGCAGTTGAAAATAAATCTCTTGTTTGAGCGAATATCGCTTTTGTTTTTTCTACTTTTATTCGACATAGTTGTTATTAATTTATCTTGTTGAACATACAAAATTGATTCTGTTGTCTGTCTTGAGCCAAGATGTGAAGAGGTTCTTATATATTCTTTGTCTCTTTCTCTTGGTTATTTCATTATATCTCTTATTTGTGATATGATACTTATTCAATGCGGTTAATGCATCCTTAAAGCTTGAGCAGAGATAGCAATATCTAGTGATGTCAAAGTTCTCGCTTTTTCTAAGCATTATGAATGATTCCTTATTGTTATCCAAATCCGATTTTGGGACTTCAAAACGATAGCTATTCATGAATGCTGCATATTGTTCATCGATGTATCTAGGTACTCTCACATAGAATGAGTATCTTTCAAGCGTATTATTATCCACTGGATATATCAATGGTACTCCATCCTTGAACTCGAACACCTCGCCTTTCTTGAAGGTAAATGTCCAGAGTCCTCGTGGATATACATCGATTATGAATAGGAATGCCCCATTATAATCTTTCTTTATTAATTCTGTATTGATGATACTCATAATAAGTATGTATAAAAATTATCTCTAAACTGTGTTTTTGTCCATTGTCTTATTAATTCTTTCCACATTCTGATTCTCCTTCGTCTTGTGGATTCATTACCCTTAACCTTGAATGCCTCGCTCTTGAGAGCCTTTATTGCTGCCCTTATATCGGTGCAGAGGTACACATATTCATCATACGTATCACTCGATTTAAAGATAGAGGCGGTGATTATAGGTTCTTTATTTCCCTCAATGCGAAATGCTTGTATTGCACGATTGTAATGGGATACTTCATAATCTGGAAATTCAACTGATGAGTTCACTCTATATGGTACTGAATATTCCACTAGGTATTCCTTTACACCGAATGATATACGTGGTGACGGTTCATGGTCGGCTACTGCCTTTTGAAACCAGAAGTGCCATGTGCTGTTGTTGAAGTAGTCTCTTTTATAAGCCATGAGTCTCACCTCATAGAATTCAGTTCCTTTTTTTATAGTTTTTTCATTTAGTATATCCATACCTTATTGTAAACGTGCATGAAAGTTCTCTCGATGCCACGATTGAGTCCATTGTTTAACTAGTTCTCTATATATTCTTTCTCTTTTTCTTTTTGTTGCCTCATTGCCTTTACCATTAAAGACGGTTTCTTTGAGGATTTTGGTTAAATCTTTAAAGGAATCACAGAAGAATTCATATTCATTTTGATAAGTTCCCTTATATTCTCTCAACTTAACTGTTGGCTTATCATTTCCAACTAGGTTAAAGTTCCATAGTTGTCCTTGTTTATATTGGTATTGGTGTTCATTCAGTGAGGTTAGTTGGTTAGCCCAAGGTATTTTGAATTTCACAAAATAGTATTGTCCACCTCTTTCTAGCTCAAAGTGTGTTATTTTGGCTTTATTGATATTGACGTGCCAAACACCATAATCCTTATCTTGCAGTATATTCAAGTAATATAAACTATCTCCTACTTTTATTGTCTTTTCGTTAAGTTCCATTTTGATGCTATTATATTTGCAAATATATAAAAAAAGCGTGAGATAACCAAATATCCCACGTTAATTTATCTTAATCGGATTAATTTATTCACCTTTTTATTGAAGACAAAGCCATTTTCTCTCAGAAGAATATTGAGTTGTGTGCAATCCTTTATAGACAATGGCTTAATGGTTTTATAGTTCCTTGTGTATATTGTGACATTACATACCCAACCACACTTTATAAGTTTGCCTTTCTCTATTCTATATGTTGAATATGGATGGAGTTTCTTACGTTTGCCATAACCAGTGACCTTGAAGAGTGAAGGGATTGCATCATAATAGCAATGTTCCTTCAATTTAAAGTCTTTTGAAGGGCATATGACTACGTATCCAGTATCATATTCATACTGTTTCAGCTTATAGAATTGTCCCTTATTGAGTGTTATCTTGCTCATATTCTAGCGTGTTTTAAATCGCATATGATTTGTTTGTATGTAAAGTTTATTTGTGAGAAATCGAACTCTGAGTCTTTGAGAAGTTTCTTCTGTTTCCATTGGAATAGTTTATTGTGCGCTATTTCCTTTATGGCTTGTTTATCCCTTGAGAGGAAGTAGTGCGTTCTATCCATCTTATTGTAGAAGTATTTCACTTTTTCCTCTCTGTCTGTTTCGAGGTCATCAAACCATAGCTCTGTTATTCGTCCAACATCACTACATGTATTATAGAGGAAGTTACTATAGTTATAGTATGCGATATACTGATACATCGTTCTTCTGTATCTAGAAATGAATGTGCTATCCTTTTCCTTCAGTATTACTGGTACTACGGCTATTTTAACCTCTCCATACATATTCTCTCGAAATGAGAGTAAAAGACAAGTTGTATCGTTTGTGATTGTCATTCTACTGCTGCGGTTAGAATTTCGAAATCTGTTTGCTTATGTGTTTCTACACCTTCCTTATTGAAGATGCGGAACTTGGTAGAACATTGTTCAAAGTCTTTGCGGAACTTGATAGCGTCCTTACAGCCAGTTCGTTTGTTCTGATAGTATATGGTTTGTGAGTGGTGTACCTCCTTACCTTTCTCCTTATACTGAACATCTAGCACATGGAACTCTTTAATCTTGTTAAACTCTTCTGTAAATTGTTTGAATGCAATCTTAATCAAATCCTCCGAGAGCATAATGCAAGGAATCCACATTTCGCTATCTGGTTCCATGAAGTAGTATCCCTCTTCATCACCAGCTGCAATGTCTGTCTTAACTTGGATTCTTCTCAGTTCCTTTATGTGTGCATCAACGGTTGAACCGTATGTGAAGCCACGTTTAAGACCAGTGATATAGATATTCCCATATAGTCTGATTGGGTTTATCTCAACTCTATCAACATAATCTGCGGTTAAATCGCAAGCATTGTTGAAGAATGTCATTATTTGTTGTATAATACTTATATCCATATTTTTAGTTTATTTTACATTTCCCAGTCATAATCTAATCTTAGCAGTTCAATCAGCTTATTTTTTATTGTATTCTTACCAATGCCTCTAATGAAATTAGATTTAACATAGCTTGTTACAAAGAACTTTTCCTTGTCGAAGTCGTAGAATCCTTTTGCCATTGTTTTCTTCTTATAGGCTAATCTACAGAAGATTTTGCTACCATCTTCATTTGAGGCAAAGGCAAACAGCTTAAAATCCTCACCCATTCTTCAGTATTCTATCAACTTGTTCAACGTAATATTTTACCCAATGGGTAAGCATTGGCTGCTTATTGATGTAATTCTCTGGTTTCACATCCGACAAGGCGATTCTTTCAAACATCAACATGTTGCGCTTTATTTTCTTAAGCAAGTCATCCACTTTGTTGTTAGTGTCCTTAATGAATTCCTCCTTGATGACATTCTCTTGAAGGTGTTTGAATGCCTTGGTAATGAAATCAGTTCGTTCCTTAAGATTCTCCAATGTTAGTTCCTTCAATGATTCATAGACATTGAGAAGAATCTCTTGTGTTTCCTCTAATGTATCTTGATGTATCATACTTATTATACGTTATAAGGCAAAGATATGGAAAAAATAGGAGAAATGCAAAAATTGAAAGTTAAAAAAAGTAAAAAAGGATGAACATTCATTTGTCCACCCTTTTTAGCTCATTTATATTTAGATTCATAATATTTGCGTTCAGTTGTTCCTCGCCATTTTTGGTATGGGTATATTTACCATCCCTCAGTCTTACAATTCTGCACAAATCGCCCTTATACAAGCTGTAGAGATAGTATAGTTTTCCCTTGTATTCTACGATGTCACCTACTTGCATTATATATTCATAATTTTCTTAACAGAATTCTCATATTTGGTCTTGGCAATCTTCAAAGCCAATGCTTGAGCATCTTCTTTATTAAGGAAAATGCCATATCCCCATCCAATATGAATGTTTCCATTCTTATTGATGTGCAAGGCTGATTGAGTCAATTTGGCTGGTCCTTCGGCATCCTTGCGATTGAACTCATAGTCAAAACCAAACTTACATTTCTCCCTCTTGGAGATAGAGCCACCTCTTGATACCTCATAGATGGTGAACTCCTTATCTACAACGTCTGCAAATGTTAACTTAGCCATAGTTACTCTTCGTCAATGGCTTCCATTGCAGCCTCTAGTTCTTCATCAACCTTTGGTGCTTCGGTTTTCTCCACTGTAGGTTTACCAGTCACATAGGTCTTAGTGCCATCTTCTCGAGGTTTCACATCTTTCTCCTTTGCTATTTTCTTATTCTCCT
>JAEEGK010000413.1_pt1 | contig 107392 bp, 100 predicted proteins | sample 8958771 | NCBI WGS metagenome assembly JAEEGK01 (sample SAMN16246547, study PRJNA631951) | gut metagenome | biome: gut microbiome; feature: rumen; material: SC-attached | host: Bos | place: Iran: Karaj | collected 2018-10 | reverse complement strand
AACAACGAACGCATCCAGGCAAAAACAAAGTGGATGCCCCCTTCAAAGTACAGGGTAGCATCCACTTGATGAACCTCGGTCGTTAATCAATGTGTCCAGGAAACTGGGTACATATCACGGAGAGTTGGTTGCTTTTTATAGCGGGCTTTTCCAGCCTATCTATTTTTCTTCTTAGAACTCCGTCACATCCGCGCGGTTCATGGCGCGCGACTTAAAGAAGATCAGCGGAATGAGGGCCAGCAGGTTGCAGATCACGGCTCCGATCATTCCCATGTCGCTAATATACGGAAGGTACATACCGGCCGGAAGGTAGACCAGTTCATTGAGCAGGAACGTGGAGAGCAGCACGAGAGCCACGCCCGCGATGATACCCATCAGGTCTTGCAGAGCGATCTCCGAAGCGATCTTACGGAAGATCTCGCTGCGGGAACGACCGATCGCGCGATAGACGCCGAATTCGTAGGTGCGCTTCATGTATTGGCCGGTAAACCAGGACGAAATGCTTACCGAGAGGATAATACCGATCAGAACGATCGCCGTATAGAAGATCACACGGAAAACATCGAAGAATTCACTGATGACGGATTTTGCGTCCTTTTTTGAAATACTCACCTTGCGATCCCCGACGAGATCCTCCAGGTATCGTACCAGCTGCGCGTGATCCATGTCTTTTCCGTGGACATGCACGCGGCCGCCGACGTTTCTCTCGCTTTCGATCAGGTAGAACAGGATCACATCATTTCCCTCGTAGATCGCGTCTACCCTGTAGCGAGTGTCAAAAGCTCCGGAAAATGCGGGATCCAGCACATCCCCGACCGAAACACCGACACCCTCGGCCGCCTTCGCGTACATGGAACTTAAGACCAGGCCGAAGTCTTCTACCTTCGACAGGTCGCAGTCGATCTCCATGATCTTAAAGGCTTCCTCCATCTCATCTTTTGAGGTGAACACCATGGCATTTCCGGACATACTCAGGCCCATTGCGGTCGTATACTCAATGGAACCATGACCATATCCGGAGCCCCGGATCAACTGCAGGCGATCATCCGCGGCCACATCCTCCAGAACGGAATCCCAGTCCTTCGCATCCGTATCGGTTGAGAGATATCCCAGCGTAACGAAGCGATCCAGCCGTTCTCCGGATTCCTCGAAGGCCCATATGTTGCTCGCGATGTAGTTTCCACCCATCAACATGAGCACGGATAACAGAAACATGATCGCTGCGGTGATGCTGCGGCCTTTATTCTGTTTGATATAATAAAGCGCTGAAAACGGTTTCATAAACTGCTCCTTATCTCTCGGTTTCTTTCACCGCACTGATTCTGCCGTCCCAGATCTCAATGATGCGGTCGGCATCCTGAAGAATGGAACGGTCGTGTGTAACGACCAGGACCAGATGCTCGTCGGCGTACTCCCGCAGCACGCGCATAACATTGAACGCGTTCTCGTGATCCAGAGAGGCCGTAGGCTCGTCGGCAAATACGACCTCGGGGCCGTTGATCATGGAGCGGGCAATAGCTACCCTCTGGCACTGTCCGCCGGAGAGCTTCGCCGGCCGCTTCTTAAACTCTTTTTCCCGCAGCCCCAGCTGCTCCATCAGTGCTTTTGCGCGCTGCGCGCAGCCTTCGTCCACGGGCAGTGCCGCCACGACACAGTTGTCGAACGCATTCATGTACGGCACCAGATAGTGCTTCTGGAAGATAAACCCGAACTTGCGGCGGCGCAGGGTCTCACGCTGTGCCGGTGTCAGGTGGGTGATCTCCTCGCCGTTATAGATGATGCTTCCCTCCGTCGGCTCTTTCAGCGAAGAAAGGCAGTACATCAGGGTGCTCTTTCCGCTTCCAGACGGGCCGATAATGCCGATCAGGCCGTGATCCGGCAGGCTCAGATCCACATCACTGAGCGCATACATTTTCTCGTCGCTGTCCATATCATAGATCATACTGACATTTTTGATCTCAAACATATCTTAATCCTCCAACATATCTATGGTCCGGATCCTGTGCACAGACAGAAGAGCCGGGAACTGCAAAATCCCGATCACGGCCGCCATCGCGGCCAGGATGAGACAGAGCAGACGCGGTTCGATATAAACCGGGATCAGCCCCATCGGATGCATGATCAGCACATCGATCAGGGCAATGATACCGCCGGATAACAGAGCACCGAGGAGCAAACCCGCCCCGAACAAAATGGCGATCTCCCGCAGGATCATCCGGTAGACATCCATTCTGGAAAACCCGAGCGACGCGTACAGGCAGTATTCGTTGATACGGTTTCTCATGTAGGAATTATACGCTACGGTAATGGAGACCGTGAGCAGTGCGATCGCCGAGATCAGAACCGCAAGCAGCGCGCCATCGATCTCGTCGATGATCTCGGTCTGAAACATTTCGCGGCCTTTTCTGGCATCTGCCGAGACCCGATCCAGACTCGTCAGATGAACACCGATCTTCGCAAACAGATCTTCGGCGCTGTCCACGCCTTCCTCTGTCAGCACGATGAGGCCGACTCCTGAATTATTGCCGTGTGCCGTCGTTCCGACACAGGACATATACGGTCCATCCGACACACCGACGATGGTCCAAAGCCCCTGCCCGGGTTTATCCCCGATCCTGTACCCCTGGTTTCGCATCACGGCACTGTCCACCACCAGTTCAAAATCTTTTTCCGGCAGCCGCCCTTCCACGAGTTTGCTCTTCATATGCGCCAGATAATCCGGAATATCTTCCGGCTCCAGGAGCGGCATTTCCGTGACCAGCATTCCCATCAAGGCGTGCACGGTAAATTGCGACCACTCACTGTAGTACGCCCGTTTCACCTCCGGCAGCTGCTCGAGTCTCGCAGCCAGTTCCCGGTTTCGTTCTCTATAAAGCCTCGCTTCGCCGGGAACGGCTTTGTCGAGCGTTTCCGCGGACACTTCCAGATACATCTGGTATTTGAGCGAATCAACCAGAAGCGGCCGGAAGGACTCCCGCGTCGAAGCTAAGATCGAGCCGACCACATACATGCCCATGACGCTTAAGGTCAGCGCCACAACGATCACCGCGACTTGCTTTTTGTTGTTCTTTATGAACTTCCATGCGGATAAATGACCCATCACTAATCACCTTTCTGCCGTGGCCCTTTCCAAAGCCCGCAGCATATCTTTGTTTCACCGGGCAGCGCAGTCGCTGCTCCGTTATGCCCATATTATACGTAAGTCCCGGATAAAACAAAAGTGACTGCGGTCATATATTGTCCATGACCACAGCCACAATTCCTAAAGTTTATCCAAAGCCTTCTTATTTCGGAGGCGTTATATCCCTAATCGTATATAGTATTCGGGACTTCATTTTTGGAAACGATCATCCACGCAGCTCCACGATCAGTTTCACGCGGTCGTGGATGCCGGTCTTATCATAAATGCCGGAGATGTAATTCTTCACGGTTCCTTCCGAGATGTACAGACGTTTCGCGATCTGCTTGTTATCCAGTCCGTCCACCATCAGCGCACAGATCTCCTTCTCGCGCTCCGTCAGCTCCGGCAGATCGGTCAATGTCTTCTTATCCTTCGCGTTCGTCTCGCCTTGCGTAGCCGCGCCCGCCGCGCCACGCGCCGCATTCTGCGTCATCAGCAGGGTCAGCCGCTGCATGACCTTCGGATCCAGCACATTCACGCCGCCGATGATCTGCCGTACCGCGCCCAGGATCGCATCCTTTCCGCTATCTTTAAGCAAATAGCCGTCCGCGCCGCCCGCGATGGCATCCGTAATGTTCTTATCGTCATAAAAGGTCGTGAGCACCAGGATCTTCACAGCCGGATGCTTCTCCTTCAGCTGTCCGATGAGCTCGATGCCGCCCATACCCTTCATGTTCAGGTCCACCAGGGCAATATCGCAGGAGGTTCCTTCCAGGATCTCCAGGGCCTCCCGGCCGTCATGCGCCTTTGCGACCACTTCCATCTGATTGAGCGACAGGATGATCTCCAGACTGTCGAGCAGCAGCGTCTCATCATCTACCAAAAGCACCCGTATCATAGCGCACCTCCTTCTTCCTCATGGATCACGGGCAATGTGACCGTTGCCCGAAAGCCTTCATCATTCGTAAACTTACAGGTTCCTCCTGCGTTCTTCACATAGGACTCAATCTTCTTTAGGCCGAAGCCCTGCTCGATCTTCTGCCGCGCATTTTCCTCAGAAAAATCTTCTGAGTGCCCGTTGTCTTTCACTTCCATGCGCAGGTTTGCCGAGTCCGCGGAAACGCTGATCAGATAGCGATCCGCGTGGCCATGCTTCGCGCCGTTCGTCAGGAACTCCTGCAGCGCGCCGATCAGGAATTCCACGTGTTCGTGCGGGATCATCAGCTCAGGCACCGGATCCGGCGCCAGGATGTCCGCCCGCATGGTCGTATCGGTAATGAAGCGGTCTGCCACGGTCTCGACCTCGCAGAGAAAATCATTCAGCGAGACCTCCTTCGCTTCCTCATCCATCACGCGCACAGCCCGGCGGATCGACTCGAGGCTGCCACGGATGCGTTCATTCGCATCATTGACCTTACGACGTGCGTCCTCCGGTGAAACGTCAAACAGCATGTCCGCCGCATCCAGCGTCATGACGGCCGCTGTGATGGAGTGACCGACGCTGTTGTGGATGTTGCGGCTGATCGTCTCACGCTCCATCAGACGAGCGTTTTTATCCGCCATAAACTTTTGCAGAACCAGTTTCCGGTTCAGCTGCTTCTCATGCATCTCCCGCAGGTTCGAGATCCGGATCTGGTTCTGCGTCTCGGAGCTTTTTTCCTCCAGCCATTCGAACAGACGGCGAATGGCATAGAAAAACGCGGCCAATGCATACATCAAAAGGAGACCCAGGATGCTTTTCGCAAGACGGGCCTCCCCCTTCGTGAAGATCACGGTAATAATGATATAAACGACTCCGGCGCTCGCAAAGCGAAGCGGGAGTTTCTTTTCTTTCCAAACAGCGTACAGACTGCACGCGAAAAACTGCTGCGCGGCGATGCCGAAGCAGGCGATGAATATCCACTGAAGCAGACGAATATACAGACTGTCATTTTCATCCACACATGCGAGCGAAAACAAAACCAGAAGTGTGCCTCCCGCGATCACACATAGAGAAGGAAACCGTCCCCAGATGCAGGCGGCGATCGTAAGCGCTACGGTTATGATGTTGTCGTAGATCGCAAGCCGCATGGATGTCCCTCCTTCATCGGTTTTCGTGCAGGTCGTCGGTCTAGGATGTTTTTACTGGTTCTCGGCGGCTTTCGCAGGCGCAGTTTCCTGCTCGCCATGCTCTGCCGGCCATTTCGTAAATAAAAGCTTGAGTACGATCGGCGTAACGATGGACGAAACGACGATCAGCAGGATCACCGGCGCGAAATAGACCGGATCCAAAAGGCCTACGTCTTCGCCTTTTCGTGCCACGATCAAGGCTACTTCGCCTCGAGTCATCATTCCCACACCCACTTTGATCGAGTTTGGCATGGAAAAGCGGAAACATTTCGCCACTATTCCGCAACCGATGATCTTCGTGATCAGGGCCACGATCACAAATCCGACGGAGAACAGGATCATGGTTCCGTTCAGTCCGCTGATGTCCGCCTTCAGTCCGATACTGGCGAAGAATACCGGAGCGAAAACCATGTAGGTGCTGATGTCCATCTTCTCCGCAATGTATTTCGAGTCCTTGATACTGCACAGGATGATACCCGCGATGTAGGCACCGGTGATGTCGGCGATGCCGAACCATTTTTCCGCCGCATAGGCAAACGCAAAGCAGAGTGCCATGCCGTAGATCGGCACACGACGGGTATGCGGGTTCTTTTTATCCAGATATTTAAACAGATAGTAACAGAGGATGCCGACCACGATCGCTGCCGCAAAGAACAGAACCGTGTTGATCACAACGCGCAGAGCATCCTGCGTAGGATCACGGAAACCGATCACAACGGTCATGACGATAATACCGATGACATCGTCGATGATCGCCGCAGACAGGATGGTCGTCCCCACCTTTCCCCGAAGTTTACCCAGTTCTCGCAGCGTCTCGACCGTAATGCTGACCGAGGTCGCCGTCATGATGACGCCGATAAACACGGAGCGGAAAAACTCCTCGCTGCCGACCGGGGCGAACCCGTGAAACACGCTGGACAGCAGGAAACCGCCGCCGAGCGGCACGAATACGCCGGCCATGGCTACCAGAAGTGCCATGGGACCGGTTTTGATCAGTTCCTTCAGGTCGGTCTCCAGGCCTGCCATGAACATCAGCAGTACTACGCCGATTTCCGCCATTTGCTCCAGAAAATCCGATTTATTAACAATACCCAGAACCGCAGGGCCGATCAACAGTCCGGCGATGATCTCGCCTACGACTTGCGGCGCCTTTACCCGACGGGCCATTATCCCCAAAAACTTTGCCGCAACAAATATGATCGCCAGATCCTTAAATATACCGTAATTCATGAATGATACTCCACCTTTCATCGCAAACACAAAGCTCGCACGTGAGCCCTGCACGCACAAATGTGCGCCCATCGCGGTGAGTCTAACCTAAATTGTACGATTTCCCATTGTACACGTTTCAGCGATAAAAGTCAATGATAACACATGAAAAAATACAATCCTGCCATTTACACCGGAGGAAAATGTGGTAAAATGGTCTCAGGAGTAAAAAGTATAACATAAGGAGGTGCATACTATGAAAGCATTGTTACCCTTTTTCCCGTTAAGCGCAGGTTCTGATACCCCGATGGGTCTGTTGATCTCCATCGTCTGCTACGTCGTAGCCAGCGTCATCTTCGGTATCCTGTTAGCAGTTTTAAGCAAGATCCCGATCGTTAATCTTCTGGTCGGTATCGCAGGTACCATCGTTTGGGCATATTGCGTGATCGGTATCATTCTGGCGATCCTGATCTTCCTGAAGAAACTGGCGAAATAACACGGAATAAAGAGAACTGTTATTTTGAGGCGGAGCCGCACGCGGCCCCGCCTCATTTATTACTTTCGTATATTCACTCCACGGGCAATGCAAACTCCATCTCTTTTCCGGTCTTCGGGTGTTTAAATCTCAGTTTGCAGGCGCATAGGCACAGTCCCACGCCATCCATGGGCACACCGTATTTGCGGTCGCCGACGATGGGCAGACCATGCGCCGACAGTTGGGCGCGGATCTGGTGATGGCGGCCGGTCTTTAACAAAACCGATACCTCCGCCAAGCGGCCGACCAGACTTTCATCACGGGCGGTGCAGGCTTCCTGCTCTTTTGCAAACATGGGGGTTCCCTGCGCAAAACGACAGGTGAGCACAGCTTCTTTGATCTGCGAGCGCTGATCCTCGCGAAGAGCGGTGACCTCCGCTTCCGTCAGGATGCGCGATACATTGGCCGAACGCTCGAATAATAAGCGATCGGAATAGGTGATGCCGGCCAGCAGGTCAGCGGAAATATAGGAACCCTCGGGTGCTGCGACCAGTGCCCGGTATTCTTTATGCAGGATGTCACCCTGCGCGAACTGCTTCGAAAGCGCCGCAGCGGCCTCCTTCGTCTTCGCGTAGACCATCAGGCCGCGCACCGGTTTATCCAGGCGATGCACCACGCCCACATAGACAGGTAAAACACGGCCACAGGAAGTAGACTCCCTGTGGCTCATATAGTTTCGAATTCGGGACGGCATATCGTCGGACAGCGTCCGCCCCTCCTGCGCATCCACGCCGGCAGGCTTCTCCACTATCCAGATCGAACTGTCCTCATATATACAATTTAACATAGCATCCCTCATGCAACGGAGCGTTTCCTCCGCTCTGTTACTCTTCTTCCAGAAGGTATTCGCCCAGTTCGCGCACAGATTCGACCAGCACGTCCGCTCCGGCCTCCTTAAGTTCCTCCTCGGAACCATAGCCGTACAGCACGCCGACCGTGTCGATGCCGAACTGCTTCGCGCCGATGATGTCATGCTTGCGGTCGCCGACCATGACCAGTTCCGTCAGGTCGACCAGCTGGCACTCCTCCAAGATATACTGCAGGATCTCCGTCTTCTTCGCGCGCGTCTGTTCGATGTCCGAACCTCCGATGAACTCGAAGTACTGACGCAGATCAAAGTGCTCCAGGATCTGCTCCGCGAAAACGACCGGCTTCGAAGTCGCCAGGATCAGCGTTTTACCGGCCTGGGTCAGTTCCTCCAGAAGCTCCGGAATTCCTTTATAAACCTCGTTCTCAAAGATCCCCTTCGGTTTAAAATACTCGCGATAGTAGGTCACCGCTTCGTGTGCCTGCTCCTCGGAAAAACCGTAGAAATCCATGAAACTTTCAACCAGAGGCGGGCCGATGAACGGCTGGAGTTTCTCCAGATCCTCCTCCTCGATACCAAAATGTTTTAATGCGTACTGAACCGATTTGGTTATCCCTTCGGCGGGATCGGTCAATGTCCCGTCCAAATCAAACAGTATGTATTGTTTTTTCATATGTCCCCCTATACCTCAAACACCAGATCCCCGTAAGTCGGGAACGGCCAGATCCGACGATCGACCAGACGTTCGAGTTCATCTGCGGGGCGGCGCAGGGCCTCCATCGCAGGAACGACCTCCTCATAATATTTATGTGCTTTTTCCTTCGTTCCGACCTGTGCGGCTGCGGTTTCTTCCGCTGTCGCCAGCTTCGAAAGCGATACCTTCATGTCAGAAAGCAGGTCGGAAACCTGGATCAAAAGTTCGGTCTGAACGGATACATCCGCGTCCGCGCAGGCAGCCGTCACTTCATTGATGGAAGCGGCCAGCCCGGTGGTGTACTCGATGACTGCCGGGATGATCTGCTTTGACGCCATGTCCATCATGGTCAATGCTTCGATGTTGATCGCCTTGCAGTATGCCTCGTACTGGATCTCCGCGCGGGATGCAAGTTCTGCGCGCGTGAAGATTCCGAACTTCTCGAACAGTTTCGCGGACTTCTCGGTCGTGAGAGCCGGGATCGCGTCGATCATGGACTTGATGTTCGGAAGGCCGCGGCGGGCTGCTTCTGCGATCCACTCTTCGGAATAGCCGTTGCCGTTGAAGATGATGCGCTGATGCTCGGTCAGGTATTCCTTGATCAGGTCGTGCAGCGCCAGTTCGAAGTTATCTGCCTTCTCCAAAACGTCTGCGGCCTCGCAGAACGCTTCGGCAACGATGGCGTTGAGTACGGTGTTCGGCTCGCCGACAGAGTCGCGGGAACCCACCATACGGAATTCGAATTTATTACCGGTAAATGCAAAGGGTGAAGTACGGTTGCGGTCGGTCGCATCCTTCTGCAATGCAGGCAGGGAGGAAACGCCGGTCTCCAATACGCCGCCGACCTTCGAGCTGGTCGCGCTACCGGTGCTGATGAGCTGCTCAACGACATCTTCGAGCTGCTCGCCGAGGAATACGGAAATGATCGCGGGCGGTGCCTCGTGTACGCCGAGACGGTGTTCATTGCCCACGTCGGCAGCAGACTCGCGAAGCAGATCCGCGTGGGTATCGACTGCCTTCAGGATGCACGCCAGAACCAGCAGGAACTGGATGTTGTCATGCGGCAGCTTTCCCGGATCGAGCATGTTGATGCCGTCATCCGTGCAGAGCGACCAGTTGTTGTGCTTACCGGATCCGGAGAGGCCAGCAAACGGCTTCTCACTGAGCAGGCAGGACAGTCCTCTGCGGTTCGCAACCTTCTTCATGGTCTCCATGATGAGCTGGTTGTGGTCCACCGCGATGTTTGCCGGCGCATAGATAGGCGCGAGCTCGTGCTGCGCGGGAGCCACCTCGTTGTGCTGCGTCTTCGCGGACACGCCGAGCTTCCAAAGCTCTGTGTTCAGTTCCTGCATGAAACCGCCCACGCGCTCACGGATCTGACCGAAGTAGTGGTCCTCCACGTCGTGTGCCTTCGGCGGAACCGCGCCGAACAGGGTGCGTCCCGTAAAGATCAGGTCGTCTCTCTTCAGCCACTTCTCACGATCGACCAGGAAGTACTCCTGCTCGGGCCCCACCATCGGGGTCACCTTCTTCGAAGTGGTGTTACCAAACAGACGCAGGATACGCAGCGCCTGTGTATTTAACGCTTCCATGGAGCGGAGTAACGGGGTCTTCTGATCCAGCGCCTCGCCGGTGTAGGAACAGAACGCCGTCGGGATGCAGAGCAGAACGCCCGTCGCGTCTTCCTTCAAGAACGCGGGCGATGTGCAGTCCCAGGTCGTATAGCCGCGAGCCTCGAAGGTCGCGCGCAGGCCGCCCGACGGGAAGGACGATGCATCGGGCTCACCCTTGATGAGCTCCTTGCCGGAGAACTCCATCAGCGTCTTTCCGGAAGGTCCGGGCGCCGATACAAACGAATCATGCTTCTCTGCCGTAGTTCCGGTCAATGGCTGGAACCAGTGCGTATAGTGCGTCGCGCCCCTCTCGATGGCCCAGTCCTTCATGGCATTGGCCACGACTTCCGCGATCATCGGATCCAGGGTCTTTCCCTCGTCGATGGTCTTACGCAGCTCCGCGTAGACCTTCTTCGGGAGACGCTCCCGCATTACGGAATCATTGAATACATTTTGTCCGAAAATCTCTGCAATACTCATCTAAAACTCCATTTCTGCCCTAATTCTGTACCGAGGGCATTCGGTATCAATAGTTTTCGCAAACAGCCTGTACGACGAAACGTATGTCGGAATTCTCTGTACAGGTATACAGCGTAAGAACGTGATCGGTGATCGATACCGAGATGCCGGTATCATACAATGCCCGCTCGTGAGCCAGATCGATCAACTCTTGTTTCGAACTATCCGTCGGAAACAACGGGCTGAAGATCATATCAACGTAGTACTGCTCGTACACGGAGAAGATCTTATAGCGATAGTTTCCGCTGGGTGTCATGATGTATACGTAGGGATTTGCCTCCCAAAACGCCTTCTCTTTATAACGATCCAGCGTGCCGAACATTTTATTGTCCTTCTGGTTGTGCGCACAGATCGTAGAATTGAAGGAAGAAAAATCTCTCTCCTGGCGATAATCCATGAACGGGCAGCCGGAGATCGACTCCTTATCATAGTAATCATATCGCAAATAGTGGGAATTGTCACTTCCTTGTACGACCGGATAGTCTACTTCTGTTCCGGGAATGACGATATAACCGGCATAGTCGGCATTCATCATCTGCAGGAATTCATGATCCACGCCGTTATTTCCCGGCGGCAGAATATCCTCCCGGTTCCGTTTTGTTTCTTCCTCAGACAGAGGTTCTTTCGTAAGCACCTCCTGACCGATCCCGCTCTGGTCGATAATGACCTCGACATCCGAGCCGGTACCCTTCGTAGGATCCGACCCCTGCACCGTAGAACTCAGCTGTGCCTGGTCGCGAAGGTCTTGATAACCCCGGTTGTTTTTCCAATACACGTAGGCGATGTGTCCCAGTTTCAGTACGGCTACAACAAACACACACAGAAATACCCAAAACAGGATCCGCCTTACGATCTCTCTCTTCTTCATAGTTTCCTCGAAATATTAATGATTGTGCTTCGGGAGCGAAGCATGTGCCAAAAGATTGCTGTCAAACGAAAAGGTGAGGTTCGCGCGCTCACGCTCACGTTTAAGCGCCAGATCAATCAGGCGAACCAGCATCTTCGAATACGGAAGCCCGACAGCCTCCCACAGATAGAACGCCAGCGACCCCGGGATCGTATTGATCTCGTTGACATAGAGAGCATCGGTATCCGTATCGATCATGAAATCGATGCGCGCCACCCCGTTGCAGCCCAGCGTCTGGAACGTTTTTACGGCCAATGTACGGATCTCCTCGCGACGCTCCGGCGATATCTCTGCCGGGATCTTGCGGGACAGGCTGGCCATGCCCTCACTGCCCTTCGCGCCGCCGCCCTTAACGGGAGCACCCTTCACGCCGTTCTTGCCGCTATTGCCCATGTATTTATCCTGGTAGCTTAAGATCTCGTCCTGTGCGATAGGCTCCTCACACTCGGAAGCCTCCGCCGTCTCGTAGTCACCGAGCACGGAACAGTTGATCTCTTTCAGATGCACGATGGCGTGCTCCACCAGTACGCGGGTCGCAAAACCGAATGCGAACTCCAACGCGCTCTCCAGTGCTGCGCGGTCGCGCGCCACGCGGATGCCTACGCTCGAACCGAGGTTGTTCGGCTTCACGATCACGGGATAGCCATACTCCTTCTCAATCGAATTCAGGATGCCCTCCGGATCCTTGCGGTACTCTGCGATATTCGGGCACATCGCCGGAAGCACGGAGATGCCGGCCTCTCGGAGGACTGCCTTCTGCGCGAATTTATCCATGCCGATCGCAGAGGCAAATACATCACAGCCGACATAGGGCAGGCCCATGGTCTGCAGGTAGCCCTGAAGAGCGCCGTCCTCAACGTTCGTTCCGTGTACCACGGGAAATGCGACGTCAAGCACCTGATTGTAGTCTTTTTTAAACGCACGGGACTTCACCTGACGCAGATATGTGCGTCCGTCCTCGCGCACGAGAGTAACGTGGATGCTCTTCTCCAAAAGCGCCGGGATATTCCGGTACGCCTCGATGTCGCCGACTTCCTCGCCGACGAACAACCGGCTGTCCTTCGTCATATAAACGGGGATGATCTCGTAGCGCTCATCCTCGAATGCATAATAAGCCTGAAGCGCCGAGATCACGGAGACCTCATGTTCCACGCTGGGACCGCCGAAAAACAATCCAACCGATATTTTCATGTGTTTATACTTCCTTTGATCAATAGTTGTCCGGGAGGTCGTTTTCCAGGAGAATGATCTTCTGCGCGTCGGTCTTTATACCGTCCGCGATACGAAGGCCCTCCTGAAGGTCGCCTGCCACAAACAGTTTATCCTTCGGAAAATCGGTGTCGCACACGCCGGCATAGATCGGCTCGGTCTGCCGCTTTCCGATCAGGATGATAACATCCGCATTCTCTGCCGCCTGGCGGCCGAAATTGCGGTTTAATTCTTCCTGTTTCTCCCCCAGTTCCACCATACCCGGTGTAATGAGGATCTTCATTCCGTCGAACATCGCGAGCGTGTCTAACGCCGCCTTCGCTCCGACGGGGTTCGAGTTGTACGCATCGTCGATGAGGATCCCGCGGCCGGTCTGCTTCATCTGCAGACGGTGCGCGACGCTCTCCACGCGCTTCACCTGTGCCACCATGTGCTGCTTCGGCACCCCGAAGGTGTCCGCCACGGCCAATGCCCCGGCTAAATTCAGCACATTGTGCGTTCCGATGACCTGCGCCGTGAAATGCACGGTCTCTCCGTCGGGAAATGTCATGTCGAACTCGCTGCCCCGCGCCGTGCAATGCAGGTTTATCGGCCGATACATCGCTTCCTCGCACGTAAGACCGTAGGAGATGATCTTCAGTCCTTTCTTCGGCGCTTCTTCCCGGAGAACCGGGTCGTCGTAGTTCACAAACAGTATGCCGTCCTTCGGCAGAGCATCCGCCAGTTCGAACTTCGTATGGATGATGTTTTCCATGGACCCGAAGGTCTCCAGATGCTGCGGGCCAATCGAGGTCAGGATGCCGTAGGCCGGCTTCGCGATATCGCAGACCGCCTTGATCTCGCCGACGCGGCGCGCGCCCATCTCGCAGACGAAGACTTCATGCAAGGGCTTCAGATCCCGACGCACGGCGATGGTAACGCCCAGCTCGGTATTGAAGTTTCCCGGTGTCATGTAAACATTGCGGTCCGCGGCCAGAACCTTCGTCACGAAATGTTTCATGCTGGTCTTTCCGTAGCTTCCGGTGATGCCGATGGTGCGAAGCGCCGGCATCTCGGCTATGATCTGTTTTGCTTCGTTGATGAATTTCCGGTTGATCCGCTTCTCCATCGGGCGGTTGATAAAGTTTGCCGCGATGATAACGAAAGGCGTCATAAGCAGACAGCAAAACGTCGGGAAGAAGAAATCATTTCCCGTTCCGTTTACGATGTTAAAGATCTGCCAGGCTAAGAAAATCGCATAAATAATGAAGACCGTGATCATCATGCGCTTTACACGTTTCGTAACGGCAAAATCTTTCTTCGCCATGCCCTTACGCGGGCGGTTGCCGGAAAATGTCAGCCACAGCAGGATCGCCGCCGGCGCGGCCCCGTACCAGTGCCTGCCGAATAAAAGCAGGATCGGTATGGACAGGATCACACCCATGGAACGGCCCAACAGGCTGTTGTAATTATGTTTCATCCAGCGCAGCTGCTCGTCAGCCGCGTAGGAGTTCAACTGAAACATATGCATATAATACAGCATCAGACCGATAAATGCAAGAGTGCTTATCGCTGTTATGATCCCCTGATATATTGTGATCATCATGGTATTTTACGCTCCTTTGTGACATCCGCCCCACTCGCGGTTTGAAGTGTCACTCGTTCAAAAATGCATCCATGGCTCCGAGAACCAGCCCCGGCGAGTCAATGTAGGAAAAATGTCCTCCGGGCACGGTCACGATGTCGCTGTCCGCGATCAGTTCCTTCATGCGGCGCGCGTCGGAGACCGGCGTCGTCGTGTCGTTTTCACCCCAGATCAGCAGGGTCGGCTGGGTGATGGTCGAAAGCTCCTTCTGCAGGTCTTCATTGACCACGCGGACCAGCGTTCCGCGCATGACGGGCGATGCGGCGTTGTAGTCCGCGGAGCCCCTGCGCTTACGCATATGATCCATGTAATCCGGATAGAGGAATGTCATGACCGGACATTTGAAGATGAATTTCGCTATTTTGTATGTGGCGGTCTTATAGCGCGCCTTCAGTTTCTTCTTCGGCTTGATGCCCGCGGAGTCCATCAGGATGATCTTCGTGAAACGGACCGGAGACGCGCCTGACGCACCCGCTTTTTGGCGGGCAATGAGTTTCGCGATCACGCGACCTCCGAAGGAGTGCCCGATGAGCGCGGTCTCGGTGATCCCCATCTGCTTCAGGAACTCTGTCACCACGTCGGTGTAGTCATCCACACACCACGGCTGCGGCGGTTCGTCGCTCTTACCCATCCCCGGAAAGTCCAGGGCATACACCGTGTGCGTCTTCGAAAGGCTAGCGATCACGCCCGGATACATATCAAGGGAAGCCCCCCAGCCGTGCAATAGGCAAACGGGGCTCCCCTGTCCGGTGATGGTATAATTGATCTTCAGATCCTTTATATGTGTTTCCACAGTATCTCCTTAATGTATCAGCAAAATACAAATAAACTGACTCGCTTCGCTCGGGGGTCGAAGTATATTTTCTGCGTCTCGCCTGACGGCATTCCGCTGAAAATCAAACTTCTGGCGTTTTGGGTCTGCTAAGCAGACCTAAAACATAGGTGCGAGCAGTCGCAAAACACTTTGTTTGAAGTTTTTGTATCCGGTATGTTTTTTCGCCAGATCGAGTGTGATCTCTTCACAGATCGGGAACATGTTCTCGAAGTCCTGACGGATGTCCTTTATCGCCTCACAGCGGTAGAGGTAGGTCGCGCACTCGAAGTGCAGATACAAGCTTCGGAAATCCATGTTGATGGTCCCGACGACCGCGATCTCATCATCGCAAAGGTACTGCTTTGCATGGATGAAACCGGGCGAGTATTGGTAAATGCGGACGCCCGCATGGATCAGGCGTTCGTAGTACGACTGCGTCAGCAGGAAGATACTCTTCTTATCCGGGATACCCGGGGTGATGATGCGCACATCCACGCCGCGCTTCGCCGCCATACAGAGTTCGCGGTTCATCTCCTCACTGATGATGAGGTAGGGCGTCGTGATGTATACATGATGCTTCGCCGTCTTGATGATGTTCATGTAAACATTTTCCCCGAGGGGCTCATGGTCGATCGGCGTATCAGAGTACGGCTGCACGTAGGTGTTTTTCTCCTTCGCTTCATAAGCATATGGCACCAGGTAATGCGTCACGGACAGGTCGGTCTTCTTGATGAAGTTCCACATTTCGAGGAACATCAGCGTGTGGTTGCGCACCGCATCGCCCTCCAGGCGGATACCGCTGTCCTTCCAGTGACCGTAAGGCGACTCAAGATTGAAGTATTCGTCCGCCAGATTAAAACCGCCGGAGAAACTGATCTCGTTATCGATGACCATGATCTTACGGTGATCACGATGGTTCATAAAAACATAGATAAACGGAATGAACGGATTGAAAATACGGCACTGGATGCCGTAACGGTTCATTCGCTTCGCGAAATCCTTATCGATGAATTTCAGGCTTCCGAAATCATCGTAGATCACGCGGACTTCGACGCCTTGCTTCACCTTACTGATCAGGATCTCCTCGATCGTCTTCCAGACTTTCGCGTTCTGGATGGTGAAATACTCGAGGAAAATGAATTTCTTAGCGCCTCGAAGCGCCGTAAACATATCCTCCAGGGCCTCCTCCGCCGGCGAGTAGAACTTGACGTCGGTATTCTGATAGGAAGGATATGCGCCGTATTGGTCAATGTAATTCATTTGCCGGTGGACATACCCGGTCAGGTCGTCGTCCGGCGGCAGGCAGCTCTCAAACTCGGCCAGGTGGTTGAGGTACTCACCCTCGACCTTCATATAGTGTTTTTTGGTCTTTCGGTTAATGCTGGTTCGGCCAAACATCGCAAACAAACTAAGCCCGAATACGGGGACCGCCAAAATGACGAACACCCATACCAGACGGTAAGCGATATTATCCCATTTTACCGTTATTCGCAGAGCAATCAATATAGCCAGTATATCCAGCAACAACGAGAAGTAAAAATAGTTGCCCGCCAGCAGTCCCGTCGCCCAGATCATAAGCAGGATCTGAAGCAACAAACTGAAACTGGTATAAAATGCTCTACCGAATATGACCTTCAGTACTTTTTTCATTGCCTGACCAAAATCCTTTCGGGGCTTAGAAATCCCGGCCCCACTTAGCGCACACCACGCCAGTATCATTCTATCAAAAATACGGGAAAATGGCAAGCATGCAGACATCAAAACCAGCCGAGGTCACGATAGATCTTCGCGGCGCCGGGCATTCCGAACATATATGCAGCGATATCGTTGTATGCGATGTCGATCAGGATGATGATTCCCAACGTTACAACGATCCGTGAAAATGCTTTCTCTCCGAGCTTTTTTTGTAACCACGCCAGCCACGGGAGAATCACATAGAAAAGGAGCAGGCCGGAAAGCGCGAAGGTCAGGACCGACCGAAAGCAAATGTATCCGTTTATGTTGCCGAAGTTCAGTTTTTCGGTGCTATAGTCCCAGCCCCAGTGGCCTTTGTTGACCCGATCCAGGATAAATCCTGCTGCATATTCTAGGGCTCCGCAGATCGCACCGCACAAAATGGCCACCAACCAGGGTCTTTTCGTGAGTTTTCGGCACATAAAATACATGAGCAGACCGCCCAGGCAGTAGATATCGATCCACGGACCGAAGCAGGAGCCCCGCTTCACGATCTGCCCGTCATTGTATAAGTAAAAAAGCGTTTCGTAGACCCATCCGAAGATGCCGGCGCATACAATGATGCCCATCAATAAAACTCCGAGGCTCATAGCGCCGTTTTCTGTCTTTTGTTTCATTTGTATTCCTTTCAAAACAAATCGGGATGGCTTGCATTTCCCGCATCCGCACCTATGGATTTTTATGGATTTCTGTGCTATCATGAATGCACCGAGGCACGGAAAGTGTCCCGATATTTCACAGGGAGGTACGATATGTATACCTATACTACCAAAGGAACCTGTTCCCGTCAAATCCTATTTGATATCGTCGACGGCAAGTTGACAAACGTTCAGTTTGTCGGCGGTTGCCACGGAAACACCCAGGGCGTTGCTGCCCTCGTGGAAGGCATGGATGCGGAGGAAGTTATTCGCCGTCTGCAGAAGATCGACTGCAAAGGACGGGGAACCTCCTGTCCCGACCAGCTGGCGCGCGCGATCCGTCAGGTTCTGAAGAGACAGGCCGAGGCGACCGAAGCCTGATCGGTTTCAGACATTTCGCATTCCAATTATTTGCCATCGAGGTTCATCATGAAAAAGATAGTTCTGACCGGCGGCGGCACCGCCGGACATGTTACTGCAAATATCGCCCTGCTCCCCGAACTGCGGGCGCTGGGCTATGAGATCTCCTACATCGGTTCCTACGAAGGCATGGAGAAGGGGCTCATCGAGGCCGAGGGCATTCCGTATTACGGCGTGGCCACCGGTAAATTCCGCCGTTACTTAAGCGCGAAGAACCTGACCGACCCGTTCCGCGTCCTGAAGGGCTATCGTGAAGCGAAAAAACTGATGAAGCAGTTGAAGCCCGATGTGGTCTTCTCGAAAGGTGGTTTTGTTGCCGTTCCCGTCGTTCGGGCCGCTAAGAAATACAAGATTCCGGTCATCATCCACGAGTCGGATATGACGCCGGGTCTGGCCAATAAACTCTGCATTTCCGCAGCGAAATACATCTGCTGTAATTTCCCGGAGACCGTGGAGCAGCTGAAGAATAAACCGGCCGTCCTGACGGGCAGCCCGATCCGCAAAGAGCTCCTGACCGGTACACGCGAGGCGGGACTGGCATTTACCGGACTCTCCGGCAACAAACCGATCCTGCTCATGATCGGCGGAAGCTCGGGCTCCCGCATCATCAACCAGCACCTGCGTGCGTCGCTGGACGACCTGCTCCCTCAGTTCGACATCATCCATCTGTGCGGTAAGGGAAATCTGGCACCGGACATTCAGCGCGACGGCTACGTTCAGTATGAATATATCTCGTCGGAACTCAAAGATCTCTACGCCTGTGCGGACGTGATCCTGTCTCGTGCCGGGGCCAATGTCCTCTGCGAGCTCCTCGCGCTTCGGAAGCCGAACCTGCTGATCCCGCTGTCGAAGGCAGTCAGCCGCGGCGACCAGATCCTGAACGCCGCTTCCTTCCAAAAGCAGGGATTTTCCGAGGTTTTGGAAGAAGAAGCCGTTACCGAAGAGACTCTGGTAACGGCCATCAAAAACCTGTATGAAAACCGCCAGACCTATATCGACGCTATGAAGAAGGCCGATATCGGTAACGGTGTCGAGCGCGTGATGGAATTAATCCAGCGCTTCTGATATTTTTTTCTGCATCTCCTTAGCTTCCTCAGGATCTAAGGTTCCCGGATCCCATGCTGCGATCTTCGCTCCGTCGTCGTAGCGTGGGATCACGTGCATATGGAAGTGAAATACCGTCTGGCCGGCGGACAGACCGTTGTTCTGTACCAGGTTAAAGCCCGTGCAGCCCAGTGCCTTCTTCATGGCTTTTCCGATCTTCGCAGCCACCAAAAGCACCTTTGCAGCGTATTCTTCCGAGATCTCGGTCACGTCTGCAAAATGCTCCTTCGGCAGGATCAGGGCATGGCCTTTCGAAGCAGGACCCAGGTCAAAGATCACGCGAAACATATCATCCTCATACAATGTCGTGCTCGGGATCTCTCCATTCGCGATCTTACAAAAAATACAATTCTCCATTTCGTTCTCCGGCCCGGTTTCCGGGCTTTTTCCTTTCTGTTCGATTTGATCTATACTCTTGTTTTTTGATTTATCCTGTTCGCACACTGCCCAATGGCCTTCGCGTGAAAGCGGAGCTTTCTGTGATCGGTTCGTCAGCCGCCGGTCGCCGGATCACTTAAGATCCTTCGGTTTGTGTGCATTGACCTTATCATAAAGCAGGGTGCTCGCGATCGTATCCTGATGCGTGATCACGCTGCTTTCGAGTTTTCCATCGCGGATGCACTGCATCGCCTCCATGATCTCGTAAACGAAACCATTGACCGTTTCCTCATCCTTAAAATGCTCGACGAGGTTGCGGTTGCTGTCGTACAGAAAGGCTTCGGTCGCATAGTGCGAATGCGGCACGATCAGCATGCCCGCGTCGCCACAGACGATCAGGCGCTCGTCCAGAACGCTGATGAAACTCGAATCGAACGTCGCGATCGCATCCGGGTAGCGCATGACCACGTGGTTCTCAATGTCCACGCCGGTCTCACTCCAGATGGAGTACTCCTCCACCTGATCGATCGGGATGTCGCCCAGCACGAAGGTAGTGATGTCGTAGCCGTAAACGCCCAGATCGTATGCGGATCCGCCGCCGAGGGCCGCGCTGTAGAAGCGATCCTCCGGATCTTTATTCATCAGATTGGCGATGCCTAAGTTGGAATATGTCGGTGTGCCGATCTTTCCTTCTTCGACCCACTGTTTTGCTTTCTTGATTGCAGGCAGGAAACGACTCCACATCGCCTCCATCAGAAATACCTTCTTCTCTGCAGCTTTTGCGAGACCCGCCTTCGCCTGCTCCATGTCGGTGAACATCGGCTTCTCACACAGGATCGGCACGCCCAGATCCAGGCACAGCATGACCAGTTCATAGTGTGCATTGGTCGTGACGCCGATATAGACTGCATCCGGCTTCATCTCTTCGATCATCCGGGTGTAGTCATCGTACGCCGCCGGGATCGCATTGGCCGCGGCAAATGCCTTGGCTCTCTCCATGGATTTGCTGGCGATCGCAACGACTTCCGCGCCTTCGATCCTTGCAACTGCATCACAGAACTTATTCGAGATACGCCCTGCTCCTAAAACCCCAAAACGAAAACTCATTTGTTTTCCCCCTTTACATTATGTGGTGATGCCGGATCGGCATCTCTTTTTTATTTCAGAAACGGTTTAAACCGCACTGTTTTCTTATGCTCCCAGGTTTCCGATCTGCCCGTCTGACTCCTCTGTTTCGGCATTTCTTTTTCTGAGTTTGGGAATGCCGTACAGCAGAAGCGCGAAGATGATACCCAGTACAGCCCCGGAGGCGTGCGCCATCCAGTTGACCCCGGGTGTGTTGATTCCATTCGTCACTACGATGCCGAGGAAGATCAGATATCGAATATACGGCACTTTCTTCAAACGCTTGCGGTTCAAAAACAGGATGCAAAGCAGCGCGCCGCACATGCCGCTGATGGCGCCGGAGGCGCCCAGGCTGTAGACATTTTCACCGTTGTGGATATACATGGCGAGGCTGATCATGCCCGCACCGATACCGCTAAGCAGATATAACAGTATAAACCGTACCTTCCCGAGCAGAACTTCGAGCGGTTTTCCGACGTACAGTTGCGAGACCATATTGAAGAACAGGTGCTGAAAACTTCCATGCAGGAAGATATGCGTGACCGCCGTCCAGTACTCACGGTTTTCAAAAAACGTGCGCGAATGCATGGCTCCGATCCGTTCGAGTTTTCCGATATCGTCTCCACCCGCAAAGATCTTCTGCAGGATAAAAACCCCGATGCAGCCCAGGATCAGGCCGATATTGACCGGAGACAACAGGATCTTCAGTTGTTTAAACAGGTTCTTCCACGGTGATGCCGTCAGGCGGCTCTCGATGATCGTCCGCGCATCCAAAAAAGTACCCGGCTGATCGTCATAGATCATCAGGTTTTTCTTCGGGACGTCCACGATCCAGAAGGGCACGTCCTCTCCCAGCTTCATCCGGCTCTCCGACGAATTCGACGTCATCACGACCAGAAGCCCGAACGTATCCCGCACATACTGCGGATATTTCTCCGCGATACGGTCCCCCATCTCCTTCAGTCGGTCACGGGTAAAAACATCCCGCTTCTCGACATTCGATCGGGTATCATCCAGTAAACATATATAAAACAGGCCCAGCTTCGTCAGCTTAAACAACACACTCACGGTGTGGTCTTCATTGGCCTCTCCACGCAGATAACCCGACTCGATCAGGGCATTTTCTAACTTGATCAGCAACTTCTTTTTCCTTCATTTCTTTAAAACTGTTACTGACAGTATACCTGTTTTTCGAAGTTTTTGCAAGACTGAGGAAATTTGAAAAGCATACACCGCTCCGCTACTGTATTCCCTTTTCATAAAAAAAGTGCAGATCTGCCAGAGCGATCTCATCTCCGGGAGCGAGTTTGACTTCCTGCGACGGCAACAGGCGGTTCCCATTAATAAACGTCCCGTTCGTACTGTTCAGATCGATGATGTACACCCCGTCCGGCCGCTGCTCCAACCGGGCATGCAGGCGGCTGATCAGCGGACTCTTCGGGCAATGATCCGTCGCCCCCTCCAGCTTGCCGATTATATATGGAAAATGATCCGGGACGATGTCAGACGTGCGCTCGGGCACGCGGCTTCTCAGGCACCCCTTGTCCTTCCCGGAGCCACGTGCGAACAACCGCTCCGTTTTAAACTCAGTTGTTATCTCCGTCCATTTTGCATTGATCGGATGTGTCGTACGCGCTGTTATTCGATCATTCTCCGTGTCGTCCGGATAGAAGTCCCCCTCGGCAGCGTAATTCTCATCGAAGTTCAGGATACCTGTCTCGCTATGATCCTTGGATCCCCGCGCCCGATCCTCATTCGCACCGTTCTTCTTTTGAAGATACAACGCGGCCACCTGTCCCACAGCCAAGCAGACCAGAACGATCCCTCCGGCTGAGATCATCTTCTCCCGACCGGTCCGTTCCTTTGCCGTCGACAAATAGATCCCGGTCAGCAGTATGGCGCCTGCGACGGAATACAGAAACATTCGGATATGCCACAAGATCTGCGGTGGGATGCGCTCCGTTATCCTTCTGCCGATCTTAGAACGAGCAGTTCCGGCCATCTCACGCTTCTCCCTCGGCGGTGGCAGAAAGCCCAGGACCCTATGCTCCTTTCCGGCCTTCTCCCGCGCGCCCATGCCCTGCTCCGTCACGGGTTCCCCAGCAGACCGAAACACCTCGCCGGGATCCATATCGAAGACTTCGATGGGTTTCACCGGATCGGAGTTCATGTATTTTACCTCCGGCGACTGTGAGACAGGGTCCGCTTTGTCTTTCATCGCGATAGCCAGAAGATCTCGGATCCCGCAGGTCTTCTTCCGGCTCTCTTGATACAAATTGTACGCTAGCCCGACACACTCGTAGTCATCGCGGGAAATGTGATCCAGCAGGTAGCACAACAGCCCGGATAACTCCTCGGAAAATGTAGTCTCCTTCTCAAAGCCGAACGCAAAACGGCAGCGGTCCTGCTCCGGCTCAACGAAGATATATTCGGGAGCCAGCAGAATTCGGTCCACGTCCATCAAATACTGCTCTGCTACCTCACAGGCCTGTGCGATCCCCTCCAAAAGCCGTCGGATCTGCCAGACATCCATGGTGCGACGCTCGTAGAGCCGCGACAACGGTTGCCTGGACGAAATGTCCAGACACAGGACCACATCGCTGTCTCGCATCTGCATCGTCATCGGAACAAAAGGGCCCAACTCGTTATCTATGACCATTCGGCATTGGTAATCGACGTCGCGCCGATCCTTTTGCACCAACATCATATATGTGGTCCCGGAGTAGTTGCTCCGTCCATATTCAACCTTCATAACTATCCTCCCGTTGCGATGACTCTTACGCTTTCTTCTTCATGAACAGGCTGTGGAGCAGCCGCAAAAACTCCTCCTGCTCCACGTAGCCTGCGACCGCCGTGATCGTGGTCTCCCTCGGCGGTGTCAGGTGAAAATGATAAAACACATTCATGAGCGGCATAGAATAATTCAAATGATATTTCACTTCCACCTCATAGGCGCGAACTGCCACTTCTGCATCGATCTTTTGAGAAAACAGGAGCCCCTCATTCGCCTGATCCATAAGTGTTTTCTTTGCCTTTGTCTCCTGGTCCGTGTGCCCGTCGGTCACCTGCCAGAGCAAGCCCCTATCCTTCCAGGCCGCCAGATCGATCTTTCCGTCCACAACATCGCTCACAACTTCTTTCGTCACATCCACGGCGCACTTCTGCGCCTTCGCATACAGGATATAACAATCGTGCAGATACGCGCCCTCACATACGATGACCGTAAATACCAGGAAGATCAAAAGAAATAAGTAGGATGCTTCCACGACCATGGCACCACCCCAGAACGGCCGGCCGCTTTTTGCCTGATCCACACCTTCCATAGCTTCTCCTTATCCTCTATCCGACGATCTCAAAAACCATCGCACAGACAAATGCTCCCATCACAAACGGAATAAACGGCAGCGCCTGCCCTTTTTTAATCTTACCGATCGCCATCAGAAATAATCCTCCCAGAGCACATAACAACAGCGAAAGAAACAGCAGACTGAAATTCGCCCAAAAGCCGAGATACAGGCCACACACCACGAACACCAGACCGTCTCCGTATCCGACCTTCTGTCGCGATACAAAAGCGGCACCGATCAGTAAAACGCCGATGCTTATACCTGACAGACCCGGCATCATCTCCCCGAAAACAAGCCTCGCCCCCACAGCGAAACCGGCATGAAGGAGGAGCCAATACGGGTTGATACGGCGATCCTTCAGATCCTCGATGCTCCCGACCAGAAGCATCAAAAACATTCCGACCGAATAAATGGCACGCATGCTTAACCTCCTCCCGGTATTGCCCCTCTCCTTTTTTCTTCCTCACGCGCCGCGCACACGGAACACAACGGTTTCGTGCCGACTTCCGAACGATTGACCGTATGGATGTATCGGATCAATGCACCGCAATCCGTGCGGGAATGATACCGGTCGCCGTCGGTCGTGATATAGTAATATACGTCATTCTGGTTTCGTATACAAAACTCACAAGCTTTGTACTTCCCGCCATATTCATTCCGTTGTTCGGAAACATGGTCGGCTGCTACCGTCTTAATGCTTCGGTTCAAATTCGAACAGTCGCGAAATGAATGGTAGACACGTCCGTATTCCGTGACATATACTGTCTCTTCGTCCTGTTGCCCCTCGCTTTTCGACGTGTCATATCCACGCCAATATCGTCTGCGACACCGCTGTGACAGATCGATCTCATTCAGCCCCGGCGGTAATCCCCAGAGATGCACGGTATAACTGACATGCGCATCGAGATACTCTGTATCCGGAGTCAACAAAGTTCCATTAAAAGACAGACCTCGGGACCCGTCCACGATGGGCGAAGCCTCCAGGTAGTCCTTCGCGAGGTATCGATCAAATAAAACATTCAGCAGACCGATCTCCAGCCCATGCCGCGCGACCGCGCTCACCGAAACGTTGAAATTAGAAAGGATCTCCTGCTGTGCGTCTTCCTCTGACCGGGTCAGGATGGTCCCATCCTGTTCGGTTGAAAATAACCCGGGCATCTTCTCCCCGAGATCGGCGCAAGCGGTGATCTCCTCAACGACCCGATTCAGCGTTTCCGCGATCCTCGTCTGAATCGCCATGACGCGAAAGAAATAACTGACTCCCAGAAGGACAAATACAACGATCGGGAGCACCAGCGCCGCTTCGATCGTGAGACTTCCTTTTACACCTACCCTGCGCCGGCCGGGGGTGATATCGGATGCCCTTTCCGAATGGGATGTAGTTGTTCTTATGTTTGAGAGCGGTAGGTCGCTGAACGAAACCATTCTGTATTCACCTGTTTCAGAGGCTTTGCATACTGTTTTCGGAAAGGCCATCGGATATCACCCCCTGTCTCTGTTAATAACTACGTGCATCCTTTTGCATAAAGGAGTAACTATGCGGTAAAAAGAGTGTCGGTACTAAAACGATCAGTTTGGAAAACAATCTCCCTGCCGAAGCCTGCGCTTCGATCTCAACTGCATAAACGCAGTCATCCATATGGAAGCCAGGATCGCTCTTCTGCATGCCCCATTCGATAATGTCCATGGTCTGCAGATATTTGCTTTTATTCTTTTCGAAAAAGAGCAGGATCCTCTCATAGGTTTGGTAATCGAAGCCTCCGGCCATTTCTTTACTCTGCGCGCCGGAGGTCAGTAGTTGTACTCCGTTCGTCAGCCTGACGCTCCACTGCGCTGCAGACTTAAACAAGGGTATCTTCTTCCCGTCCACGATCGCGCGCATGTCGAGAACGCTCTCCGCGAGCGCCATCGTTTCCAGAAGCAACCATTGCACGCCCAGCACCAGCGGGACGATTCCCGTCCAACCGATGACCGCAGAAGCAGTCGCTGCTGCTTCCTTTTGGCACTGCGGGTTCGCCAGCACGGCAAATGAATTAAACGCCACACGCGTTCCGTAGATCCGGTTAAGCACTCCGAGCAGATTATCTTTATCATTGTCCTTTCCGATCAGAACATATTCCACCTCGTACCGAAGCTGCCCCTCGTTCTTCTTTTCTTTATTCTTCTGCTCCTGAAAATCCTGCAGGTATTCCATGACGTATTCCCCAAACAGAAAGTCCGTCACCGCCTCGCTCATCACGCCCTCAGATATCTCCGAGACCTTATCCTTTCCATGCTTCTTCGACACTGCCTCTTTGATATTTCGCTTTCCTTTGGATATCTCGGCATCCTTCAGGCCATAGATCTTCAGGACATTGCCCTTCAGGAAGTCCTTTACGACGCCGATGATGCTTTTATCGACCGCCTCATCCGCCTCTGCGTTGTAATCGACCGTGGTGGCTTCCTCAGTCGTTACAGGAGCCTCTGTCTCTCCTGTTCCCGTTTCGGCCACGCTCCCCACCGTTCCTGCCTCTGAAACAACCACCGTGCTTTCCGGTGCAGGCAATGTCTCCGGCGCGGCCGTGGTCACGTACGTATTCCAGTCTTCGCTCTCGACGGCTCCGCCCCCTTCCTCGATCGATTGCTTCGCGTCTTCTGCATTTTCATACATCCCGAGGATCGACGTAAAAGAAGAAAACGCACTCGCCGGAACGCGGTATTTCATCATGTCGATCGCGCTCTGCGCAAAATACACACCGCCGTCATCGACAGCGCGTATTGTTTTCGTGATCTCCATATCTTCGAAATGCAGATCGAACAATTGAAACGTCCGTCCCAGGATCATCCCCTTATTCTGATCCAGATCGTACTTCATATTCTCGCGAATGACATTCTTAAATGCATCCGCCACGGGCTGGTCGTAACCGAAACTTTCATCCAGCATCAGGATCCCATAGTTCTCAAACAATGGCTTGGAATACATCGAAAACAGGCTGTCCAAGCCTCCGCGTGACGCCATCTGCAGGCGTACCCGAAGGCCATACACACGTGCGGTTTCCAAAAGAGCCGCCAGCAAGCTCATCACCAACAGGAAAACCAGTGAAACATAGACCGTGATCACTCCCTTGAGCCCCTTCTTCGCACGCATAGACAGTTCCTCCTGTACTTATAGTCTGTTGATCGTCGAATTCACCTTATCAAACACATCGCTGATGATCGAGTTCAATTGGTTTTTGAATATCAGCACCAGGCCGACTAAAACGACCAGTATCAATACCATCTCGATCACCCCGATGCCCCGGTTGTCATTCATCAGACCGGGGATCTCCTCCTCATTTTCCGCTTCCTCCTCTTCTCGCATAAGCAGGACTTTTTCTTCGAACTCTGTCTCCGAGTGGTCCTCCTCCGAACCGTTTACCATACACTCCTCCATCATAGAACGCATCATTTCCTCCATACACTGCTCCTTTCCGCGACTAAAGTCGCCTGTTTTTATCATATTCCGGTGCTAAGATAAGCCGGCACCATTACGATGACCATGACGATCACCAGCAGCAGCAACATGGGCATTAAGAGCTTAGTCTTCGCTTTTTCGCCCATTTGTTTCGCTTGCAGAAGCCGCATATCCCGGGCTGCATTTACTTCCGTTTCCAAAAGTTTCGGCAGATCTGCCAGTCCCGTGCGCACATTTTCCTCCAAAAGAGTACCCAGTTTTAGATAACCGTAACTACCGCACCGCCGACCGAACTGTCCGTATGCCTCACCCTCAAATGTACCGGTCTGCATACCGGAGAGCGTCCTTCTCATCTCCTCATAACCATAGCGCGTACACCCGGTCTGTTCCCGTGTGTTCTCATATTCTCCGACCATCCGCTCCCATGCAGTGCGAATGGTCATGCCTGCGCTGAAATACAGCGTCAATTTCGAAACGATCTCGGGGTAATCCCGCTCCAGACTTTCCTTCCTTTCATCCAGTGCCCGTTCCAACTGCTTACCCCTCGAAACATAGAGAAGAGCCGCAGCACAGATGGCCAGTGCCAGAATCCCGACGCGGGTCGAAGTCCCCTGCGGTTTCGCATACGCCAATGAAAACCCTTCGAACTCACTCGGCAAATGTGCCTCCGCGTCGCCCTTTTCAGCCTCCTCCTGTATGAAACTTTCCAGCCGCTCGGCGAAGGATCTCTCATCCGCCTTCGGATAAACGCGCAGATCGTAGACGCGTTCTCTCTCCTGCTCCCGAAATGACAAGGTCAATTTCATGTGAACCGAAACTCCCTCTTCCGGCACCTCCTCTGCGATGCGCCCAAAACTGCTCAGATATTCGGGCGCATCGGACTTCCAATTCGCCTTCAGATAATCCCCGATCTCTTCCGGAAGATCCAGATTATGCTCGATCCTCGAAAGGGAAGCATTGCCCTTCGACAACAGGCGTTCCCCTTCCGCAAATCCTTCCTCAAAAAGCAGCTCCAGCCCCTGTGCGTCCGGCTGTTTCTCTCCTACCGACAGTGCGACTTCTCTCTCAAAAGCGTCACTCTCACTTTCCCCCTTCACCTGCAAATACACGCGCATATTCCCTGCGGAGAATTCCGGCCGCGCAATGGCTCCGTTTTCGCCCATCGTGTCCTCTTCCTGTTCAGGCGCCAGAAGAGCCAGTAGTACCCCGCACACCACGACGACAGCCACCACGATAAGCTGCTCCCGTTTGATCTTCCAAAAAGCGTCCGTCGCGTGCTCCCTGGGAAATGCGAGCGAGTACTGTTCTTTTCGTGTCGGCGCGAGTTTCGTCTGAAAGAGATCTCGGATCGACTCCCGAAACCGAAGGATCGCAAACCCAGCCGCTGTCGCAGTTACCAAAAACACCATTGCTTCCATCGTCCCCTCCCATGTTCTGTTTACACACGGATCGCCGCCATCTTCCGTCCGACAACGATCGCCACAAAATACAAGAATAAGCATACGATCATCGTAATTCTACCCACCGCAGTCGTGTATAGCGGTTGAATGATGTCCGGTGAACCCACTTGAAGATACATCAGAATGGCCGGCGGCATGAAGATCATGATCTTTTGTTCGAACTTCACCTGCGTGATCCCTGCCTGGATCTCCTCCTCCACCGTGAGCGCGTCCTCCAACTGCTTCGCACACATTTTCAGGAGGCGCACCATGCTGCCTCCCGTGCGCTTCGATACCGCCAAAAGCTGCGCGAGCAACTCCACCTCGGCGATCCCGCTTTCCCTCGCAAACGCGGCAAATGCTTCCTCTGCCGCCACATGCATCTCGTGCACCTGCCACTCCATCTTCCTCCACCTGTCCACAATGTACGCCTCTTCCCCCCAGAGACGGATCAGCTCCTTTCGCGAACGGATCAATGCATTTTCCATGGAGTATCCGGCCGCCATCGACGAAGCCAGGCTCATGACCGCGTCCTTACACATCACGCGTTTCTCGTGCTCCCGCTTCTGCCGCCGCCCCTTCTCCCGCTCCACATGCAACACACGAAGCAGCGGCAGCAACAGGAGCGTCGCCGACAGCGAGTGAAAGAACAGCCAGCTAAGAGCCGCCAACAACATCATCCCCCAAAGACAGTCCTGAAAAATATAGTTTTTCTCTCCCTCGGAGCTTTGCTTCGGTCTTGCAGAGTTTCCCCTCAATGCGCCCCTCCTTCTCTCCGTTCTCGCGAAACGCAAACAATTCCTGTGTTGTGATCTGCCCGTCCTGCGTCCCCGTGACCTCATGGATGGACAGGATCCTCCGGCTTCCGTCCCGCAGCCTGGCGACGTGGATCAGGATATCGATCGCCGACGCGATCTGGGCTACGACCGCCGGCAGCGGAATATCCACTCCGCCCGTGAGGACCATCGTCGCCAACCGGCTCAGCATGTCCCGCGGCGAGTTTGCATGCCCTGTGGACAATGACCCGTCGTGCCTCGGATTCTCATCTTTACAACAGGATCTTCCTCACCTCTTTTCGGTTCAACAAGTCGATCCACAGCCGGTTCACACCGAATCAGACCATTGCAATCACGGTCAACTGTTACCTGAAGACCAATTAAAGCTGTGCCACGGTTTCAAGCCCAACGGCTGTTTCAGGCAGGTATCAATTCAATCACACAACAAAGAGAATATCTTTTAGGAGGGAAAAATGTCAGACGGAGTATTTCGTGAGAAAAAGGGATTTACAGTAGTACAGAACGTTATGATCAGAGATCAGAGACTCTCTATGAAAGCAAGGGGGTTGTATACGACGATCCAGAGCTATATCACTATGCCAAACAAATCTTGGAAAAAGAGTGAGTTTCTCAGAATGGTCAGGGAGGGTGAAAAAGCCTTTGAATCGACCTGGAATGAGCTCAAAGCTGCCGGTTATTTGAAGGTGCATATGTATTCCAAGTCCGCGACCTGGACCGTAGAATACGAGCTTTTGGACGATCCCGTGGATGGACCACACACCTACTATTACAACAGCAAAGGCGAGCTTGTGCGCACCAATGAGGGAAAGGTTGAAATTACCGAAGAGACATCATGTACCCCAAAGGTTGATGCAGCGGATAATTCTGATGAAACCGGATCCACTCCGAAGCCAGAAGAAACACCTAACAACGATGAAGCTGCTTCTCTCTCAGATACGTTCGAGCTAAAAAACACTGCTGATAATATATGCTGTTCAGTGGCAAATGATCCGGAAATCCGCACAGAAACAGCGTACCCCCAAAACAGGGGTAACGCAGAAGATTCGGTTTCAGATTTTTTGCGTACCCCCCATTACGGTACCTACGCTAAGGGTACCTACGCTGAGGGTAGGTACGCTGAGGGTACCTACGCGAACGGGGGTAACAGTAATAAAGACTATATAGTAAATACTGTTTGTAATGACTGTGATATTAATCCCTCTCTCAATCACTCTGAATCAAAAGGAATGGCAGATAAAAGAAAAGATTCTGAGTATACCGTAGTGTTGGACCTTCAGGAGCGAATCGGATACCAGCGGACTGAAGAGATCGAACGGGAGTTGCAAGCGTCCGGCGGAATCCCTAATTCTTCTTATCCGCCTAATATCAAGACCATAAAAGAGGCTATAATGGCACTGACGGAATGGGACGTCTACTACGATTCTCAGCCCAGGGATGAGTGGCACAAGTGCGCTTTCAAGCTCACCGTGGAGTGTCTGATCGAGATGGCGATTGCTCCCGGAATCTGCGAGTATAAGGGGGCAAGTGTCACCAGGGGCCAGGTGATCAATCAGATCAATGGGATCTACCGCAACTTCCACGGAACCGCCTACTCTCTTTCTCTATTCGCCGAATGTATTGTTGATCGCTTCATAGAGATCATGAAAGAGACAAGGGTCCTGAACCAAAAAGCCTATCTCAAATCCCTTATCTGGAGCAGCTTCAGCACCTATGTCACCGACTGGGAGAGCTACTTTCACCGAAGTTACTACCTGGGACAGGCCCGGTAACTTCCTGCAGATTCTGCAGGTAGTTCAGGACAGAAAACCTCCAGATCTCAACTATGTGCAAAATTTGCAAGAAGTTTGATCCCAAACTCTTTTTAACCGGCAGCGTCAAAAATGTAGGCAAGATACGCCTCTGTCCGACAAAGCAGCCGCGGGTTCGAAAAACCCTCGCTATTTTGTCCGACGCAGGCATCTTGTCAGGGGAAACCCCTGATACCCCGATGAAAAAATAATAATGGAAAGGCAGGTAAGAAACAGAAATGTCCGACGAAAAGAAACGTAAAACTATCCGGTTCTCCTTCCGAATCGATGAAGATTTGGCCGAACACTTGTCAGACAAAGCAGACGAAATGGGCCTGAGTATGTCCGAATATCTCCGTCGCCTGGCGGTGAGCGAACCTATGGTCCGGCTGGAAACGAAACAAAATATCGAAAGGATCAAGTATGAGCTCGCCATGATCGGAAACAACCTAAATCAGATCGCAAAAGAACTCAACAGTACGCATTATATCTTTTTCGGGAATGATAACGAGAATCCCAAGAAGATCAAACAGACCCTTGAGAACCTGGATAGAGTGCTGGAAAAAATCTATGAGGCATACTAAATGGAACGACCGCCGGTGAGGATCCGATAGTGATCTTCATCGACGGTCACAGGAACTATGTGCAGAATCTGCACATAGTTTGGAATATCAAGCAGCTGTCCATCACGACCAAATAAGCCGTTTTTCGATTCCGCTTTTATCGTCATGGAGTCATATTATCTATTCTATGAAGTAGCCCTACCATTCACATCCAGGCAATATTCATTGTTAATTATTTTCGCATGGATTTCTTTTCCTTTGTTCGTTGAAAGTGCAGACTTACTGATAACTATTCGATCAACTTCTGTTCCATCAGGAGTTAATAAGCAGCAGTCATACATCCTATAATGCATGAACTCAAGAACGATATTCACGCTAAAATAATTGTGGCGCACGCATAAATATCCAAATATCAAGAAAAAAATAAGGAATTTCACCATTTCATCCCACTTCGTAAAGTCGAACGCAAATAACGGAAGAATATATGAAAGCAAAAACTCCGCCGTTATAGTCTTGCTCTCCTTCGCCTTTAGTAATGTATAAGTTTCTTTCTTGCCATCGGTCTTATAGACCATTACAAGGAGTACAAGTACAGAAAACAATAAGCCCAGAAAGATCCCGGTAATTCCGAGTATTTCTGACCATATGTTCCCATCGCCATCAAATATGCTTTTAAGATCAATGAACAAAACCGTCAGCCACAAAGGTACAAACGATAAGAAATACATACTAAACGAAACCCAAATAGACATCCCCTATCTCCTTCAGCTTACCCAATTCTTTGAACCATCAACCTCAACTGGCACCTCTTCCAAAACATCCCACATTGCCTTCCCACAAAGGATCTTTACAAGGCTTTCTGCATCTTCCTTCCTAGACGTATCAAATCTCTTATCTTTCGTCAAAGGAAGATTAAAATACTTGGCCACTTTCTCTCTGGTTTTCTTTATTTTAAGAAGTTCTAGCTTCGACCTACTGAATGCCGCAAACCGTCTTGGATTTTGCCCCGAAGAAGCTGTACTACGAAATACTTCTGAATCAGAAACAATGCTCAAGCGTTCTATCTCATCAACAGCTTCAGCACATCTGTGCTTATATGCCCTCTCCAGGTCAAATAGCGTCTCTCCAGACAAATCCAAAAAATAGACAGTCCGATCATATATGATAACACTCATTGCTGTTCGAAGATTAAGAACTTTTTTCGGAACCTCCCAAAATTTCCCCTTATCGTGAAAAAAACGGTTTTTAAGTGTGGTTATCGGCGTATTCATAGAGACAAGCTTAATCTGATGATTATCGTCACCATTACATGTAATGCACCCACAAAGAACATATGCTTGGGCTTTCATTCCAAACGGGTCAGCCTCTGAATCCGAAGTTGCAATCCCTTGAAACAAAGCATCCAAATCAATTTCTATATCAGTATTATCTTCGCTAATCTTATAAATCGTCGAGGAGTTACATGTACCATCGTACTCACGAACATCTCCATATTGACTCAGTCTATTATTTCCTTTTCCGATGTATTCTGTGGAAATTACTTGAATAAGATCTTGGAGTTTTTCGCATGGCTCCAGCTCAATTCTTCTGCAGTTGTACGTTGTTCCGTTTCGTTTTGAATGTGTAAAGTTGAGTAAATGAGCATGCCATTCCTTACAGTCAGGCAGTGCACAAAAAATATCCTTAACTATGTCTAACGACATAAACTAATCACTCCTTTTAATATAGCGTCACCATCACCTTGAAAACCTGATTTGTAAATTTAACTTGATATACATTTCGCTATTTTCCTCATATAACTTCATGTACTTATGTCTAGATGTGGATGCCCTTTCAAAGAATGTATTGTCCAAAAGGTATTGTTCAAACATATTCCTGTTATAGATATGGTAAGCAAGTATATCTCCGTCTTCCTTAACGATTATATAGCCCCCGTTGGCCTCATCTATTCCGTCCCATTTTCTTCCAGGCTTCATGCCCAGTGCGCAAGAACACAGAAATTTTTTAATTTTGTAAGAGTAAATCACTGTTTCTCCATATCCAAGAGGATCCTTCTCTCCCAGAATATCAATTAACGCCTTGCTGTCTTTCACGTTTGTCGTATAATAATATAGCAACATATTTCCCATGAGAGCAGGCATTAAGCTATCAATCATAATGAGATTCCGCTTAAATCCAGCATGATAAACGCTATCATAAACTATCTTTCCACCATATTCATAAATCTTAGCGATCCGATCCAATATCTTATTTTTGGTTTCTATGGCGTTTATTTCCATCATCTGTTCATGACTGATTCCATAAACCTTATAAACAAAATTCGTTGTCTCCCCAGCATTGAGCAATGTCGGCGGATTACCTATTTCGGACTTAATAGAGAAGCCCACATTATTTCTATATCCCGTGTGGATATCTTCAATCTGCATCGTAATATCCGTCGTATCCGCTGAAGGCGCTTTAATCTTTGTAACTCGAATACCGTTCATATAATCAGAAATCGCATCCACTCTAAAACTATTAGAATTGGAAACAATATGATTAAGTAATTCCTTCGCCTTCTCTCCTAATTCCTCTCGCGAGACAGATTTTATCCTATTATTTTGAACCTCAACATGAATATCTGCCTCATCCACGATATAGTCGACTACATCTCCTGGGGTTTCTTCGCGAAGGACCTTTAAGATCGGATAATAAATCTCTTCAATTCTATTGACATTCTCATCGGCAGCATAAATACGCCCTTGATGAAGAAGCTTTAAGAAGACATAGAGTTCCGACCATTCTCCTTTGTTTCCAGACATTTTCTCAGGCATTATTATCTAAAACCTCCTTAATCTGGGCGGCAATTGCTTCTATCACATTAACAGTAACACTATTTCCAAACTGCTTATACAAATGAGTGTCCGACAATTCCAGCTTGAAATCGTCAGGAAATCCCTGCAAACGAGCCCATTCACGCGGTGTCAATTTTCTCACATTCTCTTCATTTATGTGACCTTTTATATGTGTTTCCGGAACCATACTATGAGGACGATCATCAATAACGAGATTGCGCTCTCTCCCCATTCCTCCACAAACGATAGTCCCCGCTATTCCATCCAAATCACGGATTTCATATCCAAACCCGTTGCCTTTGGCTTCATGCCTTGCTCTGTGGTTTCTAAGGGTTTGCATATATACGTCAGACAAATAATACCTTGAAGGTATCGGAGCTTCCTCAAGAATATCTCTGATAGTCTTTTTTTGTCCTGCCGACGTTGGAAAAACAAACTCTCCGATGTTCAAATCATCTCTGAATGCTACTACATAAATTCTTTCTCTATTTTGAGGAACGCCAAAGTCTTTACTGTTTAGAACCTTCCAAAAAACCTGATATCCAATATCTCTAAAAGCTTGTCTAATCACTCTGAAAGTACGGCCATGATCATGCATAACCAAACCCTTTACATTCTCACAAAAAATAACCTTGGGCTTGTGATATTCGCAGATTCTAACCACCTCCAGAAAGAGATTTCCTCGATTCTGTCCCTTAAACGAATCACTAAATCCATTTCTTCCAGCCCCTCCTGTTCCTGCAATCGAAAATGCCTGACAGGGAAAACCTGCAAGGCAAATATCAAAAGCTGGTATTTCCTTTTCATCTATCTTAGTTATATCCCCAGCTATCCCAAAGGGATCCGCATAATTAGCCTTGTAGGTTTTTTGAGCAAATTCATCCCATTCACTTACAAATACGGTATCAATATCCTTTCCAAATGCATTGTCGAACCCCTTTCGGATTCCACCTATTCCAGCAAACAGATCAATTGATTTATACATTTCTTCTCTCCTTCAGTGCAGATTCAATAATATCCGCACATTCTTTTGTTTCCTTTTTAATTTTTCGTCCCCAGAACCTTAAGACAATCCACCCATCAGACTCTAGTTTTTCAGTTACTTCTTTATCACGAGCCATATTCCTTTCGATTTTGGGTATCCAAAACTCCTGATGAGACTTGAAATCTTTTTTTCTCTCCTCCCAATTGTACCCATGCCAAAATTCACTGTCGCAAAACACTGCAATCCTAAGGCCAATAAATACAATATCAGGATTTCCGTATATCTTTCTTACATTCTTTCTATACCGTATTCCACGGCTCCATAATTCTTTTCGTAAAAGCAGTTCTATCTCAGAGTCTTTGTTTTTTACTCGGCTCATGTTAAAACTTATCTGTTCTTCAGTTTTCTTCATTTTTATCGTTTAACCATGCTTGCATTTTTTAGATAGATTTCAGTGAGTGCAGGGTCATACTCTTCTAAAGAATCGTCGGATCGTTGCAATTCTGAATCATTATTCCTCTTCGCCTACCGAATCCTGTCCGGTTTGAAGGCTATGCTTCCGAGCAGCATCCAGAATACGTTGCCAATTCTCTTCGGATTCATTTGCGGGAAATCCACCTTTCCATAGAGAATATTCTCTTGACTTTTTCTCCCGCTCTTCTGCCGAATCATCTCTGTTAGGGCCGTATTGTTGCCGCATTTGTTGCCATTTTTCAAGAAAAGACTGGTATGACGCGTACGATACCTCTTCCTTTGAGTTTAACGTTGGACCGCTAAATTCCAAATAGTAACAACCGTCTTCTTTTAGGACCGGATGAAGCCCATACAGATCCTCTATCTCAAACAAGATATGATACATCCTGCTGCGATGGTACAGTTCCTCGTTAAACAATGCCAATTCATCTATGTTCAACGCCTCGGCCAAAAGCTTTAATACATTATCCCTCGGAACCTTTTTGTTCTTCTCATACTGAGCAATTCTTACGTCAGCACTTCCTTCAGGAAATCCACAAAGGACACCCAGTTGTTTTTGAGTAAGTCCCCTTAATTCCCGATATCTCTTTATTCTCCATCCGATCGAACCGGCAGGCACGATGGGATCTTCTTTAAAAAACTTCATAACCCCTCCATAGAGCGCTATCCCGACCAAAAGATATAATCCGATACCATTATACCATAAATCACCTGAGATTAAACCTAAAATTTAAGATTAGTCCGGATTATTTGGTGCTAACCTTTAAAGTTAGTCTTGACAGCTTTATTTAGAGGTGTTACAATGTTTTCAAACCTTAAAGGTTAGTTTTAAGAAAGAGGTGATCAAATGGACAGAATTGAACCCGCATACGTTGGACCAGAAAGAATCATGTCTGATTGGGGTGTTTCAAAGGCCACCGCATACAGCATCATCAAGAAAATGAACACCCAGCTCCAATCAGAACACCCCACAGCCCTGATCATCCAGGGTAAGGTAAACCGAATCTGGTATGAAGAAGCCTGCCTGCTAACCAACAGAGCAGCTGAGTCCTGACCCCGAAATAGGGCGAAAATGCCCAGGAAGGAGCTTATGCTATGAGTGATGTATTTCATCGTTTTTTCGCGGATCCGGAGCATGAAGAGAGCTTTAATTCCTGCTGTAAGGCTCTCAACACTGATGTCAGTGGCGACAGGGACTGCTTTCTGCTACTCTTCCTGCTATCCTCCATCTCTGATGGTGATAGTATCAGGCAGATAGTAACAAAAGAATACGGAAACCTCCGGATCCGGCCCTCTGCGATCCACGAGGGCTGGGTGACGGGAGGATCCGCCAGAATCATCCGTCTGGCCTTCCATCTGTTCAATTACGGATGCCCTACCGCAAATGATTTGGAAGGTGAGGAAGAGCTTCGGGAAACACGGAAGTACCTTCCTATGGAAGTATTGACCGGCCTGGATCAAAGACTCTCTACTGTAGCCCTAAACGCACTGAGCATATTGATAAGTTGGAATTAGCCCTAAAAGGAGGCGCATAATGAATAATACAACAAATTCAACGACCACTATCTCGTTATCCTTGCTATTTTTGAACGACCTATTGATCCATTCTGTTATAGATGCACAAACCTACGAAGCAGCGAAGCAAAAACTGATTCAGGCATCAGAACAGTCACAAACAGCTATGACGGCTTAATCTAACATGGACTCTGGTGATTCATGACGAATATGGATTCCACTGTTATCACATTCTACTAGAAGCCGATCACCGACCTTATAGCCAAGTCGGTCAAGCCATTTTCCTTCAAGCTGGATCTTCGGGACAATAGTCCAATCAGAAGGTTCAAAGAAGGAATACCGAATAGTACGCCTGGATGCATAACGAACTTTTATTCTTTTTTTCATTTTTAAATCCTTTCACGAGGTAATGTATGAGGAAAGCAGCTGTCTATCATTTCACGAATCATAGCGAAATAAGACCCAAGGTCTACAAAGATCAACTTACTGCGCTTGAAACTTATGCCTTTTCTCTGGGTTATGACTCTGTTGACATCTTTTGTGATATGAGTCTTAAAGTATGCGAGCATGCGGAGTTCAAGCGTTTCTTCTCGTGTTCTGATCAATACGATGCACTAATTGTTAAAAGCTTTTATCACATTTCAAGGAACACCGGAAAACTCATAGAAAGCATGCGAGCACTTCAGGAGAAGGGATTATCCGTCTATTCGCCGGAAGATGGGATATTTACATGGGAGATCGTCCCTCTTACCGCTCCGCTCCGTGTCGTCACCTATACAATTCTACACGGCACCCCAAACGAAATGAAAGAGATCCTGCCTGTGAGAAATGATATTTTGCGACTATTTACGGAAAAGAAGACCCAGTGGACTATCGCAGATCAGTATTACGACAAAACCTTATATCAACGGCATGGTGAACAGACACGTCTTTCAGAGCTGGTTGCAAATAAAGAAAGATATGACCTGCTTCTCGTGCATAAGCTGAATGATATTAATTGGCATACTGCCAGATTCCTCAAAGTTAGAAATGAGTTGAAATTGGATATCTACTCATTACAGGAAGGATATTTAAAATACCGTAAGGAGAACCCTGATTGAGTTACGCAGAAGAAATCAAAATTAGGCTACGCCCGGAAAGCAAAAATCCTATACGAGCAGTCATATATGCCCGAGTTTCCACAGAAAATGAGGGCCAGAAGGACTCTTGTGCCAATCAAGTAGAGTTAGCCGAATTATACGTCTCTTCACATCCGAACATTGAGCTGATCGCCACCTATGTAGATGATGGTATCTCCGGCAAGAATGACTTTACCAGGCCTCAATATAACCAGATGCTGCAGCTTCTTTCGACAGACGGCTTCGACCTAATTCTTACGAAATCGCTCTCCCGGTTAAACCGTGATCAGCTCAATTCGCTGCATCTTACCAACATGCTCCTGGAGCACAATGCAACAGTCCTGACCTTAGAGGACGGCCAGATACATGATTTCGAAGATATCAACTCAGAGCTCCTACACAGTATCAAGTACGCCATTGATGCCCAGTATGTGAAGCAACAGAGCATAAACGGCCACAAGACCCATGAACTTCGTTGTGAACGCAAGGAACTCTCTGCAAAGGATTGTTCCTATGGATATATCTGGCATAAAGAAGACAAGACTATCACGGTCAGCGAAGATCAAGCCTGTATCATACGCAGGATCTTTGAAGATTATGTATATCGTAACGCAACCCCAGCAGAGATCGCACGAACCCTAGCCACAGATGGGATCAGTCTTTGCGGAAGAACTATCTCAAACATTATTGCTGACGAAAGGTATATCGGTAACTTCTACATCAACAAACGGACCACTAAACTAGGGACCGGCCGAACAAAATCTAGGCGAATCAAACTCCCAAAAGAACAATGGGTCCTATGTTTCAGACCAGATCTAAAGATCATCGATCCAGACCTTTTTGAATTAGCTCAGCGAGTCCATAAAACAAGAATCACTATTTACGAAAAGGCAGATAAGAAAAAGACTCAGGCCCATTTCCAGGGGTATCATCTTTTTGCAGGAAAGATCTTTTGCCCCATCTGCGGTAAGGTGTATCATTACATGTATGCCGACAAGAAAAAAACTCTGCCGATTTACATGATCAAAAATCATTCTTCCTGTTCCAACCCAATCAGAAAGATCTATGAAGAGGATCTTGTAGATTTGACACAATACGCCCTTCTATGCCTTATAGACGATCAAGATGATATTTGTCGATCAATAGAACGGGTATTGGCAGAGATCGTAGAAGCTTCACAGAATAAAGAGGACGATGTCGGAAGGCTTCAAAAGATGCGTGCTGCACGGGAGAAGCAGCTTGAGAACCTGATCGATCAGTTGTCTGAGGGGGGACTTACCGAAGCCGCTAAGAAAAGGATCAAAGAACGGCTAAACAGTATATCTGAGGAGATCGATCGGCTGTCCTGTGAGATTATTGATAAGCAGGCAAACAAACTAGACGATTCTTTTGTGTCAAGCAGGCTCTCGTCCATCCGGGAGGCAATGGACAGGCTACGGAACTTTACCCGCTTTGACCGTGAACGGATCCTAAACTATATCGACTGCATCTATATGCATCCGAACGAAGACATTGAACTAATTCTCAAATCAGGATACAGCGTTGGTATACATGGAATCGAACGAAACAATCGGGCAATAACCGATACGACCGGCACCACAAACCATGAACTAGCAACAACATTCAAGACGGGAATCCAACATGCCCGGTATTCATCGCCTGCAGCATGTCGATGACCTCCCCGCCGCGGACCTCGCCGACCACGACGCGGTCCGGGCGCATTCGCAGCGCGCTTTTGATCAGGTCGCGAATGGTCACGCCGCCGCTTCCGTCGGCGGACGCATTCTTCGTCTCCAACCGCACCAGGTTCGGAATATGCTGCAGTTTCAATTCCGCGGAGTCCTCGATCGTGATGACTCGCTCGGTCTCCGGTATGAAACCGGATAACGCATTCAGCAACGTAGTCTTTCCGGAGCCGGTCCCTCCCGAGATGAAGATGTTATACCTCGCTCGCACCAGCACGCGCAGGTACTCTGCCGCTTCTTCGGTCAATGTCCCGAGCTCAACCATCTTTTCGATGGTCATCATCGAGGTCGGGAACTTTCGTATCGTCAGCACCGGCCCGTCAAGCGCGACCGGCGGCAGCACGATATTAATGCGGCTCCCGTCCTCCAGACGCGCATCCACGATCGGCGACGAAGCATTGACCTGACGGTTCACCTTCGAAACAATCATCTGGATAATGTCTGCCAGCGCCGCATCGCTCGAGAAACTGCGCCCGTAAGTCTGCAACTTACCGTTCTTCTCGATAAAAATGACGTCTGCCCGGTTCACCATGATCTCGCTGACGCTCCCGTCCTCCAGGAGTTCTGTGATCGCATCGAAACGCCGCAGACTGTCGAACAGATCCCTCCCCAGGCGAATGCGCGTCTTAGCCGGCATGCGCCGCACCTGCTCCTCCGAAGCCAGCGCCTCATCGATCTTCGCGCGGATCTGCCCGTCATCCGGTGTTCCGGTCCACTCGATCGCCTCCAACACACCCGTACGCAACCGGGCAAATAACTCCCGTGAATATTCCTCCATCGTGGCTTACAGCCCCTTCCTCAAACCTCACCGACCGTCTCTTACGAAACCGCGCATGGATCCTCCCTGAGCACGCGCTCCGCATGCTCCATCACTTCTCCTTCAAAAACATGCGCGAAAAACTCCTGCCGTCCCGGCCGCCCTCCGTCCGGTCGTTCCAAAAGGCCGCCTCCTTCCGGCAAATGCATCACTTCCAGTTTTTCGGCCTCCTGCGCGCATCCCGATGCCACCAGAAAACTGCGAAACGCCTCCACCCGAGCCGCCGAGATCACATCCCGTCGGCTCGGCACGAAGATCCGGTCCGACGCGGCCAGAAGCGGCCGAACATCGCCCAAAGCGTGCCCCGCATCCACCACGATGCAATCGTATTTTCCCTCCGCCGCGAGGATACGAAGCAGCGCCACCGCCTCCGCTCCGTCCAGGGTACGGATATCCTGCGGACAGCGGACCGGCGCAATGAACTCCAGGCCCTCCGCCTGTTGCAAAAACCGCGGTAACTTCCCGGCAAATGCCCCCTGCCCGACATAGAAGATCACATCCGACAGATCCGTCATGGCCTCCGCAGTCAGATCCGTCACCGAGGGAATATAACCATACTCTTCAAACGTGATAAACAGCGTTCGGGCACGATCGCTCATCCTCCGTGCCAGCGCGATCGAAAACTCCGTCTTACGGCACCTTGTCGCGGGCGAATAGACCGTAAATATCTGCAACCGCTCGCCCTCTCCGGGGTGCGCGGCCGCCGGCCGTATCCGTAACGAAAGCTGCCGAAGGATCTCGTGCGCGCCGCTGTAGCGCCAGATCGAGTCGTCTGCCGCCGCTCCGGACGGTCTCTCCTCGGTCAGGTACATCTTACGCGCGGCGCCGATATCTTCCGGGATCTCCCCCTCCGAACCGAGCCCCAAAAGTAGCAGGTCCGGTATTTTACTTCGCATGTATTCCCGAAGCTTCTCCGCACTGGAAAACAACACAACATCAAAGGGTACCGACGGCTGCTTGGCGATAAATGCCGCCAGTCTCTCCCCGTATTCTTTTTCATGATCCAGGATTCCGACCAATGGTTTCATCTCGTCTCCTTTCCGAAAAAGGGTGCAAAAACCCCGCCTCCGGAGCGTCCCCGGAAGCTAAAATCCAAGTTTATTCAGTTCTCGCCGCACCTGGCAGCATCATTTATCTATGGGAAATTTTTTAGGATACGCCGGTCATTTCCGACGCACCTCCATTTTACCAAAACCCCTTCATTTGTCAAGTCTAAAACCGCCCTCCAAAAACTGTTCATTGACGGATAATGCACGAAAAACCGCACGAAAATCGCACCTCTTTTTACACTCTGTGCGACTTCCCCGGGAGGATGTCGGCCGTAACCCCAGCATTTACCATACCCTGCCTTCACTCCATGTGAAACCGCCTCCTCGCAAAACTTATACGCCCCCGGTTTCCGTTCGCGTGCAAAAAAAGCAGGCCCCGGGTTTCCCCGGAGGCCTGCTCCTTATTTCGGGACGGATGCACCGCCCGAATGAAAATCAATTACTTATAGTATACAAACAGCTGCTTCGGTATAGCAGGCTTACGCGTCGCGTTCGGATTTGTGCTCGTGAAAGCACCGATCACCTTATCCGAAGAATTGTACCAGTTATCCGGATGGTTTCCGGTATACGTGCAATCCGAAACAAGCTTACCGTTAATGGTCGAGAAGTAAGTAACTCCTGCGGCCTTCATATCCTTGATGAGTTTGTCGTTCTCAGCTGCATAGGTCGAAGGAGTATCGAACTCGTACACATTCAGCGTGGACTTCACTATTCTCCAGGAGAATTCCAGCTTCTTGATACGCTTCTGGACATCCGCAGGCTGCGTCTGTGCGATCGTATTGATCTCTTTCCACAGGCCTTCACAGATGCCGATCTCGCTGTCGGGCATGCGGTAAGCATGGTCCCCGCCATCCCACGAATGTACTCCGGCATAGGTCGAATAGAGCGGACGGTCATACATATTGACGTCGTCTCTGTGCGCTGTGATCATATGATGGTTCGACGCCTGCTGCTCCATATGCTTCATATACTCACGAACGTGCTTGCCGGCAGCGCCGTACAATGCGTCTGTGATGAACGCCAGTTCCTGCTCGTAATCCCTCGTAGGATCCTGAAGCATGCGACCTTCGATGTAGTTGCGGATATCACCGAACTCCGAGTCGGATTCCAGATGTCTCGCGTTGCTCTGAAGGTAGATGCCTTCTACGCCGAGTTGTTTATACAGCTTGATATCATGCTGCATAACGTCAACATTCGCGTACGGGCCCGCCGTCGTCAGGAAATTCGTGTTGTAATCCCAGATCCACAGGTGATCGCAACATTTCGACCATTTTACCAGTTCGTCGTAATACTTCTGATTCGTTACGTGTTTCTTTTTAACCTCTTTACCGTTCTCGATCGTGGTGTAGGTCGCATCCAGATAGCAACCGTAGCATCTGCGGATCGGTGCCCAGCGAATGATCACGTGATCATCACACTTCAGGTCGCCGGGTGCCTCTACGGTCCACTCGTAAGCGAGTGTATCGATGTAAAGGTTCGGGTAAGCTCCGTTCTTATGCAGATCCTTTGAGAGCTGGTTGATCAGCTGAACGTACTCGATCGACTCGTGCATGCCTGAGCTGTCTCCGTGAGCCATGCGGTCCTGCATACACAGTGAGCACATGCACAGATCGGGACCGTCATTTTTCGAAACGGAAATGATCTGGATCGGCGCGTTCGGATCGTAACTGTTCGCGATCATATCCTTACAATGCTGCAAGATGAGCGCATATGCTTCCGGATCATGCAGGCACTTATACGGACACAACTGGTTCTTCGTACGCTGTCTTTCGCTGTCCGGCTTACGCAGTTCTTCACGATTATTCCAGACATGGGCTGCATACCAATCCGGATGGCTGTCAAAATATTTGCTTGCAGGCAGGAACTCCGCGGTGAGCGTGTGCGCCTGTCCGGCTGCGAGGCCGTCGATCGGCGTTCCGCCTGAATACTGAGCGCTCTTGCTCGCGGTGAGAAACCAGGTCTCACGACCTGCTTCGGTCTTCGGCAGGCAGTAGGTGTCTGCGTAGAAACCATTCAAACCAAATGCCAATGAGAACAGGCGGCCGGTGCGCGGCGGCTGATAGCCGCTCGGTTTTCCCTTACCGTAATAAGGGTCCGTCAGATCGCCGTTCGGATTGATGCTCGAGAAACAAATATCCATATCCGTAAATACGAACGGTCTCTCGTAGTCGATGCTGATGCCGGATGTCTCATATTTGAAATGACTCTGGTTCGTCACATACAGATCGTTCCAGGACAGGTAGTAATATCCGCCGAATGCCTCCAGGAAGCGCATTGCCCCGTGCATCAGGCCCAGCTTACCTACGCCTGTGATCGAAATACCATTTGTGTAGGATTTGATAGAATAACTGTCGTTGGAACTGTATTTCGCCGTTCCGTGCGGGCGGTTCGTCTTACCGACGGAGATCTCAAACCGACCGTTCTGAGCGGTCGAATCCGAAACGATCTGCGGCTTGTAACCATCTTCCTCCTGGATATATTTCTGCAGCAGACCTGCGGCATAGATCTCCTCAGCGGTTGCATTTGCCGGAGTAACGATCGTCGCCTGCGGCATATTCTTCGTGAACTTGCTGTTCATGTAAGTCGCCGTGGAAGATGTCTGTCCTCCGGAACTCGTAACGGTCAATGTCGCTTCGTTCGAAGTTGTCTTCTGTCCGGCCGCATCCGTCACGATGACACGGAACTGCCAGCCGTTTAAGCCGGCGCTTGTCGCTACCGAAAGGGTCGCGGTCTTCGCTCCGCTCTGGCCCGAGTTCGTCCAAGCCTGTGTAGAGTCTTTCCGCGACTGCCACTGATACTTAAGTGTGCCTATACCGGTCGCAGCAACGGTAAATGTTGCTGTGGCTCCCGCAGTCACGCTCTGATCCTTCGGGTGCGTTGTGATCTTCGGTGCAACGTTCAACGTCGCCACATCCGAGACATATTTCTTTCCGCTCGCGTCCGTCACGATGCAACGGAACTGCCAGCCGTTTAAGCCGGCGCTCGCTGCTACCGACAGCGTCGCGGTCTTCGCTCCGCTCTGGCCCGAGCCCGCCCAGTCTGCAGTTGCATCCTTCCGGGACAGCCACTGATACGTGAACGGTCCGGTACCACACATTTCGACGGTAAATTTCGCCGTAGAACCTGCCACGACCTTCGTGTCCTTCGGCTGTGTCAGGATATCGGTTGCCGTCAGGATCTTCGCGATGTCCGAGTACGCCTTCTGTCCGTTTGCGTCGGTCACAACGCAGCGGAACTGCCAGCCGTTTAAGCCGGCGGTCGCCGCTACCGAGAGGGTCCGGGTCATCGCTCCGCTCTGGCCCGAATTCGACCAGCTCGAAGAAGCATCCTTGCGCGACTGCCACTGATACGTAAACGGTCCATTACCGGTCGCCGCTATGGTAAACTGTGCCGTAGCGCCCGCCTTCGCATAAGCATTTTTCGGCTGAGTGGTGATCTTCGGTGCTACATATACCACCGCTGTATTTGTTGTTTTCTGTCCATTCGCGTCTTTTACGATACAGCGGAACTGCCAGCCGTTTAAGCCGGCGGTCGTCGCTACCGAAAGCGTCCGGGTCTTCGCTCCGCTCTGGCCGGAATTCGACCAGCTCGAAGCATTATCTTTGCGGGACTGCCACTGATACGTAAGCGTTCCCGATCCGCTTGCTGTCACGGTAAATGCCGCGACATCTCCAACCATAACGGTCTGATTCGTCGGTTGTGTTGTGATGGCCAATGTCGCCGCAGCGGCGTAGGTCCCGTTCCCGAGACACACCGCCGAAACAAGCGCCAGAACCACCGCGAGAAAGGCTGAAAACAGCCTGTTGCGCTTATTATTCATGGGATCCTGTCCTTCCTTTATTTGGCCTTAGTGATCAAGTTGATCTTTATATTATTCATCTTTGTATCGTTAAAGAAGTACTCCGTATGATAATTCGTGTCTTTTCTCACCAGAACAAAAGCATCAAATGAATCCTTGGCTAATGCCGGGCTCTTTATCAGAGTTATATTGCTCAAATTAATGGTTTCCGTAGGTTTCAGCGGGAACATATACTTCGTCTGATCCATCAGGAATTTATCGTCCATAACCTTTTGTAAGGAAAGGAACGGATTCTCATAGACAGCCAATCCGGACGTAAACAGTGCCGTGCTGGTCACGTCTCTAGCATCGATCGTAAGATTGCTGATCGAAATGTTCGTCGGCAGCTGGCTATAGTACAGATACGGTTCGCCATTCGGATACTTTTTACCGGAATCGATCGTGTCGTAACCATATCCCTTATCCGGTAAATAGCTGGCGAAGATAATCGACGGTGAATACTGATTTCCGATATTCCAGTATACGTTGTTGATCTCAACATCGCCATACCATGCGCTACCGAAATCTCTTCTCAGGTTCACCAGATATTTCGAATAGATCTTAGAGTTTTCGATCTTCAGATCGCCAAAACCAACGACCGCTACACCATAATGACCCAAAGTTGAATCCGTAACACTCAGGCCAAAGGTTCCCTTATGTGCGTCGATACGGTTGATCTCACAGCCGTTCTGAACAACGAGGCTCTTGCAATAGTTCGTACCGGTAACGCCCCATCTGAGGTCGTCCGAGATACCGACGATACCATCGTCGTTCACATCATAAACCGGTGCAACCTTCGGACCGATTCCGAGCAGGCCCTTTACATAATCCGGCTCGTAATCGATCGTCTTTGAGGATTTACATCCATCCAGCGTAATACCGACACAGTATTCTGCATAGAAATCATACGACGCTGTAGAGGAGTCATTTCTCCATTCTTTTGTGGAAGGTCTGTACTTATAGAACACACGATGACGGTTCGAGAATACGCAATCCTTCAAAGTGACATATGCACAATGGTCCAAACGGAAGAAGCCCTGGTACGGAGCACCATATCTCGGGAATACATCATCTCTATTAAAAAGACTGCTGTAACCGAAGCTGTCCTTCGTATACTCTGCCTCTTCACCGGTCAGATAGTGTTCTACTCCCTCGAGCAATACGTTGGAACGCTGAACCGAGATACCGCGGTAAATGTATCCGCTGGACCACATCGTATTGACCTTCGTAGTAAACTTTCCGCCCTTCACCGTGAGCTGCTTATCATCGATATAACTTTTCTGGATCTCGGTGATCTGATTCCAATCCCATTGAATCGTCGACAGCGGATCGATTTTTCCGTCTTTATCAACGATGATGGACTCTTCCTGAGGAATACAACTGGAATTCGATCCTTCCCAGCCAAATCTACCCCATCTCTTGGTGAATTCGGTTCTCAGGGAATACAGAGCCTTTTCGTTGAAAGGTCCTTCCAACTGTGTCGTCCCCTTCGAGAACGTCTTATTTTTCATGTTATAAACCGTCGTCGGATTTGAAATATACTGTGCATTGCTGAACGTGCCTACTGTGGCGTCCAGACCGAGTAAGATCTTGATGTCGCCATCCTGCTTATCTTTATCATAGTACCATGTCCATTTTCCGTTTTTCTTTCTCCACCAGGTATTGTAGTTGATCCATGTCTTGGGATAGACTACGCTCGGTTCGATCGTAAACAGGAAACACTCGCCGTCCCATCCTGCAGGAAAGGTAACGTGCATCACTTCTTTATCGTCAAAATAGTAGGATTCGACCTTAAGCTTTGAGTCATCAATGAAAAACTCTGCTCCGGTCCAGTCTGTATTGGTCTTGATGATAGCACCCTTCGGGTTCGAAGCGTCCATTTTGTCTACGTAATAAACCGCTCCCTTATCCGCTTTTACGGGCAAGTTATGCTCATTTGCATAAGCATGTGTCGCTACGATCGCCGCGTAGTCGTTGGTCTTACCATCGCCCTTAGCGCCAAACTGCTTATACGTTACATAATTTGTTTCCGCAGGCTTTACGGTCACCTTCGCTACGTCTGAATATGCTTTCTGTCCGTTTGTGTCGGTCACAACGCAACGGAACTGCCAACCGTTTAATCCTGCAGTCGTTGCTACCGAAAGGGTCTTCGTCTTCGCAGCGTTCTGACCGGAATTCGACCACTCGGATGATGAATTTTTGCGGGACTGCCACTGATACTTAAGCGTTCCGGTTCCTGTTGCTGCTACGGTAAATTTCGCCGTATCCCCGGCAGTCACGCTCAGATCCTTCGGCTGGGTCGTGATCTTCGGCACGATATTCAACGTTACGATGTCGGAATATGCCTTCGTTCCTTTTGAATCCGTCACCATGCAACGGAACTGCCAGCCGTTTAATCCGGCGGTCGCCGCTACCGAAAGGGTCTTCGTCTTCGCGCCGCTCTGGCCGGAAGCAGACCAGGCCGCCGAAGAATCCTTCCGCGACAACCACTGATAGCTAAGCGATCCCGATCCCAGTGCAGACACGGAAAATGTCGCGGTCGTTCCGGCTGTTGTGCTCACATCCGTCGGCTGCGTAACGAACCCGGTCTTCACCAGCAAGGTCGCTGCATCTGATACTTTTGAATTTCCGTTTCCATCGGTCACCACACAACGGAACTGCCAGCCGTTTAAGCCGACGGTCGTTGCTACCGAAAGAGTCTTTGTTTTCGCACCGTTTTGGCCGGAACTGGACCAAGTCGCCGAAGAATCCTTCCGCGACTGCCACTGATATTTTAAAGTTCCTGTGCCCGTTGCTGCCACTGTGAATTTCGCCGTGGTGCCTGCTTCTGCATAGACGCTCTTCGGCTGTGTGGTGATCTTCGGGATATTGATATTCAATGTAGCAACTCTCGAAGTTGCGTTCTGTCCATCTTCACCTGTCACGATGCAGCGGAACTGCCAGCCGTCTAAGCCGGCGGTCGTCGCTACGGAAAGAGTCTTTGTCTTCGCGCCATTCTGGCCGGAGTTCGACCAGGCGGCGGATGAATCTTTTCGTGACTGCCATTGATAGTTTAATGTTCCTGTTCCTGTCGCCGCAATGGTAAATGTTGCGGTCGTTCCCGGCAAGGTCGTCTTGTCAGCCGGTTGTGTCGTGATGGTCACTGCTGCGTCAACTACTTCCGAAAAGCCCTCCAGCGGAAGTATCGTAACGAGCATGAGCACGACGAGCAAAAGCGACAAAAGCCGCCTCTTCTTGTTTTCATTCATGAGTTTTCCCTCCAGAATTTACACATTTTTTCTACGTAGGATCCGATTTCACAAAAGCCAGGCCTTTCCCCTAACCTGCTCATTGAACTCACGGATCTCGTCATGGATCCAACCGTTTTGCTCTCTTCATCCCCTAAATCTGTACTTCTCGCACACGGAGCGTAAACGATCTGTCCTGTTCCTGCCATCTTAGATGGCCTTGTGACCTCCTTTCTTTTGATCTTCTATAGGATCACAATACCGCCGGCCCCTATCCGGGCCAGCTGTTTGTGTGATCTATCTATTTCGGGCACTGTTATTTCGCCCGGCAATATCTGGAGCCTTCGTTGTGATTAGACACTTGCGATGACCAACTGTACAACATAGCGTTGAAAGTATACTGCAACGTCGTTGGCTCTCCCTGTCGATATACCTCGGAAGCAAACGAATACGTTGCGGTCTCCGCTCCGTAAACATACGTCTTCAGAAGCTGCAGGAATTTCGAACTCTTTGCGTTCAGTCCTTCAACTGTGATGTCTCCGTTTCCGGCCACATAGACCTTCACGGTTTCATCCGCACTCGCAAAAAACTCCTCTTCCGCAAGCAGCGCCTGGCAGTTTCGGTCCATGTTCATGATGAGCGAATCATCGAGGCGGATCGCATCCTTAGTCGAGACGGTCGTCTCCTTCTTATCATCGTTTCCGCAACCGTAAACGCAGGCGCAAACCAGGAGGATCAAACATAAACCTATAAATCTTCTGTGTTTCATATCTGCTTCCTTTCACTGTCCGTTCGCAAAGACGGCCTCCCTTTAGCACATCTCTGCGATGGTATAGATCAAATTCTCGCTGTCCTCCCAGCCCAGGCACGGATCCGTGATGGACTTGCCATAGATGCCCTCGCCGACCTTCTGCGCGCCTTCCACGAGATAACTCTCGATCATCAGGCCTTTCACCAGACCATGGATGTCGGTTGAATGCTTGCGGCTATGCAGAACTTCCTTCGCGATGCGGATCTGCTCCTTAAACTGCTTCCCGGAATTCGCGTGGTTCGTGTCCACGACGCAGGCCGGGTTCTTGTAGTCACGCTTCTGGTAGAGTTCATACAGGAAGCGCAGGTCTTCGTAGTGATAGTTCGGGCTCGTCTGGCCCAGCTTATTTACCGCACCGCGTAAGATCGTATGCGCCAGCGGGTTTCCCGTTGACTCCACGTCCCATCCGCGGTAAATGAAGCTATGCCCCGCCTGTGCTGCGACCACAGAATTCATCATGACCGAAAGGTCGCCGCTGGTAGGGTTCTTCATGCCGACCGGAACGTCCATGCCGCTGGCGGTCATGCGGTGATGCTGATCCTCAACGGAACGCGCGCCGACCGCGACATACGACAACAGGTCGTTCAAATACCGGTAGTTCTCGGGATAGAGCATCTCATCCGCAGATGAAAGCCCCGTGTCCGCGATCGCACGCATGTGCATTTTACGGATCGCGATCAGGCCCTGCAGGATGTCCGGAGCCTTCGACGGATCCGGCTGATGCAGAACGCCCTTATAGCCCTCGCCAGTGGTTCTGGGTTTATTCGTATAAATACGCGGGATCAGGATCAGGCGATCTTTCACCTTCTCCTGTACGCGCGCCAGTCGCTGCAGATAATCGTTGAGCGCGTCTTCATTGTCCGCAGAACAAGGTCCGATGATCACGACGAAACGGTCGTCTTCACCGGTAAATACCTTACGGATCTCTTCATCGCGCGCCGCCTTCACGGCTGCTAATTCATCCGAAAGCGGATACTGCTCCTTTATCTCTTTCGGAATGGGCAGTTTTCGCTTAAAAACCAAATTCATAATAGCCTCCTCAATACAACTATGTCAAGACTGTTCTCTTATTCGCGATAAAAGTTGATTATTCGCGATAAAAGTTGATCAGACAGCCGTCGAGGATGATCTTTCTCTCATCGTCGGTCAGTTCACCCATGTTCAAGGTGAACGCGGTCAATGCTCCATCTTTTACAACATAAGCCGGAATCTCGGTCGCCTTCTCTGCGATCGCCTGGCGTACATTCGGAACGAAGAGGTAGTCTCCGTTTGCGAACGGAAGTGCCTCGTCCGGATAGGTGAAGGGCAGCATGCCCCAGTTGATCAGGTTCGAACGGTAACGCTTCGTAGCGTAGCCCTTCGCGATGTTCGCCCAGCCGCCGAGCACCTTCTGGCAGGAAGCTGCCTGCTCACGTGCGGAACCGTCGCCCGGCTTCACAGCATAGATCGTGCTTCCGATACCGGTGTTCTCTGCGGAAATGTTCGGGAACTGCGCCCGGATCGTCTCGATCGCTGCGGCTGCCTCAGCGCTCACACCGTTTAAGGAACCATCTGCTCTGCGCTTCTCTTCGTCCGCGCGAACTGCTTTAGCCTTTCCGACATAAGCAGGATCCTTTCTGGAGAGTGTGAACTCGGCCAGACCCAGAGGGTTGGAACGGTAAGAGGAGGTCTCACCCGAAGGGATGAGCTCGTCCGTAGTGGTTACCGGATCGTGGATCTCGGAAACGACCTTGAGTACTAAATTATCGGTCAATGCAACCATCGAAGGCCAGTCCTTGATGTTCGGGCCGAAGGTGATCGGAACCGAAGGATCTGCCTTACCGAAACCGTTGTATACACGGTTCTCGTAGATGGTCTTATCGAAGAAATACTTGGGTTTTGTGTAGTTCACATCGATGTCCGTCGCCGGGGTAAGGTAACCCTTATTCAGCGCGGTCGCTGCGATGGAACGTGCATCCATCAGTGCAACGGATGCGATCTGGCCTGCGGTGACCTTCGAACCCTCGCGGTTCGGGAAGTTACGTGTCGAATGACGGATGGACAGGCCGTTATTGGCCGGAACGTCACCGGCACCGAAGCAAGGTCCGCAGAATGCGGTACGAAGCGTTGCGCCCGTCGCCATCAGCTTCGCGGCCGCGCCGTTCTTGATCAATTCCAAGAAGATCGGCTGGGAAGCCGGATATACAGAAAGTGAGAATACATCCGCGCCGATGCTCTGTCCGTCGAGCATATCCGCTACGTCGCAGAGGTTCTCGAAACCACCGCCTGCGCAACCGGCGATCACACCCTGCTCCACATAGAGACGGCCGTTGCGGATCTTATCATGCAAAGAATACGGAACCTTATCGCCAAGGCTGACTTTCGCTTTCTTCTCGACCTCGGAAAGGATGTCGGAAAGGTTCGCATTGACCTCGTCGATGGTGTAGGTGTTGCTGGGATGGAACGGCATCGCGATCATAGGCTTGATCGTCGAAAGGTCTACGCAAACCACGCCGTCGTAGTAAGCAACCGCGCCCGGATCGAGCTCTTTGTATGCATCGGCGCGGCCGTGCAAGGTCAGCCAATCCTTCACCTGATCGTCGGTGCGCCAGATGGAAGACAAACAGGTGGTCTCGGTCGTCATAACGTCGATGCCGATACGTGTATCCACACTCAGGTTTGAAACGCCGGGGCCTACGAATTCCATAACTTTATTATTTACATAACCGTTTGCGAAGACCTCGCCGATGATGGCCAGAGCCACGTCCTGCGGGCCTACGCCGGGCTGAAGCTTACCGGTCAGGTAGACAGCAACTACGCCCGGAAGGTTGATATCATAGGTCTTATTCAAAAGTTGCTTAACGATCTCGGGACCGCCTTCGCCGACCGCCATGGTACCCAGAGCACCGTAACGGGTGTGGCTGTCCGAACCGAGGACCATCTTACCACAGCCTGCGAGCATCTCACGCGCAAACTGGTGGATGACTGCCTGATGCGGCGGAACATATACGCCGCCGTAACGCTTCGCGCAGGACAGACCGAACATGTGGTCGTCTTCGTTGATCGTACCGCCGACCGCGCAAAGGCTGTTGTGGCAGTTGGTGAGCACATAGGGAACCGGGAACTTCTCCAGGCCGCTGGCACGTGCCGTCTGAATGATACCAACGAACGTGATATCATGGGAGGTCAATGCATCAAAGCGAACCTTCAGCTTCTTCGGGTCGCCGGATGTATTGTGGTTCTGCAGGATACCATATGCCATGGTCTCCTTACGTGCCGCTTCCTTATCGATCTCTTTTCCTGTGAGCGACTGCAGCTGCTGCTGTGCCTCTGCGTCGTCTGCTACCAGCGTATTTCCGTTCACCAGATATGCGCCACCGTCATACAACTTGATCATACTAAACTCCTTAACGTCTGCAATTAGGATGTCGTCGGGCCATGTTTCTCCTGCCCGAAACCAAAAGTTCAAAAGACACCTTCTCCCTATTATATCGGATTCCACATGTGAATGCAAGATATAATATCGGTTAGCGGCCGCTAATTCTTTCTTATATCTGTAGGATTTCGCTTGATTTTCGTCAGTTCTTCTAGTATACTGTATACGGTTTTCCTAAACAACCTTTAGTTTTCCCGCATAAAACCCCATATCTGCGGGAAGTTTTTCCGGGGTTTTCACCCCTAGAATGGAGATATATATGTCAGAAGAACTTTTGAAGATCGAAAATCTCAAGGTCAAGGCCGGAGATAATGAGATCCTTCACGGTATTGATCTCTGCGTACGCAAGGGCGAGACCCATGTCCTCATGGGCCCGAACGGCGCAGGTAAGTCCACACTCGGTAATGCCCTCATGGGTAATCCGAACTACGAAGTGATCGGAGGATCCGTCACCTTTAAGGGTGAAAACCTCCTGGATATGGAAGTCTGCGACCGCGCAAAGAGCGGTCTGTTCCTGTCTTTCCAGAGTCCGATCGAAGTGCCGGGTATTTCCCTTTCCAATTTCATCCGCAACTCTGTAGATGTGAAGACCGGAGAGAAGAGCCGCCTGCTCCCCTTCCGTCGTAAGCTGATGGAGAAGATGGACATCCTCGATATGGACATCAGCTACGCGGAGCGCGACCTGAACGTCGGCTTCTCCGGTGGTGAGAAGAAGAAAGCCGAGATCTTGCAGATGCTCATGCTGAACCCGGATCTGGCTATCCTCGATGAGACCGACTCCGGTCTGGATATCGATGCAGTGCGCACCGTTTCCCGCGGCGTTCACGATTTCCACGAATCCGGCGAAGGCGCCATGATCATCATTACCCACAGCACGAAGATCCTCGAATCCTTACATGTAGACTATACCCACGTTTTGGTGGACGGACGCATCGTTGCGACCGGCGGCCGTGAACTGGTCGATGAGATCAATGAAAACGGCTTCGAGAAGTATCTGAAGTGATCACGCTTTACGAAAGCTAGAACAGGACGATCTATGAAAGAAAAAACACAAGTTGAAGACGTCGATCGTAGCATATATGACTTTCGTTATGGCTATGATGACGAACACTATTATAAGGTACAGGAAGGCCTGACCCGCGAGATCGTGGAAACGATCTCAAAAGAGAAGGATGACCCCGCATGGATGCGTGATTTCCGCCTGAAATGCCTCGACCTTTACAACAAGCAGGGGCTTCCGGACTGGGGTCCTTCACTGGAAGGCCTGAATATGGATGACATCGTCACCTATATTCGTCCGAACACCAAATTGACCGCGAAATGGGAAGAAGTCCCCGCGGAGATAAAAGAAACCTTTGAGAAACTCGGCATTCCGCAGGCCGAGCGTGAATCCCTGGCCGGCGTCGGCGCACAGTACGACTCCGAGCTCGTATATCACAACATCCGCGAAGAAGTTGCGGCGAAAGGCGTTATCTACACAGACCTTGAGTCCGCAATTAAGGGCGAATATGCTCCCATGATCGAGGAGCATTTCATGAAGCTCCTCACCCCTTATGATCACAAATTCATGGCTCTGCACGGCGCAGTATGGTCGGGCGGCTCTTTCGTTTACGTTCCGAAGGGCGTAAAGGTCGAGATCCCGCTTCAGTCCTACTTCCGTTTGAACGCTCCGGGCGCCGGCCAGTTCGAGCATACGCTCATCATCGTAGACGAGGGCGCTGACCTTCATTTCATCGAGGGCTGCTCCGCGCCGAAGTACAATATCGCCAACCTCCACGCCGGAGCCGTTGAGCTTTTTGTTGCGAAGAACGCACGCCTTCGTTATTCGACCATCGAGAACTGGTCGAAAAACATGTATAACTTAAACAGCAAACGTGCCCTGATCGAGGAGGGTGGACGGATGGAATTCGTCTCAGGCTCCTTCGGTTCCCACGTTTCCTATCTGTACCCAATGACCATTCTGAAGGGCGATCGCTCCTCTCTGGAGTACACCGGCATCACTTTCGCGGGCGAAGGCCAGCACCTCGACACCGGCATGAAGGTCGTTCACATCGGAGAGGATACGCATTCCATCGTCAGCTCCAAATCCATTTCCAAGAGCGGCGGCTACTCCACGTTCCGCAGCGTGGTTCAGATCCAGAACAGTGCGAAAAACGCAAAGTCCACGACGGACTGTGCGTCTCTAATGCTGGATGACGAAAGCCGTTCCGATACGGTACCCGTTATGGATGTCCGCACCCAGGACGCCGACGTCGGTCACGAAGCGAAGATCGGCCGCATCAGCGATGAGGCAGTCTTCTACCTGATGAGCCGCGGTATGTCCGAGGAGGAAGCACGTACCATGATCGTCAGTGGTTTCGCGGACAATGTATCCAAAGAACTGCCGCTGGAATACGCGATCGAAATGAACAATCTGATCCGGCTCGAAATGGTCGGAAGTATCGGTTAGGAGGTCAGCTATGGAAGAAAACAAGATGATCATCAACCGTCTTCCGATGAAGACCTGGAACCGGTTGAATGTCAATCATAAAAACGTAACTCTTAGTAATATCGTGAACGAAGGCCCGTCTGCCATGACATTCTCGGGGGCTTTTTCCACCTGTGACGCGGTGGATGCTTTTGACGGTGTCGAGACCGGCATGGGACCGGACTTCGACAGTTTCGTCGCAAACTATGCTCCAGTCGCTCCCGTGATCTATGAGATCGCAGATAACTCGACCGATAATCATGTCGAGATCGTTCTGGATTATGATACGATGCCGGCCCTTGCGGATGGTTCCTATATGAATGTCTACCGCTTCATCGTCGGCGCAGGCAGCGAACTCAACATCCTGTTGGATATCCGCGGTACGAAGCCCGTGACCGCCATCACGGATGTGAAGATCATCGGCCACGCGAATTCGCACGTAAAACTGGTAGAGGCAAAACGTCTCTCCGACGACGTACACTACTTCGGAAATGTCGGAACGGATTTCGGCGAGAAGGCAAACTTCGAACTCGTCCATGTCGCATTTTCCGGTAAAGAGGTCAATGAAGGCGTTGCCACGAAACTCACCGGTGAGAAGGGCACCGCCCGCTATGACATCGGTTATGTCAGCGGCTCGGCGGCAGACATCGACCAGAACTATCTGGTCCGCTTCATCGGCAAGGAAACGACCGGCGATATCTTCTCCAACGGCGTTCTGTGCGGCACAAGCCGTAAGAACTTCCGCGGTACCATCGATTTCATCCGCGGCTGCGTCGGCGCAAAAGGTGCAGAAAAAGAAGACGTCCTCCTGATGGACGATACAGTTCAGAACCTCACTTCTCCGCTCATCCTGTGCGGTGAGGAGGATGTCGAAGGTGAGCACGGTGCTACCCTGGGACGTCTGGCAGAGGATATCCTCTTCTACCTTGAAGCCCGCGGCGTCGCGAAAGAAGACGCTTATAAGATGGTAGCCGACGGACGTATGGCTTCCGTCATCCGTCACATTCCGGAAAGCCGCCTGCGCAGCGACCTGCTCGCGCTGGTTTCGGAAGACGAATTCATCGCTGAATCGTAAGTATTGAATTATTTAACTTCGATATGTTATAATGTCAGGGTCGAAACGCCGCAAAGCGCTTCGCCCTGACATTATTCATATCGTCATTTTGACATTCCCATATTCGAGGTTACTATGAAAACTACTTTTGATGTTAATAAGATTCGTAAGGATTTTCCTCTGATCGACGGGCAGTCGCTCGCCTATCTGGATAATTCCGCCACCTCCCAGAAGCCTGTGCAAGTCCTGGCCGCTGTGGAGCAGTTCTACCGCGAGCAGAACGCGAACCCGTTCCGCGGTCTGTACGAACTGTCGAATATCGCTACGAACGCTTACGAAGAGGCACGTTCGCTGTGTGCCGAATTCATCGGCGCAGCCGACTCCTGTGAAGTCATCTTCACGCGTAATGCTTCCGAAAGCTTGAATTTGCTGGCTTACAGTCTCGGACGCGGCCTGACCACTGAGGATGAGATCATCTCTACCGTGGCAGAGCATCATAGCAACATGCTCCCGTGGCAGCACACCGCCCGCGCCATCGGCGCGACCGTACGCTACCTCCACCCCGACCGCGAGGGAAACTTCTCCCTCGAAGAGTTCAAATCGCTTCTGAGTTCTAAAACGAAGATCGTCGCGATGACGCAGATGTCGAACGTGTTCGGCCGCGCCATCGACCTGAAACCGTTTATCGATGCCGCGCATGAGGCCGGCGCCGTCTTTGTGGCGGATGCCTCGCAAAGCATTGCCCACATGCCGGTGAACGTGCAGGAGCTCGACGTAGACTTCCTCGCATTTTCCGGACATAAGATGCTCGCCCCCATGGGCATCGGCGTGCTCTATGGTAAGACAAAACTTCTCGAGAAAATGCCGCCGTTTTTGACGGGCGGCGAGATGATCGAGTACGTGACCCTCGAGGACACCACCTACGCTCCCCTGCCCCATAAGTTCGAGGCGGGCACGGTCAATGCGGGCGGCGCCGTTGGTTTGGGCGCAGCGATCCGCTACTTAAACGCCATGGACCGCGCTGCGGCTCTGGCGCACGAAGACGCGCTCACCGCGCGCGCGATCGACGCCCTGATGCAGATTCCGCACGTCAACATTCTCGGCGCGAAGGATGCGGCAGATCATCACGGCATCGTGACATTTACCATCGACGGCGTTCATCCGCACGACGTGGCGGCGATCCTGGCGGAAGCCGACATCGCGGTCCGCGCCGGTCACCACTGCACGCAGCCGCTGCACCAGTACCTGGAGATCCCCTCCACGACCCGTGCCAGCCTGATGTTCTACAACACTTTTGATGAAATCGATCGTTTCGCGGACGCAGTCAGCCGCATCCGCAGCCTGATGGGCTACAACGACTAAGGAGTATCCATGGATAATCGTACTTTTTACAACGAGATCTTAACGGCGCATAATCTGCATCCGTATAATAAGCATCCCCTTCCGAACCCGGGCGTTTGGAAGCGCGGGGTGAACCCGTCCTGCGGCGACGATATCCTCCTACAGCTGACCCTGGAGGACGGCGTCATCAAAGAAGGCAGTTTCGTCGGAACCGGCTGCGCCATCTCGCAGGCCAGCGCCGACATCATGCTGGACCTGATCCTCGGTAAAACGACCGAAGAGGCCCTGCGTCTGAAGGACATTTTCCTCCGAATGATCAAGGGCGAGACCGAAGAAGACGAGCTCGAGGAACTCGACGAGGCCATCTGCCTCCGCGACGTTTCCCACATGCCCACCCGTGTAAAATGCGCCGTTTTAGGATGGCACACACTGGAAGAGATCCTGAAAAAACCGGAAGAGGAAGATGGTGTGTCACCCCTTCCTACCACGACAGAATAGTATAAAATGAACGATAAGGACCGCGCGCTCTGCCCGACGAAAGCAGAAAGCGCGGTTTTCTTTTTGGGCGATAAGTCGCATTTTACTGCCCCCATTTTCCCAATCTATGGTATAATAAGTAAGACGGATTTATTCAAATCGTCCGAGACAATTTAATAGTATGATCCGGGAAACCGGAGAAAGGGGCAACCATGAAGAAACACACAAAAGCCTTGGCGTGTGTGATGTTATCCGCTAGCTTAGTCACTGGCTGCGGAAACAGCGATCCCAAGGCGACCTCTGCAGAAGGAAGCAGCAGTCCTTCCGCAGAAACCACCACCCCCGCAGAGACGACCGCGACCGAAACGCCGGTTCCCTCCACCGTGGCAGAGCCAACTACGGCGGAAGCAACCGAAGCGCCGACCGAGGCAACGACTGAAGAGCCTACCGAAGCACCCACCACTGCGCCTGAGCCAACCGCAGAAAAGGATGCAGACGGTAACGTGATCGTCAACTACGGGACACCGAAGATCGACGGAGAGATCGACGACGTCTGGGCAATCGCCGGCATCGTCACGCCTGAGATCAAAAGTTCACCCTCTGTGGCCGCATCATTTACCGCGAAAACGCTTTGGGACGACCACAGCCTGTACACACTCGCGTTGGTGACCGACCCCGTTCTGAATAAGAAGAGCGGGAACACCTACGAGCAGGATTCCATCGAGATCTTCCTTGATGAACTCTATGACCGCGCGACTTCCTACGGAGCGGATGACGTGCAGTACCGCGTGAACTTTGACAACGAAAAGAGCGCCGACCACGGCGACATCAGTCGTTTCACCACCGCGACCGCGCCGTATAAAAACGCCGCCGGTGAAGTGATCGGCTACATCGTCGAGAGCGCCATCGACTTCAACGAGACACCGCAAAACGACATGGTCCTGGGTTACGAGCTCCAGGTCAATGACGCCGGTGCCTCCGGCAGCCGTTTAGGCACCATCAACCTCTTCGACTCCACGGGCAATGCCTGGTCCAACCCTTCGGTCATGGGCAGCATTGTCCTGAAAGGTAAGGTCGGCGGGGAGACGTCCGTCACCACACGCCGCTTAGAGAACCTGATCGCGACCGTCGAAAAGACGGATCTCACCGTTTATGTGAACCCTGAAGTCGTTACGGATGAAGTAACGAAGGCGAAGGCACTGATCGGTGATGAAACCGCGACCCAGGAGACCATCGATGCAGCCGTTGCTTCCATTCAGGAAGCCCTGACGAAGCTCGATGACGGCAGCGGCTTTACCGCCCCCTCGAAGCTTCCCTTAGTTTCCGAGATCGCGGATCCCTTCGTGATGCTCGACGGAACCAAGATCGAAAGCAAGGAAGACTGGGGCAAGCGGGCCGAAGAGATCTCCAACCTGTACCAGTACTATATGTACGGCGTATGGCGCGACGGGTCGGATGAGGAGCTGACCTACACGCTGGACGGCAACAAGCTCACCATGAACATTACCCGTAAGAGCACGGGCGCGAAAGCGACCGTGACCGCGACCGTTTCTATCCCGAAGACCGAGGCTCCGGCCGGCGGTTATCCCGTTCTGGTCGGCATGCACGCGGGCATCAGCGAGGAGACCGCGCTCGCAAACGGCATCGCCGTCATCACCATGGACGGCTACAACTACCCCGTGGCTTCGGATAATTCCGAGCATAAGGGCGCGTTCTACGATCTGTACCCCTACGGCACCTCCTGGAAGGAGCAGACCGGCGTGCTGATGGCATGGTCCTGGGGCTGCAGCAAGGTGCTCGACGCCCTCTATGCAGGCGCGGATTCCGAGCTCTCGATCAACAAAGAAAACACCATCATCACCGGCGTATCCCGCTGGGGTAAGGCGGCAGCCGTCTGCGGCGCGTTTGAAAAGCGCTTTAAGATCGTCATGCCTTCCTGCTCCGGTGCCGGCGGCCTGGCCCTGTTCCGCTATATGTCGGAAGGCAAGACCTACGACTTCTCTTCGAAGGGTGCCGGTTCAGCCGTGACCTACACCGCGAACGAGCCTCTGGGCTCCCTGCAGTCCAACGATGAAAAGGGCTGGTTCAACGACAACTTCGGAAAGTTCGCTTCTGCCGAGGCGCTTCCGTTCGATCAGCACATGCTGGCGAGTCTGGTTGCCGAAGACGGCCGCTACCTCTTCATCATCGGCTCCTGCATCAGCGAGGACTGGGTCAATGCTCCCTCCATGTGGATGAACTATCTGGCATCCTCAAATATCTTCGATTTCCTGGGTCTTAAGGACAACATCGCCATCAACATCCATAAGGAAGGTCACGCCGTGATCGCCGAGGATATCAACTACCTCGCAGCATTCATCAAAGACCGCATCTACGGCGAGCAGACCGAAGGCGTGGATCTGAACGATCTGAAGACTTCCGTTTTCGCCCTTGATGTCAACAAGGATCCCCTGGCGGATACCTTTACGGAGAAATGGATTCACTAAATGAAACACAAAACGAGTAAGAAGACTGCAAGGTTTTCGGCACTTATCTTAAGTCTGCTGCTGACTGCCTGCGCCCCCGGCGCAGGCGGGGCAGACGCTTCACAGGAAGCTTCGGCGCCCACCGCTTCGGTGGCGCCGGAGCCTTCTTCGTATGCATCCACGGAAGAAAATCAGACGACGGCTCCGAACCTTTCGACCACCGCTGCCACATCCGAAAATGCATCGCAGGAACCTTCCACCGCCGAATCGGTCACCGCGGAAGATTCCTCTCCTGCGGCAGAACCGTCCACCCCGGCGGAGACCGCCGCTCCCGAACCTGCAAGCCTCGCCTCCTACGGACTGCCCATCCTCTCCATCCAAACGGAAAACAACCGTAAGATCGCGAGTAAGGATGTTTACATCAACGCCACCATGAACCTGACGCCTAACGAAGACAGCACTGTCGATATCGCAGCCTTCACAGGCGATATCCAGATCAAGGGCCGGGGCAATTCCACCTGGATGGCGGCAAAAAAACCTTATAAGATCAAGCTTTCCAAAAAGGCCGATCTTTTGAATTCCGGAAAAAACAAGCATTACGTGCTGCTCGCTAATTACTACGACAGCACGCTGATGCGTAACGATATAGCATTTTCCACGGCGAAAGCCATGGGCTTTCCTGCCATGGACGGCGTCCACGTTTCTCTCTATTTAAACGGGGAGTACCAGGGCGACTACATGCTCTGCGAGCACCTGCGTGTGGATCCGGCGCGACTGGATATCCACGACTGGGAGGACGATGCGGCAGACTTAGCGGACGCGCTTTGTGAGGCGCACTCCGAGCTGAAGGATGCCTCAGATCAGCTGGAGGATGCCCTCACAAAGGACCTGTCCTGGATGTCTTCCAAGACCGTTTCGTTTAATGGGCAGGAATACGACGTCAGTGATTTCGTGGATGCATTGCCCGCGCGAAACGGAGGCTTCCTGCTGGAACTGGACGACACCTACGACGAAGTCAGCAAATTCAAAACGAAGCTGGGGCAGCCCATCATGGTCTCCGGCCCCGAGTACGCGAAAACCGATCCGGAGCTGTGGACGTACATTCAGACCTATGTGCAGGCGGTGGAGGACGCGATCACGTCGCCCGATTTCACGACCGAATACGAGGGGCGGATCGTCTCCTATCAGGATCTGGTCAATGTAGACTCCTTCGTCGATTTCTTCCTGCTCACGGAGGTCTTCGCAAACCTCGATTCGATGTTCAAGAGCACCTTTATGTATAAGGATTTGGACGGCCTGCTGACCATGGGACCCATCTGGGACTTCGATTTGTGTGCCGGTGGCAGCATGGTCATCGAATTTCAGCCGTACTACGAGCGCTGGCAGACCACCTATCGCTCACTCTCGAAGGCACAGGGGAAGCAGTGGTACCGCTATCTGATCCACGATCCCGAGTTCGTACAGCGTGTTTACGACCGCTACCACGAACTGCGCGACACCGTGTTTGCCGACCTGCTGGCACAGGGCGGCCTCGTGGACCGCATGGAGGCCCTCCTGACCGAAAGCGGAACGGCAAACTTAAGCATGTGGAACTCTTCCGGCTTCGGTGGTTTCGGCGGCTGGGGCGGCTTCGGTGGCTGGGGCCAGAACCCCCGCGGCGGACAGTCCCAAACCCAGAAGGCGGCCACGCCCGAAGAATACAAAGCGAAGGTCGACGAACTGCGCTCCTGGCTTACGAAGCGTTTTTCCTGGCTCGATGCACAGATGCAGGACATGGATACACTGACAGAGAGTCTGACGCATTGACCGTTTTAAGGTCATCTGAAGCCTGCTTTCATGACCCAACGCTATGCAAATCTCGCCTCATATGGTAAAATAGACACAGTACATCGTTTCCGTTCTCCGGGCGATGCATGAAAGGAGCGCGACCTTCCGTCGCTGAATATACTTATGGGATTTAATTTCAGAAAAACGATCAAACTCTGTAAAGGCGTCAGCCTGAACTTAAGCAAAAACGGCGTGGGTTTAAGCGCCGGCGTGAAAGGGGCCCGCGTTTCCATGAGCCCGACCGGACGCAAGACTGCGACCTTCAGCATCCCGGGAACCGGCATCTCCTACTCGCAGAACTTAGGCGGCAGCAAGACCGGCAGCCGCAAAGCGAGCGATAAGGCCTCGAAAGTGAGCGCAAAGGAGCTCGAGGAGGCAAAGAAAGCCGTTGCCGAATACGAATCCTATATCCAGACCCTGCGCGGTTTTCACAAAGAGTGTGATCCGCCCATGGACTGGATCGCCTCCTACAATACCCCGGCGCCGGCTGCCGGCACACCGGAGTATGAGCAGTGGCTGACCATCCATAATTTCTCCGAGCAGGTCGTAAAAGGACAGGAAGACGCCTATCTGGCCGTCATTGAAGCTACGCAGCCCTTTGCCGATCTGAGCATGTTCGGCAGCGATTTTGAATTTGCGACCGACGAACCCTCCCGGGTCGAGGTCGAATTTACCGTGAAATTCCACGACGTACTGCCCGAAGAGGCGATCGTGTTCGCGAAAGACCAGACCGCCACGACGAAGGCTCTGACGAAAACGGAGTACTTCGACATCATGCAGGACTATGTCTGCAGCTGCTCCATCCGCGTGGCACGTGAGGTCTTCGCCGCCCTTCCGGTCGACACCGTGATCATCCATGCGACCGGCCTGATGTTAAACACCGCCACGGGCAATGATGAAGAATTCACCATCCTCTCCGTCATGTTTGAACGCGACGGCTTCCAAAACATCAACTTCGAACGCATTGACCCGTCCGATTTCGTCTGCGCCTTCGAGCACAACATGAAATTCAACAAAACCGCCGGATTTACACCGGTGGCACAACTGTAAATAACGATCGAAACATAGAAGGGCCGGGGGCGGCCGCATATCCATGCGGCCGCCCCCGGCCTCTATCTTCACCCGCAGATCTGCGCCGCAGGCACATATTACTACGAATACTCCCGCTTATCAACTTCCCAGATAAACGATCCTGTTTCCGCTTAGCTTATGCTCTTCGATATGCGTGACCATAAGTATCGTCTTTCCCAATTCATTCATCTTCTTCAGTATATCAAGCACGACCCTCGCGTTCTCTTTATCCAACGCTCCCGTAGGCTCATCGGCCAGTATTACCGAACACCTTTTCAGCATTAGTCGTGCCAACGCTATCCTCTGCTGTTCTCCTCCGGAGAGTTTATACACATGTGTATCGATCGCGTCTCGCATCCCCACGAAATCCAAAGCCTCTTCCACACTCATCTCGCTGCGGCTTTTTTTATAAATCAACTCCATGTTCTGCCGAACGGTTTTTTGATCCAACAGGGCGAAGTTTTGAAACAGAAATCCTAACTCTGTACGATACAACAATTCCCGATCCTTTTTAAGGGAAACATCGTATTTTCCGATCTTGATCTCTCCCCGATCGTAAGGCTCCAGTCCTCCGATCATATTCAATAACGTAGTTTTTCCGCATCCGCTCTTTCCGGAAAATACTACATATTCACCTTCCTCAATCGTTAGATCAAAATCTTCAAAAATCACATGATCTCCATATGCTTTATGTAAATGATCGATCCGAATCATATCAAAGGCACCCTCCTTTCAGTATTTTCGGAACATTTTCCCGCTCCCATTTTTTCAACCGTCCTGTCATAAATATGTAATCGACAGCCGACAGTAGCAACGCACACACAAAAACCGGCACGATCAGTTTCGTCCGATCATTGCCTAAAACCACGAGTGCGCATATAGCTCCGATGACAGCCGCGGCCGCTTCAGCCGCATACATGCCGTCATAGATCGCGCGGCGCGGAAAACCATGGATCTTTTTTAACGCAAACTCTAAAGCATGCTGACTGCATTCCAGCGATATGACCGTGAACGAAACACAGAACTGTAATAAAAGCAACGCCGCGATCAAAACAGCAAATAACAGAAGCCGCATCCGATAGGTCTCGGAAAATTCACGATAATTGCCGTAAATATCGGTATATGTATAGGTCAGTATCTTCGGCACCTGACGAATGTATTCCTGAAGCTCTTCCTCGGTCAGATCCAGGCCAATGTTTTGAAGCGCAAACGAATCCGGTTCAACGTCTCCCAAAAAAACCAGCGGATTTTTATATAGACCTTGTGTTAAATCCTCGACCATGTAAAAATCTGCGGAATTCGGCACAGGCTGTATCTCCACGGTTTTCGTATATGGCAGGTAAATCTCCGGTTTCCGTTCACAAAAGCCATCCGTTTCTCTGGTCTTCAAATCCGCCTCTTCTATGTCCGGTTTATAGTAAAAGACATAGTTGTTCTTTTCGAAATCTAACGGATAGTCCTCATACTCCGGAAGATAAAACATTACCACCTCTTTTGCCGTCGGGTTCGCCATGATCGCCTCATGGCCGTTATCTTCTTCATTCAGCCGTATATAATCCGGCCGGAATTCCAAAACCCGGGATGGCGGGATCAACTGCCGGAGCTCACCGGCGACCTCCAGTTCGTCGTAAGGGTCATAGGTATAAATAGTCGTGCTGTCAAAGATCATCGGCTGCACGATCGAATAACCTTCAAAACATTTATATTTTCTGTCCATTTTAAGGACCGGGAACAGACCGGTCATCTGCGAAAACAAAAACGCTACGACCGCGATCGTAACTGCCATGCTCGAGATACGCAACAGATAATGGATCGCCATCAATCGGTGACTTATGCCTCTCCGAAGATTTTTCCTAACATTAAAATGTAGGAGAAACAAGTGGAAAAGCAGATCCGCCGGCAACACAAGCCCAAACATAAAGCAAAGCGGGCTGAAATCCGCCGGGATCAAGTGAAAAACGTATAGACCAAGCCATGTAAAAAGTATGATGGAGCCCAGCGTTACCGCATCCTTAATATAGGTGCTTAAAACATGTATCCGAAGATCCCACCCCAGAATACGACGCACGACCATTTCTTTTTTGTGTGTTAACACATCCGTAAGGCATAAAAAAACGATCAAAAAAACCGCGATCGCCAAAATCATATTTGTGATCGATCGTAATTGTGCATGGCCGACAGATTCCGGTTTCTTGCAATATATTTCCAAACCTCGCGCCTTTAGTTCCTCTGTCAAATCCCGATCCGTCAAGACAAATATGTATTCGGTAGGGTTGACGTGCGAACGTTGAAAATATACTTCTGTCGGTTCAAACCGGACTCGCAGAGTTCCGGAAAGAATGCTTCGATACGTACCTGCAAAAACATCGTACGAATCCTTTAACATCCTTTCCTCTTTCTCATCAGCATAGATCGATATCTCCTTGATTCCGTCCGTTTCTGTCTCTTCCATGAAAAAAGAGGACATCCCCATATCGGCAAGCACATTTTGGACTTTTCTAAACTCCTCCTCATATACCCCCGGTATATTATCACGCATCACCAGCTTTGAGAAGCCCATACCAGACGAAATATACTCCACATAAAACAGTCCGGAAAAAAACAGAGCTACCGCCACTGTCAAACTTGCGACAATGTACTTAATGGTGCGCATACCCTCTCCTTCCTATGCTTCCGTATAATATTCAGCGATCCTTGGGAATATCAAAAAAATACTTTACTGCTCCAAGTGCTTCTTCGATGTTTTCTTTGTATTTTTCGTAGTTTTTGAGGGATTCCTCGTCTGCAGAGATCAATGTAGCCTCTTCATCGAAATCGAGTTGGTAGGAACTATGCTCATAACTTCCGCCGGGACAGTCCATGATACTCATGTGAAGCACCATTGGCTCGTTGATACAATAAAACACATCAACATCAATGCACACCTGCTCCATGTACCCCTCTTCCTTTGTTTCTACATTGTAAAATTTTTTAATAGGCTGGGTCACCGCCCAATTACCGCTGATCGAAGGCCATCGTTTAAAAAAAACATCAGCCGAGTATTCGCCCTCTCCATAGTACACAAGATTTTCACGAGAGTCATTATCCGGATCACCATCTTTAAATGCCTTTTGAATCCACGGCTTTACAACATTGTTATAATAGGACGCCCGAACAACCGTCTGAACAATCAACAGCGTCGCAAGTATCCCTCCTAAAACAGCTGCTATTATGATCAGTTTTTTCTTCATTTATGCATCAGATGGCCTCGGTTTACACCTCGGCCATCCATCTCCTTTTTATGTATTATAACCTTATTCCGTTGTGTATTCAAACCACATGTTGTAATTGATATCAGATGCGTGCGTCATGCTGATCTTGCCAAAATTTTTTCCGTTGCTCTCATAATCGCTCCGCTTCACACCCTTTGACGATCCGATCTGGATTCGGCACAGTACCTTAGAGAGAGCGTCACACTTCCCTTCCATGTAATCCTTGTCCGTAAACACTCCGTCTGAAAAGCCGCAGGTTGCATTGCAGTACAAAGGCCCGTCCAGAAGATCATCCCCTGTGTTACCCAATAAGGTTGTTCTAAACTCTACCCTTCTATGCCACGAATCGTCTTTCCATGATCTTTCATCAAACGTTGTGGGTATATTATCCATGCCCGGCCACTTTCTATCCAGCCCGATGTAGGTCGTTTCCGCTTTCGCCGGCACAGCTGCAACAATCATTACGACGATGGCCATAAACGCCATTAAAAGGAGCAATAATTTACCTTGACGGTTGATGAATGATGGTTCTTTTTGAACATTTCGTTCGCCTCCCTTATCATATTCTGATCGGTTGATGGTTTTTTTACCCTCGTCCGACAATATTATTCTATCATTTCTCCCGAGGCACTTCAAGCATTTTTTTTGCTGTTTTGACTTTAAATTTTTGTATTTCTGCAAACACTTCACCCGCGGATCTGCGCCGCAGGCACATATTTCTTTACGATCGTCAGGAAGTCTTCCAGTTGCTCCCGGCTGAAGGGCGACAGCCCGTCCTTGCACAAAACGGTCTCACTCTCGCGATAGTTCTGCAGGAAGTAGGCCGATGCGCCACGGATGCGGGCAGCGATCCCTTCGACGTCAGCGGCGGTATGGAGGCCCTGCACCAGCGTCGTGCGGAATTCGTAAGCCACACTACCGGTCAGCAAATAGTCAATGCTCTCCTGCATGTTCGCCTGCAAAACATTCTGCGCAACCGGATCCAGTTTCGTGAGACCGCAGATGCGCGGGCACAGACTGCCTAAGCCTTTCACATCCATGGCCACGTAGTCGATCAGGCCCTTCCCGCACAGATCCTTAAGGATGTCCGGCGTGGTCCCGTTCGTGTCCAGTTTGATCAGGTAACCGAGGTCGCGCACTCTGCGGATAAAATCCTCCAGCCCGCGCTGCAACGTCGGCTCCCCGCCCGAGATCACGAGGCCCTCGAGCACGTTCTTACGTTTATTCAGATAGGCGAAAACTTCTTCCTCCGCCATGAGCGGCACGTCATCGCCCCAGGAGATCAGCTCCGAATTATGACAGTAAGGGCAGGCGAAATTACACCCGCCGGTAAACACGATCGCCGCCATCTTCCCGGGGAAATCGAGCAGCGTCGTCTTCTGCATTCCCGCTATTCTCAATCGTCCTCACCATCCTCACCGCGCTTGATGCGCTCCCGCAGATCCTTGAAAAACGTCTTCAGCATCTGCGAGCATTCCTGCTCCATCACGCCGCGCTTCACCTCGACCTGATGGTTGAACTGCTTCATCTGCAACAGGTTCAGGATGGACCCGCCGCAGCCGGCCTTCGGGTTCATGCAGGCCATGACCACGCGCGGCACCCGCGCCTGCACGATCGCGCCCGCGCACATCTGGCACGGCTCGAGCGTCACATACAGCGTACAGTCGTCGAGCCGCCAGTCGCCCAGCTCCTTCGACGCCTTACGGATCGCCGTGATCTCGGCGTGCGACAGAGTGCTGTGGTCGGTGTTCCGCCGGTTGTACCCGCGGCCGATGATCTTCCCGTCGCACTCGATAACGCAACCGATGGGCACCTCGCCGAGCGAAAGCGCCTTCTTCGCCTGCTTCATCGCCTCGCCCATGAACTTTTTATCTTTCTTCTCCTGCTCCAGTTCCGCCTTCCGGCGCGCCTTCTCGGCCTCCTCCAGCTTCTTCTGTTTCAGCAGTTTTCTGCGTTCCGGATCCTTCATACTCTCTCCTCGGCAAATGCATCCGCTAACGCTGCAAACTGCGCTAGCGTCAGCGCCTCGCCCCGCACCATCGCGTCCAGGCCGACCGACGTGATCACCGCTTCGATCTGCTCTTTCGACAGGGGCGGTGTAAACTCCGCCGCGCCGAAGAGCGCATTGACCAGAGTTTTCCTGCGCATGTTAAACGCCGCGCGGATGATCGCAAACAGCAGTTTTTCGTCCTTCACCTGCACCGGCATGACCTCGTGGCGCGTCAGCACGATCACCGCAGAGTCGACGTTCGGCCGCGGCATAAAGCAGTTCGCCGGGACATTGGCCGCCAGATATGGTTTCGCGTAGTACTGCACCGCCAGCGACAGCGCGCCGTAGTCCTTCGACCCGGGCCCCGCCTCCATGCGCCGCGCGACCTCCTTTTGCACCATGACCGTGATGCTCGAGACCGGCGCATGCGATTCGAACAGACCCATGATGATGGGCGTCGTTATATAATACGGCAGGTTCGCCACGACCTTCATGGGCCGGCCGCCGTTGTGCGCCTGAGCCAATGCGGCGATATCCACCTTCATGATGTCATCGTTGATCACGGTGACATTCTTATATTCACTCAATGTATCCTGCAAAATGGGGATCAGCGTGTCGTCGATCTCTACCGCTACCACCTCGCGCGCATGCTCCGCCAGATACTGCGTCAGCGTGCCGATGCCCGGCCCGATCTCCAGCACGCAGTCCTCCTGCGTCACGCCCGCGTACCGGATGATCTTATCCAGCACGTGCGTGTCGATCAGAAAATTCTGCCCGAACTTCTTCGAAAACCGAAATTGATATTTCTGAAGGACCGCGATGGTCTCCTTCGGATCTCCCAATTTTGCCATACTCTCTCCTTATGTGACAGTGGGGACGGTTCTTTTTGTCACGGTGACAAAGAGAACCGTCCCCACTGTCACCTTCACAGTTTGTAAAACCGCCGCGCGTTCTCCTCCGTGATGCGGAGCACTTCCTCCGGCGTGATACCCTTGATCCGGGCCAGTTCCTCCGCCACCAGGGCAATGTTCCGGCTGTCGTTGCGCTGCCCGCGGTACGGGGTAGGTGCCAGATACGGACAATCCGTCTCCAGCAGGATCCGCTCCATGGGCGTTTCAGCCGCAACCTCCTTCAGCTTCCGTCCGTTCTTAAACGTCAGCACGCCGCCAATGCCGATGTAGAGCCCCATCTTCACCACTTCCCTCGCAATCTCCACGCTGTAGGAATAGCAGTGCATGACGCCGCCGATGCTGCCAGCATCCTGCGCCTTCAGGATCTCCATCGTGTCCGCCGCCGCGTCCCGACTGTGGATCACTACCGGCAGTTTCAGTTCCCGCGCCAGCTTTAGCTGCCACGTAAACCACTTCTTCTGCAGCGGGATGTCCCGCTCATAATCACCGTGATAGTCCAGGCCGATCTCACCGATGGCCACCATCTTCTTATGCTCAAGGAGCATTTGCCGCAGAATCGGCAAATGCTCCTCATTAAGTCCGTCCACACAGTCCGGGTGAATGCCGAGCGCCCCGTAGATGTACGGGTACCGCTGTGTCAGTTCGATGGTCTGATTAAGCGTCTTTAAGTCCGTGCCGATGTTTACCACCGTACCGACTCCGCCCGCTACCAGACCGCTGCCCAAAAGTTCGTCGCGGTCCTCGTCAAACGCCGGATCATCATAATGTGCGTGTGTATCAAAAATCATATCAGCAGATCTCCGCTCCTGCCGGCATTTTTTTCTCCGGCACCATCAGGCTCAGTTCGCCCTTATCGTCCTCTGCGCACAGTAGCATGCCCTCGGAAACCACGCCCGCCAGCGTCGCCGGCTTCAGGTTCACGAGAACCATGACTTTCTTTCCGACCATCTCCTGCGCACTGTAGTGCTGCTTGATGCCGGAAACGATCTGCTTCACCTCGCTGCCGATCTTCACCTTCGAGCACAGCAGCTTCTTAGACTTCGGAACCTCTGCACACTCAATGATCTCGCCGACCTGGAACTGCAGCTTCGCGAAATCGTCGTAGGTGATCTCGTCCTTGCGGGCCACATCGATCACGCTCTCCGCCTCTGCGGGTGCCTCGGGAGCTATTCCGAGCGCTGCCTGCTCCTTCTCGTACTCTGCCTTCTGCGCCGCACGGATCTTCTCGACCTCAACCATGATCTCCTTCACGTCCGCACGTGCAAACAGGATCTCCGGTTTCTCGGTCACCTTGCGTCCATTGTCCAAAAGGCCGAAACTGGTCAAATCATCAAACTCTCTGAGCGGCTCGCCGAACTGCTCCGAGATCCGCTTCGCGGTCTCCGGCATGAAGCTGTCCAGAAGGGAAGCGCCGATCATGATGCTTTCTGCAAGGTTGTACAGCACGGTCGCCAGACGGTCTGCCTTGTTTTCGTCCTTCGCCAGAACCCACGGCTCTGTCTCATCGATATATTTGTTGCAACGGTGGAAGATGTTGAAGATCTCGGAGATGGCGTCCGCCACGCGAAGCTTCTCCATTTTGTCTTCGACCTTTGCGCGCGCCGCCAGAACCACAGCCTTCAGGTCGTCGTCCACCGGCTCATTCACGTTCCAGTTCTCCAGAACGCCGCCGAAATATTTGTTGCTCATGGAAATGGTACGGTTTACCAGATTTCCGAGCGTATTCGCCAGTTCAGAGTTGAAGCGCTCCGTCATGAGCTCCCACGTGATCACGCCGTCGCTCTCGTAAGGCATCTCATGCAGAACGAAGAAACGCACCGCGTCCACGCCGAAGAGGTTCGCGAGGTCATCCGCGTAGATGACATTGCCCTTACTCTTACTCATCTTCTCACCGCCCTGCAGCAGCCACGGGTGGCCGAACACCTGCTTCGGAAGCGGCAGATCCAGCGCCATCAGGAAGATGGGCCAGTAAATGGTGTGGAAACGCAGGATGTCCTTACCGATCAGGTGCAGATCCGCGGGCCAGAACTTCTTGAAGCGCTCCCCGTGATTTCCGTCCGCATCGTAGCCCGGTCCGGTGATGTAGTTTACCAGCGCGTCCAGCCATACGTATACGACATGACGCGGATCGAATTCCACCGGAATTCCCCAGGTAAATGTACTGCGCGTTACGCACAGATCCTGCAGACCCGGCAGCAGGAAGTTATTCATCATCTCGTTCTTGCGGGACTCGGGCTGGATGAACTCCGGATGCGTGTTGATATGCTCGATCAGACGATCCGCATATTTACTCATCTTGAAGAAGTATGCCTCTTCCTTCGCCTGCGTCACCTCACGGCCGCAGTCCGGGCAGCGTCCGTCCACCAGCTGCGATTTAGTCCAGAACGTTTCACACGGCGTACAATACATACCCTCGTAAGAGCTCTTGTAGATGTCGCCCTGCTCATAGAACTTATTGAAGATCTTCTGGATCTGCTTCATATGCCCTTCATCCGTCGTGCGAATGAAGTAATCGTAGGAGGTTCCGACCAGGTCCCACATGCCCTTGATGGCTCCGGTCGCGCGGTTTGCGCATTCCTGCGGCGTGATCCCCAGTGCCTTCGCCTTCTCCTCGATCTTCAGACCGTGCTCATCGGTACCGGTCTGGAAGAACACCTCATAGCCCTGCTTTCTTTTATAACGGGCAATGCAGTCCGCCAAAATCGCTTCATACGTGTTGCCGATGTGCGGCTTACCCGAAGCATAGGGAATGGCGGTCGTAATATAATAAGGCTTTCTTTCCATGTGTGCTGTTTCCTCCTTAGTCTCCATTAAAAACACGGCACCCAAAGTGCCTTAAATTTTATTGTAATCCCGGGCACCTTCATTGTCAAGTATTTTCAGGCTTTCGGCGCCTCTTCCCCCAGGCCGGCGCGCCCGTTTTTGCTCATCACTGCGTTGAGGTACCGGGGGTCGAACGTGACCTCTTTATAGAACCGCTTCGGCATCTCAAACGCGTCCGCGGCTTCTTTCGTGGGAAATTCGATCTCCGCCACGACGATGCCCTCAAATTCTCCGGAAAATATGTCCAGTTCCACGGTCTTTCCGTCGGGGACATGCTCCTCCTTCTGACGTTTCGGGTCATACATGTGCGGATCCTCGCATTGCGTCGATGGCTTTTCCTTGTATACAGTATCCACATTTCCCCGCAATTCGTCTTCGCCGAGGAACGCCTCCACGGGTATGCGGTAGCGCCGCTTCGTGATCACGTAGCCGTCGGCCTTCGTAAGCAGGTGCTCATAACTCTCCTTCGTAAGCGGCAGATTTTCCTCCACGCGCACCAGACCGCTCCCGCTCTTATATGTCAGGTAGTATGTGTCGCCTTCGCGGCGCACCCGCACCACAGGGTCGGTCGACAGATACCCCTGCTCCAGTTTCTGCGCCGGATAGGCCTCGATATCGATCCCTCGTAAGTCCACCAAATATTTCCGCTCGATCTCCATCTTACGTCCTCCCTTGTTTATTTCCGAGATATCCAGTATAATCTATATGAAACCAGATCCCCCTTTTCAGATTTGTGCCTTCCCTCACGGAAGCTCAATACGGAGGTATCCTTTATGATCTTTCATGTTAAGCGCCGTTTCACGCGGAGAATGCTTTCCTTTATATTGTGTCTGCTCCTCACCGCAAGCCTCTGCGCCTGCGGCAAAAAAGAGCCCGCCCCGACTACGGCTGCGGAAACAGAGCCGAAACCTACGAGCGCTCCGGTGACCCCCGGGGGTATGCTCGCCCGCTCGCGTGCGCAGGTCTACTTTACTTCGGAGGAAACGTCCTATACCGACCGGCAAAAACAGACACAGGCCGCGTTTGACGACTTTTTGGCGACCTGCTTTACCGAATACGTAAACCGGGCGGGTCGTTTGAACATCCATTTTCTGCTGCATCGCCCCGAGGAGTACGGCATTACCGAAGTAAAAAACATCTTCGGCCCGTTTTCTTCGGTCGCTTCCACCTATCTGGATCCCGAAGAAACGCTGAAGGAACTCTCGGAGTTTACTTATGAAGACCTGACTCGCAGACAGCGTCTGGTCTTTGACATTCTGAATTTCTCCCTGCACGCCGACGCAGACCTGGAACCCTATGCCTATTATGCTGAGCCCCTCTACACCTCCGGCGGTCTCCATTCGATGCTTCCCATCTACTTTGCGGAGTACACGTTCACCCGTTCGTCGGATGCAGAGGATTATCTGGCACTGATGGAATCATTGCCCGCTCTCATGGACGATATCATCGCTCACGAACAAAAGCGCGCCGATCTGGGAATCTTCATGGGCAAGGATGCGCTCGACACTGTGATCGAACAGGCCCGCGCCGTTCTCGAGTCTGCTCCGGAGGATTTCTACCTGAACGAAACGTTTGATGAGATGCTGCAGGAAGCCGGTTGTTTCTCGAATGAGGAGATAACCGCCTACAAAGCGCGACACCTGACGGCCCTGAAAGAATATTTCTTCCCGGCATATGATAAGCTGGTCTCTGCCCTCGACGGCATGCGCTCGTCGTGTAAGGACATCGGAGGCGCCGTTCATTTGCCGGACGGTGAGGCTTACATCGCCGCTTACAGCAAAGCCTATCTGGCGACAGACATGTCGCTCGCCGATATCAAAGCCGCGCTGGAAGCATCAAACAGCAACCTTCAGGCGAAGCTGTCGGCACTATCCGCCATCTCTCCGGGCACGGCACTATCCGCCATATCCTATAAACAGCCGTCGGAGGATCCCGCCGGCATCGTTTCCCATTTGATCGATTATTACGCCGAGCGCTTCCCTTCCTTAAATGGTTGTACCTATCAGATCCATTACGTACCCAAAGGTATGGAAGGAAGCGTATCGCCGGCGTTCTATATCGTCCCGGCATTGGACGACTATAAAAACCATAACAATATCTACATCAACAACGGTTCGATCGATAATAACGGCCTGTTCACCACGCTCGCGCACGAGGGGTACCCCGGCCACATGCTGCAGGGCACCTACTATGCTGCAACTGATCCTGCCGGGATCCGGTCTGCACTGCTCTACCTGACTTATGCGGAAGGCTGGGCTGCCTACGTGGAACGTCTCTCGTTCGAGGCCATCGACGGGATCGACAGCACGCTCGTGAAATTCCTGGCGATCAATTCGCAGCTGAGCCTGAACATGCTGGCTCTGGTCGATCTGGGCCTCAACTATACCGGTTGGTCCTTCAAAGAGTACTCCGATTTCATGGCCTTGAACTTCGGCATCACGGCATCCTCGAACCCCGAGTTGCTTTCGCAGTTCTACCAGAACATGACGACCCTGCCGTTTAGTTATCTGCCTTACGCCCTCGGTTACCTCGAGGTCGACCGGCTGAAAACCGAACAGGAAGAGTTCCTCGGAGACCGTTTCGACGAATACCAGTTCCACGACGCCTTCTTAAACATCGGCCCTGCGCCCCTAGCGATCGTGGAGAAATACATGAAAGAGATCTTCAACTACAGCGCTTCAAAATGAATCGCTTCATCCAACACCTGCTGTTCCTCGGTGGACAGTCCGACATAGGACTCTCCTCCGAGGATTTCTTTTAAATACGTGTAGCTCGGTCCGTTCGCATGCATACACGTCAGAATAAAGCCGTCATTGTCCTCGGTGAGCATAGCCAGCGAGAAACTGAGCTTTCCGCCGACTTCTTTAAACGCGTTGTACTTCAGCAGCGCGTGTTTCTTGAATGAATTATTATGCTCCGTGGTCAGTTTCTCCACGGACTTGATGATATTTTCCTGGCGATCCATCAGCATCTCAACGTTCGCAAGCAGCTGGTGAATGACTTCCTCGAGTGACTGGGTGTCGCGTCCGCGCATAAAGCGGTCATAACGCTTCCAGATCTTCACGCTCTTCCACAAAACGATGAGGCCGACGACCAAAGCTGCCAAGGCAAACACGCCGATGACGATGATCAGGAATATCGGGTCGAACCCGAGCTGAAACAATTTCGAATCCATGCCTGTCTTCCTTTCCTACTCGGTTAGACCGATAATGTCTAAAATACGCTCCAATTCCTCGTTTGAGAAATACGCGATCTCGATCTTACCGGCCTTGTTGTTCTTACGTTTGATCTCGACTTTCGTGCCCATACGGTTCGTCAATTTATCCTGTAGCAGAGCGAAATGTTCCACATAATCTAATTTGACTTCCGGCTTCGGTTTCTTCGGATTCAGCGCGGCTTTTACCAGTTTCTCGGTATCGCGTACACTCAGTTTATGTTCTACGATATCCTTCGCTAGATTCTCCAGTGTCGCCAGATCCTCTACGCCGAGCAGCACCTTTGCATGTCCGGTGGAAAGCTCTCCGCTTGCAACGTAGTTTCTTACTTTCTCGGGCAATCTTAACAAACGAGTGGAGTTCGTGATATAGGCGCGGCTCTTACCGACCTTCGTAGCAACTTCATCCTGTTTGAGGCTATAATTGTCCAGAAGCTGACGGAAAGCCATCGCCTCATCGATCGGGTTCAGGTTTTCACGCTGAATATTTTCTATAAGCGATACTTCTGAGATTTCGCGCTCACTGAGCTCTTTGATAATGACCGGAACTTCCTTAAGTCCGGCGAGCTTCGCAGCACGCCAGCGCCGCTCACCGGCAACGATCTCATAGTACTTTCCCTTCTTCACAACTACGAGCGGCTGGAGCACGCCATACTGCAGGATCGAGTCCTTCAGTTCCTCCAGGCTTTCTTTATCAAACTCCTTTCGTGGCTGATCCCGGTTCGGCTCGATCTCTCTAAGCTTTACCATAAGAGGCTCGTGAACCTTAACTTCCTTCACTACCTCCTTCACAACTTCTTTGATCACTTCCTTCGGCTTATCAGCCGCAGCACTCTTCTCTTCCTTCTTCGGTGTCAGATCCAGATCATCTGACAGGGAGATCAAACTATCCAGCCCCTTACCGAGTCCACCTCTCTTAACCGCCATCTTATACTCCTTCTATAAGCGTTTGCTTATTCGTTTAAGTGTTCTTATTCTTTCTATTATTCTTCTAAGAATACACTCCGCAAAAGTTCTAATTCGATCAGAACTTCCTGTCAATGACCTCCTGGGCCAATGAACGGTATCCCTCCGCTCCGGTCGACTTCGGATCATACTTATTGATCGGCAGACCATGGCTTGGAGCCTCAGCCAGACGAACATTTCTCGGAATGATCGTCTTATATACATTCTGCTTGAGATTATCCTTAACGTTCTCAACGACCTGCAGCGAAAGGTTCGTTCTGGAGTCATACATCGTAAATACGACTCCCTCGACCTCTAACGAAGCGTTCAGGCGCTTTTTAACCAACGATATCGTATGCAAGAGCAAACTCAGGCCCTCCAGAGCGTAGTACTCACACTGGATCGGGACTAAAACCGAGTCCGCCGTCGTAAGTGCATTGACCGTTAACATATTTAAGGAAGGCGGGCAGTCAATGATCACGAAATCATAATCATCGCGTACCGGCTCCAATTTCTTCTTCAGAATGAACTCCTTACGCTTAATTCCGATCAGTTCGATCTCTGCACCGGAAAGGTTCACATCCGAAGGTAAAACGTCTACATTCTCCTGAACATCCTTCTGAATACAATCCTTGATGCTTAAATCATCTGAAATCAGCAACTGATATACCGTGTTCTCGATCTTTCCACGCTCTAAGCCGAAACCGCTCGTGGCATTTCCCTGCGGATCCAGATCGATCAAAAGAACTTTTTTCCCTTTTTCAGCCAGGCAGGCGGACAAATTTATCGCCGTTGTGGTTTTTCCGACACCGCCTTTTTGGTTAGCTATTCCTATAACTCTGCTCATAGTATCTCCATTTATTGAATTCACCTCTTCTGAGGCGTTATCATGTTCATTTATTACTCCATTTCGTATTATACCATGTTTGAACCTTCATTTCTACTAAAAACACTAATTTTCACGAAGTTCATTCGTTTTACAATATGTCGATGTTCCACGTGGAACATTTTGGGCATCGTTTCTCTGATAATTCTCTCGAAATGCAATATATGTTCCACGTGGAACACTAAGATCTGAATTCTGAGAATAAGGCTTTCGAAAGATATAGATGTTCCACGTGGAACATGCCGAAGTATTTTATCCAACCTGATCCAGATCATCCTTATAAAAGGATATATTAGGGCTTTTGTAATCTTCCTTACCTAAACAAAAATGTTCCACGTGGAACATCACAGTCTCATGACGTTCCACGTGGAACATTATGTCGCACCAACGCGATAATCCTTTAAAGAGGGTTCTTAAGAGGGACCCCGGCTTTTCTGGGATACTGATTCTTAGTTTCTTTTGTCTTTCTTATAATAATAAGACTTCGGCTAATATCACTGTCAGGAAGTGTAAACTTACGAACTTCCTCAACCTTTCCGCCCAGCAGCCCGATCGCTTTCTCCGCATTTTTAAGTTCTTCTTCACATGCACCGGATTTATAGGAGATAAAGCATCCTCCGACCTTCGTAAACGGCAGGCAGAACTCGGAGAGCGAGGAGAGATTGGCGACTGCGCGGGAGAGTACGAGGTCGAACTTCTCACGATATCGTTTATCATGTCCCAGATCTTCAGCCCGTCCATGTTCGAAAGAGAGCTTCTCGAGCTTTAACCCTTCCTTCACCTCTTCGAGGAATCGAAGCCTCTTTTGAAGGGAGTCCATTAAAACAAACTCTTTATCCGGATATAGGATTTTCAACGGAATACCGGGAAAACCCGCTCCGGTACCCAGATCCAGAACATTAGATGCCTTCGATACAAACTCATCCAAACCGTATACACTGTCCAGGAAATGTTTTTGCAAAACCTCCTCGAACTCGGTGATACCGGTCAGGTTCATTACTTTGTTTTTCTCGACCAGGCGCTCATAAAAATCCAGGAAACGTAAGGTTTGTAATTCGTCGAGTTGTAAATTCGCTTTTGCAAAGTATTGTTCAATATATTTTTCGTTATCAGTCATTTACAACCTCGTTTTCACTGCTTTTCTCGATCTGAAACAGTCGTTTTCGGAAGGCAGTGGGAGTCTCTCCGATGCACTGTTTAAACTGTCGCATGAAATGTACATCGTTATCATAACCACAGTTGGCAGCGATGGTCCGAATACTGTAATTCGTAGACGCCAGCTGTGTTTTCGCATAATTGATCTTACTTAGAATAACATCGTTATAACAAGATATTCCGAACGTGTCATGGTAGAGTTTCTGAAAGTAGGAGACGCTGAGTCCTACACGCTGCGCCAGCTTCGGGACCGTCCACTCATCAGAAGGGTTCGAGTAGATCTCGGAACGAAGATTTTGCAGTTCGGAATAATAACCCGCGATATGCGTCTCTTGGTTAATAACAGAAATTATATCTGATATACACAAAAGAAGTGCCTTCAGAAGGTAGTCTGTCGTGAGCTTCTTATGCTGGGAAGTCGAGATATCCTCAAAGAAGATCTGATGCATGAGCATGTCCACTTTCTGCTCCGCAGGAAACGCGATCATGCGGTTTAACGGCAGATTGTAAGGCGGTCCATCGATGGCTTCCCCTTCCGCCAGTGAGAAGTGGATATAGTCATTCACATACCCATCCGGAAGAGAGTAGTACATCTGGGGCGCACCCTTCGGGAATATGATCAGTGTATTTTTCGGAAACGGTTGATCCACTCCGTCCAGTATGATCCGCGCGTCCGTGTAGGTATAGACCAGCAGATAATCACCACTGCCATTCGGACGGTTGATATTAAACGGCGGAAAATGTCTGTGCCGCAGTCCCATCATATTAACTTGCATAGTCCCTTCCTTTCCGGGCATGCCGAAACATTACCGTCTCATGGCTTCCCTAATTCATTGACCTCTTCTAAATGTCAGGTATACCCTGAAAGCCTCATGCTTTCAGCGCCACCAAAAGCACCGCGATGTCCGCGGGCGAAACACCGGAGATACGTCCGGCCTGGCCGATCGATGCCGGCTTTATCTTATTCAGTTTCTGGATAGCCTCTTTACGCAGTCCTTTGATCGTCGAATAGTCGAAATTCGGCGAGAGCTTCTTATTCTCGAGCCGCTTGAAATTCTCGATCTGCTTTTCCTGCTTCGTAATGTATCCCTCGTATTTGATCTGGATGCAGACCTGCTCCACGATATCCGCGGGCAGCTCCGGCCGCTCCGGATCGATCTCCGCAAGCTTCTCATAATCGAGCTCCGGCCGCTTCATCAGCTCCGACAGCGAAGTCCCGTTATTTAACGGCGTGCTGCCGTGCTTCACCATAAATGCCTGTACGGTCTCATTGCCCCCGAGGATGGTCGTCTTCAGACGGTTCACCTCGCGGTCAATGCTTTCCTTCTTCGCGAGCATTTTGTTGTAATCTTCATCGCTGACCAGGCCGGCATCGTGGCCGATGGCGCGCAGGCGCAGGTCTGCATTGTCCTGGCGCAGTACCAGACGGTACTCTGCGCGGGAAGTCATCATACGGTACGGCTCCGTGGTCTCCTTCGTAACCAGATCGTCGATCAGCACACCGATGTAGGCCTGTGAACGATCCAGGATCACGGGCTCCTTACCCAGGCAGAAGAGGGCGGCGTTCATGCCGGCGATGATGCCCTGGCCGGCGGCCTCCTCGTAACCGGAGCTTCCGTTGATCTGGCCGGCCGAAAACAGGCCCGAGATCTCCTTAAACTCCAGGGAATGTTTGAGCTGGTGCGGGTCGATGCAGTCATACTCGATCGCGTACGCGTTGCGAACGATCTTCACGTTCTCCAGACCCGGCACTGTGCGGTACATCGCGTACTGCACGTCCTCGGGAAGCGAACTGGACATGCCGCCCAGATACATTTCCGTTGTATAGAGGCCCTCGGGTTCGATAAACACCTGATGGCGCTCCTTATCCGGGAATTTAACGACCTTATCCTCGATGGAAGGGCAGTAGCGCGGCCCGGTTCCCTCGATCACACCGGTAAACAGCGGCGAACGGTCGATATTTTCCCGAATGATCTTATGTGTTTCTTCGTTTGTGTAGGTCAGCCAGCAGGAGACCTGCTCCTTCTGGACACTCGCGGGGTCCGTGGAAAATGAAAACGGCACCACGACCTTATCGCCGAACTGCTCCGCCATCTTCGAATAATCGATGGTGCGGCCGTCGACACGCGCCGGTGTTCCGGTCTTGAAGCGGCGGACGATGATGCCGTGTTCGATCAACGACGCCGTGAGGTGATTTGCCGCCTGCAGACCGTTCGGTCCGGTCGGATTACTCACGTCACCGTAGATGCATCGCGCCTTCAGGTATGTTCCCGTACACAAAACGGCGGCCTTGCAGTGGTAGATCGCGCCGGAGACCGTGCGAATGCCGGTCAGTTTTCCGTCCTCCACGATGAGATCCGCCGCCTCCGCCTGACGGATGGTCAGGTTCTCGGTGTGCTCCATGGTCTCACGCATGGCCTGCGAGTACATCTTTTTATCGGCCTGCGCGCGCAGCGAATGCACCGCCGGCCCCTTAGACTCATTCAGCATCTTCGACTGAATGAACGTTTTGTCGATATTTTTACCCATTTCACCGCCCAGGGCGTCGACCTCGCGGACGATATGTCCCTTCGAACTGCCGCCGACGTTCGGGTTGCAGGGCATGAGCGCGATACTGTCAATGCTCACCGTAAAGACGATGGTCGAAAGGCCCAGCCGGGCCGCAGCCAGCGCTGCCTCGCAGCCCGCATGTCCGGCACCGACTACTACCACGTCATAATATTCTTCAACTACTGCCATCTATATCACGCTTTCTTACTTTCCCATACAGAATTTTTCAAAGATGCGGTTCGCAACGTCCTCATCCAACGTTTCGCCGGTGATGCGCCCCAGCGCCTCATAGGCGTCCAAAAGGTCGATCGTGAGGAAATCTTCGCTGACCTCCCCGGAAATGCCTTCCAGGGCCTGTCTGAGCGATTCTTGTGCCATTTCCAGCGCCTCTTTATGCCGCACATTCGTGATCAGGACCTCATCGTTGTATAAAAGCTCACCCGCACGGAACATTGCCACCAGGCGCTCCTTTATCGCGTCCATTCCCTCGCCGGTCTTCGCCGAAACGGGCAGGATCGTATCCGCCGCGCAGTATTTCGACAGTTCGTCGATCGTCAGCTGCGGCTGAAGGTCGGTCTTATTGTATAAAACCAGACTCTTTTTCTGACGCAGGATCTCCAGGATCCTTCGGTCGTTGTCGTCGAGCGGGAGAGAAGCATCTGCAACGAACAGCAGCAGGTCCGCGCCCTCCGCCTGTGAGATGGACCGTTCCACGCCGATGGTCTCCACGACATCCTGCGTCTCCCGGATCCCGGCCGTATCGGTAAATTCAAAACTGATTCCGCCGATATATACCTGCTCGGACAATGTATCCCGCGTCGTTCCGGCGATGTCGGTCACGATCGCGCGATCCTGACCCAGCAGGGCATTCAAAAGCGAAGATTTTCCGGCGTTCGGCTTGCCGAGCAGGACCGTCTTCACGCCCTCCTTCAGCACTGCGCCGTCCCGGTAATCATCGATCATTTTCCGTATCTTTTTCTCCATCGGTTCGAGTTTTTCCCGCAGTTCTTCGGAATACCCGTCCAGCGATATGTGTTCGGGGTCATCCAGCGCCGCCTCGATAAAAGCGACCGCATCAAGCAGGGTATCACGCATATTCTTGATCTCGTTTCTGACCGAGCCTTGCAGTTGGGAGAGGGCAGCACTCGCTGCAAATGCGTTCTTCGAGTTGATCAGATCCATCACGGCCTCTGCCTCCGACAGATCCACGCGTCCGTTCAGAAACGCCTGCTTCGTGAACTCGCCGGGCTCCGCGACTCTGGCACCAGCCGAAAGCACGCGCTCCAGCACCTGCCGCGTAACCAGAATACCGCCATGTGTATCGATCTCCACGGTGTCTTCCGCCGTGAAACTCTTCGGACCACGCATCAAAAGCACCATGACCTCGTCGATCACCGCACCTGTTTCGGAAAGAATATGACCGTAATGAACGGTATGTGTCTCCATTTTGGAAAAACGGGCTTCATTTGCCGGACGGAAGATCCTACGGATCACATCAAACGATTCCGGCCCGCTGATCCTTACGATCCCGATACTTCCCGGGCTCATCGCTGTTGCAATCGCGGCAAATGTTTTTCCATTTTCTGTGTACTTACTCATCCAAACTCCTTAGACCGCCGTCGTTTATTCGACATTAAGGTGACAGTCTGTTTCGAAGAAAAATACGAAATTACCCTTGTATAATAGCATTATACGAACGGTCTTTCAAGCCGAAAAAATCCGGCGGGACATTTTTCAAAAATGCCCGCCGGACTTTCTGTCGGTTTAAACGAAAGGATTATTCCTCGCCTTCACCGGATCTATCGGTGTTGCCGTAGTTCTTATTTCCGTAACCGCGGTTGTATCCGCCGCCGTAGCTGTTGCCACGGTCATAACGATAGGTACGCTCGCTGCGGTCGGAAGAGAAACGCTTCTCTTTCTTCAGCATAACGACTACATGACGGAAAGGCTCTTCGCCTTCGCTCTTTGTGTAAACATACTTATCATCCTGAAGAGCGGAGTGAATGATGCGACGCTCGTAGGGGTTCATCGGCTCGAGCTTAACGGGACGCTTGGTTCTCTTAACCTTCATGGAAATGTTCTTCGCAAGGTTCTCCAGCGTTTCCTTTCTTCTCTCACGATAGTTCTCGGTATCCAGTTTTACGCGGATGTAATCATCCATTTCCTTGTTTACGACAAGGCTGGTGAGATACTGAAGGGAGTCCAGGGTCTGGCCTCTCTTTCCGATCAGATTACCCATATCGGAACCGGTAAGATTGATATCGATCGTCTTTTCTTCTTCGTTCATAGAACCCTGAATATCTACAACGATACCCATCTTCTCAAATACATTTTCCAAAAACTCTATCGCTTTATCGACCAGGGTCATTTTCTTTCTGGCCTTGATGATGGCCGGCTTGCTGCCGATGCCCAAAAATCCGCTGGATCCCTTTTCAATGACTTCAAAATCGATCATTTCACTGGTGGTTCCGAGAATGACAGTCGCTTCTGTAAGCGCATCTTCAACGGTTTTACCTTCGACTCTGATAAAATCTGCCATTTTATAACCTCCGTACCTTACTTTTTATTCTTATTCTTTTCGTTATACTGCGCGACCATGTTCGCTTTGGAAGAAAGTCTTCCGGTACCCGTAGTATTCTTATAATATTCCGTAGAAGCTTTGATCTGTTCTTCACGCTTTCTGGCTCTTTCATCCAAGGCTTCCTGATCTTGTTCGAGCTGCTGAGTGATATTAGCGACCCTCGTCACCTTCTGAGGTGCCAGACCCATACGGGCGCGTTTCGCATTGATCTTCTCCATGTTCTTCGCTACGACATCGTTGATGTCCAGTTTATCCATGTAGTTGTTTACGCAGATCTGAATGATCAACTGTACCAAACTGGAGATGACCCAGTATACGCCGATACAGGTAGGGAACATGAAACAGAAAACGATCGAAATGACCGGCATGATCTTTACCATCATGTTCATGCTTTGAACGAACGAATTCTCTTCTTCCGGCTTCTTCGTGATGGAAGAGGATTTCTGCTTCTCCTGCGCTGCGAGAGAGATCTTCGTACTGATGTACTGGATCAGACCCGAAAGGAGCGGGATCATGATGGCGGCAATAACTACCCAAATGCCGACCTTTGCGAAATTAGACAGATACGACATGGGAGAAACCGAAAGGTTTAATCCCAAAAATGAGTTCATGGAACCGATCTTATCGATGGATTCGGTAACCGTTTCTCCGGTCGTGGTTCCCGCCATATTTCCGATGTTTGAGAAAATCTCCTGGAATTTATTCCATTCATCTCCGTCAAATGCATACATGGCATCGACCAGATAATTCTTTGCGACAGTCAGCTCTTCGGCACTGGAAACGTTTGCAAAGGTTTCCGTGATCTTACTGATCTTATCACCATTGATAACGGTTCCCTGATTAGCAAGAAGCTTGGTAAATTCTTCATTTCCCATAAAGCCGCTGAACTTTTCGGAAAGCACGCTGATGATGTTGTAGTAGATATCTCTCATGCGTCCTACGTACGCGGGGATATTCCAAACTACACGATACAATGCCAGCAGGATCGGGAACTGGATGATCAGCTGAAGACAACCACCGGTAGGTTTAACGCCGTACTTGTTATATACGGCCATGGTCTCTTCATTACGCTTCATCATCGATGCCTGATCTTTTTTTCCTGCATACTTCCGGTTGATCATCTGGATCTCGGGGTTAATGATGGCATTCATCTTCGTGAATTTCTGCTGTTTGATCGACATCGGGATCATGAGCGCTTTGATAACGATCGTAAAGATGATGATGCTCAGACCGATGTTAAAGATACCAAACAGACCGGTGAAACTGAAGATGGCTTCCATGATGTAACCGAGAAGCCTCGCAACCGGGCCGATAATAGCACCGTCGTATTTAGTTAAAGCTAATAAGTTCATAAATATGTTTTCCTCTCTTAAGGAACCGGATCATAACCACCTTTTGCAAACGGATTACAACGAAGTATACGTTTAAATGCCATCCATCCGCCTTTTAAGGCACCGTATTTCGAAATCGCTTCGATGGCATACTGAGAGCAGGTGGGTGTGTAAATGCAGCGAGAAAACCGTTTTAAAGGAGACAAATATTTTTGATACAGACGTATCATACGAATCATGACATGTTTCATCGCTTCTATCCTCCGAAAAACTACACATTCAGCAATTCCTGTTTTTTTAGCAAATGCAGGTATGCTTCTTCAATCTCTTTAAATCCGAGGTCCCTTGCTTCGGGTCTTGCGACCACAATAATATCGCTGCCTTCTTTCATTTTATCCCGGTTTAAACGATAACTCTCTCTAATGAGGCGGGTTATGCGGTGTCTGATTATGCTGTTTCCTACTTTTTTGGATACCGAGATACCTATGCGGGCAGTCTTTTCAGGGTCGTCAACCTCCTTCTTATACAGGATAAGATAACGGTTGGCGTAGGATCTTCTGGCAGAGTAAACTTCCTGAAAATCCCGATACGTTTTAAGGGAAGGTATATTTCTCATAAATACCTCCTAAATGCTTTAAGAAAAAGAAAAGGTCACATAAAGGATGCGACCGTAGTTCTTATAATCTTATGAGAATGATTTATCAAACAGCAATGGATTTTCTGCCCTTAGCTCTTCTTGCGGAAAGAACTTTTCTGCCGTTTGCAGTGCTCATTCTCGAACGAAAACCATGAACTCTAGCGTGAGAGATCTTCTTCGGCTGAAATGTCATCTTCATGTGCCATACACCTCCTTACCGGTAAATTTGCATAGTTAGACACATACCACATTATATTTGAATGCCAACCTTTCGTCAAGCAATATTTGTAGAATTTTCCTGTTTTTTCAAGGTTTGAACATGATTTTAGGGGTTTTAAACAGTTATCAACATTTTTATTAACACAGTGTTTATAACTTATTTGGACAATTTCATTCTTCCACTTTGACTTATCAACAATTTGTTGAAAAAATGTGGATAAGTTTCTGTCTCTTCCTATTTTTTACTTGCTTTTTGGACAGCCTTAATATATAATATAATAGGATTCTTTTATAGTAGGGGGTGTATGTACCTTCCTCTCAAAATCCGCTGAAACACATCTTGGAGGACCTTATGAATTACGACAAAGCGATCTCTGTCATCAAGGATCGATGGGAAGAGATCAAAGAAGAAACACAGAAGGAATATGAGATCGTCGATGCCCTCTATAACACCTGGATCAAACCACTCACTCCTGCCTATTTTTTCTCGAAGGACGGACGGGACACGCTTTTGATCATCTTTCCGGACGGACAGGATTTCATGATTGATTATATCGAGCATAAATACCATAACTTCATCAAGACCATGATTGAGTCCGTGACCGGTATCGATGTAGAAATCGAGTTTTCTACGATTGCTCATTCGGAACCTAAAAGCGTTCAGGGTGCTCCCGTGACCATGTCTTCCTTAAACAGCAATCTTAATCCGAAATATACATTTGATACCTTCGTCGTAGGAGCAAATAATAAATTTGCCCATGCGGCTTCTCTTGCTGTGGCCGAATCACCGGCTGAACGTTATAATCCGTTATTCATCTACGGAGGCGTAGGTCTGGGTAAAACGCATCTTATGCATTCCATTGCCCACTATATTCTGAAAAATAAGCCGGATGCCAGGATCCTTTATATCACCAGCGAACAGTTTACGAATGAACTGATCGACGCGATCAAAGATAAAAGTAACACGGCTACATCCGAATTCAGAAATAAATACCGGAATATCGATGTGCTGCTGATCGACGATATCCAGTTTATCGCAGATAAAGAAAGTACCCAGGAAGAATTCTTCCACACCTTCAATCATCTGCACGGAGCGAAAAAACAGATCGTTATTTCCTCCGATAAACCGCCGAAAGCACTTACAACGCTGGCAGAACGTCTTCGTTCCCGTTTTGAGATGGGACTTACTGTCGATATATCCGCTCCGGATTATGAGACACGTATGGCTATTCTCCGGAAGAAGGAAGAACTCGAAGGCTTCAGTATAGATAATGAAGTTCTCAAATATATCGCTACAAATATCAAAACAAATATCCGTGAGATCGAGGGAGCTCTGACGAAGATCATCGCATATTCGAAGTTGAATAAGACCGAGATCACACTGGAAGTTGCCGAGGAAGCCCTTCGGGATTTCATTTCCCCGGATGATAAAAAAGAACTTACGCCGGATTACATTCTGAAGATAGTAGCAGATCATTACGGAATCACGGTAGCAGATCTCATCTCTGATAAGCGTATCGCATCTCTTACGACTGCGCGCCAGGTAGCTATGTATCTGTGCCGTTCTCTCACAAATCTGCAGCTTAAAAAGATCGGCGACGTTTTGGGCGGCCGCGACCATGCAACCGTCATTCACGGCATAACGAAAATCGAAAATGAAATGGAGAAAAATCCATCTCTGGCATCTACCATCGATGTGCTGAAGAAGAAGCTTTCCCTGAACTGAAACGTGTAAAATGTTTACACATTGCTGTTCAAGATGTGAAGTGTTGTTATTGATAAATAAAGTCATGTTGACAACCCATCGGTTTTACACAGCTGTCTGACTCGGATTCCACTGAGTTTTCAGATGCATGAAAACCTTGAATTTTCAGGCTGAAACGATGGTTTCAACGTTTCCACAGTCCCTACTACTACTACTACTGTATTAAATTAAAAAAAGAGAATAAGGCGCAGCCTTTGTTTGCTTGTTGAAAGGAGCATCAAAATGAAGATCATATGTTCAAAGGACATTTTATCCAAAGCGGTATCTACGGTATTAAAAGCTATTCCCGGTAAGACTACCATGCCTATTCTGGAATGCATTCTGATCAATGCTGAAGGTAATAAGATCAAACTTACTGCTACCGATACAGAACTCGGTATTGAAACTACGATCGAAGGAAATATCACCCAACCCGGCAGAATAGCGATCGAAGCGAAGATCTTCTCCGATATTATCCGCAAACTTCCGGATAATGAAGTAGTAATTACCACGGATGAGAATTCCAACATGAATATCCAATGTGAAAAGGCAGTATTTGATATTCCGGGTTATGACGGTTATGATTTCCAGGCTCTGCCTTCCTTCGAACATAAGAGTTATATAAGTCTGTCCCAGATGACTTTGAAGGATATCATCCGTCAGACCATCTTCTCCATTTCGGAAAATGAAAATAATCGTCTGATGAGCGGTGAGCTGCTGGAGATAAAAAACGGCATCCTTCGTCTGGTATCCCTGGACGGACATCGTATTTCCATTCGCCGTGTTGAACTTAAGGATAACTATGATGATGCGAAAGTCATCATTCCCGGAAAGACGCTCAGCGAGATCGGTAAGATCCTTACCGGCGGAGCAGATGATGAAGTATTGATCTATTTCGGAACTAACCATATTTTGTTTGCTTTCGAGGATACGTTGGTCGTTTCCCGTCTGATCGACGGTGAATATTTCAAGATCGATAACATGCTGAATAATGATTATTCGACGAAAATCTCCGTAAATAAGAGAGACTTCCTGAATTGTATCGATCGTTCCACATTGCTGGTTAAGGAATCCGATAAGAAACCTCTTATCTTCACGGTAGAGGATTCAAACCTTCAGCTTTCGATGAAATCTTCCATCGGTTCTCTTTGTGAGGATCTGGAAGTTGCAAAAGAGGGAAATGATATCAAGATCGGTTTCAATCCTCGTTTTCTTTTGGATGCGCTGCGTGTCATCGACGATGAAAATGTAGATATATACATGATGAATCCGAAAGCTCCCTGCTTCATCAAGGATAAAGAGGAATCATATATTTACCTGATCCTGCCGGTAAACTTTGCACAGGCTTAATAGGGAGATAAACATATGATCGAGATAACATTAAGAGAAGAGTATATAAAACTCGGACAGGCTTTGAAGGCTGCGAACCTGGTTGAATCCGGTCTGGAAGCGAAGATCATGATCAACCAGGGAAAAGTAATGGTAAATGGATCCGTGGAAACGCAAAGAGGGAAAAAACTCTATGACGGGGATACGGTTACATTTAACGGAGAAACAATATCGATCAAAAAAGCAGGTTGAAGATGGTATTAAAATCCATTGAATTAATGAATTACCGTAATTATTCACAGGCCGCGGTCGAATTTGACGATCATGTAAACATTTTCTACGGGGATAATGCACAAGGAAAGACAAATCTTCTGGAAGCCATCTATTTATGCGGTTCTACCAAATCCCATCGCGGGACGAAGGACCGGGATATAATAAGATTTGGAGAAGAAGAAGCGCATATCAAGATGATTCTGGAAAAAGCAGGATATAAGACCCGTATAGACATGCATCTGAAAAAGAATAAGTCCAAAGGCATCGCCGTGGACGGGTTGCCGCTAAAAAGAGCCAGTGAACTCTTCGGAAATGCTTACATGGTCTTCTTTTCACCGGAGGATATGCAGATCATAAAAAACGGTCCTGCAGAGAGAAGGAGATTTATTGACACGGAGTTGTGCCAGCTGAAGAGATTATATATCCATTCGCTGGTAAGCTATAACAAGGTACTCATTAACCGTAACCAGATGTTGAAAGATTATTACACCGGGCGGGGATATGAGGAATATATTGATATTTCGGATGAGCAGCTGTGCAAATATGGTTGTGAACTTATCAAATTCCGCAGAGAGTTTATCGATATGCTGCGGCCACTGATCCAGAATATACACCGGGATCTGTCCGGAGGTAAGGAATATTTGGAGATTCTTTATGAGCCGGATGTAACGGAAGAAGATTTCGCGGAGAAACTGAAAAAAAGGAGAGACCGTGAGATCTACCAGAAGATGACGCTTACCGGTCCGCATCGGGATGATATCAATTTTCTGATCAATGATGTGGACGTCCGCAAATACGGATCGCAGGGACAGCAACGGACCGTCGCTCTTTCGCTTAAATTAGCGGAGATCGAGATCGTAAAGAGGGTAACAAAAGAGATCCCCATCCTTTTGCTGGATGATGTACTTAGCGAATTGGATGTAAAACGTCAGAATTATCTTTTAAAAAGCATTAAAGACGTTCAGACCTTTATCACATGTACGGGACTGGATGAATTTATAAAAAACCGTTTTCACATTGACCGTGTGTTTAATGTAAGAGACGGAGAAGTTTCGGTTTCAAGACCGGAGGTTTAGGAGTAAAGAAACGGAGAACTTATGAGCAACGAATACGAGGCAAATCAAATCCAGATTTTGGAAGGATTGGAAGCGGTAAGAAAGCGTCCGGGTATGTATATCGGCAGCACATCGTCGAAAGGATTACATCACCTGGTCTATGAGATCGTTGATAATGCGGTAGATGAAGCACTGGCCGGAGTCTGCGATACGATTATCGTGGAGATCGGTAAGGGTGATATTATTACCGTTATCGATAACGGCCGTGGTATCCCGATCGGTATCCATCCGAAGGCAGGAATTCCGGCGGTAGAAGTAGTATTTACCATTCTGCATGCCGGCGGTAAGTTCGGCGGTGGCGGATATAAGGTTTCCGGCGGTCTGCACGGTGTAGGTGCTTCGGTCGTTAACGCACTTTCCGAATGGCTGGAGGTGCGCATTTACCATGAAGGTAAGGTTTATATGCAGCGCTATGAACGCGGTAAGACGATCTCCAAACTGGAAGTGATCGGCGACTGCGAGCCGGATCGTCATGGTACCACCGTTACTTTTAAAGCAGACCCTGAAGTTTTCGAGACCACGGTCTATGAATATGACATTTTGAAGACCCGTCTGCGTGAGACGGCATTCCTGACGAAGAATCTCCGCATCGTGCTTCGCGACCTCCGTAAGGAAGGCGAAGAAGGAGAGGAAAACGGTGGCATCGTGGAGGATGTATTCCACTACGAGGGAGGTATCAAGGAGTTTGTTACCTACCTGAACCGCAGCCAGGTGGCTCTCTATCCTGAAGTCCTGTATTTCGAAGGTACCCGGGAAAATGTTTACGTCGAAGTTGCGATGCAGCATAACGACGCCTATAACGAAGGCATATATGCATTTGCGAATAATATCATCACGCCGGAAGGCGGTACACATCTGATCGGCTTTAAGAATGCGCTGACGAAGATGTTTAATGATTATGCGCGTAAAAATAAGTTACTGAAGGACAGTGAGTCAAACCTGACCGGTGAAGATATCCGTGAAGGACTTACCGCGATCATCAGTGTTAAAATCGAAGATCCCCAGTTTGAGGGACAGACGAAGCAGAAGCTGGGTAACAGCGAAGCCAGAACGGCTGTTGAAAATATCGTCAGCGAGCAGCTTACATATTTTCTGGAGCAGAACCCGAATGTTGCGAAGATCATCTGCGAGAAGTCCATTTTGTCGCAGCGTGCGCGTATCGCGGCGCGTAAGGCGCGTGACCTGACACGCAGAAAGACGGCGCTGGACGGTATGGCACTTCCCGGAAAGTTAGCTGACTGCTCGGATAAGGATCCGAAGAACTGCGAGATCTACATCGTAGAGGGTGATTCCGCAGGTGGTTCCGCGAAGACTGCCAGATCGCGTACAACGCAGGCCATCCTGCCGCTTCGTGGTAAGATCCTGAATGTGGAAAAGGCGAGACTTGACCGCATATACTCCAATGCCGAGATCAAAGCGATGATCACGGCGTTCGGAACCGGTATCCATGATGATTTCGATATCACAAAGCTGCGTTATCACAAGATCATCATCATGACGGATGCCGATGTCGACGGTGCACATATCAGCACATTGCTGCTTACATTTATTTACCGGTTCATGCCGGAACTGATCAAACAGGGCTATGTTTATCTGGCGAAGCCGCCTCTCTACAAAGTTGAGAGAAATAAAAAAGTCTGGTACGCGTATACCGACGAAGAACTCAGCGCGATCTTAAGTGAGATCGGCCGTGACAACAACAACAAGATCCAGCGTTATAAGGGTCTTGGTGAGATGGACGCGGAGCAGCTTTGGGAGACGACCATGGATCCGGAGCGTCGTATTCTCGAGCGTGTGACCATGGATGACGATGTGATCTCGGAGCTGGATGTGACATTTACCACTCTGATGGGCGACCAGGTAGAGCCGCGTCGTGAGTTCATCGAGAAAAACGCGAAATTCGTGCAGAATCTGGATATCAACTAAAGGATATCCGCAAAAGATCTTGCATAAAGGCCTTCCGGCCTATGAAACGGAGAATGAAATATGGACGAGAACATTTTTGATAAAGTGCAGGACATAGACCTGAAAAAAACGATGGAGGTCTCCTACATCAACTACGCGATGAGTGTTATCGCGTCGAGAGCATTGCCCGATGTACGTGACGGTTTGAAGCCGGTACAGAGAAGAGTGCTCTACTCCATGATCGAACTGAACAACGGTCCCGATAAGCCGCACCGTAAGTGTGCGCGTATCGTCGGTGATACGATGGGTAAATATCACCCCCACGGCGATAGTTCGATCTACGGAGCCCTGGTAAATCTGGCGCGCGACTGGACCATGCGTTATACGCTGGTAGACGGCCACGGAAACTTCGGTTCGGTGGACGGCGACGGCGCGGCTGCGATGCGATATACCGAGGCACGTCTGTCGAAGATCGCGATGGAGATGCTGTCCGACATCAATAAGGACACCGTCGTATTCGAGCCGAACTTCGATGATACCGAGAAGGAACCGACGGTTTTGCCGGCTCGTTTCCCGAACCTGCTGGTAAACGGTACTACCGGTATTGCCGTAGGTATGGCGACGAACATTCCTCCGCATAACTTAGGTGAGGTCATCGATGCAGTTATCAAGATGATCGATAATAAGGTCAATGAAGGCCGCGACACGCAGGTCGAGGAGATCCTGGACATCATCAAGGGACCGGATTTTCCGACCGGAGCATCCATCCTCGGAAAGCGCGGTATCGAAGAAGCGTACCGCACCGGTAAGGGTAAGATCAAAGTACGCGCGGTCACAGATATCGAAACTCTGCCGAACGGTAAGAGCCGCATCATCGTGACGGAACTTCCGTACATGGTAAATAAAGCAAAGCTCATCGAGAAGATCGCCGAGCTCGTGCGTGATAAGCGCATCGACGGTATCACCGATCTGCGCGATGAGTCCGACCGCGAAGGCATGCGTATCTGCATCGAACTTCGTAAGGATGTAAATGCAAATGTTGTTTTGAACCTGCTTCTTAAGCATACGCAGTTGCAAGATTCGTTCGGCGTGATCATGCTGGCGCTGGTCAATAACGAACCGAAGATCCTGAACATCTGCGACATGTTGAAATATTACCTCCTGCATCAGGAGGATGTGGTACGTCGTCGTACACAGTTCGACCTGAATAAGGCGCAGGAGCGTGCGCACATCGTCGAAGGTTTGCTGACGGCATTGGATCACATTGACCGTGTGATCACGATCATCCGCGGATCGAAGACCGTACAGATCGCGAAGGCTTCTCTGTGTGAGGAGTTCGGCTTAAGCGACGCGCAGGCCCAGGCCATCGTCGACATGCGTCTGCGTGCTTTGACAGGACTCGCCAGAGAGGACCTGCAGAACGAGTATGCAGAACTGGAAGTTAAGATCGCGGAGTATAAAGAGATATTGGCAAATGAAAACAAACTGCTCGGTGTCATTCGTGATGAGATCTCGATCATCCGCGATAAGTATGCGGATCCGAGACGTACGCAGATCCTGTTTGACGCGGAAGAGTTCTCTGCTGAGGACCTGATCCCGATGGAAGACACGATCATCGCGATGACGAAGCTGGGCTACATCAAGCGTATGAGCCTGGATAACTTCCGCAACCAGAACCGCGGAGGTAAGGGCATCAAGGGTATGAATACGATCGACGAGGACTACATCGAGGATATCCTGATGACGTCCACGCATCACCATATACTGTTCTTCACGAACCTGGGTCGTGTATACCGCCTGAAGGTCTACGAGATCCCGGAGGCTTCCCGTACCGCGCGCGGCACGGCGATCGTCAACCTCCTGCAGCTCATGCCGGGCGAGAAGGTTTCCGCGATCGTGACGCTGCGTGAGTTTGAGGAGGACATGAGCCTCTTCATGGCGACGAAGCTGGGTCTGGTAAAGAAGACACGCCTGGAGGAGTTCCTGCATATCCGCAAGACCGGTATCATGGGCATCACGCTGCGTGAGGGCGACGAGCTCATCGAAGTGAAGAAGATGAAGCCCGGTGTGGACTTCCTGCTCGTCACGAAGTTCGGTCAGTGCATCCGTTTCAACGAGGCCAATGTCCGTGCGACATCCCGTTCTTCGATGGGTGTTCGCGGTATCAATCTCAAGGGAGACGACGAGGTCGTTGCGATGCAGATGAGCACGCAGGGCGAGTACCTCTTAGTCGCTTCCGAGTTTGGTATGGGGAAGAAGACCAAACTGGAACTGTTCCCGACACAGAATAGAGGCGGTAAGGGTATCCTTTGCTACCGCATCAACGAAAAGACCGGTAATCTCATCGGAGCGAAGGCGGTCAATGACGACAATGAAGTTATGCTGATCACGACGGAGGGTATCATTATCCGCATCAGCGTCAGCGACATTTCGACGGTATCCCGTGTAGCGTCCGGCGTGAAACTGATGAATATCCATCGGGAGAATAACGAATCCGTAGCAGGTATCGCGAAGGTCCGCGAGAAGAATAATGAGTCCGATGACGTGGATTTCTCGGAAGAGGTAGAACCTTCGGAAGGATCCGCTGAGGCAGGTTCTTCGGAAGCGCAGTATCGCAACATGCAACGTCTGCTCGAGGCGGCCATCGAGGATGAAGAGTTCGAAGACGACGAATTCGAGGAAAACGAAGACGAGGAAGATAAGGACGAATGAGAACCGTAGAAGCTTCCGTGATCACGGAAGAGATCAGTAAGATGTGCATCGAGGCAAATTACCATTTGTCGAAGGATATGATGCAGGTATTTGACCACGCGAAGGAAAACGAGACTTCCCCGCTGGGTAAAAAGATATTTGAGCAGCTCTCGCAGAATCTGGAGATCGCGGATCGTGATACGATCCCGATCTGCCAGGATACCGGTATGGCGGTGATCTTCGTGAAGCTGGGACAGGATGTGCATGTGACCGGAGGAAACCTGACCGACGCCATCAATGAGGGCGTCCGCAAGGGTTATACCGAAGGCTATCTGCGCAAATCCGTTGTGCGCGATCCCATTGACCGCGTGAATACGAAGGATAATACGCCGGCCGTGATTCACTATGATATCGTGCCCGGCGAACAGATCGAACTTACCATGGCGCCGAAGGGATTCGGCAGCGAAAATATGAGCCGCGTGTTCATGCTTAAGCCGGCGGACGGCATCGAGGGCGTGAAGAATGCGGTGCTTACAGCAGTACGGGATGCGGGACCGAACGCGTGTCCGCCCATGGTCGTGGGCGTCGGCATCGGCGGTACCTTTGAGAAGTGCGCCTTCCTGGCGAAAAAAGCATTGACCCGCGAGGTCGGATCGCATTCGCCCATCCCTTATGTGAGCGAGCTGGAGCAGGAGCTTTTGACGAAGATCAATGCACTGGGCATCGGACCGGCCGGCCTGGGCGGAAGCACCACGGCATTCGCGGTCTTCGTGGAAACCTACCCGACCCATATCGCCGGACTTCCGGTAGCGGTCAATATCTGCTGCCACGTGAACCGTCACGTGACGCGCGTGATCTAGGAGGCAGAAGATGGACAGAATTATACATACACCGATCACAAAAGAGATCGCGGACAGCCTGCATGTGGGGGATATGGTCTACCTGACCGGACAGATCTACACCGCGCGCGATGCTGCTCATAAGCGCATGTTCGAGGCCGTTGAGAAGGGCGAGCCGCTTCCCATCGACCTGAAGGACGCGACCATCTATTATATGGGACCTTCCCCGGCGCGTGAAGGTCGGCCCATCGGTTCGGCAGGTCCGACGACCGCCAGCCGCATGGATAAGTATGCGCCTACATTTCTGGATATGGGCCAGACCTGCATGATCGGAAAGGGAAAACGTTCCGCAGCCGTTCATGAGGCAGTCGTTCGCAACCATGCCGTATATCTGGCAGCCATCGGCGGAGCAGGAGCCCTGCTCTCGAAGTGCATCACTTCTTCGAAGGTAGTCGCATACGATGACCTGGGCACGGAGGCGATCCGCCTGCTCACCGTCGAGAATTTCCCGGCGATCGTCGTGCTCGACAGCACCGGACGCGATGCGTACCTGGAGGCCGAAGAAGAGGCAAAAAAACAAAACCGGGCATAGAAGCATAAAAAATATGCTTGACATATGATACACAGTTTAGTATACTGTGTGAGTATCGGTTGATACTTGGAGAAATACTCAAGAGGCCGAAGAGGCGCCCCTGCTAAGGGTGTAGGTCGGGTAACCGGCGCGAGGGTTCAAATCCCTCTTTCTCCGCGACATAATGAAACCTTCCGTTTCGGGCGTCTGCCCGTGCCGGAAGGTTTTTTTTCGCGCCGTAGGGAAGCATTTTCCGCTTGAACACGTAATCCAATGTTGGTATAATGGGAATATGATATGGCGCGGGCTTAAGGTCCTGTCCGGATTAAGCGGATAGCGGACCGACTAAGAATAAGGAGGTAAGAATGGGAAAATCAAACGATTCCAAGAGATTTAATCTGTTACTTTGTTTGTGTATTTTGATACCGATCCTGGCAGGCGTGTCGTCGTTGCTCGTCTATATGTTCGGCTCCGGAATAAAGAATCCGTATGAATCTTTCAAGAATCTGTTTTCTGTAAGTTATAATTCACCGACTCCGATCTTTTGGGCCTGGTTTATTATGTATCCGTTGATGGGCTATGTTTGCTACCGCATCGTAAATCAAAAGGACAGAAAGCGTACGGCGGCGCTTTCCATATATGTTTTGCAGCTGGTGTTCAATGTTTTATGGATGCCGATGATGTTTGAAGGATGGTTTATGATCTCGGCGATCTGGCTCTTCGTGCTGGTGTGCCTGATCGCGATCCTCATCATGTTCACGTGGAAGATCCGCAAGGGAGCAGCGCTTTTGTTGCTTCCGTATCTGGTTTTGTGTCTGATCGCCCTGTTTTTTAACGGCCATATCGCGCTGGAATAGCAGGGGTCAAATATATAAGTAATATAGTAAAGAAGGTTTTCAATTGGAAGAAGCAAAAAACAAACTGGGCCTTAAGAGGGTCACTATCATCTGGATCGAGATGGGTATCCTGTTGTTGATCGGAGTGTTCGGTCTGATAACGACGATGGAAGTCGTGGAGTATGACAGTCATTTCCGCTCATATTTCCTGATCGGTCTGGTCGGGATCGGATTTGTACTAATTCTGTATCTGTTTGCGCAGAGAGGAGTAAAATGGATCTGGTTGCTCGGTATTCCTTTTATCGCCATATTTGCCTTTGTGACCTGGCTGGGCTACGTGCCTGCGCATAACCGCTCCATGGCGGTCGAGCGGTATATTGACCTGATCGCTCGCGAGATCGAAGTCGAATACAACGGGGAGAAGTACGACTGGCACGGATACCGGACGAAGGTGGATGAAGACATTTCGTCCCACACGCAGGAGATACAGGCGCGTGCACGCGTGGACGAAGAAGAACAATCCTGGGTCCTTTATTATGATTCCGAGGCAAATGTATTATATTCGACCGGGGCTACCGGAGCGAGTGAGTACCTTATGGAACTTCAGAAGAAAGAATAAGACGATAATTTATATATTTTTTACAATTAATTCTGAAAGAATACTAGACGAAAGCCCCGTTTCATGATAAACTTACCATAGGAAGAAACATGAGGGTGGTTGATCAGCCTTTTGGTAGGAGGAGGGCATCAACGAAAATTGAAAGGAGATAGAGAGTCATGGCTTATAATCCGATTATTCAAAATGCTTTGGATGCTATGAAAAAAGAAGATGAAGTCCAGAAGCAACCGGAACTCTATCCGGACGGAAAGTACCGCTGGATCCATGAACGCAGTTATTATAAGATTCCGCTTTTGATGATCTTTATCATGAAATCGGTTGCAGTGTTGATCGCATTGATTTGGCTGGTATTCGTTCTGGTAAATCTCGGTGAAGAGTCTTATTGGAAAGAGGGCGGATTTAAAAATACGACCATTATCTTCGCAATTATCATGGTCGTTACGATGATCCTGATCGTGATCGGTTACCTGATCTATGCGAAGAAAAAGGGCGGCAAATACTTCATGATCCACGAGATGGATGAAGAGGGTATACGTTATATTACATTGCCCACGACCACAGATCTGGCCGGAGCAGAGGCACTGTTGGAGCCGCTGTCGGATACGAATGATCCGGACCGCGCGGATGATGCGCTCGCAGAAGCAGCTTCCATCGCGTACTCCGAGTTCCGTAAGGTGAAGGTCGTTCGTGCATTTCCCGAGTGGTCCGTCGTACGTCTGAAAGAGAAGCTGATCAGTACGGAGGTTTATCTCTCCGACGAGCATTATCGTTTCGTACTGGACTACATCGCTTCCCACGTATCTGAGAAGGCTAAGGTTATCGGAATGACCCAGAAGACCGATAAGGAGAAACCTCCGGTTCCGCCGGATCGGGAGATCTATTGATCGAATAAAGGAATTCATTACCCATATTGTAAATGAGGGACGGAGGTCACAGGCGGGCCTCCGTCTTTTATCCCTCAATAGGAGCAGGAAAACGATGGAAAAAAAAGTATCTTTGATTTTCAGAATAGTGATCATATTGGCAGCTGTTTTGATGGTCGGTATGGTTTTCAAGATAAAGCAGGATCAGAAAAACAGTGTGAACGCGGCGAAAGAACGCTATGAGCAGATGATCTCCGGGGAACAGGTCATGACACTGACAGAGGACGTTCTCGAGGAGGATTTTCAGGAATACGTGAAGGGTGTTCAGAGGGCTAAACATCTGCTTAATCTTTATCTCGGTATGATCGGTGCCTTTATCGGTCTGCTCTTACTATGGATGTTGGTTCAAGTCGTTTTCGACATGTTCAATCAGAAGGGAATCGGGGCATTTATAGGACATTCTGTCGGGATCCTGATATTTGCCGCACTACTTATCGGCGGATATTTCATCGTGAAAGACAAGATTCTTCCGCAGGTAAATAAAGAAGATCCGTCATCCGACCCGCATTATTTCGCGGAATTGCACCTGACGGGTGTCCAGAGAGACGTAAAGACCGAAGACGCAAATCCGCAGGATGATGCTTCGTCGAAAACGACGGTATATTACTACCTGATCACTGATACCGGAGCCCGGATCAGCGTGAAGGAAGAGGTCTATGACCGTTTCGGTGAGCCCGGTATATACTACGCGGGAAGGACCGAGCATACGATATTCTCCCTGTACGAAGGGAAGTATTTTAAACTATTTGGAAAATGATCGATAAAATGATTGATAAAATGGGAGTTGTCCGGTGCGACAGCTCCTTTTTTTGGGGTCGTTTTCAGGACGTTCCCGTTATAAGCATTTGTTATTACGGACAATAAGAAACAAGGATTATTCAAAACCGAAAGTCTGTGCTAAGATAACTGCATTGAAAGAAACAAGGAGGTAACAGCCATGAAACAAGGTCAAGCAACCATGATGTGTATGTGTCAGATGATGTGTCGAATGCTATACTCCCGAGCCGGTGAAACGGCGCGATGTAGGGCTTGATCCTCGTGCGCTTAAAAAGTTCAGGAATGTGTCCTGAGGCCGACCGGGAGAAAACGACCCCGGCTTTTTTTATGCCGTTTTAAGAACCGCTTAGCGGAAAATACATAAGACTGACAGAATAAAGGAGTTATAACCATGAGTAATAATACATGCAGCATAGCAGCACACAGTGAGAAGAAGATCCCGGTACGTATTCCGGAGGAAGAGGCTGACCGTCTGGCAGCGGAACGCGGCGTTCGCGTTCGTCCGAACGAGACGCTGGATGAGATCGACGAGCGCGGCGTCTTCGTAAGACAGCCCAACGCATTCATTACCCCGTTCGGTGACGGAGAGGGCGACCTGAAGGCAGAGGCGAACCGCTTTAAGATCTTCTGGGCACATGGTTGCCACTGGTCGAACCGTCCGGTTATCGTCCGCGACATCCTGGGCCTGGAGGACGTGATCGATGATCTGGCGACTTCCGGTATCGGAAAGTACGGCCACGGGTTCACCGATCAACCGAACTACCAGGATCCTTCCACCGGAGCGGTTTTCCTGTCCGAATTCTATGAGAACGCCCGTCCCGGTTTTGCGGGAAGAGCCACGACGCCGACGCTGGTGGACGTGAAAGAAAAGAAGGCAGTCAACAACGACTACCACCGCCTGACGAACTACATCGAGGTGCAGTTCCGTAAGTTCCAGAAGACAGACATTGACCTGTATCCGAAGGCTTACCGCAAGGAGATCGATGAGTTCAATGACTGGTTGTTCCCGACCATTAACAACGCGCACTACCGCATGCACTTCTGCCTCAGCTGGGTCGCTTACGACGAAGGCTATCAGGATTTCTTCGAAGCGCTGGATAAGATCGAGGAGAGACTTTCGACGAACCGCTTCCTGTTCGGCGATTACATCACCGACTCGGATGTGCGCCTGTATGTGACGCTGGTCCGCTGGGAGACCTACTACTATCATAATGTAGGCGCGCTGAAGAAGCGTATCTCCGAGTTCCCGAACATCTGGGGTTACGTAAAGGATCTGTTCGCGATCCCGCAGTTTAAGAAGTACACCTTCTTCGAATTCCCGAAGAACGAGTTTAAGGGGCACAGAGGCTGGAACGGTTCCTTCCTGGAGCGCATCGCTTCGCAGGTTCCGTGGGAAGAACTGTGGAAGACCGACGGTGAGAGAAGAAAGCTTTCTTCCGATCCGGACGATGTTTACCTGCACACGGACGTTACACCTGAGGAATACCAGAGCGTGATCTCGGTATCGAAGTGGAACAGCCCTTCGTGGGATGACCGCCAGCCCAGAAACGTTTCAATCTCGGTCGATCCGTCGATCAACCCGTTAAAGGGACTGCTGAAGAATAAGAAAGCATGAAACCGTAAATGAAAGATGTCTATAATAAAGGAGAAGAAAGAATCATGAAGAAACTTACCAGAATTGCGTATATTACATTATTGATCGTCGCAGCGTTTACACTCGGCGCCTGCGGCAAGAAGGCCGAGGCCGAAGGAACGAAAGACAACGGCGGAAAGGCGAAGACGAAGATCGTCCTCGAGACGGGCGGATCTCCCGCACCCTTCATCCAGACCGTAGATAAAGCGGAAGATGCACTTTACACCACAAAAGACGGCGTATACCTGACCGGTTACGACATCGCGGTGCTCACAGAGCTTTTCAAACTGCCTTCCTTTGCCGATTATGAACTCGAGCTGAACGTAAGCTCCAACTCTCTGGTCGATGCACAGCAGGGCGTTATCGACGCTACGATCAACAACTGGAGCTACAACACCGAGCGCGCCAAATCTTACCTGTTCTCGTTCCCTTACACCAAGTCCAGATACACCATCACATCCGCAGCAGGAACCGAGATCCACTCATTTGAGGAGCTCGCGGAGTCCGGCCTGAAGATCTACGGCGGCGCCGGCGGCAACACCACGAACGCGATCGAACGTTGGAACGACGCCAGAAAAGACGGCGAAAAGAAGATCAATCTGGAGTTCACATCGGCCGATATCACCGTTCAGCTGCAGGAAGCGATCGAGGGCAAGGTAGCGCTGATCCACGACCAGCCCGTTATCCTGAAGTATAAGGATGCATATCCGACCCAGTTCGAAAGCCTGAACATCACCGTTCTGTCCGATGAGGAGACAGCGAAAAACATCACCGCAAACAACACCTCCCACATTCTGTTCGGTAAGACCGGCGCACATGCAAAGGAGTACCAGAAACTGTTCTCCGAGGGCATCAAGCAGCTCTTCGACAGCGGTAAGCTCGAAGAACTCGGTAAGAAGTGGATCGGCGAGAAGCTGAACGACTCTACCATTTCCGTTCTGCCGCTGGCTTCGGATCTGGACTATTTGAACTAAGGAACCGTAGCAGCATACGGTCAGAAAGCGGAGGGAACCCCGAATGGATACAAGTTTTTCCGATTATTTCAGCTTCAAGCTGATGTGGTCGCGCATCCCTTATCTCATAAAGAAGATCCCGATCACGTTGGAACTTGCCGGCCTGGCGTTTCTGGTATCGATCCTCGTGGGTCTCCTGATCGCGATCATCCGATACAAAAAAGTAAAAGTATTAAGTCCGATCGCTACGGGATTTCTGTCCCTGATGCGCGGCACGCCGATGCTGATCCAGCTGTATGTCGCTTACTACGGCATCCCCGCGATCCTCAGGATCTTCAACTCCTGGGGCGCGAACATCGACGTAAATATCATTCCGAAGATGGTCTACGCGTTTCTGGCGTTAGGGCTGTACCAGGCAGCATTTACCAGTGAAACGTTCCGCGCCGCTTTAGAGTCCGTCGACAAAGGCGAGATCGAGGCCGGTCATGCCATGGGTATGACCTACGGCCAGATCCTGCGCAGGATCATCGTACCGGAGGCGCTGGAAAACGCGCTCCCGGGCATCTGCAACTCGGTGATCGGCCTGGTAAAGGGTACATCGCTCGCATCGACCTGCGGCATCATCGAGATCACGTACCAGAACCAGATCCTGGCCGGCCGTGACTACCGTTACCTGGAAGGCTACGTAGCATTGGCCATCATTTACTGGATCATAACCATTATCTTGGAGAAGATCTTTAAGGTAATTGAGAAGAAATTCCGGATACCGGAGCAGCCGAAGCCCATCCGGGGCGACGGCGAGGATGAGGAAGCGAAAGAGACGGCGGCGCCGGCGGAAGCATTGCCCGCGGCCCGGGAGGTGTAACATGGCCATACTGGAACTTACAAATATTCATAAGCGCTTCCGGGACAATGTCGTGTTAAGCGGGATCGACCTGACGGTCAATAAGGGCGATATCATCGGTATCGTCGGGCCGTCCGGAACCGGTAAGTCGACCTTGCTCCGCTCCATCAACCTGCTGGAGAAACCCGAGGAAGGCACGCTTAAGTTTGCGGATATCGAACTGAACCTGCCGCTTCGCTCGAAGGACCGCAAAACGGTCACGGAGCTGCGCAAACGCATCGGCATGGTGTTTCAGCGGTTTCACCTGTTTGAACACAAGACCGCGCTGGAAAATGTTATGGAAGGACTAATCACGGTCCAGAAGAAATCTAAGGAAGAGGCACGCGAACTGGCGCTGCAGGAACTGGAGAACGTGGGCCTGTGGGCATGGCAAAATCATTATCCGCGGCATATGTCCGGCGGACAGCAGCAGCGCGTTGCGATCGCGCGGACATTGGCCATGCGGCCTGACATCATCCTGCTGGATGAACCAACGTCGGCGCTGGATCCCGAGCTGGTGACCGAGGTACTTACGACGATCAAAGACATCGCGGAGCAGGGCTATACGATGCTTCTGGTATCGCACGAGATGGACTTCGTGAATAAGATATCGACCCGCGTGCTGTTTCTGGACGGCGGAAAGATCATCGAAGACGGCACGCCGGCGGAGGTGTTCAACCATCCGAAGAGCGACCGTGCCAGAGAGTTTTTCGAGAAAATGAACCGGCTGAAGGAGCCGGAGTTCATCATTTAGTTAAGAGCGGAGGTAGACCCCATGTCGATCACTTTCAAAAAAGAAGCAACGCCTGCAGATCGGGAGGCGCTTCTTATTATATATGGAACGGACAGCTACTACGAGCTCTTTCGCAACAGTTATGTCGTTCGAATTGCATATGAAGACGGGCAACCGGTCGGTGCCGTCCGCGTGATCAGCGAGGGCGTCGAGACGGCGCTTTTGGTCGACCTCAAAGTGACCGAGGCGGCCGAGCAGCAGGGACAGCGCGCCCGGATCGCGACCGCGCTTCTAAAGGACATCGAGCCGGATCTTATGGAGCGCCGCGTCATGGTCTACGCCGGACGCCGGGACCTCGAGATCCTGGAAGCGGCGGGGTACGGGCGTTGCAAGAACGCGTGGACACGGTTTCGGACCGGAATGGATGAGGGCGATTTCCTCCCGCCCGGCTATCGGTTCGAATACGAATTTCTCGCTGTACAGGAAGCCCCTGCAAAACCGGCGCAGGAGGTGCCCTCCGATCGGGAAGGGAAGAAAGAACGCACTAAGATCATTTACCGCGACGACCTCGGGGGGGCGTCATGGACTGCGGTCAATGAAGTTCTGACGAAGGCGTTCTTCGGACGGCCACACGATGTTACGAAGACCGAAAAGGCGTTTGCGGCCAGCCGGTATACGGTGTCCGCATACGATGGGGAGAAACTGGTCGGCGTAGCCAGAGGCGTCGGCGATGGAGAGAAGTATGACACGATCCTGAATGTCGCAGTAGACCCGGACTATCAGGGCCTCTCCATCGGAAAGACGCTGGTATTAAACCTCCTGCGCCTGGCGCGCGAGGAGATCGTTGTGGTAAATACGCATCCGGGCGCAGTGGGATTCTATAACCGGATCCCGCAGCTGCGTCGGAATAAGTATGTATTCGAGAAGCATATCACGCAGGCAGAGACGGCAAAGGGCGGGAACCCGGAGTTTCGTCAGAAAATGTTTACGCCGGCGGGATACCGCTTTCCGGACGAATATTGATCTGCGGCCGCTCACATCCAACGGGGTGCGGGCGGCTTTTTGTGTGTGTTACGGGAGAGAAGGAAAAAGACTTTTGAAAAATTTTAGAAATGAAGGTATTGACAGGAGAGGTTCGGTTTGCTATAATTCGGTTGAACTCAATAGAATTGAGTAAAATATATTGGGAGGTAAAACGAATGTCGATATATGATTTTGTGATGAAAAGTGCGAAAGGCGAAGAGGTCTCCCTGTCGGAGTTTCAGGGAAAGGTCCTCCTGATCGTGAATACCGCGACGGGTTGCGGATTTACCCCGCAGTACGAAGGACTGGAGAAATTATATGAACAGTATAAGGATCAGGGTTTCGTCGTACTGGATTTTCCGTGCAACCAGTTCGGAAACCAGGCGCCCGGAACGGAGGAGGAGATCGTCAGCTTCTGTCAGCGTAAGTATAAGGTATCATTTCCCCAGTTTGCTAAGATCTGCGTGAACGGGCCGAACGAGGCACCGTTATATAAGTTCCTGAAGTCGCAGAAGGGCGGCGTGTTCGGAGATAAGATCAAATGGAACTTCACGAAGTTCTTGGTAGACCGCGAGGGCAATGTCGTGGACCGCTATGCATCGACGACGAAGCCGGAGAAGATCGAGGCAAAGATCAAAGAATTGTTATGAGGTTATAAATGATGGAGAAGTATGATGCATTGCGACTGGATCACCAGTTGTGTTTTCCTCTGTATGCGGCATCCCGCGCGGTGGTAAAAATGTATTTTCCCTATTTGGAGAAGATCGGATTGACCTACACACAGTATGTGGCCATGATGGTGTTCTGGGAGGAGCAGGAGGTAAGCGCGAAACATCTGGGCGAACGGCTGTTCCTGGACAGCGGAACGGTGACACCGCTCCTTAAGAGCCTGGAGGCGAAAGGTCTCGTCGTGCGTGCCCGCTCGAAGGAAGACGAACGCGTGCTGATGGTGCGCGTGACCGAAGCGGGGATGGCGCTGCGGGAACAGGCGGTAACGATCCCCGAAAGCGTGGCGTCATGCATGAAACTTCCGGCGAAAGACGCGCAGGAACTGTATCGTATTTTATATGAGGTATTGGGTGCGGGCCGAGAGTGATGGTTTACACGGTACAGGATTCCATGCGTTTATAAATAGATACAGATAGGATCCGGTGGTATGCCAGATCCTTTTTAAAAATTTCAAAAACTTTTTCGGAAAAGGGGTTGACTTTTTAAAAGGAACGTGATAGTATATTCCTTGCCCGCTCAAAGGGCACCTGAAAAAAACTTAAAAAAAGTTTTAAAAAGGTGTTGACAAAACGATTGAGCAGTGGTATTATTTAGAAGTTCGCCGCGAGAGCGACAACGGTACTTCGCCGTAGGACGGCAACCGATTGAAACAAACGAAGCGAACAGCACCTTGACAATCAAATAGTATACTCCAACCTTGAAAATTCAAAGAGAATTAAAAGATTGAGAACAGCTTAGAAATAAGCAACCTAAAAAACAGTAAAGACAGGAACGATAAACGCAGAGTTTGTCTGATGTCAGAAAAGATTAAACATGAGAGTTTGATCCTGGCTCAGGATGAACGCTGGCGGCGTGCTTAATACATG